>ERZ1740060.4-NODE-4-length-359851-cov-11.309070_pt1 | contig 359851 bp, 312 predicted proteins | sample MGYA00581743_ERZ1740060 | MGnify/ENA primary metagenome ERZ1740060 (study PRJEB43018, sample SAMN04849235) | marine metagenome | isolation source: floating plastic debris | place: Pacific Ocean | collected 2008-08-27 | study: EMG produced TPA metagenomics assembly...
TGAACCCAAAGTTTACAAGCTGACCTGCTCTTTTCAAAATTTAAACATGCTCTTATCCTTTATGAGTATTAAAACCTTAATTATCTTCTTTCTTTTTCTTAGTAGTATTCTTGTTACCCAGTTTTCCTACTGTCAGAAGCTCCAACCCGGCTTTGATAAGGAAGAATATCTGGACTTGATAAGAATATCTGCTCAGTACGGTGATTCGGCTTACCGATCGGGTATTCCCGTACCAAAAAAATACCAATTGGCTTATCGTTCACCCACGGTTGGTTTGGAGAACATGTGGGAGCTTTGGATTAGTGATGATCAAGTAGCTACTATCAGCTTACGAGGTACTACTAAAGAGAGTGAAAGTTGGCTAGCTAATCTATACGCAGCCATGGTACCGGCTCAAGGTGAGCTCACCATTGGGGAAAACCAAACCTTTGAATATAAATTAGCTGCGCACCCTCAGGCAGCAATACACGTGGGGTGGCTTGTAAGTATGGCCTTTTTAGCCGAAGACATTTTACCGAAAGTAGATTCCTGTTACAAAGCTGGGATACGCGATTTTTCCATAATTGGTCACAGCCAGGGTGGCGGTGTTGCATATTTACTTACCGCTCATCTACACTCTCTGCAACAGCAAGACAAATTACCCCCTGATATACAGCTAAAAACGTACTGTAGTGCAGCTCCTAAGCCTGGTAATCTCTACTTTGCATACGATTACGAAGCAGTTACCCAAGGAGGTTGGGCTTATAGTGTAGTAAACTCTGCTGACTGGGTACCTGAAGTGCCCGTGTCTATTCAAACCTTAGACGACTTTAATGAGGTCAATCCATTTAAAAATATCCAAGGGCTTATCAGTCAGCAAAAGCTACTGGCTCGGGTTGCGCTTAACTCTGCTTATAAAAAACTTTACAAGCCCACTCACAAAGCTCAGAAAAATTATCAGAAGATACTCGGTGATTACACTTCTCAGTACGTAGAGAAGGTAATTCCTGGTTTCAAAGCTCCTGAATACTACCATAGTAATCACTATGTACGAACTGGGTCCACGATTGTGCTGTTAGCTGATGCAGAATATACAGCTTGGAACCCTTACAAGGATAGTAAAGTATTTCCCCACCACTTTCACCCGCAGTATATGTATCTGGTTGAAAAACTACGCCTCGATTAGTTTCCTGGCTCGGGCATATTACCAAGGGAGGTAGTATCGCCGGACCTAAGTTAATAGTCGCTAGCTTTTGAGAACAATAGGAATACCTTGTAGCGCCGTGAACAAGCTAAGAAGAGAATGATAGGAATAAAGAAGAGAAGAGAGAAGGACGTAGCTTCTCTCTTTACCATTACTTAATAAAAATATTAACTACCCAGCATTTGCAGAGCATCGGTCAGCGTATCGCGGTTGCTGGCAAATGAATCGGTAAGCATACTTGGGTCAAGTCCTTTCACTAAAGAACTTAGCATGCTGCCTATGTCCGATAAACTACCCGCACTAAGCAGACTTTGAAGAAGTTCTTTCTTAGCCACTCCGGCTAAGGCACTGCCTTTTAAGCCTTTTGGTAATCCACCTACTTGGTCAGTTACGGCCGAAAGATTAGAAGCATCCATTGAGGCAACCTCCTCTTTCCACTCTTCTTTGTTTTTGTTGAACTTCCCTTTAAAAGCTTCGGGCTTTATTCCGTCGGCAATTTGGGTAAGCGCGCTACTAATATCCTGCATCTGCGCTTCCGCTACCGGAGCTACTAAAAACAGAAAGATAATTACTGAAAATACGGCCTTCATAGTACGAAAAATTATAAGTTAAAAATGATTGATAAGTGCAAAGAGTACATAATAAGATGGCTATTTATCCAAGTTGGAGTAAGCTTAGTGCATTAGATTAGCCCCTCTTTTTTGAGGCGAGCTACAATGATTCCTGCAAATTCCTCGGAAAAACTATCGATATCAATTGGGTTATAGGTGCGCGATTGGGCTGACCAGAGCAGTTTCTCAGTTTCAGCATCGTAGAGATTGGTTTCTAAGAAATAGGTTTTGTCTTGCGTATAGTAACCCGGATCATATACTGCGGGATAGCGGTAGTTGTAGTAATTGTAAAACCCACCGTAAAAACCAAAGCTTACCGTAGGCGCATACGTAGCAGCCCCCGGTACGTAGCGGGTTTCTGTCTTCTGGTCTAATAAAGCGATAGTCAGAATAGCGTCATTACCATTTTCGCGAATCTTGGCAAGTAGCTTCTCTTTATCCTCGGCAATATCTTTGGTGAAATTAGGCGCAAATAGTTTTCCACTGTTAGTCACACCAACTTCTTCATTTTGTAAAGCTACAACTAGTTCACCTTCCACGGTAGATTTTGCTTCCAGGTTGTGGGTTAGTGCGGCTACCAACAAGTTGTTGTATTCAGCATCTGTATCGGGATCGTGCCAGGAAGCAGTAATTTGGGTGGAAGGAGCACAGGCATAAAGAATACCAGATAATAGAAGGCTCAAAAAAGCTGAATAGGAATAATACTTTCTCATAAAACTGAACTGTTGATGGTTAGATAACATATTAATTGATAGTGTATAATGAAATAGTAAGACTACTCGGTTTCTTCTTCCTGCACGTCAACTACTTCGTACATATTTTCACCGTCTACCTGAACGGGCTGATAGTAGGTTTCTCCGTACTTAACGTAAGTAACCTCTCCTACTTTTACTTCTTCTCCACCCTCAGGTAGATGCTCGACAACCGTACCTGAGGTTGGTGGTACTACCGTGTAACCTTCTTCGCCTTCTTCGTAATAAGCTCCGCCGTAGTAGTAATTATTCGTCGTTTCATTGACGACTATCTTTTCAGAACCTTCGGGTAATACTTCAATAGTGGCTCCCACGGGTGCTTGTACTACGGTGTATCCTCCGTCGCTTTCTACGTAATATACTCCTTGGTCGTAATGATACTGCTGATTTTCTATACTAATAACAATGGCGGTTGCGGCTAAGGTAGTGACAAAGAAGCCCCAAGGATGCCACACCGGACCCCAGTAAAAAGGCCGGTAAGGGTGATAATAATAGGGACGATAAGCGTAAAAACTAAAGCCCCCGTACCGATGAGGTGGTCGCGGGTAAGGACGAGGGTTACGTATTACAACTGTATTGCGGTTATTACGGACGTTAATATTATTGTTAACATTGATATTGACATTTCTTCGGCTGTTATCAACATTCACCCTATTTCTAGTATTTGTATTCCCAGAATTTCGGTTAACAGTATTGGAAACTCGGTCGCGATTGGTGGTGCTTACTCGGTTACGGGTATCCCGGTTGGAGGTTGACGGACGGGTGGTAGGCCGAGTAGTATTTCGAGTCACCGCTTTTCGACTACCGCCATTAATAGAGCGATTAGCCGTACGAGTACTGGACTTGGCACGCGCACTAGAACTATTACGTTTGAGGCGCTGGCTCTCGGCATCGGGAGCGTGAAATAGTAGTAGTACACTGAAAATTATAAAGTAGATAAACGGAGTATTTGTAATCTTTGCTTTCATAGCTAGTTATTCAAGGTAGTATCTCGGGGGATAAGTTTTAATTCAGACGCACCGGGAGGTGGAAGAAAATTAAAGATGGCATCGGGCAGATTAGGGTTTAGCTGCCAATCAGTAAAAGTAGCTTCGTACTGCGGGCTATTTTCCTGATCTAAGTGTACAATGACTATTTTCTGAGGTAAGGTAAGAGCATCGTTAGAAATCCAGAGCTGCACACTCATTGTTTTTCCCGCAGCTACAATATGAAAGCACTCCTTATCATTTATCTCAGAAATACCCAAGTATAGCACCTTATCGCTCTGAGCTAGCAAATCATCGGTGAAGTAGGGATTGAAGAAGTCAGCCGCCGGAAACTCTACTCCGTAGGTGGCATTAATAGCGTAGATAGTTTCTAAGATAGTCGCCGGGGCATCAAGTAGAGCGTAGTTATGTTCATCGTACGAGTAGTACGCTAATTGCTCGCCATTGTACCAGATACCTTGGTGACCTCGGTCGCCGTTAGCATTGACCAATAACTTATCTGGCCCTACCATATATACCTCATCTTTGGTGAAATGCTTAATTAGCCCTAGTCCCTCTTCAGGTAAGAAGAATGTATTATCCTGCAAATCTCGCGAGGTGTGAAGCGTGTAGCTGCAAGACGCTAATTCACCAATTACGGCACTCATCCGATCCAGGATAATCAGAGCCACTGAGTCGGCTTGGGTAGCATCTGCTGATGACGCTGACTGACTATAGGTTGTCAATGGAAGTAAGATACAAAACAGATAAACGAAGGTGGTTTTCATGATGTAGTGTAAAATCTTGAGCGAAAGATACGGTAATAGTTCAGGTTTTTAGATGTAGTTGCTAATGTATATTGATGCATTTGACCAAATGAAGCAAAATGATGCCTCGTTTACTTACACGAATATCTTGGTTATTGCTCTCTTAATATTGAATCGAGTGAGGACAGAAATAAAGCTTTTCGGTAGTGACTGCTATCGCTTTGTTCTTTTTTGGCTTCAGCAGTCTTCTGGTAATCTAACGGAATCGGATTGTTTCATACTATTGTAATTGATATTTAAGCTGGTAGCTGGTATAACTGCTAGAATCAACGGCTGTTGAGTCTACTGAAAGTGCTTGGAAGTCCCATTGTTCTGCTGATATATTCTCTTGCTGGCTAAAAAAAGCGTCTACTGCCACCTGGCGACGTTGCCAAAGCTGTTGTTGCACTGAGTCTATGGTCTTCGGTTCCACAATTGCTCGACAACTCGCTAAAAAGTTCTGCTCAGTGACAGAATCTATTATTGGTAAAGAATTTTCCATAAATGCTACGAAAAGAGAATCGTCGGGTGTTAAATCTGTTTGGAGCAGCCAGGTTGAGTCCTGACTAACCAGACCCTGGCTAAACCAGTATGATTTTTTTACCTCAGATAAAGCAATCATATCTTCAGTTTCCTGATCTTCAGGAATAAACTCGAGAAACACCTTCAATGCCGGCTTTTGCTTCAGTAATTTAGCCACATAATTGAGCTTACGTTTTTGTTTGCTCTCGAGCTGATAGGATAGCGGTGAAAAGGATATATTTTTGAAATCTTCTTCTTTCCCTCCCACCAAATTGGCCATTAGGCGATAAGGCGAGGTCGCCGCCTTTACTAAAACATTGACTAGCACTTTCAGAATAATCCTTCCTAAATAATAATCCGGATCGTTTAAATTCCCACTGATAGGCACCTTCAAATCTACGTTTCCCTTAGTGTCGCGTAGCAGGGTCACCGCCAACTTCATGGGTACGTTGTATAAAGCGTTTTTGTTAGATTTGTCACCTACCTCAATACTAGTTACAAACAGATTGTTTTCACTATTCAGGTAGTAATCCTCGATGCTATTTTTACTAGTAAAAAATAGATCGCCTTGTTGAAAAGGATGACCCATGTAGTGAGTAGTATAAGCATTTAAATCATTAACTGATAAGTTTTGGATCTCAAGATCCAATTCCATATTGCGAATGCCGCTCCGGCTAATTTGCAGATCACCGGATAAGTCGCCGGAACCGTTGACCTTCGAACTTATATCAAAATCAGCGTACTCATCTTGCTCAGTAATATCAGTTGCCAGTGCCGATAACTCACTAAGTTGCATCTTGAACGGGTTCGCTAAGGTCTGATCGGTGTAATCTAGCGAACCTCCATCAATCAAAATAGTATCGGCTACGTAGCTCGTAGAAAGATATGCCTGGGTAAGGTCGTAGAGGTACAGAGCCAGGAACTCAAAAGGACTGGTGAATTCAGTAGAATCTTGCAGCTCCTGTTGCACTACGCTATCGGCTTGAGATAAGGCAAGGGCACGACTAAAATTATCTCCCTCTGCGGTGAGTTCAAACAGCAAATAAGGTTGGGTCAGTTTAATATTTCCGAAATCGTAGTACTGAGAAGCAGTATTCGCGCTATCAATGGCTATGTTCAGCTCGTTCCAGGCCAGTAAGCTATCTTGCTCCAAGTCGGTCATTACCAAATCTTGTAAGCTAAATGTACCCGATAGAGCCAAACTATCGGTTTGACTGTAGCTGCCGACTAATGAAAAAGCAGCTCCTAGTTTACTATCAAATTCGGTTAAATTAATGTGGGAAGTAAAGTACGGAGTAAACGGCTGAAGAGACCAATCAGCGATATTCGTTTGTAGCGAGTATGTCTCGTGGTTCAGATCCAGGGAAATTTGATTGCTCCACGTTCCTTCTCCCGACTGAAAGCTAAGGTGGGCAGGTAGTACCGTGGTTTGGTCAGATACGCTAGGAATAGTAATGGTCACCGAATCGAGCACTAGTTGGCTTTCTACTAACTGATCTATGTACGTCAACTTGCCAGGGTTGAGCCATAGTGTATCAATCTGCCAGGTATAGGTCTTATCATTCGTCGAGGATGCGCTGTCGCTTTCTGATAGCGCGAGAAGATCATCAAAATTGAACTGCTTCCCTCGCTGGATAACGCGTAGTTGAGGTGACTGCACAAACACTTCTTCCAAGTGAATTCTGTCTTGAAATAGCTCAGTCCAGGCAATTTGGATTCCTAACCGATCGGCCTGCAAAAAAATGTCCTGCTGATTGGGTTCGTATAATGTAACATCTTTTAGTTTAACCTTACCCGTGAAGAGGTTAAGATCAATATCGTCTAACTGTACTTCCCGACCAATGAGTTTTTGATCGTTTTTCTCAACGTACCATTTCAGACCGTAGGGCAATACAAGAACAACCGCGATCAATATCGCCATAAGTATTCCAATAACCCAAATCCACCATCGCATGGCTATCTAATTTTAGCTTTATAACATTCGTTTTTTTTAGATGATATTTCTTCTTCAAAGCCTTTGACTAATTATTGTAAATGGGCGTAATTATCAATTTTTTCTAGCGCATTGGTGAGCAATTAGTCAGTTTTACCAAAGGTCATAATTTCGCTTGCTTGCTCATCATAAATATACAAAATTTTGTCTTCAATTTTGTAGTTCTTTACCCGACTGAGTAGACGACCGAACTGATTAGGAATTTTCATATCCAGACACATCATACGGGTAGTCGCCACAGGGTTTAATAGTAGCAAGGTACTATCTACTTGCCTGATAGAGCCACTAAGACTATTACAACCATCGTGACCAATTACTCGCTGTTCAGCCAGATTAAATTCTAAATATGGGTTCTTTTGTAACTGAGCTACTTCTATCTTTTCTCCCTCTAACGTTTCTAGCACCCATATATCATTCAGTCGTAGCTTAGGGTCAACCTGCCTATCGGTTTTTTGGATAGTGGTACATGTCATTATCGTTAGAATCAGTATAGGAATTGAGAGGATTTTCATGATATAGGCTAATTGAACTACTACTGGAGGACTACATTAAACTGCGCTTTTAATTGTAAAATCAGAGCCTTCAATTACAAGGCACATAAGTATCTAAGAACTACCCGGCTACTTCATTCCAACGACCGTGATGTTGGCTTTTCCCCTGAGTATTCCTTTAGTATCGTACCAGAAATCAATTCTTCGGATACTTCTCTTACCTACCCCTCTTAAGTCTATGACCCGACTCTCACCGCCTTGTGCAATGTTTTGCCTAACCTCAATTTTATCTGGTGCTCCATTATCATAGGTAACTACCAAACGGTGAAGGTTCAACGGTGCATTGGTCACTTTAAATTTTATTCTCCGAAAGTTATCAAATGGCCCTTTAACAATAATACCATCGTGATCAGCAGTAAAATTGGCCTGGGTTGTACCAATTACTCGCCAACTACCTGCTTTTCCAGCACGAGGGTTTACTATCCGCTGCGAAAAAGCACTGATACTTAACAGTACGAATATAGTAGCTAGTAATGTCACATAAACTCGGGGCATAGTATTATTGATTTAGGTATCAAAAGGTAAGCTAATAAAACTCTAATGTTTGTATTCCTGTGAAAGTCAAGGTTCGCGACTACCCCAAAGATCTTCAAAAACCTGAGCCATTCCTTCGTCAATGCGTTTTTCCAGCTTTTCATCGTTTTCAATAATTACGCCACTGGCTACGGACTGCCCCACCATTCTATCGGCCTCGGCATCAATCAAATCTATTGTTACGGTACCTTGTCGATATTCATCAACTACCACTTCCTCGCTTTCCCAATGATAGTTACGCTGGCCAAGGTAGATAGGAGCTTCGCGGATATCCGTTTGTCGGGTTTGGACTTTATCCTCTACCAGTACTCCAATATTAACCCAAAGATCAGGGTTTTCAGCTTTGGTTAGTCCTATAGCTTCTATCTCACGTTGGATTGCCTTTTTCAGCATATTTACTCTCTGTTCGCTTACCTGTTCAGGGTTGGGAGCATCTACTTTTAGGTCGTAGAAATTATAGGTCTGATACGTATCGACATTCACGTCAGCATCCAATTCATTAGAAATAATGCGGATAGGCGAACAAGCGTAACTAAGCCCAATCAAAAGTAGCAGTACATTGATTACCGGTTGATAAAACTTATTTTTCATAGTTCAAGCAATATATTAAAGTTAGAACAATAGTACTAGGAGAAAGGAAGAGCCGAATGCCGAACAGTAGTGTATAACTGAGAAATAGTATTTATACACAGTATACTATCTAATAATTATCGTAATAGAACGATACCTAGACGAAAGTTTAAAGAGGCAGAATTATCAATTCCCAACGTGCTGCTCTCATTAGTAGCCCACAGATAATCAGCAGCAATTAGCAGTCCTGCTCTGCCGAAGGGAAAAATGGCTCCTACCTCGGGACGCACAGCGAAGCCCCACTCATTTTCTTCAATATTGTATATATTAAAGAATATCTCGTGCTCACTATACATTCCCCCGATACCTGCCCCTACGTAAGGCAGCACATTTTCTCCTATTGGAAAATAGTGGTGTACATTGAGCAAAATTGGCAGAGTATACGTGTATTTAACTAAATCAGTGGTGACCGCTCCGTTCTCGATAGCGTACGTCTGGCGCGGTTCATCTTCCTGATAGCCATTCCACCCAATAGATAAACCGAGCGATATATTACGCTCTGCTGGAAGAAAATCCCTAAATTCAAATTGCCCACCTCGTAGGCTGGTTTCACCCACAAAATTGGTAGTAGAACCCGTTGGCACGCTCATATTCCAGGATAATCCCATGAGACTATTCTGTCCCCAGCTAACAGTAGGCCAAGTGACTAATAAGATACATATAATAAATCGTACAGACATAACAGATTAAGGTTGAACGTTAGATGAAAACAAATAGGGAGACTGAGCAAACGCCTGATCCACAGCGGTAACGGCTTCTTGTACCGGATTACGCGCCGAGTATACTTCACCCATCCAGGCAGTCCATAAAATATCTAGACGCTGATTACCATCATTTGCATTCTTTAGATCAACAAATTCAATAACCAGTGTACCCGTATTATAAGTATACACTGTACCCCAACCGTACCAAGGAAACCACCCCCCACAGTACCCCCAGTAGCAAGGATCCCAGTAACCAGGATATCCCCACCAGTAACCCGGATAGAACGCCCCGCCTACATTCAGATTTTCTAACACAATCACATTGATACCCAAATCGGGGTCATTTTCTTTATCTACTTCAGTAAAGCCCGCAGCGAGCATATTAGTACGTACTGAGGAAAGTACCGTAGCTGCCCGAGCATCGTCTACAAACTCTTCATCATCCTCATTATCAGTAATAATACCAATGGAGTCGGGAATAGCAAAGGTAGCGTAATTGGTAAAGTCAGCCTGAGGATTAAAGTTTGTCACGACCAATAATTCGTCATCCAGACCACTTAAATCAGGTTCAGGATAGCACGAAACAATCAGTCCGGTCAATAAACAGAGAAGATAAATTCTATTCATATTATGGATAAGGTTTAATAACTTAAATGATAACGATGATCGTAGAGATTGCAATTGGAATAAAGAACCCATAAACAAAAAACATAGTCTTATGACCCCAGGGAATTAGGGTAGCCATAAATGCTGAAGCTAGGCAGAAACTCGAGTCCTGAGATACAAAAGCAAGATAGTCTCGCCAATGGGAAAAGCCATTTTCAGAACGTAGCAGCGTGACAATACCCATCATCAAAAAGAAAAATAGACTACCTGGCAACGCATAACGAACTTTATGATAGTAAGAAATACCATTTAGCCCCTCTCCCCTTTCATTTAATTCAGTAGTCAAAAATGAATCGGGAGTAGATGCAGCTAGTTGTAGAGGATATTTACCGTCTTCTGCCAATGGTGATACATTGATTGTTTTTTCTCTAATCTCTAATATGAGCTTTCTCATCTCTAGCATCATCTTAGCATCCTTTAATCGGCCTGATGAGCTTTTCCAATGTCGTACTCTTTCTATCAGGGGTAGAAAGAACAATGAAAAAGAAAATATGAGCAACATTATTTTGAGCGGATAATTAGGCAACTGACTAATGAGGTCAATGGCTACGTCCATAATAGATTAGTTACACATTATTATCTCAGCAAGGTAGTGGCACACTCAATCGCTTTTCTTAAAAGCTCGCTTAATTTTGATTCATCGGGACGATTTAATCAACTTGACGATTTGGCGTGGCTGCTATTTGCGGCAGATAATGTACACTACAAGCACCTTTAATCTTATCATAATAACCGCCTTTCAAAGAAATACTAAGGACTTTTTAGTTCGGAATACTAATTTCCAATGGCTTTTTCTCCCTGAGTGACTCAATAAATTTGGAGGGTGTAAGCCCGGTCATCTTTTTCACTGAGTGCATAAAAGTAGTCCGCGATTTAAACCCCACTTCAGACGCAATACCTTCAATGGTGAGTTGTGGATAGTTTATGGTCTCAAACTGATGTGCCAAGTGTAAGAGGCGGTGTTGATTAATAAGGTCGTTAAACTTTACCCCCATGCCATTATTAAGAACGATAGAAAGATGGTTACGCGAGATTGCTAGTTCTTGCGCTAGGGTATTTAGGGATAGTTCAGGATTTAGATACGGCTGGTGGGTTTGCATATACGCTTTTACCTGCTGGGCGTACTCTTCAATTTGTTCGTCAGAGATAGGAACGTAGCTATTCTTTTTTGTTTCTTTTGGCAATACAGCTTCAACTACTGCCTGTCCGTAGAGTATTTCTGGGCAACGATAAAGCACTGAAGAAAGGAAGACAAATCCGAGGGTGTAAGTAGTGGTGTAAGTGTAAAACACGTTGATGTCCTTCTCTACGGAAGATAGTGTCCAAGCAAGCGTTAGAGCGCCAATTAACTGAAATACAATTAAGGCAGTCAGCCAAATCAATTGCCGATCATCAATTTTAAGTCCTTTGGCATTGGTATTTTCTTTGGCACGAAGGTATAAAAGTCGCCCCTGAGCGAAAACATAGCCAATCCCTAGTATCAGCATAATCCAGAAGATACCGTTGGCCGGAAGGATACCTTCCGTTACTGAAAACACTCTGAAAGAAGAATCAGAGAGATAGGCCAAGTAGGCTTCTTGTTTAGAGACTGCACTACTTAAATAAAATGGCAATAAATCAAGAAATGCTAGCCCAGCAGGCAAGAAATATAACCAGCTAAAGGCAGAAATCTTTTTTTCTGGATAGGTGATATTTTGAATGTATAGAAATGCCGTTGGTCCGATGAGAAATCCTAGAGGAATAGCTGTCCGAAACAGGTGGGGAAAGTCCATGATGATTCCACTAGCAATGCTGGTAGTCACCAGCATAGTCCAGGCCCAACAAAAGACTAACAAGCAAAGAAGCTTATGGGTAAGTGAAGACTCTTTCCTATAACCAACGCTAAGAATGTAGAGGGTAAAAAAGGCGAGTCCGGTACCGACCCAGGCAATGTAGATACTTATTGGCTGCACTATTGTTAGGTTATATTGTTCCGTTAAACGACATATATAGATACAATTTGTAAATTTATAATGTTTGTCTTTTATCTAATAAGAATCAGAGAAAGTATTAATTGATGATCACAAATGTGAAAAAATAGTGAAGTATGCTGAGCAGCATCCTTGTCTGCTTATGTTTGTACGAGATAATTACACTCCCCAACTGGCTCTCGCGTAGCACCATTTGTTTATCAAACCAATCATTAGGTTTACTGGTGAAAACATAGCAAGTTTTGTATAAATTTTATTAAACTTGCATTCATTATCTGTTTTTACGGATTATGAGTAATACTCATGCCCAATACTACCGCATTTACCAACGTACTATTATCTTATCTTCCTAACCCAATATGATTCGATCTATCACTAGTGCTTGTCTGGCGTTTATCCTTTTCACGGCCTACCAGCCGGTATTTTCTCAAGATACTAGCCTAGGAGTCGTTACTGATTTTGAGCAATCAACTGCACTGGATTCTATCCTGCAAGTTATCGTGAGTGAGATCAACCGTACTACCGGAACTAGCAAACAAGTAACACTAGCCCCGGAAGGGGTTCGCTACGGCAGTACTGATTTCACGAAAGCAAAAGACAACTATGATGTGCTCAGTGGGCAAGTGGACTTTATGCTTTTACTAGGTGATGTAAGCACTAAGGGAGCGCTTACGGATGGTCCTTTACCCGTACCCACTATTGGGTTGGGAGTGATTGATCCCTACCTACAAAATATTCCCTTAGAAGACGGGGCTTCGGGTGTTGAAAACTTTAGTTACATCTGGTCAGCGATCAATCTAGCCGAGGAACTAGCTCAGTTCAAGGACATGTATTCGTTTGATAGCTTGGCCATTTTAGTAAACTCCCAATCGGTTAATACGTTTGATCAACAGAAAGGACAGCGAGCACTCGATTCTATCAGCCAGGCTCTTTCTACTGTTATTACCATTGTTCCGGTAGGGGAAGATGTGGCTAGCTCATTATCGACCATTCCCACCAATACTGATGCAGTTTACCTCTCGAGTCTAGTCGGTAAGCCCCCCTCAGCAATCCGGCAAATTGCCGATGAGCTGAAAACCCGAAAACTTCCCTCTTTTTCTGCCGATAAGTCGTTTGTGGATCAGGGAATTCTGGCCTGTATTGCTGATGAAAATGGGTTCGGCCAGGCCTTGCGGAAGCTGTCCATTATGGTAGATGATGCACTAGGAGGCTCTCCCCTATCAGAAATGTCCGTGGCCATCAATTTTAAAGAACGGTTCTATCTGAATATGACAACGGCTCGGGCGATTGCGTTTTCGCCTCCCTTTGAATTGTTTTTTACCGCTCGCCTCATTGGTGAAGACGAACGAAATGGAAAAACGATCTACTCGCTGGAAGATATTATGGAGCGGGCTCTAGAACAAAACCTCGCCATTGCGATTAGCTACCAAGACATTGAGCTGTCGGAGCAAGATATTCGTGCCGCTCGGTCAGCACTTTTACCTAATTTGGGGCTGTCACTTAGTGGCTCTCAGATCAATCCAGACCAGGCGAATGCCCTATTTGGTCAGGCTGAACGGCAGCTATCAGGAACGCTCAACTTTCAGCAACTCATCTACGCTGAGCAAGCGGTAGCCAATGTGAAAATTGCCAAATTCATCAAGGAAGCCCAGGAGTACGATACCCAAGCCGATGTGTTATCGGTATTACTGGATACCTACAATGAGTACTTCCGGGTGTTAGCCGCCAAGACCGATGCGCAGATTCAGGAAGAAAACCTGAGTATTTCCGAAACGAATTTAGAACTGGCGCGAGTCCGGGTGAATGTTGGTGCGGCTACCAATGCGGAAGTCTACCGCTGGGAAAGTGAAGTAGCGAGAGCCAAGCAAAATGCCATTAATGCCCAAACGGGGGTACTCGCTACAAAGCTAAGATTAAACACCTTTCTGGCGAACTCGCTGGAGCAAGAATTTGATATTGATGACGTTACGATAGATGACACATTCTATCAGGAGTTGAGTAAATCGCCGATTTCTGAACTGGTCAGAACCCCCGCTGACCTGGCAATCGCTTCTGAATTTTTAGTACAGGAAGCGCTAGCAATCAACCCCAATAAAAACTTCTTACTGGCGAATATTCGGCAGGCCGAACGACAAAGATTACAGAATCAACGCTTGTTTTATATCCCCGAGGTAGCCCTCACGGCTCAAGCCGGACGCATCCTGGGGCGAGGTGGCGAAGCTTCAGTGGAACCACCTGACATTAGTTTTATTGATAATACCTGGCAGATAGGCATCGGCCTAAATTACCCCATCTTTCAAGGCAATTTGCGAAAAGCTAATCTTCAACGATCCATTGTGCAGTTAGAGCAGCTAGATTTCGCCCGTCAGCAACTCGACCAAGACCTGACCCTGGCGGTACGCAGTAGCGTCCTTCAACTATTAAATGCCACCACCAACATTGGCTTTAGTGAAATTGCTTCGGATAATGCCCAGCGCAATTTTACCCTGGTACAGGATAATTACCGCCAAGGTACCGTCAATATCACCCAACTCATTGATGCCCAGCAAGCAGCTATCCAAGCAAAGCTTAGCTATGCGTTGGCGATATACGATTATTTACAAGCCCAACTTCAGTTAGAGTTCACGGTGGGTTTCTTCTCGATGTTTACGGAAGAAAATCAATTGACGGACTTTGAAGATCGGTTTTTCCAATACAAGCAAGCAGCAGAATGAAAATACATGATGATGTACCATACGTGACTAACCCTTTGTTCTACCGATTTATGAAACATACTATTTACCTACTACCATTAGCATTAACACTTATTCTAGGAGCCTGTCAGGGCAAAGAAGAAGCAAAACAAGAAGTACTTCGTCCGGTAAAATATCAAGTGGCTGGCGCGGGCGATGGAGAGCGCATACGCACCTTCAGTGGAATCGCTAAAGCCGGTAACGAAATTGAACTCAGTTTTCGCAGTGGAGGCATTATTGAGGTGGCTAATGTAGAAACAGGTCAGCAGGTTAAAAAAGGAGCGCTGATTGCCCGATTGGACAATGTAGAAGCCAGCCTAGCTTACGAAAAGTCCGTCTCAGCATTGAATGGTGCTGAATCGGCGATGACCACTTCTCAACAAGAGTTAGAACGGATTAAGTCGTTGTATGAGCAAGAAAGTGTTTCGCTCAGTGACTATGAACAGGCAAAAAACGCCTACCAAAACGCGCTAGCCCAGTTTGAGTCGGCTCAACGCAATCGTAGCCTGCAGCAAACCCAGATTGATTATGGCTACATTTACGCTCCCAGCGATGGGGTGATCGCCGATACCGAAGGATCGGTAAACGAGCGGGTAAGTGCCGGACACGTATTTGCCATTTTAAATGCGGGCGAGCAGATGAAAGTAGAGGTAGATCTACCAGAAAATGTCATCAATCAAATCACTGTGGGTATGGAACCCACTATTACTTTTTCTGCTTTGTCGGGACAAACATTCCAGGGCAATGTGATTGAAGTTTCACCCGTGACCAGTCAAAATACCGCTACTTATCCGATAGATGTAGAGATCACTGATGCTACCGAAGCCATTAAGTCTGGTATGGCTGCGCGGGTTACCTTTGATCTTGGTAATGGCGAAGAACAGCAGAGTAATCAACTCGTTATCCCTATCAAAGCCGTAGGCGAAGATGGCAATGGTAATTTTGTCTTTATCATCGAGTCAGAAGATGGGGAAACTGGGCAGGTGAAAAAGCAACCCGTAGAGATTGGGCCAATTGCTACGGGTGGTTTTGTCATTAACAGTGGTCTGGAAGAAGGTCAACTGGTAGCGACCGCCGGATTACAAACGCTTCTTGACGGACAAAAAGTACGATTGCAGCAGCCATGAATATCACACAGTTTTCTATTGAGAAGAACAGAATAGTTCTTAGCATTCTCACCGTCGTGATATTGACGGGTATCTTATCTTACCTGTCACTTCCTCGCGATAGTATGCCTCCTTATACCGTTCGCGTAGCTCCGATCATCACCGCCTTTCCGGGAGCAAGCCCAGAGCGGGTAGAAGAATTAGTCACTGATAAAGTTGAAAAAGTGGCTCAGGAACTCCCCGAACTCAAAGAAGTCTCAAGCACCTCTCGTACCGGATTATCGGTAGTAATGGTTGAGTTGCAGATGGATGTGGCTCCTGAAGACTTACAAGGTGTTTGGGATCGTTTACGTCGTAAGTTGAACACGATTGAAGGGTTGCCTAGCAACGTGAATCCACTGCTCGATGATGACGGTGTGGGGGAAGTATTTGGAATTGCCGTAGCCTTGACCAGCGATGGCTTCTCCTTTCAAGAAATGAAAGAGCAAGCCGATGACTTACGGGATGACCTTATTAAGTTAGAAGATGCGGCCAAAGTAGAAATCAACGGTGATCAGCAAGAACGGGTATTTATTACCTTCGATAATGCTCAATTGCGAAACTACGGATTGACCGCCAATGGTCTTTCCAATCTGATCAGTACTACCAATATTTTAAATTCAGGGGGTGACATTAACGTGCTTGAAGAAAGCATCATCCTGGAGCCTACGGGCAACTTTAATAATGTTACCGATATTGGGAATATGTTGATTCCCTTGGGTGATGGTGGGCAGGTAGTGACGCTCGGAGATATTACCACTATCCAGCGAGGCTACATTAATCCCCCGGAACAGAAAGCCCGCATTAATGGGCGAGATGCCATTTCGCTGCATATTTCGCTAAAAGATGACGCGAACATTTTAAAACTAGGTCAAGACGTAGATCAAGTACTCGCTAAGTGGGAGCAGAAGCTTCCGGTTGGTCTTGAAGTTCTTCGTATCTCCTCACTAGACGCTTATATTGATACAAAAGTAAGCAGCTTTGTGAATAATCTACTTCAGGCGGTCGTCATTGTTTTAGCGGTGATGCTAGTTTTTCTGGGTCTTCGTACTGGACTGATTGTGGCCAGCTTGGTGCCAATTGTCACGATCACCACCCTGATGATTATGGGAGTATTAGGGGTCGGTATTAATCAGATCAGTTTGGCGGCTCTGATTATGGCATTAGGCATGATGGTAGATAATGGTATTGTGGTATCAGAATCTATTTTGGTAAAGTTAGAGCAGGGTATAGATGTAAAAAATGCAGCGATTGATTCTTGTTCTGAATTATTCGTTCCCCTACTAATTTCTACGCTGACAACTTCGGCTGCTTTTCTCTCCTTTTATTTAGCTGACTCAGTAATGGGTGACTTAATGGGCCCTATCTTTGTCGTAATTACCATTGCTTTATTGTCCTCTTGGATAATTTCATTAAGTATCATCACACTATTCTGTGTCATTTTCCTGAAGATCAAAAAGAAGGAGCAGGATCAACCTAGTTTTCTGGATCGTACAATAAACAACCTGAAACTACAATACAAAAGCCTGATTCTGTTAGCCCTATCTGGGAAGCGGCTGGTACTGGTAAGTATTGTCGTGTTATTTGTATTGTCACTTTTTGGATTTACTCTTCTCTCCATTGTTTTCTTCCCGGATAGTGATCGCAACATGATTACGGTCGATATTAATCTACCTGAAGGAACTAGTATCGAGACCACTGAGCAACTGGTACTGGATATCGAGCAGTTTATTGGCAACGAGTTGGAAATAAATGAGGAACGAGCCACAGGCGTCGTTAATTGGTCGGCTTTTATTGGAGAAGGCCCCTCTTCGTATGATCTGGGCTATAGCCCCGATGAACCAAACTCTAACTATGCCCATATCCTGGTCAATACTACGTCGGATCTGGTCAATGGCAAAATGATTGCTCGGATAGACAGTTTTAGTTTTGCCAGTTTTCCCGATGCAGATATTAAAGTAGGCCGCTTAGGATCGGCCGGCGGTGGATCACCGGTAGAGATCAAAGTATCGGGCGATGATCCGGATAAACTTTCTCAAATTGCCACCGATATTAAATTTCAGCTCACTGGCATTGCCGGCACCAAAAATGTTAAAGATGACTGGGGGCCCAAGGGGAAAAAGTTTGTGATCGATATTGATCAACGGCGAGCGCAATTGTCGGGGGTCACCAACCAGGATATTGCTACCTCGCTGCAAGCCGAGTTAGATGGTTTCCGCGCGGGTGAGTACCGAGAAGACGATAAGAATATTCCGATCATGATGATTGGTAACGACAATGAGCAACTATCCCTTAGCGCGTTAGAGACGATGAATGTGTTTGCTCAGAATTCGGGTCGCAGTGTCCCCCTATCCCAGGTAGCCGAAATTGTTCCACAGTGGCAATATTCTAAGATCAAGCGATTGGATATTACCCGAACGGTAAAGGTTTCCAGTGAGCTGACTGCTGAGGGTAATGCATCGGAAGTGGTAGGCGAACTTACTCCCTGGTTAGAAGAACAAGCAGCTCAGTGGGAAGATGGATACTTTTATCAACTTGGAGGCGACAGCCAGGATAGTGCCGAAAACATGGGGGCTGTGATCCAGTATTTGCCTTTGTCAGGATTCATCATCGTGATGCTGCTTATTATCCAGTTCAACTCCTTCCGCAAGATGATTATGATCGTCTGCACGATTCCACTTGGGGTAATCGGTATGGTAATCGGCCTACTCATCTTCGGAGTTCCCTTTGGTTTTATGGCATTTCTAGGAGTAATTTCATTAGCAGGTATTGTGATTAACAACGCCATTGTGCTGATTGACCGCATTGAAATTGAGCAAAATGAGCTGAAAAGAACACCTCAGGATGCCATTATTGCCGCCTGCTTGCAGCGTTTCCGCCCTATTTTGCTCGCTACGTTTACCACTGTGCTAGGGTTAATTCCACTCTACCTGGGAGGTGGAGAGATCTGGGAGCCCATGGCTGTGACTATTATGGTTGGGTTGCTATTCGGTACAGTGATCACACTACTCTTCATTCCATCGTTTTATAGTGTGCTGTACAAGGTCGATTATAAAGAGTACCAGTTTAATCCCGCCCTACTAGAGTAGCGGATATGTTGGCGAAGTTATATCCATACCGATTTAAGATCTTTTTCTTTAGTCAGGTATCGCTACTGTTTAGCTCGCTGGTCGTTCCAGCCGCTTTGCATGAAGCTATAGTGGCTCCCATGCTACTGTTAATCAATTTGGGGGCGGGTATACTGTTTCTGGCTCAAAAGCAACGAATGTTTTGGCTTTTGGTCATCTTACTGATAGCTTCTGGCACCATGTTTAGCTTGTCTTTGCTGAAGGGGATGGATCAAAAGATGATTAACTTCATTGAGATGGGGTCTTCTTTCTTGTTCTACGCGATTGTAAGCTTAGAAATCATTAAGCAAGTATGGAAAGCAGTCTCAGTCGATGAGAATGTTATTCTCGGACTCATTAGTGGTTATCTATCGCTGGGCTTAATTGGCTTCTTTATCTGTATGAGTGTAGAAGTGGCGAACCCCGGATCCTTCCGAGGGCTAGGTGGTGACCCAAAACTATTTGTGGAGTTGATCTACTATAGCTATATCACCCTGCTAACAATTGGGTACGGTGATATTATACCAGTTACCAACTTAGCTCGAAACTCTTCCGTACTGATTGGTCTGGTCGGGCAAATGTACCTGGTCATTATCACTGCCGTCGTGGTGGGAAAATACATTGGTCAGCATCAAGCTACAGAAGAAGCATAGTAAAAACGCATAGCACCTAAATAATTAAAATGGAATTAGATGCCCGCGAAACTGTTGTTATTGCCTGCTTAGTTCTTTTTTTAGGCAAATATCTGAATGGCAAAGTAGCTTTCTTTCGTGAATACAACATTCCCGAGCCAGTCACCGGTGGAGTTCTGTTTTCTATCTTCTTTGGGATCATCTACTATATTTTCGGATTGGAAGCTTCGTTTGCGCTCGAGCTACGAGATGCTTTGCTGATTATCTTCTTTATTACTATTGGCCTTTCCTCTCGCTTGCAAACCTTACTGAAAGGGGGCCAAGCTTTAGTTGTGCTTCTGGTGGCAGCTGTGGCGTATTTGTTCATCCAAAACTTTACCGGTATTGGGGTGGCTTACCTGACCGGGCTAGATCCAGTAGTGGGTATTCTGACGGGATCAATATCTTTTAGCGGCGGACATGGCACTACCATTGCTTGGGTACCTATTTTCCAGCAAGAATACGGGCTGACGAACGCAGCCGAGATTGGGATTGCCTGCGCTACATTTGGCCTGGTAATGGGAGGGCTGATTGGCGGACCGATTGCTAAATTCTTAATTACTCGCAACAAGTTGCAGCCTAAGGAAGGCAAACCACTGACAGTAGGAGTAGAACATGAGCAAGAAAATATCCAGATTGACTACAATAAAGCACTCAATACCATTTTTGTCATCTTCTTTACGGCGGGAGTTGGTATTATGTTCCGAGACCTTCTAGCCTTGGCAGGACTACAGCTTCCTTTGTTTGTTACCTCACTTTTTGGCGGTATTGTCGTCACTAACCTTATCCCGGTTTTGTTTAAAAAGATAAAGTGGAATCCGGAAGCCTCTAATTCGTTAGCAATGGCTGCTGACCTATCGTTGGGACTATTTCTGGCGATGTCGCTGATGAGCTTACAGCTTTGGAGCGTAGTAGACTTGGCCGGAACCCTCATATTCATTGTTATTGCTCAGGTAACCGTAATTACTGTCTTTGTCATATTAGTTGTTTTCTGGCTAATGGGAAGAGATTATGATGCAGCGGTAATGTCTGCTGGATACTCAGGGCTGGCATTAGGAGCTACTCCAACGGCTATTGCTAACATGACGGCTGTTACGCAGAAGTTTGGTGGGGCTCCCCGGGCATTTATTGTCGTACCGCTAGTAGGAGCTTTCTTTATTGATATCGCCAATGCACTGATCATTAAATACCTGCTGAGCTTGTTTGGATAAAAGCCCTCGCCATTGAACAAAGTTACCTACCCTTTGAATTGGTGTTCTTAATGCTTTAAATTGACAGGATAATCATAGTATGGTTTTCTGATATGCAGTGTATTTAACAGCTGAAAACAACTAAATGCGCTGTTTTTTTTATGTTTACGCACACTTATCTAATATATATCGTATTCTTTGCATTGGTATTCATGAGCCAGGGTTGTCGGTATGCTGATAAAAGTAAGGCGGATACAATATCTAAGGAGGACTCGATTGATATTGAACCTCCAACCGAGCTAGTTGGTGTGCCTCAACCACCGACGCTGGCCCCCGAAGACGAACTGTTAGGCTTGGGGGAGGTATGGACCGGAGATCTAGATAGTATGATCACTCGAAGGCGTATCCGGGCTTTGGTACCCTATAATCATACTTACTACTTTATCGATGGAACCGAACGGCGAGGGTTAGCATTTGAAGCGTTGAACCTGTTTGAAGCTGAACTGAATAAAGAATTAGGCACTACCGCTGGCGTGCCGAAGGTACGAGTGGTGTTTATTCCTACAAGTCATGACCAACTCATTCCATTACTGAGGGCTGGCTACGGTGACCTGGCTTTTTCGGGACTGACCGTCACCCCCGAACGAGAAGAAGTTATTGATTTTTCTATTCCTACCATCACTGGAATGAATGAAGTAGTCGTCAGTGGGCCAGCTTCTCCCACGATAAAAGGGCTTCGGGATCTGGCCGGACAGCCAGTGTATGTACACGCTACCAGTAGTTACCGTCAATCGCTCCGGTTACTAAGCGATTCACTGGTGAAGGCAGGCCACGAGGCTGTAAGAATTGAAATACTGGCCGAATATCTGGAAACCGAAGACGCCCTACAGATGGTACACGCCGGAGTGATTCCGTTTACAATCGTGGAGGATAACTTGGCTCAGCATTGGGCAAAAGTATTAGATGGCCTTACCGTGCATGATTCGTTAGTTGTTCGGGCTAATACTGCCTACGCTTGTGCCATTCGGGAAAATAGCCCTCAGTTGAAAGAGGTGATTAATCGCTTCATTAGCGAAAACCGCAAAGGCACGAAGATGGGCAATATCCTCTATAATCGTTACTTGAAAAATAGTAAGTATATCCAAAATGCGATGAACCCTAGCGCAATGGAGCGGTTTCGAAAAACTGAAGCCTTATTTCAGAAATATGGTAATAAATATAACCTGGATTGGCTATTGCTAGCGGCTCAGGGGTTTCAAGAGTCTCGATTACAGCAAGAAGCAGTAAGTTCAACAGGAGCCGTAGGTATTATGCAGATTAAGCCCACCACTGCTGCTGGAAATCCGATTAGTATTGAGGGGGTAGATAAAGTAGAGAATAATATTCACGCGGGAGCTAAGTACTTACGCTTCCTAATGGATCGTTATTTTACCAAAGATAGCATTGACGAACTGAACCAACGTTTGTTTGCTATTGCCGCTTACAATGCTGGCCCCGCTCGAATCAATCGACTCCGAAAACAAGCTAAAGACCAAGGCTTGAATCCTAACCAGTGGTTTGACCAGGTAGAAATGGTGGTGGCCAAAGAGATTGGACGAGAAACCGTTCAATACGTAAGCAACATATACAAGTACTATACTTCTTACCGCTCACTACTTCAGTACGGAAAGCTCAAGCAAAAATTTAGTGTCAGCAGTCATCATTTCCAGCAGGATAAACAATGGTTAACAGGTGACCCTAGCGAGGAACTATACTAAACGCAATAAGAATCTAAAAGGCTTCATTCACTCCAAAGTAAATACCGCCGTTATCGTCCTTACCAAATCCAATGTCGAAACGAAGTAAAGTATCTTGATCTTTCGTCAATTTAAACCTCACTCCACCACCTACCGCAGGCTTCAGGTCACTAAAAAAGTTGTTGGGCACATCAGCTACTTCACCCACTAATGCATATCCAGCAGCCGACCAGCGAGGGAGAAAACGATGCCGATATTCTATTTGCGCCACGTACTGATGATTGTCAATAAATCGCCCGCGGAAATACCCTCGAGCATAATCACCTCCTCCAAACCAGGCTTGTCCCTGAAACGGAACCTCGCCATAACTACTCTCCATATAGGCCTGCCAAGCGAAAACGCCCTTTTGTCCGACCGAATAATATGTTCGCCAATCGAAGATGAACTTGTTAAAACTAGACGTAGCCCCAAAGTTTTCACTGGAGAATCGAGCGTTCAGTGTAAGTAATTGCCCTGAATTAGGCGAGGCTATATTGTCGCGATTATCCAGACTAAACACAACTCCTAATCCACTGATAATGGCTAATTCACTACCCAATATGTCTTCACTTTCCAGTAAACCGCCTTCTTGTATGGCGGTTACATTATGATTTTGATAGACAAACTCAAAACCAAAATTTAGCGCAGGGGGCAAACGCTTTAGAAAAGCAATTCTCAATTCATTCGAGGTCATATCGTAGCTCTCCTCATTTATGGCAGGAGTAGTATTACCTATGCCCCAAAAGCTATTAGGAAAAACTTTGAATCGGTAGGCCATGTCTAGATAATAATCTCCGCCACCAAAAAATATCTGTGGCTTTATATCTACCATGAGTTGCTCATTCAATGTATAAATCCCGCTGAGCATGATATTAGAAAGCCGGGCGTTGTATACGTTAGACTGCTTTAGCAAAAATATCTGAGCACCTCCTCCAAAGCCTACATTGGTCTCCGGGGTGTAGAACGCCAATGGCAAGGCAATAATTCGGACATTCTTGGTATTCCCTAACGAGTCTAGGGCATAGATTGACTCTTTCTCTTCCTGCGCCCACCCCCGGGTTATCCACATAATGTATAACAGAAGAAACAGAGTTTTTCGATACATTAGAAGAAGAAACGATCAAGTAATACATTAAAACCAAAAAAAAAGGCTATATCACTCACATTAATGGTCTCATCACTGCGTAATCCATCCGGGTCTACAGATCGCTCTGCACCAATCCAGAAGGTGTTTATATTTACGCCCAAATCAAAAGCAATGCGGTCATGAATCACGTATGAGTACCCTAAACTGAGTGCTCCCCCGATCCCGCTCCCTTCTACTCGGTTTTGTGTAGTGCTTCCATTTTGAACGGTACTCACTCGTTCGCGAAATTGAGCATAACCTGGAGCGACCTTTACGAATACTGAACCGTATTCCAGATTAGAAAGATAATGAGCTATGGATGGACCAATGAAAAGTGTCTCCGATTCACGGCTTACTAGCCCTTCACTGTTATCTCGATTAGCAAAAAAAAGAACTCCAACCAGCCAGCGATCACTTACAAATTTTCCGTTTGAAATATCGAAACTGTACTGGCTAGTAAAATCGCTACCCCCAGCTGAGCCAAGGACGCTAGTAGTTGAACTAATGCTACCAGCTAATCCTGTGAGCCATCGCCCTTTACGAAAAGGTGTGCTCGTACTGTCTTGTTGTGTCTGTTGTGCATAGGTGGTTAAACTTGGAAACAGTATCATACTCCAGAAGAGTGAAGATGCGAAAAGAATGCGCTTAGGCATATCAAAGTGATAAGTGTTTCTCAAAAGTACCCGAAAAATAGAGGATTTAAAATTGTAAATAGAAGTTCAGCAATTCCCTATTGAGGTAAAGACACGTGGCACTCCAGATTGGGTGAGATCCTCCGCTCAGTAGATTTCGCTATCTCTGCCACGCAGATAATCGCTTGTTTTGAAGCCTATCTAACATTAGAAATAGACGAAAATGGTTTATCAAGTAATGTTAATTTCACTTAATTACTAGTAAGAAAAGAGATGCAAGACTTCTGGCTTACCAGCCGAGAAGAATTCGTAGCTATTTTCCGGCAAAAAGTATTGTTGCCCTGGAATAAGCATCGGAAAAATACTGAGGTTAGAAGATAGTAAGAGATACTATAATCATCAAAATTCGGGCATAAGGATAGCCGTATTGACATCGATTATTCTACCTTTGCCCTAGATGACTATCTTATCAAAAAGCGAGTAGCATCAGCTTTAGCCTGCACATTATGAGTCTTCCTGAGAATTTTATTAGCTGCGATTGGGGGACTTCCAATTTCAGATTACGAGTAGTAGAAACTGACTCACTAGAAGTTCTGGCTGAGCATAAAACTGATCAAGGGGTAAAAACTCTCTACGAAAAATATCTAGTTCAACCTGAGAGTAGTCAGTTTCAGTTCTTTGCCCAGTACCTTAAAACCCAAATTCTGGAACTTCCCCAAGAGCATCGACATCTTCGGGTTGTGGCCGCCGGGATGGCTTCTTCCAACCTAGCCTTGCAAGAGTTACCCTATGCCGATTTGCCATTCAACCGAAATGGTGAGCAGTTAATCTGGAAACAGATTACGAAAGATAATCTGGATTTGCTCTTGATATCAGGGGTGAAAAGTGCTGACGGAGTTATGCGAGGCGAAGAGGTTCAGGCAGTAGGGCTGGAAGAACATCTTCTCTCCTATGCCCGCGGTATCTTACTACTGCCCGGCACACACAGTAAGCATATCACCTTTGCCCATCAGCAATTTCAGAGTTTCAAGACGTTTATGACGGGAGAGTTATTTGATATTATTGCCAAGAAGAGTATTCTTTCTCGTTCAGTCGTTCCCTCCCCTTGGTTTAGTAAGCGAGCCGATGCTTTTCAAGCCGGACTAGAGCTAGGCTTCACAGGGCAGCTTACTGCTCAATTATTTTCCATCCGAGCCAGACATATTATTGACAATCGTAGCCCGGAAGATAGTTACTACCAACTTAGTGGGATGCTTATTGGTGATGAATTGTCTTATCTGAAAGAGCAAGATTCACCCGTAGTTTTAGCAGCATCTGAGCCAGTGTTTAGCCTCTATCGGCAGGCACTAGAATCAATTATTACCCCTGAACAACTGTTACTTTTAGAAGGTGAAACGCTAGAAAAAGCATTATTGATTGGACAAAAAAAAATCTTAGCATTGCATGGCAACTAACCCCTCATTCTCTTGGATCCGCTATTACCAGGCTCCCATTGTTGGTATTATCCGAGGATTGCCAACAGATACCGTTTTATCCATTACTCAAACTTATCAGGAGGCCGGACTATACACGCTGGAAATCACTATGAATACGCCTAGTGCTGTGGAAACCATCTCATTACTCAGAGAGAAATTCCCCAACATGAATATCGGAGCCGGAACGGTTTGCACAATGCATGATCTCACTTCAGCACTTGACGCTGGAGCGCAATTCATCGTCACTCCCATTTTGGATGAGCAAGTTGTTAAACATACCGTGGCGCAGCAAGTACCTGTTTTTCCAGGAGCGTACTCCCCTACCGAAATCTACCACGCCTGGTCGTGGGGAGCTTCGGCAGTAAAGGTATTCCCAGCCACTCAGTTAGGAGTACAGTTTATCAAAGATATTTTGGCACCGCTGAATAACATTAAGCTACTTCCCACCGGTGGGGTATCGCTCAAGAATATCCACTCATTTTTTGCTGCGGGAGTAATAGGAGTAGGTATGGGAAGTTCGCTGCTTGATAAGCAACTTATTCAGGAAGAGAATTTTGAAGGCTTGAAGCAGCATTTTATCCGAATCAAAAGAGAAATACAGGATTTTATCCAGTGATATAGGGGAGGGTAGCTAATTGGAAGAAAAATGAAAACCTATCAAATCTTACAATTTGAGAGGTTTTACCGACATTTATACCTTACGAAGTCGGGATGACTGGATTCGAACCAGCCTAGTAACCCTCTGCATTTCAATATCTTATGAGAACTATTTTTGCCAGTTCACCGAATAGTTCACCTGATCAATGAGAAGAAGTTGAACTAATTCGTATATGTGGTAAAACAAATTTTAAGATACAGATTGGTTGGTTTTGGTGCAAATTATTGTATCCTAACTTTGCTATTTCATCTATATGAGTCTAATAAGAACCTGGCATTTATTCGCCTTTAAAACTATAGAGAACCGATTCCATAACCGTATGGACCCGGGTTCGGAATTAAATTTTAAAACCTCCTACCCTGATCGTATTTGATAAAATTGAAGAAGCTAGCTATTTAATACAGGATGAACAGATAAAAGCTAACTTCGTGAATCCATTAATTATTTGGTAGTCCTTAAAAAGTAATGATGACTGGAAAAAGCCACAGACAGGCCGTAGTTTTGGGTTACCAAGCTCAAACCTACTTTATCATGTTTGAACAACACGACTGTCCGGCCTGTGGCTCAGCAAAGGTAGCGGCTGCCGCGCAGTAAAAAATGGCTCAACCTATTATGGAAAAGCTCGCCTGAAATGTACAAGTTGCCAACGGCAGTTTGTTAAAAAACGCGTTCACACACCCCACTCTCAGGAGTGTAAACGTCGTGCGGAGCTCATGCTGGCTGAGCGTATTTCGCTGGAAGCTATCTGTCGCATTATGGAAATCAAACCGCATCAACTTTATCGCTATATGGATGAGTTGTATGAGGAGGTTCCTGAGGATTTGGCTTGTTCTATTGCCGATGAGGCTCAAATTGATCTGGTAGAAGTATATGGTGAAGCAGATGAATTATGGAGCTTTGTCGCTTGTAAGACCAATAAACAATGGCTATGGCTGGCCCTAGACCGAAACAGCCGCCAGGTAGTCGCTCTTTTTATTGGAGATAGAGGTATGGAAGGAACCTTGGGTTTATGGCAAGCCATCCCTGAGCGTTATCGGCGACGAGCCACCTTCTATACCGACGACTGGCAAGCTTACCAGCAGGTTATTCCAGCGCACCAACACTGCTTTGAAAAAACCAAGAAAAACACTAACCACGTAGAAAGATTCTTTTGTACGCTCCGTCAACGCTGCTCACGACTAGGTCGCTTGAGTCTTTCTTTTTCAAAGAAACTAGATAGACACATCAAAGCAATCAGATTCGTCGCTATGCATTATAATCTATCATTACATTCTTAGGACTACCATAAAACGGGTAGGTAGCGAAGAATCGCTATTCATTTCTCAGTGAATCTATCGGGTTAGCCAGAGCGGCTTTGAGGTCTGGGCAAAAACGGGAGTTAGTTCGGCACATGATACAGCAGCATCATGTCAGCCAGCGCCAGGCCTGTCAAGCAGTGTTCGCCCCCCGTCAAGAAATGTTTAGAAGCTGTGCTACTTGAATACTTTATTCTTATAACAAATGCGCGATTCTTCACTGGTGAGTATCTCAAGCAATTACCAATTGGTAAATGAGCCATCGCGGCGTTTAAGGTGTGGCACTTCCTGAAGGATAAATGTTTGTTCTTTCGCTAATTCCTCGTTGAATTCTACCCCCAAACCGGGTAGATCTGGTACTGGATATCGGGCATTCTCTAATTTGGGCTGAACCGGATAGAATTTGGGCGAATTGTTCCCACTTTGGCCTACTGGGGTATTTATCTCTTCCAGCCAACTCATATTCGGGCTAGCTGCGGCCACGTGCAGAGAAGCCGCCGTACAGATTGGTCCTAGAGGATTGTGAGGCATCAGATCGATGTAGTGAGATTCGGCCAAAGACGCTACTTTCATAGATTCGGTGATGCCACCTACATTGCAGACATCTACCCGAGCAAACTGGGTAATGCCTCTCTCCAAGTAGGGCAAAAACTGCCACTTGCTGGCAAACTCTTCGCCAATCGCAAACGGTACCGATACCATTTTGCGGAGACTTTCGTAGGCTTCCGGGGTTTCGTCTCGAATGGGTTCTTCAATAAAATCCAGTGTGCCGACTGGCATCCGGTGTAAAAAGGATACAGTTTCGGTCGGGGTCAGCCGATGGTGATAATCGATACCGATGGTAGGCCGAAAACCTACTTCTTTCCGCAACTGAACAATCCACTCGGCAATCAGGGCGATGGACTCCCGAGGCTCAAAAACTTTGGGTTCGTCCGATACTTCGTATTCGGCGGGGGCGAGCCTCAGTACATTCCACCCCTCCTTTAACAGAGTACGAGCCTTCTCAATTAGTTCTTCCTGCGAGGTAAATAACAGAGAGGCAAAACACTCCACATAGTCGCGCTGCTTACCCCCCAATAGCTCATAAACCGGTACATCCAGTGCTTTTCCCTTGATGTCGTACAGTGCAATATCAATAGCAGAAATAGCCGAAGTAAGCACCCGCCCTCCTTCAAAATACTGACTGCGGTACATCTCCTGCCAGATAGCCCCGATTCGTCGTGGGTCTTTGCCGAATAAGAAACCTTTGTAGTGTTCAATAGCTCCCATCACCGCTAGCTCCCGCCCCGATAAGCCCGAAGCCCCCCAGCCGTAGATATCCACATCAGTTTCTACCTTGACGATAAGATGGTTTCGGTAACCAATACTGGTCGGAAAGCATTTAATATTGGTAATTTTCATAATTAAAGATTTATGACTAGGTGTGATCTGGAACTCATGAAGTAATTCGTTGGACCTTTCCTACTAAAAATACGTAGCTAAAGAAGCCCAGTAAAGCTAGCATGCCAATAAAAAACAATGCCGGTCGGAAATCTCCTCCTTCCACCAGCACCCCGATAACTAGCGGAATAACTACCGCTGAAAGTCCTCCCATAAGGTTAAATACGCCGCCAATCAGGCCAATTAGACGCTGAGGGGCAATAGAGGAAACAAATACCCAGGTGATTGATGCCAGTCCATTGCCGAAGAAGGCTACTGCCAGACAAGCTATAATGAGCCAATTACTCTCAGCATAGTTCGCTCCAATAATAGAAACTGACAGTAACATACCAAATAAGACCGGAGCTTTACGGGCTACTTCGGCTGAGAAACCTCGTTTCAGCAAGAAATCAGAGAGAAAGCCGGATAACAACACCCCAACGAAAGCTGCCAAAAACGGAATAGAGGCCAGAAACCCGGATTCCAGAAAATCCATTCCCCGGTATTTTACCAAATAGGTAGGAAACCAGGTGAGGAAAAAGATCACCAACGAACCGATACAAAATTGCCCAATGTAAATTCCCCACAGCTTTCGGTAGCGAAAAGCCTGCCCAAAGTCGGCCCAATTGATTTTCTTACGATCAGACTCTCTCGTTCCCATGCCAATCAGTCCTCCTCCTTCAGAAATATAGTCTAGCTCCGACTGGCTCACAGTTTGATGCCGGGCGGGATCGCGGTAGAACATGTACCATACTACTGCCCATAGCAGCCCTACAATACCCGATACAATAAACAAGCCCCGCCAGCCGAGGGCATCCTGAATAGCTACCAGCGTGGGAGTTAGAAAGGCCAACCCGATATACTGCCCCGAGGTATAAACGGCAATTGCCGAAGCCCGCTCTTTCTCGGGAAACCAACTGGTGACAATACGATTATTAGCCGGATAACTAGGTGCTTCAAAAACCCCCATACTTGCCCGAATCCCAATGAACGTCAACAGTGAACTAGCAAACCCCTGAATCAATGTAGCTATCGACCAGAGAGCCATCATGAAGGTGTAAAGAATGCGAGGCCTTACCTTGTCAACCAGCATCCCCCCCGGAATCTGCAAGCCGGCGTAAGTCCAGGCAAAAGCCGAGAAAATCAGTCCCATTTGCACACTGCTCAGTGCTAAATCCTCGCTAATGGCAAAAGCAGCAATAGAAATATTACTCCGATCCATGTAGTTAATTACCACACTGAAAAACACCATAAATAGCATACGGTAGCGGGTTCCAGAAGCAGGCTTAGCTATGGTTGATTTCATTTAGGTTGGTTTAGTTGACAGTGGGTATATTTCATAGCCTTAACTCTTCATCTAACGAAGAATTATGCTCTCCCAGAATAGGCGCTCCCCGATTGGAAAATAGCTGTTCATCATTTAGCGTTATCGGACAACGAGTGGTTTGGTAAGACAAACCACTGCTCATCGTTACTGATTGAATCATATTGAGCACTTCAAAGCCCTCGTGAGCCAGTAAGCGCTCCCAATCAAGTACGTCAGCGCACCAGATATCGGCTGGTTCCAGTACCTCCAGCCAAGCTTGGGTTGTTCGACGGGTAAGATGCTTCGCTAGAACAGCTTTTATTTCATCTCGCTGGGTGAACCAACTTTCTTTCTCTTGATACTTCAACAAATCAGGGCAGTCTAATAACTCTCCTAAAACTGGTATCTGTCCCATTGCCAGGGCGAGGTATCCATTGCTAGTTTGGTAAATTCCATAGGGTGCGCCCAAATAGGCATGAGCGTTGTTGTGAGCTGTTCGCTTTACCGGTTCCCCTCTATCCTGTAGGTAGGTTGTAATAGCTTCAAACTGGAGATCAAGGATAGACTCCATCATGTTTACTTCGATCAATGCTCCCTCCCCATTCATTCCTTTACGCACTAAGGCAGCCAAAATGCCCTGAGCCAGATGCGCTCCAGTAAAAATATCCGCAATGGCTAACCCCATCGGGGTCGACCCATTGTCCTCATTTCCACTCAGCCACGTTAGTCCCGAAAGAGACTGCACCAGCAAATCCTGACCAGGCTTTTTTGCCCAAGGCCCTTCGGCACCGTAACCGGAAATATGCCCGTAAACGATACCGGGCTTTCGCTGCTTGATGGTTTCGTAGGCTATTCCTAAACGCTCGGCTACTCCGGGCCGGAAATTGTGCATAACTACATCCGCCTGATCGATGAGCTTCAGCACTTTTGATCGGTCGTTTTCATCTTTCAGGTTGGCCGCGTAGCTTTCCTTATTGCGGTTGATGGCATAGAAGAAGGAAGACTCATCGTTGATGCGAACGCTAGACATATACAGATCGCGTCCAATATCACCGTGTTCGGGATGCTCAACTTTGATTACTCTCGCTCCCAAATCAGCCAACCGCAAGCTTGCTGAAGGGCCGGATAGAAACTGGCTTAGGTCTACGACCGTAATACCGTGCAATGGTTTCATCGGGGCAGGTCGGTTAGGTTAAATTCTGCTTCAATACGCTGGTTATCCTCCCCTACCTTAGGGGCAGATTTGCGGGAGAATATCCGTTCGCCATCCACCCGGATTGGGCAGCGGGTAGTATGAATGACAGTTCCATCAGAAGTCTCAACCTGCTGTTCCATCTGTAAAACCTGGTACCCGGGGTGGTTCATCAGCTCAGCGTAATTCAGCACCTCAGCACACCATACGCCCGCCGATTCCAGCGTGTTTAGCCACTCCTGGATGGGTTTCTGCCTAAAGTGACTTGCGAGCCAGTTCATAATCTCGTCCCGCTGCTCAAACCAGGCATCAGGCTCTCGGTATGCTTCCGGTAGTTCTATTTGCATAAAATCAGTCAGCTTGGGCAATGGAACCATCGCAATGGCAATGTGACCATCTTGGGTAGGATAAACACCGTAAGGGGCACCCAAATAAGCGTGAGCGTTTCCAGATTCGGCCCGTTGGGGCGGCTTCTTTTCGCTGTTTAGGTAGGCAGTCAGCACTTCAAACTGAAAATCCAGGGCGGATTCTAGTAGGCTTACCGATACCTTGGCTCCTTCCCCGGTCTTTCCTCTTTGCACCAAAGTGGCTAGTATGCCCTGAGCCAGATGCGCTCCAGTGAGCATATCTACCACGGCCATACCCATCGGGGTGGGCGGATCGTTTTTGTTGCCAGTAAGGTAGGTTAAACCCGACACCGACTGCACTAGTAAATCCTGTCCGGGTTTGGTAGCCCAAGGGGCTTGGCTGCCGTAACCACTCACCTCTCCGTACACAATCCGAGGATTAATTTTTTGGACGGAAGCGTAGTCCAGACCAATTTTTTCCATCACCCCTGGACGAAAATTATGGGTCATAACATCGGCCTGAGCGATCAGCTTCTTTACTTTTGCTAGATCTTCTTCGTCCTTCAAATTAGCTGCGTAGGACTCTTTATTTCGGTTGATGGTATGAAATACCAGACTGTCATTACCTACGAAAAGATTCTTAATCACAATTTGCCGTCCACCTTCACCACTGCTGGGGCGTTCAATCTTGATAACCCTGGCTCCCAAATCGGCCATTTTCAGTCCGGCGGATGGGCCAGCCATGAACTGAGAAAATTCTAATACGGTGATGCCCTCTAGTAGCTTCATCTGTTCAGTCTAGTGGGTTTGCTCCAGCGATTCCCGATAAAGCTGATTTAATTCTTGCAATAACAACAGACTATCTCCACCCCGCATCATAAACTCTCGGATAGGTGCCCCCGCCCGATCCTGAAAATACATGTGTCCCGCGTAGCGGGGACGCAAAAACGCTCGGTCTAAGGTGGGTAACGTACTGCGGAAGTAGTTGGATAACCTAGCGTTGTTCGTTTCATCCAACCAGGCTTCCCGATGACCCGGCTGGCCGCCAAAATTCACGTAAAGTGTCTTTTGGATATTCGGGTGGGCTACGTAGGCAGCGTAACGAGCAGCCCATTCCGTATGTTGGCAATGTGTAGAAATAGCCAGTCCGGTGCCGCCCAGAGTAGTGATTAGGTTCTGCCCATCTATACTAACCGTATCGTGAAATATGAGCAGTTTACGGGCATAGCCCTCCTGAGCGTAGTTGGCATAACCGTAGGCGAAGGGAGAATAAACGTAGTCATCACCACTCGTCATTGCTTCGTAAACCTGAATCGGATTCCAGTTGAAGCACTCCTGATTGATGTTCTTACCCAATTCGCGTAGCATCCCTAAGGCCTGACTACCTATCTTTTCCGAAACTACGTAATCAGAAGTGGTACACACGTCTTCACCCAGCGTGGAACACAGCATATAAAAGCTCATCAACGTGTCTTGAGGGATTCCGGGAATGGCTACTATACCGCTTTCTGCCAGTGCCAATAGATTATCCCAGATTCGGGGTAGTTCATAACCATAATTACGCAGCAGATCAAGCCGGCTAGCAGCCACCGGAGTCGCCGCATCAATAGCCAACGCCCACTGCTGATTATTGTAGCTGTAACTTTCGTGCGATTTGCCAACTGAGTTAGCAGCTAAATTCTCAAGCAGTCCTTCGGGCATTAGATCATTCAGGGGTTGAATTACTCCGGTTCGAGCCGCGAAACCGGTCCAGGGATGGTCAATCACCAGCAGATCGTACCGCTGAGCTAACTGATCAATCGGCTCGTCGGCAAATGCCTGAAGCGATCGCTTGCTCCACTCAATCTTCACCTCCGGATGCAATTCGTGAAACCGTTGAGCCGTAGCCACCATTGAGGTAAAGCCTCGGGTATGGTTCCAGGTAATTCCTTTAAGAGTGATGGACGGTTGGTTCATGGTTGGGTATCTACACTATTCTGAGAACACATTTGGACACTGGCAGTCATTGGTCATTGGTCATTGGTCATTGGTCATTGGTCATTGGTCAAAATACAGATTACACCTTGTCAAGAAGAAAAAACTCATAAATACCTCAACAAGTGACAAAGGACTAAGAGCTATCTTCCGTAATCCAGATAGATGGTTCGCTTTTGCAGGTACCCTTCTATACCGTAGACCCCATCTTCTCCGCCTAGGCCACTATGCTTGTGGCCGGAGTGATAACCTTGAATATAGCCCACAATACCCCGGTTAATGAAGATCGTACCTACCTGGAGGTTATCGATGGCGTGCATAAAACGAGTATAATCCTGAGTGTATAGATAAGCAGAAAGTCCTTCCTCTCGGGCATTGGTTAGTGCCAGAGCCTCCTCGTAGCCGGATATTCGCATAATGGGCAGCACCGGACCAAATATCTCCTGTTCGATAGCAGCGTGATCGTTTTGAGCGTTGAGCAACACGGTTGGTTCGTACCAGTTGCCACGCTCGAAGTATTTACCTTCAGGCCGTTTGCCTCCGGTGGCCAACTCGGCTCCCTGCGCTAGGCTCTGCTGCACAATATTGTTTACCCGAGCTAAATCGGCAGCACTTACTCCGGGCCCCATATCTACCTCCTCCATCGGGTTGCCTACTTTCAACTTCGCCACTTGCTTCAGAACTTTATCGGTAAATTCATCGGCTATTTTCTTGTCTACCATGATCATTTCACTACAGATACATACCTGCCCGCAATTGGCGTAGCGAGCGATTACTGCGGCTTCAGCAGCTTTGTCAATATCCGCATCATCTAGTACGATGAAGGGTGCTTTTCCGCCTAACTCCAGCGAGAGAGCGGTGATATTGGGAGCCGCCGACTTGTAAATCTCCTGTCCCGCCCGGATGCTACCTGTCACGCTTACCAGTTTTGTAATTGGGCTTTCTACCAGTATGCGGCCCACGTCGGCTCCGGTTCCTACTACCAGATTCAGTACTCCGGCCGGAAATCCGGCTTCGTCGGCTAATCGGCAAAACTCAGATGCGGTAACCGGCGTCAGTTCGTGGGGCTTGATAATCATACTGTTCCCAGTTACCAAGGCCGGGCCAACTTTACGTCCGATCAACGCTAATGGGTAGTTATAAGCACACAAACCGATAGTAACTCCGTAAGGCACTTTATGGATGGATAACTGCTCGTACGGGTTATCCGAGGGGAAAATACTTCCTTCTAATCGGCGAGCGGCTTCGGCCGAATAGCTCAAGTAACGCATGGTATCGTCAACTTCTCCATAAGCCTCGGCTAACGTTTTGCCCTGCTCCATCACCAACAAACGGGCGAAATAGTCCCGCTCTCTCTTAAGAAGATCGACGATCTTCATTATATAGTTTCCCCGTTGGATTGCCGGTAACGCTTGCCAGGCTAACTGAGCCTTTTCGGAGGTTTCCAGGGCGTACTTTACCTGATCAGGGGTGCTTATGGCTACGCGGGAAAATACCTCTTCGTTAGCAGGGTTTTGTACTTCTATCCATTCACCGGAGGGGTCAACCCACTCGCCGTTGATGTAGCAGCGATAATCTTTCACTGCTTCTTTAGCCTTTACATTTTCCATATCTTTTAGGTGTTAAGGTGTTATAGTGTTTAGGTGTACTGGTCACTGGTCACTATTTCTAACTTCCTATCTCAAAACTTTGAACTTTAAACTCTGAACTTAAACCTTCTATTTTCCTTTAAACTGAGGTGGTCTCTTTTCAGCATAAGCAGCGTACCCCTCCGCGGCATCTTCTGAGTTGTATAAAGGGTTCCCCAGGCTTTCCTCTAGCTTTAATCCTACACTCAGAGTCATTCCCTCCCCCAGGCAAACGCTGCGCTTAATAGCTGCAATGGCTAGGGATGGCCCCGATGCCAGAGCCTGAGCATATTTCATAGCTTCTTCCGCAATTGTATCGGCCGGATAAAGTCGATTAACTAGTCCCAAGCGAAAGGCTTCCGAAGGATGGATGCTTTCTCCGGTAATCATTAGTTCCAGGGCTTTAGCAGCTCCGATCAACCGGAGCAATCGTTGCGTGCCGCCGTTACCCGGAATAAGCCCCAGTTTTACTTCCGGCAGGCCGAGTAGATAGTTTCCTTCAGCCGCCAGGCGCAAGTCACATGCCATTGCTAACTCTAGTCCGCCGCCTAGCGTATGCCCACTAAGAACGGCGATATAGATTTTCTTACTACTATTGATACGTTCCGCCACCTGACGAGCTTTGCTTACCAGTACCTGATTGGTAGCCGTATCGTTCTTGCCGAACGCCCGAATGTCGGCTCCGGCGCAGAAGAACTTGGGCAGTGCGCTGTTTAGCAGAACAGTTTTCACGTCCTTATCTTCATTGGCAGCGATCACCCGCTTCTCTAGCTGAGTCATCAGGTCAATATCGTAAGCATTGGCCGGAGAGTGATTTAGCGTAATTATGCCGACTCCCTGCTGTTTGCTTAATAATACTTTTGTACCGGATTTGCTCATGGTTAACTCTCTTCAGTTGAAAATTACTTGACGCTAAAACCCATTCGCTGTAGGCCGTTGCTCATCCGCTTCGGTTGAACCATCTTCCCCCGACAACCCCCGGAAGTAGCGGAAGTAATTCGCCCAGCCGAATTTATCCTTAATCCGTCGAGCCTCCTCACCTAGTGCCTTGAGCTTCGCTCGATCCACCGGTTCATCAGCTACTAAAAATGTATATTCATTAGCCGAAAGCTCCTGTCCGTGCTCATTGTTTAATGTTAGTTTGGCGAAGAACTTATCACCTATTGCCCCAGGAACCTCGCAGCTTACTTCGGCTACCGATGCTGAACTATCTTCCGCAATAGTAGCTACACTAAATTTTTCCTCGCTTAGCAGTTGCTGATTCTGACCTAGAAATTGCAGATGAGCAGCACAGTGAGTGTAGGTTAAGAAATAATCATTTACTACCCAGATATTTCCTTTAAAAGTCTCTCCGGGTTGCCACCGGCGGCTGTCGTGCTGCAACGTGATCAGCAAAGGCTGATAAGCTCGCTGCACATAGTCGTAGGAACGCTTGGTTTGTTGATAGTAGTCTACAATGCCCCACTTCATATCGGGAGCGAAGGTGATATAGTGGCATATGCATACCGCGCTGGTTCGCGGTTTACGGGTGCGGTAGTACTCCAACGCATACTGGAAGATAGTACCCTGAGTAATCTGAGTGGCTTCCACAAAATCATTTAAGGAGCCGATTGAGACATCACCCAACACTTCAAAATTGAGGGTTTTAAGCACGTCAAAGTCAGTCCAGTGGTGTCCCCAACTAGGGCCGGGAGGCCAGATTTCTGCTTCGGGAATGAACTTACGAATGCTATCTACATTGGGACAGGAAGAGATGGCCAGTTCCGGGATTACGGCGTAGTCCAGACTAGGAAAGTACTCTTCCATGGTAAACTCGCCTTCCCCGTAGAACAGGTCATTGGCGTGAAAGCTTTCGTTCGGTTTGAAACCTAATTTCAACCCCACTTCATCGCTCAAGGGAGAAGAAGGCAGAAAATGCAGGGAGGTATACGGACGGATAGCCTCACCTAACTCGTTCACAAATTGTAAATTATATTCCGGGTCAGCCGCCGTCATAAACAACTCCTCTGAGCCTTCTAGCAGCACTAAGCTAGGATGATTACGCTGCTTTTTTACCAAATGAATGGCTTCATCGAACACAGCCTGTTTAAACTCATCATCTTTAGGAAGGGAGAGACTAGCCAAGGGCACCACATCCTGCCATACGGTGATTCCAGCTTCATCACATAACTGATAATAGAGGGGTATCTCGGGGGGATGCCAACCAAAAATTCGCAGATTATTAAGATTGGCTTCCTTCGCCAGTCGGATTAGTTCACGATACTTGGATGGATGAGCCCGCCCGAAAAAGATGTCCGGTGGGCCGCCCCAGGTGCCGGATCGCATAAAGTGGGGTTGGCCATTAATATTTACCGTCCAGGGATTCTCTACCTGCTCTTCACTAAAACCAGGGTTTCGTGTCATTTTCAGCTCCCGAATCCCGAAGCTAGTTTCGGTCTGATCCTGAAAATTCTCCTTATCGTCCCGCACCACTACTTCAGCCTGATACAAATGCTGTTCGCCCCGATCCCAAGGCCACCACAATTGAGCATCGGGCACAGATATCGAAAGACTAAGTTGAGTTTCACCGGCTTCGACTGAATGGCTAAGCTGAGCCGTATATTCTTCCGACTCAAAATTTGTTCCGGTAACCGTCACATCCACCGTCACATCTCGAGCGGTTTCGCCGGGATTTTCCAGTTCAACCTGAACGTCAAGATCAGCCGATCCGTCAGGATTGATGGTAGATTGAACGTAAGTGTCTTCGATAGTAATTTCTCCCGTAGCCTCTAGTCGGATGGGACGCCAGATGCCGGTAGGAGGTAGGCTTACCCAGTAATCGCCGTGCCAAGCGGGCTTACGACCAGCTACCTGACTATAGCGGCGCGGGGCCGGATGCAGACGAATCATCAGCACATTGGTACCGAAGCGGAGACTATCGAAGCGAACCAGCTCGGTCACATCAAACTTAAATGCGGAAAACATGCCTTCGTGCGTGCCTAGTAGTTGGCCATTAAACCACACATCGCAGCCGAAATCTACTCCCTCAAATACTAGCCAGATTCGCTTTCCTTCCATGCCGGACGGGACATCGAACTGCCGCTTGTACCACCACTCCCGCTCGGCTACCCATTTAGCTTTCAGGCTATTGCGTCCGAAGTGAGGATCATCGATCCAGCCTGCCCGCCACAGATCGGTATATACGTCGCCGGGTACCGTAGCAAATGACCAGTTGAAGGCATCCCCCGTGATATCCGGAGGCAATTCATTAAACCCTAATTCTATCCCCCGGCCGGGGGATATGCCTTCAAACTGCCACTGGTGGCCGCTTAAATCAAATATTATTTTTTCTGATTGTTTAGACTTGTTCATTAAAGATAAAATGATCGCGCACGCTAAATAGGTGTGCTGGTTTTGGTAGTAGTTAATTCAGCATCTCTTTTTACCAGCAAGGCCTCCAGCTCCTCCAAGGTTTTTCCTTTGGTTTCCGGTACTTTAGTGACGATAAATAATAGCCCTAATACGGCGAATAAAGCATAGATTAGAAAGGTGGTACCGCTTCCCAAGCGAGCTAGTTCCCAAGGGAAGATTAGTTGAATACCAAAGGCTATGGATAAGTTAACCAGCCCGACAAAAGAGATAGCCAACCCCCGCACCCGATTGGGGAACAATTCCGAGAATAGTACCCACATTACCGGCCCGATAGAACCTGCATAGGCAGCCACAAAACCCAGAATACCCAATAGAATCACCAGTGTATTTAGTGATATAGCTCCGTTTACCAAGGTAGTAGTAAACTGCTCTACGGTTTTTTCTCCAAGTGTATTGGTAAGGGCAAGTTTAAACGCTCCTTCACTCTCAAACTGTTGCCCTTTGAGCGTTTCTAAAGCAGTTCGGTCAACCTCGGTGGGATAATTGGCCAATGCCTCATCGGTAATGGTGTAGGTAGCTGAATAGAAGCCAAAGGTCAGGACAAATAAGCAGAGAGCCATTCCGGCCATCCCGACAATTAGCAACGGTTTTCTTCCTAGCCGGTCAATGGTCGCCATAGCCAGCACGGTAGCCACTAGGTTCGTTAACCCCACCAAAATAGCCTGCACGAAGGAGCTATCGGTGCCGATACCGGTCTGCTCGAAGATCATTGGAGCGTAGAATAGCACCGAGTTAATTCCAGTAACCTGCTGAAAAATGGCTACGACAAGTCCCACAGTCAATACGAACCGTAGTTCCGGGGCGAAGAGATCATTGAGCGATACTGGTTTGCGTTTTCTGCTTTCTGCCAAGCTGTCCTTCATTTCTTTTACCTGCTCGGCAATTCCTTCTTCCGAACCAAAACGTCTCATTACATTCATAGCCTCTTCTTCTTGATTCTTCATCATCAGCCAGCGAGGGCTCCTGGGAACGAAGAATAGGCCCAGGAAGTAGAATATGGCCGGTAGCGTTTCCAGCCCTAGCATCCACCGCCAGTTCCATTTTCCAAACCCCAGCACTTGCGTCCATTCAGCATCGGATTGCCCAAACTGAAGAATAAGATAGTTGGTGAAAAAAGCGATCGAAATACCAATAACGATGTTCAGTTGGTTGAAAGAAACCAATAACCCGCGGTAGCGAGGAGGAGCCACCTCGGCAATATAAACCGGAGCGATAATCAGAGCCACTCCTACCGCGAGTCCACCAATCAAACGGGCAACGATCAGCCAGAAGAAGGTCGGCGCCAGGGCTGAACCTAAAGCAGAAACCGTGAATAAAACGGCGGCATAACTCAACAGGCGTCGACGGCCCAAATTATCACTGAGTGGCCCGGCTATCAGCGTTCCCAGAGCCGCGGTAAGTGTAATGGAACTTACGGCCCACCCCAACTCAATTTTGCTGAGATTGAACTCCGGCTCAATAAATTTGACTACCCCGGATATTACCGAAGCATCGAACCCCAGCAGGAAACCACCCAAAGCAACGATAATGGTTATCAGTACGATCTCTTGTTTTTGTCGAGGCATTATTTATTTTTTATTGCTGGTTGTTAAATTGTTAATTGTTCACTGCACATTGTTCATTGCTCAAACCCTTTGGCTCGGGGTATTTCGGTTTCACTGTCCCATCCTTGTTCGCCATTCAGTTCGGGGAAGAAACGGTAGTAATTTCCGTAGGTGTATTTGCCGATGGTCTGATTGACTTCCTTGCCCATCTCCTTAAACTGAACTGAAGCTTGCTGTTGGTCACCGATAAGCAGCATATATTCGTTGGTAGATAATTGCTCTCCGTCCTTATCCACCAATTCCAGTTCAACCGTAAAGCTCTGATCTACCTTTGCTAGTACATCCTGATTGACATCCGTCAGTTTCACTGAGCTATTTTCGGTAATCTCGTTTACAGCAATTGTTTCCTCAGTAAGGGTACTGCCATCATCACCTACTATCCGAAGTTTTACCTCCCCTCCTTCATATTTTTTATAAAAATCATTAATGATCCAGATTTCGCCCGCAAACGGTTCGTCGTTTTTCCACCGCCGCTTATCAAATTGCAGGCTGACTAATAAAGGCTGGTACGCCCGTTTCACATAGTTGTAGGAGCGCTTAGGCTGTTGGTAATTGTCGACGATACCCCACTTCATATCCGGCCAGTAAGTGATGAAGTGGCAGAGGCTAATGCCACTGTTCCGAGGCTTTTGCCGACGAAAATGCTCTACCGATAGCTGGAAGATAATTCCCTGAGCATCCTGGGTGGCGTTTACAAACTCCTCTAGCGAGCTGGTACGTTCATCGCCAAAAGCATCAAAGTTTTGAATTCGCAATCGGTCGATGTCAGCCCAGTGGTGGCCCCAACTCAGGCCTGGAGGCCACATTTCTTCTTCGGGGATAAATTTTTTCAGGCTTTCTACCGAAGGAACCGAGGTAATCGCCAGTTCGGGTACAATGGGGAAATCCAATGCGCTAAACCAATCTTCCATCAGGGCGTGACCCATACCGTAAAAGTACATAAGAGCGTGAACTGCTTCTTTGGGTTTGTAGCCTACGCTGAGCGCAGTCTCCGAAGTAAGCGGTGAATCCGGTACGTAGGGTAAATCAACGTACTGCTGCAACGAATCACCTAAGCGTAGTAGAAAATTGTTCGTGAACTCAGGGTTCGATGCTCGTAGAAACATCTCTTCCCCACCCTCAATTAATATCAGGCAAGGATGATTGCGTCGCTCTTTGATTACCGCCACGCCTTCGGCAATGACCCCATCCAAAAACTCCTGATCGCGAGGCATATTGCCCGTACCTAGGGGAATCACGTCCTGCCAGACGGTGAGGCCAGCTTCGTTGCACATCTGGTAAAATTCCGGGATTTCGGGCGAATGCCAACCAAATATCCGGATGTTGTTCATGTTAGCCTCTTTCGCCAGCCGAATCAGTTCCTGATACTCTTCCACCGAGGTGCGGCCAACAAAGATATCGGGAGGGCCGCCCCAACATGCAGAACGTATGAAATGATTCTTCCCGTTGAGCTTTACCGTTCGGGGGAAGCTTACCTCGTCTTTGGTGAACCCCGGATTCCACTCCATTTCAATCTCTCGGATACCGAAGGTAGTCTCGGTCTTATCCTGGAAGGCATCGCCTTCGTGCACGGTAACCTGGGCTTTGTATAAGTTGGGATCGCCTAAATCCCAGGGCCACCACAGCTTAGGCTGCTCTACGGGTACTGTTTTCTTAATTGTGTGCAAGCCAGGAGGCAGGGTTTCGGTGATCTGTACCGCAATGGGTTCAGATGTGAAGTTATGTCCTTGTAAAGACGTGCTTATCGTTACTTCGCGAGCTGTGCTGCCGGTATTTTCCAGGGTTATTTCCAGATTCACATTCGCTGCGTTATTCTCTTCAAGATCGGAATGCACGTACAGATCGTCGATACGTACCGCACTGGTGGCTTCAATTCTGATCGGTCGCCAGATGCCGAAGGGCACCAAATCGCGCCAGTAGTCGCTAAACCAGGGAGTTTTGCTACCTACCACCTGATTGTTGACCTGCGGTGGGGGATCTAATTTGACAACCAGGATATTCTGACTCTCCAGTCGGTTTTGGGCAGCGCGGATTTCTTTAGTAATATCAAAAGAGAACGGGGAGAAAGCTCCCTCGTGGCTGCCGAGGCGTACGCCATTGAGCCATACCTCACAGCTATAGTCCACTCCATCAAAGTGCAGCCGGATTGCTTTATCGGTCAGATCATCGGTTACGTTGAACTGCGTTACGTACCACCATTCATCGTACATCACCCACTGAGCTTTAGCACTGTTCCGGCCAAAGTAGGGATCATCAATCACTCCGGCTTTCCACAGATCAGTATACACATCGCCCGGTACACTGGCGGGATTCCAAACCAGGGTCTCGATATCTTCCGGTGGTAGTTGCGGGATTCCTGCCTTAACGCCTTGCCCTGGATACATTTTCTTCATTTTCCAGTGATGCCCGCTCAGGTCCCGAATCAACTGGCTACTTTCCCGGTAGGCTTCGGTAGGTTGAGGCTGCGCCTGAATATCGCAGATAAGTAGGGTGATAAATGTGATTAATAAAGGATATTTCATAGGTTCGATTGTTCAATTGTTGGTTGCTAAATGGTCATTTGTCCTTGGTCAATAGTCTCTATTCGTTATTCTTTTTCATTATCCATTTTCCACTGTCAATTATCAACTGTAAACTGTCCATTGCTCATTGTTAATTGTTTATACCAAGCTGTTTCCGATGGCAATGAGGATGATTCCTACTACCATGCAACCCAGGCCAAAGTAGAGTAGTCGGCGGGCTTTCGCGGAGGCATTCACCCACTCTCCCGTAATCAGTCCGCTGACAATGGCCGTGGCTACACTGGCGGTATTGAAGATAGCGTAACCTACGGTGTTACCCGCTTCGCCCAGCCGGAAAGCGGCGTAGGCAAACAATGCCGAGGCAGCGTAGTGAAACACCGCCATCACCGAAATCAAACCGAAGTTTTTGCTGAAGTGGGGAGTGCTGAAGTTACCCCAGGCTCCTTTAGCTGAAAGTTGCCAGATAAAGTAAGCGGTCATGACCACCCCCCCGCTAATAAAAATAGGAAACATCACCACTACCGCGGTAATCCAATCAGCGTTTCCCGCCTGCTGACTGGCTTCGTGCAGTACCGGTCGTCCCACGGCGTTGGCGTAGCTGAAACCGGTAGCCAGTAACCCACCCCCCACGGCAATCAGGATTCCTAAGCCGGTAGAACTTTTCTCAGTGTCATCGGCTGATTCAGTCTCCCGCATCAGGCCTGCTCGGCCGTTGGCAATGATGCCCGCCAAGACGATGAAAAGACCTAGCAAAATTACTAGCAAAGCATTGGTTGGAGGCAAGCCATCTACCAAAAAGGGAAGCAAGGAACCGACCAGAATTACGGTGCCAATGAAGAGGGAAAAGCCTAACGAAAGACCAATATGGTTGATGGCTTTACTCCACATCATTACCCCAGTACCCCACAAGAAACTGGCTAGGGCCATCTTAATCAGAATATCGGTTGGCAAAGAAGTGAACACCTCGCTAAAGCCATCAATGAGCGTCAGTGAGGCGATAATGGGTACGACGAACATGGTAAGTAGGAAGAAAAGACTCCAGGTGTTTTCGTACTTAAAATCCTTCGTAAATTTCTCGGGTAAGGCGTACAAACCAAGCGTCAGCCCGGCGAAGATCGCCCATAAAACTCCTTCGGTCATAGTTAGGTTAGTTGTTAGTATTTATCGTAAATATTGTCTCGCTTCGGTAGGGTTTGCCCGGTGAGGTAAGTGAACCCGGCGAATCCTCCAGGTTTGGGCCGTTAGGATAACGGGAAGTCTCACAGCAGAACCCGAGGTACCGCCCGTACTGATTGCCATTTTCTCGCTGTAAGTGATCAGAAGTAAAGTAACCGGTATAGAATAACATGCCCGGTTCGGTAGTCGCTACTTCCAGAGTACGTCCACTGGCTGGTTCGGCAAACTCCGCTACTTTTTGCAGAGCGCCTGTGTTCTCAAATTGGTAGTAGTGTTCAAAACCAGTTTCCAGCTCCTGAAAGGCCTCTTTCAGTATTTTTCCGCTTCGCAGATCGGCAGGAGTTCTTTCAACCGCAGCCACCTCCCCTACCGGAACATTGGTTTCATCTGGGGCTAGGTAGGCCTCGGAGTAAATGGTAGCTCGATGGTTCTCAATCGTATCCTGAAAGCCCGAAAGATTAAAATAAGTGTGATTGGTGAGTGAAAGTGGAGTGGTTTGGTTAGTTTCCGCGAAGTAGCGGATTGATAGTTGATTTTTGTTGTTTAGTAGAAAAGTTACGGTTACATCTACCTGGCCCGGATAGCCTTCGTCGCCATCAGGGCTGGTAAGCGACATTTTCACCCCAACCGCATCCTCCTGCTCTACGGTTTCAGCCGACCATACTTGCTTATCGAGACCTACTATGCCGCCGTGTAAATGGTTTGAGTTGTCGTTAATTGCCAGCGAATACTTCTTTCCATCGATCTTAAATTGTCCGTCTTTAATCCGAGAAGCATAGCGCCCTACGGTACAGCCAAAGTAGGGAGCATTTTGCCGGTAGGCTTCCGAAAAATAACTCTCCAGCGTATCAAACCCACAGGCTAGTTCCACGCTTTTGCCCGAAGAATCCGGTACTGAGATGGAGGTAATCGTAGCTCCGTAGTTGATAATCTTCACGACCATATTCTGGTCGTTAGTCAGCATATATTGATTGATTGGTTCTCCCTGGTATTCTCCAAATGGCTTAGTGTTGATTTTCATAGGTTGTTGTCATCGGGGTAGTAAATGTTAGGTGTAACTTTAGGATATTACAATACGATTGAGGTCTGTTGTCGATTCCTCAATAGCTTGCTCAAGGGTAAGCATATTCTTGCGGTTTCTCTAAGAAACTACATAGACTTAAACTAGACAGAAGGTTCAGTTAGGCTGACTTAGTGCCAATGAGCCTGAATTACCGCTTTTAAAAGGTACTCGTACAGTAGAAAGCTGTAATCAATCCATAAATAGGCCAGGCAAGAATAGCGCTAACTCCGGGACTAAAGTGACCAGTACCAGAACGAGCAAGCTCACGGCTAAGAACGGAAGTGTGGCCCGACTGACCTTGCTCAAAGAAACCTTACCGATACTGGATGCTACAAACAGACAAACCCCTACCGGCGGGGTGGTGAGTCCGATAATCAGGTTGAGTACGGCAATGACGGCAAAGTGAACGGGATCTACTTCTACCGCCATTGCCACCTTTAGCAAAATAGGAAACAGAATGAGCAAGGCCGCAATGGTTTCCATGAAAGTCCCTACAAAGATCAGCAGCAGGTTGATCAGCAGCAGCACCACGTACTTGTTCGTAGAAAAGTCCAGAATAGCGTTAGCGATAAGTTGGGGGAAACGCTCGGTAATTAAAATCCACCCGAACAGATTGGCAAACCCGACCAGCACCATGAGCGAAGCAGAGGTTTTCATTGAGTCCAGTACGATCTGGGGCAGATTTTTAGCATTGAGCTTCTTGTACACCAGCCAGCCGACCAGCAACGCATAAAGTACCGCAACAATAGAGGCTTCGGTAGGAGTAAATACTCCCCCTATAATCCCGAACAGAATGATAAAAGTCATTAACAATGCCCAGAACGTATCAATAAACGCCCGGCCAATCTGGCGAAAGCTACTGCGGGGATGTTTGGGGAAATTCTTCTTGACCGAGATGTAGTAGGCCACCACCATCAATCCCGTGCCCAACAGTAAGCCCGGAACCGCTCCGGCCAGGAATAACCTTCCCACGGATAAACCCGTAAGGGTAGCGGCAATAATCATGGGAACACTGGGGGGGATGATGGGTCCGACCGTGGATGAAGAAGCAGTAACGGAGCAGGAAAACCCGGCATCGTAACCTTCTTTTTTCATAGCGGGAATCAGGATAGCCCCAATGCTGGCCGTATCGGAAACCGCCGTGCCTGAGATACCAGCAAAGAGCATAGACGCTCCGATGTTCGCCAGTGCCAGACCACCCCGGATGTGCCCTAACAGATGATTACAAAATCCGATAATTTTCTCGGTTAGCCCTCCGGCATTCATCAGGTTACCGGCTAGAATAAACCCAGGGATACTCAGCAGAATAAACACATCAATGCCCGAGTACATTTTCATGGGCAACACAATCAGCGGAATACCGGCCAACAGTACGTATACCAGACAGGAGAACCCCAGTGAAAAAGCAATAGGAAAGCGTAAGATGAGCCCTACGATGAATACGATAATTAGTACTCCAATCATGGTTGCTTCTTCAATAGGTTGACTGTATCCATGAGGGCGTAAAAACTAACCGAAGCTCCCATAATAAACAGGCTACCAAAAGCTAGTGCCATCGTTAATCCCAGGCTAGGTGATTTTTCGGGAATACCCAGTACAATAAACTGTACCGAATAAATAGTCAAGATCATGAAGAGAATGAAAGTACAGGCGGATATACCTAGCCGCAGTCTGCTTTTCTGCTGGACACTCAGGCGATTATAGAGCACATCCAAACTGACGTAGTAGTGGTCTTTCAGCGCGATTCCGGCGGCAAAGCTCATGGCGTAGACGAAGAAAAAGCGGGCTACTTCTTCAGTCCAGGAGGGAGCACTCTCCATAAAGAAGCGTGCGTAAATTTGAATCAGGGTAGAAGCAATAAATCCGGTCGCACTCAGTAGGGTGCCTAACCGAAGTAGGTAGGTAATGAGTCGAGTAGTTTGGTTCATCTTATTTGGTGGATAACCTCGTCGTAGACAGTTTGCATTTCTGGAGACAGACTACGGTATATATCGTCGCGCGCTTTCTCGATGAAGGCTGTTTTATCTACTTCAATAAATTCCATGCCGGCTGCTTCTAATTCATTCTTCACGCTACGGCTACCTTCCAGAAAAAGTTGATGCTCGTACTGTTGCATATCCCAGGCAGCCTCCAGAAAGACCTCCTTTAGATCATCAGGAAAACGCTGAAATTGCTTTTCGCCAATGACCGGATATACCCAGCTAATAACGTGAGCTGTAAGGTTTACGTACTGCTGCACTTCAGAAAACCCTCCGGCTTTGATGGTTGCTAATGGATTTTCCATCGCTTCAATAGTACCCTGCTGAAGTGAAATAAATACTTCTGAATAGGCCATTGGAGTAGGTTTGGCTCCTAATGCCTGCCAGGCAGTTACAAAGGAAGGTACACTGGGTACGCGCACAATCAGTCCGTTCAATTCGTCGGGGTGTCGAATAGGGCGATTGGAAGTAAGGTGGCGGGCTCCGGCTTCAAAGTAGCCAACAATCCGCAGTCCGGTTTTCTCCCGTATTTCCTGTTCAATTCTTTCTCCTACCGGACTGTTGATCAGCGTCTGCATATCGGCAGAGTCCCGCAGCAGAAACGGTAATTCGCAAAAGGCGGCTATCTCAATCCAGTTGTTAAGCAACGAGCCAGTTACGGCCATATCGATCACCCCGGCCTGAATGAGGCGAATCGCCTCTATTTCCTTGGCCATTTGTTCTGCCGGATAGGTCTCTAGCTTGATGCGCCCAGCCGAACGTTCCCACAATATCTCTTCAAAATACTGAAAGGCTTTGGTTTGGGTATGCTGCTCGTTGGTAAGCAAGCTGGCCCGAAGCAGAAATTCTGGTTCCTGAGAATCAGTACCTATGCAGCTAACAAAAAGGGTAGCGAGTAGGGTAAATAGATGGAGCGGGAGTAATTTCATTTATTCATCCTTTCCGCGTAAAGATAATATACTCCGTATCGCTCTCCATTCTCGACGAAGTCAGCTTTGAGCATCGTTTTTCCTTTCGGTAGCTCCAACTCAAAAACTACTTCTTCGGTACCCGGCAGAATGGGTTTTTCGTATTCCTGGTCAAACAGCTCAATACGAACTTTCTCGGGAGAAATGCTTTCGTACGCAAAATCGTGCTTAGGATGTATGGTCGGAGTACTTGTGATGGCTCCCGGATATTCTTCCGGCCAGCGTCTACAGCTAATCCGGTACTTCCCCTGTTGGGCGATGGCAATAGCGTGTGCGTTATTTTTGTTTTTTACTCCCTGAGCGATTTGCTCAGGCTTCCACAGCGGTCCATCGTCCCCTACCGCATGTTGAATGGTAAATGTGGCCACTTTTTGCTGATCGCTACCGATGATGGTATAAGGAAGCTCCTGATATTCTTCGCGCTGTTTGGCATCGGCGACAAATGTCTTGTTAGCTGATAATAGACTTTCTACTACTCTGGGCTGTTGATCCACCAAATTATTTTCCTGAGCTCGATCTTGTTGAATGTCGTACAAGGCCTGACCATCTATTAGTCGCCAGTCATCCTTCATTATACAAGTCTGGTCTACATCCTTAGGTGGTCGCCAATCTTGCCGATGGTGGACAAATACGGTTCTATCCAGTATGCTAGTAGTTGTATCCGTAAATAAGCCCGAAAAGTCTAGGCCGTCCAGCGATAAGTCGTCGGGCATCTTTATCTGACACAAACTCGCTAAGGTCGGAAACAAGTCAATGTGGGTGAGCAAGTTATCGATATCTCGCCCCCCCTGAATTCCGGCCTGAGGCCAACGGATAAAGAAGGGCACCCGATGGCCTCCTTCCAATTTATCCCCCTTGTTTCCTCGATAGCCCTGATTAAAGCCTAGCTGCTCTTCTTCGTAGAAACCAAATTGAGTACCGTTGTCTGAACAAAAAATCAAGATAGTATTTTTGGCCAACCCGGTTGTTTGTAGCAAGCTATCCAGTCGCCCGAAGTTTTCATCAATATTAGCAATCATCCCGTAGTATTCGACACTAGGAATTTGAGAACCCTCCAAATGCTCGTAAGGCTCAGAATATTTATCGGCAACTATTAGTGGCGCATGAGGAGCATTGGTCGGTAAATAGACAAAAAAGGGCTCTTCCTGATGCTGAAGAATGAACTGGCTGGCTTCTTCAAACCAAATATCAGTACAGTATCCTTCAAACTGAGTCAGTTCATTATTGACCAGATATACATCGTTAAAATAGGAGTTGCCCCAAAAATCGGATATCTCTCCTACTCCACCAGAATTATGGTGTACGGCATAGTCAAAACCACAGTCGGTGGGACGGGCCGGATAGTTATCACCCATGTGCCACTTGCCAAACATCCCGGTAGTGTAGCCATTCTGCTGAAATACTTCAGCAATGGTTGGTGAATTATGGTGTAAAGAAGCTCGCCCCTTAAAAGTAGCCCAGGCTCCGTTATGAATAGGGTATTGTCCGGTAATTATAGCTGCTCGGGTGGGAGTACATAGCGGACTGACGTGAAAATTAGTCAATCGAACGGACTCGCTATAAAACTTATCCAAGTTAGGAGTTTTTATCCAGGGATTTCCATGGCAACCCAGATCACCAATTCCCTGGTCGTCGGTCATTACTAAAATTACGTTGGGTGGACTATCAGCATTATACGTACTGTAACTTGGTAAACTGACCAGTAGGCATAGTATTACTAACGTGGTTATCCTATAAAACAAAGAATATTGATTTTAAAGAATTAATTTTTTTGCTTACGATAGTTATCCATTCGTTTCATAGCAGCACCTTCGTATTTTCGTTGAAGTTGCCACAACGGGCGCTCCAGTGTTAATTCCCAATCGAATAGTTTTTTATACATTTCTCTTACCCGATCGGGATACGTGGCAGCTAAGTTATCTATTTCTGATATATCATTTTTGATATTGTACAATTCGGCTGGACGGTCAGGAAAACGTATTAGTTTCCAATCGCCTTCCCGAATTACCCCCCGGTTTTCTTTTTTCCAGTAGAGTACCGGATGGGGTCGCTCAGGGTTCTGTCCCAGCAGGTATGGCAACAAATCAACCCCGTCTATTTCGGCAAGGGAATCTATATTTCCTCCTCCTGCAAGGTAAAAAGTAGGTAATAGATTAAGGGTACTAATGGGATATTCGTACACTGAGTTTTCGGGAATTACGCCTGACCATCGCAATAGAAACGGAACTCGAATACCACCCTCCAGGTGATTGGCTTTGGTACCACTCAAGGGATCATTCACTGACACATTTGTATCGGAAGGGCCACCATTATCATTGGTAAAAACTACAATCGTATTTTCCTCTAATTCTAGCTCGGTCAGTTTATCTAATACTCCTCCGCAGGCACGATCTAGTGCCAAGGTCATAGCAGCTAGTTTCTGCCGCTTACCGGTTAAGTCGGAAAACTCCGCCAAATCGTCTTCCGTCGCGTCCATTGGGGTATGCACCGCATTGAATGCCAGCATGATAAAAAAAGCTGTATCTTGATTTTTTTCTATAAACCGCGCTGTTTCTTTAGCCAAGTCATCGGTAAGATACTCCTCCGGTTCAACAAATTTACCGAACCCTAGCTCTAATCGATCTTCCGGTCGGTTATTCAGATTATTATCATCAAATGGAAAATAACTTCGAGCCCCACCCCGGAACCCGTAAAACTCATCGAAGCCCCGTTTGGTCGGGTGATAACGATCAGCATTCCCTTGATGCCATTTTCCGAAGATCGCTGTTTTATAGCCTAGCTCCTTCAGGTAGTCTCCCATCGTTTTCTGATCTAATGGCAGCCCCATTTCATCGCCCATCAGTCCAGACTGACTCATGTAACCCGGTACGTTATTTTCCTCAAATCCGAAGCGTTGTTGATATCTTCCAGTTAAGATACCCGCTCGGGACGGCCCGCAGACGGCTGCTGTAATATAAGCCTGCTGAAATTTCATACCCTGTTGGGCTAACCTATCCAGGTTTGGCGTTTTCATAACATTGCTTCCCTGAAAACCAAGATCTGCGTATCCAGCATCATCAGAGATGATGAGAACGATATTGGGTTTTTGTTGTGAGAAGGAAGCAAAAGGAGCAAAAAGTAGTAGTAGAAAAATTGGCGTTAGTGTATACTCATTAGCTTTTTTCATAAACTGATTGATCTCCTATTTTTTAAGCTACTAAACTTTTATTGCGTAACCCACCTCGTATTCCATCAATTTCTCCCAATCGAAGGTTACCCCAACGCCAGGTTCATCGGGAGCTACCGCTCGGTGATTTTCAACCACCAGTGGGCGAGTGGTATATTCATCTATCGGGAAGCTGTGTACTTCTAGCCAGCCGGCATTAGATTGAGCCGATACCAGACTGACGTGTAGCTCCTGCATACCGTGAGAACAGACCGGGATACCGTACTTTCGCGACATCTCGGCCACTTTGAGCCAGCCGCTCACTCCACCGCAGTTGGAGGCATCGGGTTGAATAAAGGATAGCTTCGCTTGCTCAAAAGCGTAACCAAATTCGTAGAGGGTATGCAGATTCTCTCCCATCGCCAGTGGCATACCGGTGGCTTCAGCAATTTGGGCAAAACCCAAGTAGTTATCAGGAATAATCGGCTCCTCGAACCATTTTAAGTTATAAGGTTCAAACGCCTGAGCGGCCTTAATGGCCTGTTCCACATTCATGGAATAGTTGGCATCTACCATAAAGGGGCGGTCGTTGCCTAGTAGCTCCCGCACGGCTTTCACCCGTTCTAGGTCTTCTTGCAACTTCGGACGGCCAATTTTGATCTTAACTGCGTTAAATCCTAAGTCCAGGTAACCTTGTACATTCTTGAGTAATTTTTCCAAAGGAAATTGCAGATCAATTCCTCCACAGTAGGCATTACAGGTATTATTTACTGCTCCGGCAACTTGCCATAGCGGCTTTTCGGCCTTTTTACAGCGAATATCCCACAGGGCAATATCAACGGCGGAGATGGCAAAAGAGGTAATCCCGCCTCTACCCACGTAGTGGATGTGCCACTCCATAAAATCAAAAATGCTTTCCACGTCTTCGCCGTCTTGCCCAATTAAAGCGGGAGCAATATCGTGCTCAACTACCGCTTTGATGGCGTGACCACCTTTGCCCCCAGTGTAGGTGTAGCCAGTACCCTCGCTGCCATCCGCTAGTGTGACCGTAACAGTGACCAGTTCAAAGTGGGTATGGTCGCCGTGCTTAGCATCGCTTAGCACCTCTGGCAGTGGAACGTTAAATAAACGGGGCTGGACTCTAACAATTGAACTTCCCATATTAGGCCTGATATTTTACATAAAAGGTTTTCTTATCTAGGTACTGCTCAAAGCCATATTTTCCGTCTTCACCTCCGGTTCCACTTAGTTTGTAACCGTTATGGAATCCCTGATGCTGCTCACCGTGGCCTCGGTTAACGTATATCTCTCCGAACTCCAACTCATCGTTACAGCGCATAATGGTGCTTAAATCGTTAGTGTAGACCATCGCTGCTAATCCGTACTCACAATCATTGGCGTAGTTCATTACTTCATCAAACGCTCTAAATTTTATTACCGGCAGAATAGGCCCGAACGATTCTTCATGTACAATGGTCATTTCCTGCTTCACATCGGTTAGAATGGTAGGCTCGAACCAGTGACCTTTCTCGAACTGCGAGCCTTCGGGACGTTTGCCACCATAGGCCAGAGTCGCTCCTTCTTCCACGCTGGTTGCTACTAAATGCTCCATATGTTCTAGTTCTTTTCCATTCACTTTAGGACCCAGCTCAGTAGCTTCATCCAACGGATCACCAATTTTTAGGGCTTCAACTTTCTTCATGAATTTTTCCATGAAGGGCTCGTAAATATCTTTGTGCAAGTACAGCCGCTCGTTGCAGGTACACACTTGACCACAGTTATCAAAGCGGGAATGCAAGGCCCCTTCTACCGCGGCATCAAGGTCAGCGTCAGGAAACACGATGCAGGGTGCTTTCCCCCCTAATTCAAGTTGCACGTAGGTTAGGTTTTCGGCCGCAGTGCGGAAGATTTGCTGTCCGGCAGGGGTACTGCCAGTCATAGTTACCATTTTGGTGATCGGGTTGGCTACTAAAGCATTTCCCAGCACCCGACCCTTTCCGGTTACAATGTTGAGTAGCCCAGGAGGCAACCCTACTTTTTGGGCGATATTTCCTAGCTCCAGTGTAGCCAGTGGAGTTTCCTGGGTAGGTTTTACCACTACACTATTTCCGGCTACCAAAGCTGGGCCAATTTTTCGTCCTGCCAGTGCCAATGGAAAGTTCCAGGCAGTGATGGCTACCACCACACCCCGGGGAATTTTGTTGATCCAAATCTGCTCGTTCGGGTTATCCGAAGGAATAATATCTCCTTCAATCTGACGAGCCCAATCGCAGGCATATTCAATAAATGTGGCAGTCACTTCTACTTCCATTCGGGCTACGCCAATCAGTTTTCCTTGTTCTCTGACGAGTAAAGGAGCCAGATAGTTTTTTTGGGCACGAATTTCAGCTGCGAACTTTCGCATAATATCCGCTCGTTTTTTGGCCGGAACTTTCTTCCAGGCTTTCTGAGCTTGAGCGGCGGCTTCTAGTGCCCGTTGGGCATCAGCTTCTATCCCCATTTGTACTGAGCCTACTACTGATTCGTCAGTAGGGCTGGTAATATTTTCCTGATCTCCGGTATAGGAATCCACCCACTCACCGTCAATAAAAAGTTGGTATTGTTTTACTTCAGACATCGCTATAATGAGTAATGATTAATGACCGCGCGGCGGCCGCTGATGAATAATGTGTAGCAACCAATGAATGATGAATGATTATTCATTACTCATTGATTATCTTCCCATCCAGCCTCCGTCGACGAGCATGGTTGTGCCGTGCATATAGTTGGCAGCAGGTGAGCAAAGGAATACAATCGGACCGGCAAAATCTTCCGGTTCACCCCAACGTCCGGCTGGAATTCGGGATAGAATAGATTCAGATCGATCAGGATCATTACGCAGGGCTTCGGTATTATCGGTGCTGATGTAGCCGGGGGCAATGGCGTTGACGTTCACTCCTTTACTGGCCCACTCGTTCGCGAAGGCCATCGTCATCTGCCCGATAGCCCCTTTACTGGCGGCGTAGCCAGGAACGGTAATGCCACCCTGAAACGTCAGTAAGGAAGCAGTAAACACGATCTTCCCGCTACCGCGCTCCACCATATCTTTCCCAAATTCGCGGGTCAGAATAAACTGGGCGTTCTGATTGACTTCAATCACCTTGTCCCACATCTCATCGGGATGTTCCGCCGCTGGTTTCCGTAGAATAGTTCCGGCATTATTCACCAGAATATCAATCTGGTCGTAATCCGATTTTACTTGTTCAATGAACTGATACAGTGCCTGGCGGTCGGAAAAATCGCATTGGTAGGCTTTAAATGACGCGCCTTTTTCAGTGACTTCTTTTTCAACATCGCTGCCTGACAATTCTAGTGAGGCAGATACCCCGATAATCTCGGCTCCAGCCTCGGCTAAGGCTACTGCCATCGCTTTTCCGATCCCTCGTTTGCATCCGGTGACTAAGGCTGTTTTTCCGTTTAGTTTGAATTGGTCTAATATCATAGGTTGTGTTGTAAGTTAAGATTGGCAGTTGATTAAGTACTTCATCCCGGCTGGGTTATTATCAATGGCTTCGAACACCTGCTGAATCTCGTCCAACGGGTTCTCCTGGGTGATTAGCTCATCAAAAGGAATATTACCGGAAGCCGCCATTCGGATAGCTTCTTCGTAGTCTTCTTCCTCGTAGAGGCGGGCACCCAGCATTTCAATCTCCGACCAGAAGAATTTAAAGAGGTCAACCTCCCTTGGCCCACCCCCGTGAATGGCGACCATCACAATTCGCCCCCGAACGTTGACTAGCTCAGTCATGGTTTTCACTCCAGCCGCCGAACCCGATACTTCAAATACACAGTCGGCCAGTGCCTCATCGGTCAGTCTGCTAACCCGCTCCACAATATCTTCTTTAAGGGGGTTGATCACTTCAAAACCAAACCCCGATAGCATCTCCAGTCGCTTCTCGTTTACTTCCGACACAATAGCATTCGCGCCTATTTCTCGCAACACAAAGGCGATCAGCGTTCCGATGGGCCCACCACCGATGACTAGACAGTTTTCACCGGCTTTCACCCGACCAATTTTTACATCGTGACAGGCTACGGACAGCGGCTCAATAAATGCCCCATGCCGCAGGGATAGACCTTCGGGCAGAGTATGTAAGGTGTAAGCGGGTACTACCCAGCTGTTCTGAAAGGCCCCAGGTGCATCAATACCGATGAACTTCAGATTTTTACCTACGTGGGCGTGTCCTTTATCAAACGGATGGGCTTCGCCAAATTTGAGCGGACGCACGGCTACTTTATCACCTACTTTTATATTGTCCACTCCTGCTCCTACTTCGGCTACGGTAGCGGAGGCTTCGTGCCCGACAATCTGGGGCGGTTGAATTCGCTGATCCATGACCCCGTGGTAGATATGCACATCGGTGCCACAGACTCCACAGTAAGCTACTTCCAGCCGGACTTCGCCCTTACCAGGTTTCTTGAGTTCGGTTTCCCCTACCTTAAATCTTCGTTTCTCCTGATAAAATGCTGCTTTCATAAGATTATTAAATTAAGTCGTGCATATCAGTTTTTCTTATTCTTGTTGGATAGTTGCAACGGGTTGGTTGGCGTCAATACGCCGACGCTGCTGTTCACTCAATCCAAACTGAAAGTTAATATCAGGATGGTTAAAAATATCGCTTTGCTTCATTTCGGGGTCGTGAACATCTAGACTAAGATCACATTCAAACCTGGCCAATATGCTATGGCTTTTACCTTCAGCCAATCCTATATTCCGAAAGTGGCACAGCCCCCAGGTAATTCCTCGTCCGTTTCCAGTATCTTCAAAAGCATCAGGAACATAAGCACCGGGCGCAATCGGAAATAAACTGGATATGGCGGCAACCTGAAAATTAACTCCATCAGGGGAGTATTGTATGGTATTGTGTTCTAGGCCATGTCGGCTTACCAAAGCGGCAACACCTTCTTTAAAAGGAAACAGCGCCGTTTCGTGTCCCGAGTTAATTACCGGGTTGAGCGGGTGCTTCTCGAATGACCCCAACGGATCTTCGGCTATCGCTAATCCTTGCGCCCGTACTCTAGGGTCACCTCCCATTTCTCCTTTATAATAGAGATGAATTTTCCCTTGATAAATTAACGGGTAGGGATCATGAATTACGTACTGATCCCAAGTTCCCGATGGGCCATTCTCTACTACTATCTTATTCGATGGAGTCCAGGGCCCATCAGGAGAATCAGACCAGGAGACTGAAACCGGACAGTCGTCTCCCTGAGTACCAGGCCCCCCGGGCATATAAAGATAAGCCTGATAATAGAGATAGTATTTTCCTTTCCATACCAGAATGTCTGGTGTTGAGACTGATCGCCATCCAGCGTAGGGTTTTTCCATTCGAGAAACAGCTACTCCCTGTTCCTCCCAAGTGAAGCCATCTTCACTAGTAGCATACCAAATTTCCGCTAGATCCCAGTCCCTTGATGGAATAGTGTCATTCCCGTATTTTGCACTAGGAGGAGTTGAAGTTTCCCGTCGGGTATACCAGACGTAATATTTACCATTAGCAAAAATAACCTTGGAGACATCTCGCCGGGAGATAGTTCCGTCGCCATCATGATAATCCAGACCTTCCAGAGGCGTATACTTAAAGTTAGAAAACAATTCATTTGTTTCTACTTCCTTGCTGGTATAGCTTCCTTCGTAAACCCGGTTCATAGCTTCACTCAACGGCATATTGGGTTTATCCGGAGGCACATTTCCATAAGGAAAAATAGCTGACTGATTGTTTTCAGACATTTTTTCGGATTGGCATCCTATGATAACAAATACTAGCAGAGGTATCAATCCAAAAAGTCTGTTTTTGGGGAGGTTATATGGTAAGGACACAGCCATAAGGTATAGGTTATTTTTAGTTGTAGACATCCCCTATCAGGTTCAAAAATCAAGGAGCAAAAGGTTGCTTGTATTCAAACCGCATAATTTTCTGCCAGTCGTAGCTGACATATTGATGAGTCAGTCCCCATTCAAGTGCTGCCGCCGGATACTCTTCAAAATCAAGTTCTCGAACTAACCCGGCCGCCGGAGGCCCCCACTTAATATGTGATTTAATCTCGAAGTTAATGCCGTCGGACGACCACTGAATGGTATTACGCTCCGGTCCGTCAGTGATGATAAGTGCCGAGATACCGCCGTTATACTCCCAAACACACAGCTCATGACCACTGTTAGTAATTGGGTTGTAATCGGACTTAACGTAAGGCCCAGTAAGATTATCAGAAATAGCCACCCCCCATTTAATTTCCCGGCCACCAAAGGTTAGTTGTTCGCCCATACGTTCGCCTTTGTAATACAGATAGTACTTATTGTTGTAATAAAGCAGCGTAGGATCGTGTACCTTATGACTATCGAATGAACCCTGTTTTTTTACTTTGAAACGAGTGTCTTCTTCACCTAGCCACTCGCCATCATTGCTAGGCGAAAGAATGGGGGCATCTAGCTTTTCAAATGGTCCGTCAGGCGAGTCGGCAATAGCCATACCTACCTGATTCTTCACACGGTTTACGTAGGGTGCTTTCACGGTTTGATACACCAGCACGTATTTGCCATCGTGTACCATTATCTGAGGGGTAAACACTGAACGGTCGTCATAGGCTCCGGCTTCACCCCGGGCAACAACTCGTTCTTGTTCATCCCAGGTCCAGCCGTCTTTGGAGGTGGCGTACCAGATTTCGGTCTTATCCCAGGGGAACACTTTGTTCTCCGGGTCGCCCGAACCAAAGCCGACGGTTTTTCCAGTAGCTTTGGAGTAATAGACGTAGTAGGTACCATCAACCGTGATAATATCACTAGGGTCGCGACGGGTTACTCCTTCTTCATAGGCTAAGTCACCCTTCAGTTCGTGCATGGTAAATTCTGCGAACCACTCCGGCCCCTGGCCGTAGTTACGCTCCAGTGCTCGCTTAGATGCTGCACTAAGAGGTTTATCTTTGGGAATAGCTAGATAATCGTACACCGAGTCGGGGTACTGTGATGAGGTTTCCTCCATATTTTGCTGAGTTGAAGTTGAATCAGATGGTTCACAGCCGAACATACCCCAGGTGAGACAGGTCAGACTGAGAAATACAAGTTTATAGTTATTCATAATTCTTTGTATGTAATGATAGTAGTTTCTTCGGATGAAAGACCTTCTCCCTCAGCACTAATTGTGATGGTAGAAGGTTCTTCGGTAGATTGTAAAATCAGTAACGCCCTACCTTGATCAGTGACTAAGCTATTGGATTGAAAGTCCTGCACGTTATCGGGAGATCCGTTGTCTACTCCCAGTAATTTATAATCACCCGCCAGTGTAAAGCTAATTTCCCGTTCTTGATTTTTCACCGGGTTTCCGATTTCATCTACTAGCTGGGCTACAATATGGGCAACCGATTCTCCATCAGCAGCTATGGTTTCTTCGTACGTCGAGAGCTGAATTCCGGCTGGCTCGCCTGCAGTGATCCGTTTGAGAGTAGCTGGTTTTCCATCTTTAATGCCTCTGGCTTCCAGCGTTCCGGCAGTAAAGGGCACCGCCCACTTGTAAATCCGGTCTTCAAAGTCAGCCAGGTATTTGGTTCCTAATGATTGGTCATTCAGTAGCAGTTCTACTTCCTCGCAATTAGAGTAGACTTCTACGATGGTCATGCAGTTTTCGGGATAGTTCCAGTGTTCGTTTACATCGTGCCATACCCATAGTGCTTTTTCCCAAGCACCGGGGTTCCGTTCCACCGGGTTGCCCCTGGCTTCGTCTATTTTGTAGATTGATTTTTCCTTGGTTTGGGTGGCAATGTAGATATGAGGCTCATCGCTCCACAGAGTTTTCATCATGTGGTACGAAGGCTTTTCAAAACCAGCCGTGTTGAGCAACCCACTGGGAGTACTCTTTCGCGGCCACTGATTGTGTGATTCGCCCATGTAATCGATGCCTGTCCAGAGGAAAGTACCCGCAATGAATGGGCGATCGATTACGCTTTTCCATTCGTGCCACTGCCCCAGGTTCTCGGTTCCCATAATGGGTTTATCCGGATAATGCTCGTGACCGTAGTCGTAAAGCACCCGGCGGTAGCTGTAGCCTACTACATCGAGGGCATCGGTGTAGCCCGATACATGACTTACCGAAGGAAGAATACAGTTCGCCACCACCGCGCGGGTAGTGTCCATTTCGCGGGTCCAGTTAGCTAGCTTATGCGCTGTTTCGCTCAATACATACTCTTCCTCAGGGCTTTCCTGGTAGCGTTGTTTTATCTCAGCCGAAGTGATAGGTGGCAGTTCCCAGAAATAATTTCCTTGCCAACCCATGTTGAAGTAGCCACTAGCGTGAGAGTAGCGAGGATACGACCACTCAATCTCGTTACCAATGCTCCACTGAATGATAGATGGATGGTTCCGATCCCGTAGCATGGTATTTTTTAAATCCCGTTCAGCCCACTCCTGAAAATACTCGGTATATCCCCGCGAAATGTAATCATTGTGTCGCTCGTGTTGGTTTAGTCGCTTGTCCTTGGGATTATCCCACTCGTCAAAGAATTCGTTCTGCACTAGGAACCCCATCTCATCGCATAAATCCAAAAACTCTGCCGATCCGGGATTATGGGAGATGCGGATAGCATTACAGCCGGCGGCTTTCAGTTTTTCCAATCGGCGGCGCCACACTCCTTTCGGCACGGCAGCGCCCACTAGTCCGCCATCATGGTGCAAACACACTCCTTTGATTAGCGTATGCTCTCCGTTAAGGAAAAATCCCTGATCCGGATCAAAACGGATACTGCGGATGCCGAAGGGAGTTTCGTAACGATCTACCTCGTTTCCTTCTTGCAGAATTGAAGTTACCGATCGGTATTGCTGAGTATTCTGGATATCCCAAAGCTGAGGGTCAGTGACGGCTAGCTCCTGAGAAAATTCCTGTTCTTCACCGGAGGCCACTCTGAATTCATCGCTACGTTCTGCTACTTTATTCCCATCCGGATTGTACAGTACTGTCTGTAGGGTAAAAGATTGGCTTTCGGATTCAGCATTTTTCACCTTTACCTCCAGATGTACGGTAGCTTCTTCTGAAGTAATTTTAGGAGTAGTAAGGTAAGTGCCCCACACTGGAATATGGAGTTTTGGCACGGTGATAAGCTTTACATCCCGGTAGATTCCCGAACCCGTATACCAACGACTGTCGGCATAACGGGTACGGTCAACTTTCACTTCTAACAAGTTTCTTGAATTATCCTGGTGTAAATAAGGTGTGATATCGTAGTAAAAGGGAGAATATCCGTAGGGATGAAAACCCAACTTCTTTCCGTTGAGCCACACTTCAGCGTTGTTATACACTCCATCGAAGTACAGATAAGTTTTGGTCTCGGTACTCTCAGGAGAATCAAATTTTTTACGGTACCAGCCCGTGCCACCAGGCAAATAACCGGTTGCCCCCTCATAGGCCGAATCAAATGAGGCTTCAATACTCCAGTCATGGGGAAGTGTGACAGATCGCCAGGCTAGTTCTTCGTCGGTGGATTTATGGCCAATAGAATCTAGTAGAGCAAATTCCCATTCTGCATTAAAATCAGCTTCACGGCTAAGAATTTCCGGCGGCTGGTCAGCTAGCAGAGCGATTAGGAATACAGTCGCCACCAGTAAAAAAAAGACAGTTCCTTTCAACATAAAAGGCTAGTCGCTTAGTGTAGGTTGTTAATTTTAGTCAAGCAGCTAATCTAGGTCAGCCGCTTTTTAGATGCATAAATGTTGAATTTATTTCCGACATTACCTGATAAACGAACTAGACAAAAACTAGATTCCCCATCAAAAAGCGAAAAAGGGCCTTTATAGTTGTATTCTAATCAGACCCTTTTGAGAATTATCCAAAGCATTTGATTCGAAACGGCAACGATGAAATCTTAGCTACTGAAGGATAAAGTGACAATAGCTGGCGACAGATTACGACTCTCTTTTATTAATTTGATAAAGAAGTCTATTAAGTATTCAGTTGTATTTCAATTATTGAAAAAAATGGGTAGACTTGGACTAGGCAAACGTATAATCTTGCCTAGATGTACCAAGCAGAACAAATCGAAGAAAACATAAGGTTGCTTTACTGTTGAATTCTCTACTACATAGCCTCGTTATAAGTTTTACTACCACTAGGTACTTGCTACTTCTGTTGGGGCTACTCATTGTATCCTCAGCAGTTGGGCAAAATAGGGAAACTAATTCTTCTACCCTCTCCGACCCTCTGGTGAGCGCCGAAGACTTAAGATTCACCGATCCAGACAGTGCAATAGCCTTGTACGAAGCTGAAATTGAGAAATCACTGGTTACTGGAGATACGCTAACGGCAATCCAGGGATTAATCGGACTTTCTTACTTATACGCCCATAATGCCAAATATAGTCGCTCTTACGATGGCTACTGGGAGGCTCTGCTACTAGCAGAACAAATGAACGATAAACAGGCCATTGCCGCAGTCTATAACCGTTTGGGCTGGTTGTACAGTTTTTATAAACGCCGAACCACCGCCATTGACTACTTCAATTTATCACTAAAGCTATACAAAGAACAAGCAAAGGAAGATGGCATCAATTATCAGGTGCTGTTGGATGATTATTATGCCCTCGCCACGCTGTATAGAAAGGACAATGAAACTACCATGGCCCGGCTATATCTTGATAGCTGCCGAATGATGCGCAGGCTTATGAATAAAGGGCAGGGAAATGGGGCGTTTATTAAGGCCGAGTACGGCTACATTCTCAATAAAGAAGAAAAGTATCAGGCTGCCCTGGACTCATTACTAGAAGTTAAACAAGTTTTTGAAAGAGAAGATAGCTCCTACTTAGTAATCTTATATCCGTTTTTAGGCGACGTTTATCGTTCACTAGGCCAGTTGTCTGAAAGCGAATCCTATTATATCAAAGCGCTGGATATTTCCGAGGAGTACTCTAGCCACCGCGATCTGATTCCTGAAATTTATGAGAGCCTGGCGAACCTCTACGTCCAGAAAAAACAGTACGAACTGGCGCACCAGTCGTTAGCGACGGCGAAAGAATTAAGCGAAGTTCAGTTCGGCAGCCGCAGTGAGCCTAACCTGGGTTTACTGGAGATTAAAGATGCCTACCGCCTTGAAAAGGAGAGGCAGAATGACCTGATACAACAGCAGCGACTGCTTCAGTTAGAGCAGGCTAATAAAATCCGTACGCTGCAAGCGATTATTCTGTTTGGGGCAATTCTATTTCTGTTGATACTTGGTCTGCTAGTTTACCGCTATCTGAGGGCTCGCTATAAAGCCGAAAAGCGCTTGCTTCAGCAACAGAAAGAGTTGGAAATACAAAAAGCCAATGAGGTACTTGAAGTAAAAAATAGAGAATTAACTGCTTCAGCGCTACAAGCCATTGCCCGGGAAGAACTATTGGCCGAAGTAAAAGACGAGTTACTAAAGCAAAAGCAGGAACCTAACCCCCGCAAGATCAGCAAGCTAGTGAGCAACATTAACGTGAGTAACTCCCAAAACTGGGAGGAGTTTGAGCTTAGGTTTCTGTCAGTAAACGAGGGCTTTTATGGACGCCTTCAGGAAAGCTTTCCTGAGTTAAGCCAGCACGATCATAAGATTTGTGCCCTCATCAAACTAAATTTTTCTTCCAAAGATATGGCCCGGTTGTTAGGAATTTCAGTAGAATCGGTACACACTACCCGCTACCGCCTACGCAAAAAACTCGGCCTAGACCGCAAAGTGAATCTGGAAGACTTCATCGCCAAGATTTAGTGATTTTGCAGTTAAAGAAGTTTCTCCAGAAGCCGACCTTCTCTAGGCCATTCTATTGCTCTTCTTGTTTATTAAAGTACTAACTCCCCAGCCCCCAGTTTTTTGCCCAAATGACACGATATTAGGCATTACTGACTAGATGTATATAAGCCTACTTTTTAGAACTCTGCCTAGCCTAATAAACCAGAAGATTTGGAGAGTATGAGACATTCAATAGCACACTTTTCATCCCTAGCCCTCTCCTGCATTTCATTTTTTATAATGATTGTGTCCACTCATGCTAAAAATGTAAATAACAGTACCAAACCGAGGTCTGCAATATCACTTTAGTAATTTCCTTCACCATTATTCAGAGAAAGACCTGTACTGTCTAGTTTAAGTACAGTCCCAAAAATTCGATTCAACATCTGGTATATATACCTTCAGAAAAAGCTCGAAAGCTACCTCTCTAGCTTTTTAGTTAATCTGTATTTTCACCAACACACCTATACTATGATGAAACTTAAACAACCACCGTTACTTTGTCTACTGAAGAAGTACGCCCTCTGTGCTTCTCTTCTCCAAGGCATGGTATTCTCGACTTATCTGTCCGCTGAAACCCTCGCTGCGGATATTACTGTTTCCGGAGTCGTTACTGACGAAATAAATGAGCCACTGCCGGGGGTAAATATTATCGTAAAAGGAACCGCTACCGGAACCGTCACGGACGCCGAAGGTAGTTACAGTCTGAGTGCCCCGGAAGATGGTACACTCGTCTTCAGTTTCATCGGCTACCAGAATTTGGAAGTTCCGGTGAACGGGCAAAGCACCATCAGTGTCGTCATGCAACTAGACGAAGAAACGCTGGATGAAGTAGTCGTAATCGGCTACGGTACTCGGACGAAGGGCGACTTAACCGGTTCGGTTGGCACGGTAAATACAGATTACTTAGAGCAACAACCGGTAGCCAATGTATCTCAAGCGCTTCAGGGAAGCGTGGCAGGTGTTACTGTAGTTAGCTCGGCTACTCCGGGCGAAAATGCCGAAGTCCGTATCCGAGGTATGGGTACTATTAATAATAACGGTCCACTATGGGTGGTAGACGGTGTATTCAATGCTGATCCACCGCCACCCAACCAGATTGAATCCATTCAAGTTCTGAAAGATGCCGCCTCTACTGCTATTTACGGAGCCCGGGGTGCCAATGGGGTAGTACTCGTTACTACTAAAACCGGAAGAAAAGGCCAACCGGCTAAAGTAGATATAAGTATACGTTCTGGTTTTAACGCCCCTAGTGCTAAGTATGACTTGGAAACCGATCCGCAATTGGTAGGTGAGATGTGGTGGTTGGAATATCAGAACGACGGATTACCTACAAGCCACCCTCACTACGGTAGTGGCGCTACTCCTATGTTAAGTGAGTATCTGTTTCCCAATGGCGGATCATCGGGCGACCCGGGCGTAAACCCTGATTTATACGATCAGCAATCGTACCCCATTACCCTAGCGAACCAAGCAGGTACTGACTGGCTAGATCAAATTTATCAAAACAGCCCCATCCACGATATTAATTTGGCGGTAACCGGAGGCTCAGAGAAGACCACGTACTCCTTCCACGCCAACTACCTGGATCAAAACGGATTGCTCAAGCACACTTCCTTTCAACGGGTAGGTTTACGTTCCAATATAGATGCCGAGCTGAATGATTGGCTCACGATTGGTCAACGCCTAGGAGTAACCTTTGGTCAGACCAACGGCTGGAACGGGAATAATAGTCATGAAAATCTGTTTAATCAAATCTACCTAATTAGTCCGGCACTACCCGTTCGGGATATTGCGGGTAACTACGCCGGAGGAGTTGTGGGTGGCAACCTCTTTGATGGTCAAAACCCTGTGGCGTTTTTAGATCGTACGGGTGTTAATAAAAACAAAAACTATGATATTACTGGTAACTTTTACGCCCAAGTATCTCCAATTGAAGGGCTAACCATCAAATCATTATTTGGTTATGATCTAGGGTTGAGCAACGGTTTCTTCCCTAATCTTCCAGCTTTTGAGAGTGTAAACGGAGCGCGAAATACTACTCTGAACGAAAACAGTGTTAATAACACCCTATGGAACTGGAGTAATACTGCCAGCTACGCTAAAACCATTGATGGTATCCACTCTTTTGATGTGCTGGTAGGAGTGGAAGCCACCCGGTTTTCCAACCGGTTTATCTCGGCTTCTCGCCAAGAATATTTCTCTACGGATGAAAATTTCTTAGTTCTCGATGCTGGGGCTTCTAACCAATTGAATAACGGAAACGGGTTTGCCTGGTCATTATTCTCCTACTTTGGCCGACTGCACTACGACCTGAAAGGCAAGTACCTAGTAGACTTTACAGTTCGTCGGGATGGTTCTTCTCGCTTTGGGGTAAACAATCGCTTCGGAGTATTTCCCGCTGCTTCTCTAGGTTGGGTAGTATCAGAAGAAAATTTCATGAACGGTGTCAGCAATTGGTTAAGTTATTTTAAACTTCGGGGAAGTTGGGGACAGTCTGGAAATGATCAGATCGGAAACTACAACAGCTTCTCCACCTTTGGTTCTGCTCCAGGAAACTCTTTCTACGCCATCACTGGTGCCGATAATGCCATCACCCTAGGGTATCAATCAACCGCTATTGGTAACCCAAATGCAAGGTGGGAAACAACTACATCCAGTAATATTGCCTTTGACGCTACGCTGTTTCGCTCGTTAGATATTAGCGTGGATTTCTGGCAGAAAAACACTGACGATATGCTTTTTGCGGTAGCTATTCCGCAAGTAGTGGGTAGTGCCAATGCTCCAGCAGTGAATATTGGTTCTATGGAAAACCGAGGTATTGATATCGTGCTAGATTACCGAGGCTCGGTATTTAATGATGAGTTAAAGTATAATATCTCAGCGAATTTCACTCAATACCGAAATGAAGTAACCAAGTTGAGCGACAATAAGGACGAGTTTATTCAAGGAACAGCTACTCGCGGACAGGTGTATACCCGCACTGAAGTGGGTCGTTCTTTTCCAGAGTACTTTGGCTACGTGATAGATGGTATTTTTCAAACGCAGGAAGAAGCCGACGCCCACCCTACTAACGGAACCTACAATCAGCCCGGTAACCTAATTGTCCGTGACGTGGATGGTGATGGGGTCATTACTCCTGATGATCGTACCTATATCGGTAACCCTCACCCTGATTTTACCGCAGGTTTACGAGCTGGATTAGAATACCGAGGCTTTGACTTATCCGCTACCCTCTACGCTAGTGTAGGCAACGATATAGCCAACTATACTAGCCGCTTCATTCGGTATGGTTTATTTCAAGGTCCGAATAGCCCTGACCGATTGTTCCGCTCATGGGGTAGCCCATATTTAGATAATAATGCCGATGCTATCTTACCTAAAGCTTCAACGGCTACATCGTTTGAGCAGAATGCCTCTACCGAATACATTGAAGATGGCTCATTCTTGCGCTTACAGAACCTACAGCTAGGCTACAATGTACCTGCCAGCGTTCTGGATGCTATTAACATTAACGCACTGCGCTTTTACGTCATGGGCGCTAATCTACTAACGGTTACTAATTACTCTGGTTTAGACCCGGAGATTACGGCCAAGCGTACTAATGGAGTTGGTTTTGAAATAGACCGGGGAATTGACGTAGGTACCTGGCCAATTTCTCGCCAGATCATGTTCGGATTAAATATTACTTTATAATCATAGAAGTTAATTAGTGATGAAAAAATTTATTGTAATACTAAGTTTGTCAATAGCCGGAACCTTCGTACTAAATTCTTGTAATGAAGAGTTTCTGGATGAACAACCGATGGGTGCAGTAAGTGAAGAACTGCTGAAAAATGAAGAAGGGGTGAATGCCTTGCTAATTGCAGCTTACGCCCTAGTAGATGGGTATGCTCAGGGTGAATCGCCCAGTGGAGCTCAGGGTGAAGCATCCGGTACTAACTGGATTTGGGGAGATGTTGCTTCGGACGATAAGCATCGTGGCGACCAAACCGGGGGCTGGAATCAAATCAATGATATTGAACGCTACGAAGTGCAACCCGATAATGAATGGCTCATCGGAGCTTGGGGGGTAAACTTTGAAGGAGTATCCCGGGCTAATGATGCACTGAAAGCCTTGAGAGATGCGGAAGATATCAATCCGGCAAAGGCAGCTCAATTTGAAGCTGAAGCCCGCTTTCTACGAGCTTGGTTCCACTTTCAGCTAAGAACTAAGTTTGAGAAAGTACCCTACATCACCGAAGACGTTGACCCAGTTACGGTTGCTAACGACCGGGAGATTTGGGATGACATTGAAGCTGATTTTCAGTTCGGAGTAGAAAATTTAGATCCTACTCCTGCTGAAGTAGGCCGGGCTTCTCAATGGGCGGCTAAAGCTGCCAAGGCACGAACCCATATGTTCCAGCTCGAATATAACGAGGCCAAACCGTTACTGGATGATATTATCAATAACGGGCCATTCCAATTGGAGGATCACTTCTATAATAATTTTGATGAAGAGCATCAAAATAATGGTGAAAGTATTTTCGAAATTCAATACTCAGTAAATGACGGAGCTGGCGTAGCGAACTCGGGAATTGATCACCAAACCTTGTACCCACGCGGGGGTGATGTAGGGCTATGCTGTGCGTACAGCGCTCCTTCGTTTGACCTATTTAATGCTTTCAAAGTGGATGCCAACGGACTGCCACTGCTAGATAGTTTCCAGGATGATTTGTTGTTAGAAGATTACGGCATACTTGACACCGAGCCGTTCACCCCCACCGATCAGTTACTAGACCCTCGAGTAGACTGGACGATAGGGCGACGAGGCATCCCATTTCTAGATTGGGGTCCAATGAGCGGAAGTGATTGGATGTTGGATCAAGCTAACATGGGACCTTTCCTAAATAAAAAGGCAATGTGGTACCAACGCAATGAAAACGTTATTTCTACGCAGTCTGCCTACTGGGCGCAAGGAGTAAATGGCGACAACTTCCGGGTACTTCGGCTGGGCCATATCATACTATGGCGCGCAGAAGTAGCCATTGAAGAAAATGATCTGGCAACGGCGGTCACGTTAGTTAATCAGATTCGCGAGAGAGCTTCCGATGACCTGGTGATGGGTAGAGTAGCTAACACTACTTTCGGGGCTGAAGACGAAATCGTGATTGATGAGTCGCAGCCCGCCGCGAACTACCTACTCGGGTTGTATCCTTCTTTCCCTGATCAGGAGTACGCCCGAAAGGCGCTGAGACACGAGATGCGCGTAGAATTTGCCCTCGAGGGAATGCGCTTCTTTGACCTGGTTCGCTGGGGCATTGCAGCCGAAACGCTGAACACCTACTTAACGAGTGAACTGGCGGACGGTCGACTTCCCTGGCTGCAAGGAGCTACTTTCACCGACGGACAAGATGACCACTGGCCAATACCTCAGGTTCAAATTGATTTGCAAACTGGCGTGCTGACCCAGGACCCGGCTTACTAGCGAATTACTGAATTATTTATAGAATCGGTAATCGGTCTGCTAGGGCTGATTACCGATTTTTTTATGATCGCAAGTGATTTCAAGCTATTTTCTGAAGAGAAATAACACTTAGCCATGCAAATGAAAACAGTATACTGGTATACGAAGTCTCTACCATTCCTGATTGGAGTACTGCTCATTGCCTGTAGTTCGGATAAGCAACCGAACCGTCAGCTTCAGGCCGAAGAATTTCAACTACTTCGCGAACTACCCACCGAAGTATCGGGAGTAGATTTTGAAAACACCATTGTGGAAAATAGCCGTATCAATATTCTTAACTATCTCTACTACTACAACGGAAGCGGAGTAGCAGTTGGCGATATTAACAACGATGGTTTGCCCGACATCTATTTTGCTGCTACCGTAGGCGAAAACAAACTGTTTCTAAATAAAGGAAATTTGACATTTCAAGATATTACGGCGACTGCCGGAGTAGAAGGCGACTACGGCATCACCACCGGGGTTAGTTTCATCGATATTAACAACGACGGCTACCTGGATATCTACGTCTGTAAATCAGGGGAGCAAAGCGAGCGTTACCGGAGAAATCAACTATTTATTAATAATGGTCAGCTAGGCTTTACTGAACAGGCGGCTGCCTACGGTCTGGACGATGCTTCCTTCTCTAATCAGGCCTATTTCTTCGACATAGACCAGGATGGTGACCTGGACATGTACCTGCTGAACCATCCGGTAGATTGGGCGAACATCAACAAGATTATGACCGGCGAGCAGAATTTGGAAGGCTTTTACTACGAATATTCGGATAAGCTATATCGTAATGATGGCAATCAGAAGTTTGTAGACATTACGCGGGAAACCGGAATACTGAACCGTAACTGGGGGTTAAGCGCGTCAGTCGGCGACTTCACCGGAGACAACCGGCCCGATATTTACATAGCCAACGATTTTATCAAACCCGATAATCTGTTCGTGAATCAGGGTAGTGATCAAAATGGACAGTTCGCCTTTCATGATCAGTTAGCCCAACACTTCCGCCACACATCTTTTTACTCAATGGGTTCAGATTACGCCGATATTAACAACGACGGTCTGAATGACTTGTACGTGGTGGATATGGCCATGAAGGGGCACGTCCGCTCCAAACGAAACATGGGCTCCATGAGTACCGAGAACTTCAACAAGATAGTAAGCCGGGGCTACCACTACCCCTACTCAGTAAACACCCTGCACTTGAATCTGGGGAACCAGCGCTTTACCGAAATAGCCCAGATGTCAGGAGTAGACAAAACCGACTGGAGTTGGGCCCCGCTACTGGTCGATCTGGATAATGACGGCTACAAAGATATCTTCGTTACTAACGGTATCTACCGAGACATCATCGACAACGACTTTCTCGCCAAAAAGGAACAATATGACAGTAGCAGCAACCAAAGCTACTTTGACGATTTGCTGGGAGAGATTCCTCAAACCAGCATCAAAAACGTAGTTTTCCGTAATCAAGGCGACCTGACATTTCGCGACATGAGTGTAAAGTGGGGCATCACTGAGGCAACTAACTCCAACGGGGCGGCTTACGCTGACCTGGATGGCGACGGTGATATGGATATGATTATTAACAACCTCAATGAGCCGTCCCTGATCTACGAAAACCTTTCGGCCGATAGCCTGGAAAACAATTTCGTCAAGGTCAAACTGACTGGTCCGGCTAATAACATGAACGCCATAGGAGCAAAAGTAGAAATCAACTATCTGAGGCAACTTCAGCGACTAGACATGATGCCCACTCGGGGTTACCTCTCTTCGGTAGATCATCTACTACACTTTGGAATAGGCCAAACCGACCGCATTGATACGCTCTCAATCACCTGGCCCGATGGAAAAATGACCGTCTTGAAAGATCTCAAAGTCAACCAAATAGTAGAAGTTGACTATTCTTCGGCTGATTTCACCGAGCCAGTAGAAGAACCTGTTACTACTCCCATGTTCACCGAAATAACCGATGAAGTAAACCTAAACCACCGGCACACTGAAGTGGCTTACGATGATTTTCAGCTGGAGTTACTATTGCCTCATAAGCTTTCCGAAAATGGCCCGTTTGTGTCCGTAGCCGATGTGAATGCTGATGGTTTAGATGATTTGTTCATTGGTGGGTCTGCGGGGCAAAGTGCTGGGTTATACCTGCAGACCAGTGAAGGAAGGTTTAACCCCCTTTCAGCTACAACCTGGGAGCGAGACCAACAATACGAAGATCAGAAGACGGTATTCTTCGATTCAGATCAGGATGGTGACCTGGACCTGTACGTAGTCAGTGGCAGTAATGAATTTACCGATGAGAGGCTTTACCAAGATCGGCTGTATCTCAACGATGGCAGCGGTAACTTCAGCAAAGCATCCCAAGCGTTGCCTGTCATCTCATCCAGTGGGTCGGATGTGGACTACGGGGATTTTGATCAGGATGGTGATCCGGATTTAATTGTAGGAGGTCGGGTGGTACCGGGTAAGTACCCTACCCCACCCCGAAGTTACTTGCTAAGAAACAATGGCGGCACTTTTGAAGATGTAACGGATCAATTAGCTCCCGAGCTGGCAACCTTGGGCATGATTACCGATCTGGAATTCTCAGATTACGATGGGGATGACGACCTGGATGTGATAGCCGTCGGTGAATGGATACCAGTAACCGTATTGGAAAACGATGGTAGCTCCTTGAAAAAAGTAACGGAAGATATTGGCCTGTCGACTACTGACGGTTGGTGGTTTAGTCTGCGCTCTGGCGATGTTGATAACGATGGGGATATTGACTATATCACCGGAAATATTGGGAAGAACAATAAATACCACCCCCACCCGGATAGCCCACTGCATATCTACTACAATGATTTTGATAGCAACGGAAGCGGGGATATTGTGCTCTCCAAAAAAGAAGATGCAACCCTCTACCCCGTGCGAGGCCGGGAGTGCAGTTCCCAGCAAATGCCATTCATCGCTCAGAATTTCCCGGACTACGCGAGCTTTGCCACTGCCAGCTTACAGGATATTTATACCGAAGCTCAGATTTCAGATGCCCTGCACCTCGAAGCCTACGAGTTCCGAAGCTGCGCTTTGATCAATGATGGTGAAGGAAAATTTACGATTAAGTATTTACCTCCGCTAGCGCAGATCAATCCGCTGATGGGTATTAAGCTACTAGACCTGAACGCCGATGACAACCTCGACATTGTAGCTGCCGGAAACTTCTTCGGCACCGAAACCGAAACCATTCGCTACGATGCTGGATCAGGTATCTGCCTACTTGGCAATGGCTCTGGGGATTTCACTAGTATTCCAACTAAAGAAAGTGGATTATACGCCCCCGGCGATGTGAAAGATCTGGTTAAGATTCAACTCGTCGACGGCAGCACTGCCTTGTTGGTAGCAAATAATAATGACTATATACAGTTATGGAAATTTCGCGGGGACAACTCAACTATTTATTAGTGAAATCACCTTTTACTCATACGAGGAAAGACCTATAAGCTCCCCGTTCGGCCCCACGAAAAACGCGTATTTGTCGCGAATGTAGTTCTCATTTTCCAACTCGTATCCCTCTTCTTTCAACTTATCCCCGATTGGGCCAATATCATTGACCTTGAGCATAAAGTGATTATGGTTGGTATTTCCGACCGACCCTATGGTGTGCATAAATTCCGGAGCAGTAACCGATAGGCCAATGGTCAGGTCATTCGCCTTCAGCTTCATAACCAGCATTCCTTCCAGCCCTGGGCCATGAAGTACTTCGGCATTATCCATTTTAAAACCAAGAATCTCGCGGTACAGCTTCAGGGATTTCTCGAGTTCGAGCACATGGATGCTGATATACCTCAAGCCGGTGACCCTGGCCCGTGGCTCACTTTCTTCATCCACGGAATTCTCACTTTGGGCAAAACCAGAAGCTTTGCTCGTAAGGATGAGCAATGCCAAAAGGAAGCATCTCCAGGTGTCTGAAATAAATGAAAATGTTAGTTGTCTGTTTCTCATTAGTGATAACATTTAGGTTGTTTTTTCAAAACAGCAACTTATAGAAAAAAGCCAAGGAATAAATCAGTAAAAAAAGCTTTTGTCTACTAGAAAGCTTCATCAGACTGTACAAGAACTAGACAACGGCTTTAAAGTATAAATCTTCAGCTTTTAAGGCAGTAAAATTTCGTAGAATTACCCTGTAAGCTATTTCCCTTCGCAATGATAAAATTATCAGTTAGGCTTTACTCTTGCTACTAATTCGCATCATAATGTCATTCAAAGAAGCTGACTCAGAACCGGTATTTATCAAGAAAAACTGCTAAAATATATGAACTTCAACAACCTTGCTTTTCCCCTTCTTTTCCTGGTAGTTTCCTGTTCTCCGGCGGACGATCAGCAGAACCCCGTTAAACCCGAACAATACGATTGGGATCAATTAATCGATGCCGACTTGTCGAGATGGGACAACTACTTAAGTTTTCAGTATACATCCGATTACGATGGGTCGCCCCCCAAAAATGAGCAAGGTGAATTGATTGAGCCGATTGGATTAAACAATCCTGAATACGGTGTTCCAGTAGCAAATGGACAGAAATGGGCGTTAAGGATTTGATACTTCCTTCTGGGCGGCAATCCGCTCTACCCGATAGAACGTAGTTTTCCCAATACCAGCCCGTTTGCTACCGGAACACCAATTACACAATTGGTTTTTTTCATGATGGTATATATTGGAAGAAAACAGATAAGCTTGAGGGCTGTGTAGACAGGGACTTCGGCTTCTGTTTCCTTTTAAAAAAACGAATGGTATTAAATAATGACTATTTTTTCCTTACCAGGATTACCCAATCCTCCTTGACATCCTCAGGAGGCATACCCAGGTTAATCCAACCGGGCCCGGTCATTTCCGTAACATTTCCTCCCTGACCCCGGGGCTTTTTGATGTTGGGTAGAGCAGAAAGCACCGAGGCCGGTTCTCTGGCATAGGTCTGTTCAACCCGCATTTCTTTACCCTTTTGAAGACCGCCTCCGGTTCTGGGATTGTACCAATCCACGGTATAGGCACCGGTATTATTTTGCAGGTTAAGAGCAGCTCCACCTCCGGCTGGTTGATAAATCACATAAAGCTCCCCATTATCGGCGTAAACAAAATCCTTTTCACTACGGGTCAAATTATTGGCATTTTCCATTTCCCAGAAGGGAATATTGTTGTTTTTGTAAAAATCCATGGCATGGCGGGTATAGTCCCACAAGGCATCCCGGCTTCGCCAATCTTCCATATTGAGGTCATTTTGTTCTTCGGAATACCCAAAATACCATTCCACCCCATCGCCTCCCGCGGCAATGGTGGCCCAATAAGTACCCCGGGCTTCGTCTTGGTTATAATTATCGTCATAGTCATCCGTAGTGACGCCCAATCCCCCGGTACCCGCTTCATCTAAAGATACATTCCATTTTCTTCCTGACCTATCTGAAGCATTCACCCAATAAGAAATGACGTCGAAATTGTGCCAGGGACGCATACTGTTAGTCTGTATAGAGGGGCCTTCAAAATATTCGTACCCGAGTAAGGGGGTATAACTCTGTTGGTACTGACTGGGAAAGGTGTGGGTAACTACTGGGTGGTCATAAGGATCCAGACTATGGATGTATTGGGCATCTGCCTTGGCATTAAGTTGCTCCGGATCCTCTAACTCATCCCAAAGATCATGTTCTTCTCCCAAATTCCAGTTGAGGGCGAGATGGTGGGCAAACCTGGCAATCAATTCCCGGTAGTATAGTTTTCGTTCCGGCCCCAGTTTCCCGCCGTTTAGCAGCTGATCATTCTCATTTTCATGGGTTTTAAAATGAAGGAACAGACCCAATTGATCTCCATGGGTAAATACTTTTTCCCACTGAGCAAGCTTGGAAACATCATAGCGGTCAACTTCATTATGACTGATCCAGGGCCAGATATTTTTCCCGTCTCCACCAGCCGACAAAGTCAAAAAAGAAAATGCATTCATCCCCTTGGAAGAAAGATAGTTCAATGCTCCAATCAAACCTTTCCCCTTACCGTTTTGCCATACCGGGTCTCCCTCTTTCCAATCCTGAACATGTGCCTCGTACCTTTTTAAGGGAGTGGCTCCCCGAGAGTCTTTGTGCTGTGTACTACCCCATAACAAGACGTCACCGTAACTTTTTGAAAGCGAAGCATGCGTATAGGTGCCATCGAAGTCAGCAAAGGCCAATAAGGTTTCCGGAGCATCTGCTCCTCCCTTCATAAACCATTCTCCATTATCAAATCTAAGGTAATGTTCCCCGACATACCGTAGCAAACCCTTTCCCCGCAAATCAGGACCATTCTTGTCTGTTTCTGATATACTGATAGTACCTGTTGCACCATCAAATGCTACTGACTCACCAGCCGTTGAACTTAGACTTACCGCAATATCTTCTCCCCCTCGAAAAGAAGCCGTATAGGCCCATTGTCCGGTTCTATCGGGTGTGAAATGAACGCGCCACTTATTTCCCGAATTTGCGCTGGTTTCAGCTGCATTTCCATCTGCTGCAAAATAACCAGGTACCTGATAGGTTGACTGACCACTTTCATGTCGGAAAATAACATTCAGTCGGTAACCCATAAAGGGATTGTAAGCATCGGTTTCACTCACTTCTGGACCATCAAAAGTAACTGTGATTGGGTGCCATTTTTTTAATTCGCCATCAACTACTCCATTGGATTGGGCAAACAGAAAATCAGAAAGTGTTAATAACGCAATTATCAGGTTTATCAAAAAAGTTAATTTCTTCATGATTTTTCGTTTCAATTGTTGTGCTAGTGTTTTTTTCAACTTATGCAGTTATTACTTCACCTATTCTTCTAATAAATTGTGTATGAATTAGGTCGGTTATTTCTTTTTCATTGTGATCCAGGCCTAATCTTACCACCACCATATTCCATCCAGGAATGATGAAAAGATTATTATGAACCCAGGTGGCGCAGTTTTTTACTGGTACATCTGGCCATTTTCTTCCCCCCACTGGCTGGATTCCGTTTACCCACCAGTTAAATCCGTACGATTTCACGTGCAAAAAAGTGCAGTCACTGTACCGCGGGCTACACGCCTCGGACTACGCGCCGCGTAAAGCTCCCCGTGACTGTTTTTTCTTATGAGACAGCTTCCTAATTATTTGTTGGGAAATAAGGTCAGGGAGCTGCTATCACAATGGGAATGCTATGATTCCAATCAGTAGTCTGATCAGATCGTGCCGCAATACGAATATGCAGATTTCCTCCACCCCTTTCCTGAGCCATATTTAGAAGGTCGGTATCAAGCTCCACTGTTGTAGTTCCTGAATTACTATCCAAGGCCAGTTCCCGAGTTTGCCACCTGGGTCCATTTCCAGTATTCACCCCCACTTTTGCAACTGTACTCACTAATATAACTCTTTCTTCTGCTTGATGACCCTGACTAGGATTAATTTCATAATTTACTTCAAGTCCACCACCAGAAATACTAGCGGTAGGTGGAGGAATTACCAAGTGGGGTGTCACGGTAATATTCTGTTCTACGGGAGCACCTGTAAGATCCACTACCAGTTCACCTCGCTCTGGTCCGTCAACAGGCCCTTCAATCCAGACCGTATAAGACTGTGGATACAAATGCAGGTTGGCATAAGAACCATCTCCATTGACTCTCAATTCCAGAGGAACCCGATCCTCTTCTCCTAAGATAAATACGGTGAAAGCTGGATTTGATGCATCGCCAGAAACCGGATTTCCGTTTTGATCCAGAATCATTCCACTGATCTGCCCATCAAATCCAAAATCTGTTACTTTCTCTTCGCAGGCTGCCAGTACGGTTATGTAAACCGTCATCAGTGCCAAAAGCGAGATATTATTTGTAATTGAAGCCTTCGTTCTCATCGTAATTGAATATTAATATGATAAAAAAGAGATTTGCACAACTCTTCCTCTAGTATCCAGGATTCTCTACCAGGTCTCCATTAGTTTCAATTCTGGCCTGAGTGATAGGATTGTAATAATGCTCCGGCCGAAACTCGCGCTGCGTTGCTTCACCATTAATTTCAAGGAAATAGTACTGCCCTGAATCATCATGGTAAATTACCCGAACTCCCCGCACGTTTTGTCCATCTAACATATCCAAAGCAGTTCTCCATCTTCGCAGATCGTCCCAGCGATGACCTTCGTAGATTAATTCACTAGTTCTTTCTATTCTTACGCGATCACGGTTTATCGTTGATGCAGTCAAGGGTACCAAGCCAACCCGCTCACGTGTGAAGTTAAGGTACATAGCCGCTTCTGCCAGATTACCCAGCTCGAACGCACTCTCAGCGGCGATCAGATACATCTCAGCCAACCGTATTTCTTTCCAGTTGTGAGATTCGGTATTTCGCGGAACAAAAACAGTTTTAGGTATATGCTTTTCAAGTAAAAATCCAGTAGAGGGGAAAAATTGATTTGCCTGTCTTCGACTGGCATTTCCTACTGAATGTTTTCCGTTGTGAAAAACGCCCTCTTCTGAAATGATCGCATTCGGATTGGTTCCGCCCACGGTTGGATCTATGCCTTCATACAATTCTACAATATTACCAGCAAATAACTCACCTTCAAACAGAACTGTCGCGTGCAGCCTTGGATCTTTGTTATCCCAAGGAGCGGAACCCCTGGCATACAAATTATCCGGACCTAAGTCAGGATTGCTAAATGTACCATCTAAATTTTCAAAGTGATTCACCAGTTCTAAGGTAGGATTCAATAGCGAGCCTTGTCCCTCGGAGAAGGGGGTCGGCTTGTTTAGATGACCAAATTGGTGATTAATTTCAATGCCATTGTAAATCTTTTCAAAGATGGCTTCAGAATTTGAGTCTTCCATTAAGATGCTTAAAAAGGTTTGGACGGGATCGGAACCTTGCAAGAGAGAATAATAGCCTGAATTAATTATCTGCTGGGCGGCATCGCTGGCTTTCCTATAAAATTCAGTAGCTCTGGATGCTGGTATTCCGGTTAGTCGATTGTCGGCCAGAGTCCCAAAGTCAGCAATTGAAGCAGACCATAGGTTTGCCCTCGCCTTGTAGGCGTAGGCAGTCCAGCGATTTACCCGGCCGGTTTGTTCAGCATCTTCCGATAACATACTAGCGGCTGTTTCTAATTCAGAGTCTATAAAGTCAGCAAGTGCTTCTTCGGTACTTCTTACTGTATATTCCTCCGGAACCTCCTCAAAGGGATCGAGGATAATATCAACCAGGGGCACGCCTCCGTAGCGTTTTTGCATTTTGAAATATAAAGCCGCCCTCAACACCCTAATCTCGCCTTCCATCTGCATCTTAAAGCTTTCGGATAGCGGAGATTCTCGGATGTTTTCTATAAAGAAATTCATTTCCCTTATATATTCATAGTCCCACAGACCCTCACAATCATTGTTGATATTCATCCCACCGTGGGTTCTACAGCCGGCAAAGCCACCCCCTCGCTGAGTGCCAAAATCATGATGGCCTACATTACCGCCACTACTACCATAACCTGTAAAGGGAAAATTTGCGTACAGGTCTGCAGCTAATGCCTCGGCAAAAGCTTCATCCTGAAATATCTGCTCACCAATAACGCGGTCTTGGGGAACCTCATTTAGATTTAAAACATCTTCACACGAACCGAACAACACCAGAAGTAAAATCAGTAGTGGTGTTTTCCATTTATCAATTTGTTGGCTGTTTTTCATAACTAAGCAATTACTTTCATTATGGATTTAATATCATATTAGAAATCAATTTCAAGTCCGAAATTGATCACACGCGTCTGAGGATGGTAGTTACCAAAAAACTGGGCGGGATCTTCATCAATCTCAGGATCTAAAAAGTCAAGGTCTGAGAACGTTAACAAATTGGTGCCTCCTGCATACAGTTTCACCCTTCTCAACCCAAGTACGTCAATCAGTTCGTTGGGAAGAGTATACCCTAGTTGAAGCTGCTTGAGTCGTAAGTAAGAACCATCAATCAAAAACATATCGTAGTCACTATCAAATCTTCCTGATGCTCTGGGCCACCTGGCAGCAGTTGCACTTACCGTTGGAAGTCCAAATTCATTTTCCGGTATGTAAGCATCTCTAATATCTTTTTGTAAAGCAACTCCATTAGAAGGGAACGGCCCCTCAAACTCACTCCAGGCTAAATTCCACCCAAAACGTGAAGCACCCTGCCAAAAGGAGACTAGTTCGAGCCCTTTCCATTGTACACGAGTTTGAAATCCGAAAGTCATTCTGGGCTGGGTACCTGAAGTAGCGATATACTTATCATCATCAGTGATTCTACCGTCTCCATTTCTGTCTATAACTCTTGCATCACCTATCTGAATGGAGCGGTTTCCACTACCATCTATATCCGCCCAATTATCAATTTCTTCCTGAGAAGTGAAGAGACCATCAGTTTCCAAATAGAATATATCCACATTATTCCTACCGCCAGTAATTACCCGTCGGTCAATAAGTTTCTCTCGTCGCTCAACTTCTTTATTGATAAAATCAGGTTCGTCGGTGTGTAGGACTATTTCCTCATAGATTCCAAAGTTACCACCGACAGAATAGCTCCAATTGGTATTGATCGTATTATTATGCTGTAAACTGAATTCCAAGCCTCTGTTTTCAAATTCCTGGAAATTTTGCCGAGGCAGAACTGCTCCTACCACTGGTGGCACCTCTAATATGCGCCGGCCCAGAACATCGAAACGATGCCTTCTGAATACATCAAAGGTTCCTTCTAACTTACCTTCCCAGAAGGAAGCGTCTAAACCAAAATTGATAATATCCATCTTTTCCCAGGTGATATCTGGATTAGGAAGACCATCAGTACTGATAGTTCGGCGAAGGTTATCGTCTTGAAAAATGTAAAAATTGTTAAAGGAAAAGGTTGACAAAAACTGAAAGTCACCGGCGGCATCAAATCCTAATCTTCCCCAAGAACCTCTCAGTTTTAAAAAGGTAAGAAAACTTGATATCCCAATATTCTGCATGAATGACTCCTCAGTTATGTTCCATGCCCCGGAAACGGATGGAAAAAACCCCCATCGTGAATTTTCAGGGAATCTCATGGATCCATCATACCTTGCACTTACTTCCAATGAATATTTATCAGCATAATTGTAACTTACTCTGCCGATATGGCCCATTCTTTTATTTCTACTAATAACATCGTTGTTAAACTGTTGACTAGGCGGGCCAGCACTCAATTGCGCAATCGGGAAGTCGTAAAAGATACGGCTTGCATCAACTCTTTCAAAATCCCGCTGAATAAACTCAAACACATACATACTAGTTAAAGTATGATCTTCACCGAATGAAAAATCCCCGTTCAAAAAGTACTGAAAATTGATGTTTTCCGTCTGACTATTTCTTCGCTCAACTCTGGTATCAGAATTTAAAGCACGAACAAACTCATGCTCTTCCGTATCTGGATTATAGCGGTATTCAGGGCCTCTTTTCTGAAACATCTTTTCCTGTAGGCTGGTACCCTGGTAATTAATAGTAGCCCGGGTACTCAATCCTGGAAGAAGTTGATACTCACCTCCCAGTTTGAAATCAATAAACCCTCTCTGAAACTCCTGAGAACCTCCAATATCTGCACTCGCTAGATTCAGCGGGTTGACGGTTTGTCCTTCTGGGGCACCTCTTGGAAAATCACGATGCCCTCCAGGTAATTCTTCAATAGAATGAAAAGGACGCCAACGTCCACTCCGGGCAAATATACCCTGGCCTTGCCCCCAACCTGTACCTTCAAAAGCATTTCTGGGGCCGTAGAAATCTTGGAGGTTATAACTCATATCAAAGTTAAAATTGAATCTTTCAGAAACATCTATATCTACGTTTCCTCGGATATTGTATCTTTTAAATCTAGTATCTGTATCTCCAAAAACATTACGTTCCAAACCCGTTTGATCAAATATATTCCCTGAAATAAAATAACGCACATTTTCACTTCCTCCTCTTAGCGATAAATCATGTGTAAACATTGGCGCCGCATTACGGGGGATCAGTTCAAACATATCCACACTAGGAAAATTTTCAGGATCTGATCCATCGTTATTTGCTCTGAACTCTGCGACGGTCGCCGGTAACCAGCGTAAATCTATACCTCGATCAAGGTTTCTCATATTAAACAGGGCCATGTATTCCCAGGAGTCTATGGCATCAGGCACCATTGTCAGTCCCTGTAGCCCTACATCTCCGCGGTAAGCAAACTGAATGTCGCCCGTAGTCCCTCGTTTCGTTGTGACCAGTACTACACCATTACCAGCTCTTGCTCCATAAACTGCCGCAGATGCTGCGTCTTTTAGTACATTGAGCTCTGCAATATCATTAGGATTCAAATTTGAAAACACTGCCTCGCTCACGGGTAACCCATCAACAATGTAGAGAGGTTCACCAAACCCCCGGATATTGATAGCTGTCTTGTTCTGACCGGGCTGACCATTCTGATTTTTGATAAAGACCCCGGGAACCCGCCCCTGTAGTGCCTGACCTACCGTGGGAGTTGACACTCTGGCCATTGCTTCTGGATCTGCTCTGGCAACACTACCCGTAACGCGGGATTCTATTTGCGTACCGTAACCAACTACTACAACTTCAGAAAGCGACTGAATATCGGGTGATAATGAAATATTGATAACCGAACGGCCGTTAATTTCTTCCTCTAAAGTCTCAAAGCCAATTGACGAAAAGACTAGTGTAGTTACATCATCGGCGACGGTTAGGCGGTAGTTACCCTCCACATCGGTTACCGTACCAGTAGAGGTGCCTTTGGCTAAAATATTAACTCCGGGCAGCGGTTCGTCGGTAGATAGGTCGGTCACTTTCCCGCTAATGGTTTTTTCCAAACTTTTAGTATGAACCCCTGGTGGAATGGATTGGTGATTAAAAGTATTTGCACGTAAACTTGGTTTCAGACTTACCTCCTGAAAAGCTTCTTTAGTCACTTTTTTTACTTTATTACCCCTTTGGTTAGCCTTAAAAATGACGTAGTGTACATCATCAATTTTCTTATAGTCTAGTTGTAAAGGCTTAAGCAATGTGTTGAGCATATCTTCAAGAATGGTATCAGGAAGATTATCATTTTTGATAAATTTATTTTCAATAATTTCTTTGTCAAAACTAAACCGCACCTGATACTTCTTTCCAATCTCAACCAGGGCTTGACTTAGTGTCTCTTTGTCATCCTGAGCCAGCACCCCTTCAGGGGCAGATTGTAGTGCAAGGCTTTGGGCGAAAGTATTTCCAAAACCCATGGAGAGCCACAAAAAAAACAGGATTTTGAACAGATATTTTAAATAATTGTTCATAGTGTATAGTTTTATATTAATTTATACTTTCCTACCAGTCAGAGTAGCCGCCAAGCATGATGATTGGTAGGATTTTTACTTTCTTCTTACAATCAATTCATTGCCTTGCTTCTTTATATCCAGCGCAAAAGATTGTGAAATAATCATGATGATGAGATCGATGTCTTTAGATGAGATTTCTGCCTCAAATATTTTGGTTTCTATTCCACTGTCTTTCACTGTCACATTGTATCCATATATATCCTGTATCATTTCAAATACTTCTTTTAGTGGTACAGAATCGAAGACCAGAACATCTTGAGTCCAGAGAGCGTATTTTTCGGGGTTTACGACTCTTTTTGTTACACTCTTATTTTTTTCAGAGACTTCTACTAAATCACCAGGCTCCATGTCCACAACTGATACCCCAGAGGATTGCTGCTGGTCTACATCCAGGTTTAACTTGACTTTCCCTGATTGCAGAACTACCTGGGTTTTGCCTCTCCTATTATTTACATTGAATTCCGTACCCAGAACTTCTATAGCCACGCCATTGGAATGCACGACAAACTTTTGGTCATTTTCAGTATGAACTACTGAAAAAAATGCTTCTCCCGTCAAATCTATCTCCCGATCATGATCGCCTTGCCAATTCTGCTGGTAACTAACGGTAGAGTTAGCGCTTAATACTACCTCTGAGCCATCAGGAAGAGCAACGTTTTTAGTTTCTCCAAAATTTGTTGAATAGAAAACCGTCTGATTATTGAAAATTACCAACCAGATCCCGGTCACAGCCACCAAGCTTATAGAAGCTGCAATGGCCACTTTATGCCATATCTTAAAAAATGAATGTTGAGTAGGTAGAGAATAAATAAGCTTTTCCCCTACTTCATCGTCTGCATGAATTTCCTCATCTTCTTTTGAGATATTAAGTTCCTCTGTCAGCGCTTTCGCATTGATGATAGCTTGGATGTTTTGTAAAATCTTCCCCTTATTGAATTCATCAATAGTACTTCCTTCAAAATCTAAATCCAGCATAATGGCTCTAGCTTTCTGAATGATCGGTACTTTATCAGGGTTATGACTTATCCAATCTTCCCAGAATATTTGGGATTCCAAAGTTGGATTTAATACCCATTCTTGAAAATCCTCATCCAGTATGAAATCTATCAGGTCAAATTTTTGATAATTCATTGACTAGAACGTTTTTTTAATAAGGGGGGGGAAACTTTAAGCCGTCCTCAAAAAAATTGAGTTTTTTTTGTAAATTTTTATTTTTCAAAATTTATTGCCAGTATTATTAATAAATTTTGAAAAAGCAGGCTATATATTAAAATAATTCAGAAACAGAGAGACCAAATATTAGCCAAGCTTTACTCTCATATGGATCTAATATCTACCCATTAGCGAGACGAAAGCGAAGGGGCAAAAAAATAACTTAAAGCTTTTAAAAAGGATCAGAAGATTAGCACTGCACACAAAAGTAATGCAAATTTTAGCATTTCTTTTCTAAGTGTCAGCATAGCTCGGTAAATAAGGTTTCGTACTGATTTGGTATCCATAGATAGTAAGCCCGCCACTTCCTGATTTGTTAGGCCGTCATAAAATCGTAAAGTAATAGCTTCCTTTTGTCTTCTAGTAAGAGAGTTAAGGGCATTGAGTAACTCTCCTTGTTGATCCTCACAAAATTGTTGGGAAATGAGTTCTGACTCTTTTGAAAAAACAATGGTGAAATTATATTCTTCTAGCATATTGTTTACCATAGGAAGTTTTCTCCGGTCAACCAGTTTTTTGATGATTTTTCTTTTGAGGCGTTTGTATAAATAATATCTAACCGTATGTACAGTCGGAAGATTTCCCCTACCTTTCCATATTTCTACAAAAAGGTCTTGAAGACAATCCTCAATTAATTCTTTATCGTTAGTAATTCTATTACCATAGCGACACAGATCTTCAAAGTACAGATTATAAAGGCGAGTAAACGCCTGAGCACTTCCCATTTTCAAAAAAAACCATAACTCTACATCCTCAGTAGATGCAGATTTTCTGCTAGCTTTCTTATGTGGTGAAGTGGCCAAGTTAAAGATAAGCCTTTAATAATTACTAATTTTTGCAATCTATTACTACTAATATTACCAAATGCAAATTAATATGTCAATGAATTTATGATATTTAAATATACGGTGTATACATTCGGCTAGAGAGGTCTCTAATTGATCGGGTGTTTTGGTTCCGTTCCACGGCGGATCGAAATCAATATATCATGCTTTTTGAGGATTTTGATATAGTCTAGGTAGGGCAAGCAATGGAGTAAAATCCGCCATTCAGTAATTTTTACCAACTCAGAGAGTAAAGAAAAACCGGGCCACGGTGGCGAACGTTTTATAACACTTGAAGATTTTTTAACCGCTACTACCCAATCTCAAGAATAAAACTAATTTCCTCAGATACTTCAACACCATCTTTACGCAGCACACCCGTAAATGGATCTGGCTTCCCAGAATAAGCTAGTGCCACTTTATATTTTCCTTTCTCAAAGACAAATCCACTACGATAATATAAGAAAGCACGTGACTTATCATGGATAGCTCCTTCATACGTATGGCTCAAGAATAAGCAGTAGCCCTGTAAGTCAGTGATGGCTATATTCTTGACAGTATGCGAATTTTTCTTCCCACTGGGCCAGGGCGGCTGTATTGTGGTCTGGCAACTATACGTGTAAAATCCACCATCCCTATTTATGAATGCCAATATCGCTCAAAGGTTATTTTACTTCAAAGAAGTTTAACGCACTGGCCAAGGTGTTCACATAGGTGCAAAAACGCTCATAATCAAATGGATTAAGTTGTTCGCGCTCATTAGCTGCAGAAATGGCGTAACATACTGCCCGGGTAGATTCTGTAAGTAATAGATTCGGTTAGGAACTGCCTTATAAGCTGAGATTTCTCCGATCCCATCGTTTTCCGCACACCCACCTCTTTAGCCCGTTTGGTGGCACGGGCTGTAGTCAGGTTCATATAGTTGATGCTTGCAATCACTAGAATGAAAAAAGCAATAGCTCCGAAGATGTAGATGTAGGATAGATCACTACGTTCCCCAGCACTATCGCCAAAGTTAGATTGCAAATAGATGTCGGTTAGTGACTGTAGCCAGTAACCAATGGTAACCCCAAAGTCTTTGAAAATGGGCTCGACATGCTCTTGATTCACTTCGCCCAGTATCTGCTCTACTTCTCGAGGGGAAGCATACTGCTCGAGCTGTATATACGTAAAAGGATACCATCCTCCCCAGTCACAAAATACTTCTTCAGGAAAGGTGGCAAATGAGATCAAAGCATCAAGTTGCAAGTGAGAATTAGCCAGAATATCCTCCATCACTCCGGTTACTTCATAGGTTATCTCCACTTTGACCCTATAAACGCGCAGGAACTATTATTAAAGCTATTACCAGATGAAGACAATTAGCTATGTCCATTGGAGAGCTTCAGCTCTCCTGATTTTTATATACGTTAGGTTGAATCGGCAGGCTAAATCTAATTAAAATCATATAATGGTTATGATACTATACGATAAATATCGTATTTAGTAGAAAACTATACGTAGCTATGAGCAAAGCAACCTAGGATGTTCACCAAAAATTTGCCGAAGTATTAGAAGCTCTGGGCACCAATGCCTACCAAGTAAGTAAAAAGTTAGGCCTTAATAGCCCGGACAAATACTACAAGATTGAAAAAGGACAAGCTAAACCCAGCTACGATACACTTTCCCAGATTGTCAGCTTATATCCTCAGATGAATGTTAATTACTACTTCAAAGACGACATACCGATGTTGGAGGAGCCCAACGATACAAATTACAATCGCCCCCTTACCAACGAACTAGCAACGCTACGCATTAAGCATCTGGAGCAAAAGGTAGCGATGTTAGAAGCCCAAAACCAAGAGCTAACGGCTCAAATCTTCGGAGAATCTTAGCCAATTTCAGACATTTCACACTGTATATTCTGGCGGCAATCATTTTGTTCATGCTGGATAGGCTACACCTGCCTACGACATTATGACTGGATTCGAACCAAGTCAGCAACTCTCTGTATTTCAATTTCTTATGAGAACCATTCTCGTCAGTTCATCGAATAGTTCACCTCATCTATAGTAACAGGTTGAACTAATCTATATAGGTAAAAAAACAGGCATTAAGATACAGATTGGGTGGTTTTGATGCAAATTATCGTATCCTAGTTTACTCTTCGCAATAAAACGTTTAGGAAGCTGCAAGTGCATACCTTCTATAGTAGAAAGGAGCGAGCCTGCCTTCAGCATTCTAGGTTATGCGATTATTGAGGTAATCATTCATTTGGTCGAGAGTAGAATTAACATCAATATCGTTCTGATGACTACTCTAATCAATTCACACCCCTTCACCAGTAGTAAAAATGAAGACTGAAATTTGAGAAAGCTACCAGACTGATTAGAAACAACGGTGCTTTAGCTTGCTGGGTAGTACTCCAAATCGTCGCTTAAACGCAGTGGTAAAGTGAGATGGATATTGGTAGCCGCACTGCTCGGAAACTTCAGTGACAGTTTTATCTTTTTCTTCTAGCAACATATCACGGGCTTGCATCATTTGCCTTTCATGCAGATAGCCAAAGACAGTGGTGCCAAATAAAGATTTGAAGCCTTTCTTGAGCGTAAATTCGTTCGTACCTACTTGTTTGGCTAGTGTGCTTAACGAATAAGGGTTACTCAGGTTTGCTTCGATGATATCTCGGACAGCATACATCCGATCCACATCGGCTCTTTTCAAGTAATTGGACGATGCCTTCTGATGAGTATCCTGATCAGCAATCATCTGCTCTAATTGAAGTAGCAATAACTCGATAACCCGAGCCTCTACTAGCATTTTCTTTAGTGGCTCGGTTCGCTCGCAGTGCATAATTTCGTGGATAATCATTCGCATACGGGCACTGATAGGTCGATTCCGATCAGCGAGTAGATTCGTCCGTTGTTGAGTGAGTGCCTTTCGGAACGCCTCAAATCCTAAATGCTCGGGCAAATACCTAATAAAAAGGCTAGGTAGAATATTAATCTCAAACACTTCCATAGCAGGATTATCGCTCCAGGTTGACTGTCCTTTGAAACCCGCTGCGTACAGAATGTTATGCTCGTTATGGCTGAAGTTATACTGCTTTTGGGTACGTAGGTCAGTAGTCTGTACCTGCCCCCCAAGGGCAAAGTGCATTTCCACTGTTTCAAAATCACTTTCAAAGTCTATGAGGGTATTCTGTTTGGGTGCTAAATGACCATAGCCAATATGCATTCCCTCAAAAAATAACTCCCGGTAGCTCCCTCTTCCTAACCAGTGATCAGCTTGGTGAGTGCGTTCAGCAATGGTTCTTTTGCCGTCTTGAAAATTGGCGGGGTAATCGCGTTCAATAATCGTTGTCTCGTTTAGATTTACTAGGTCGGTAGCGCGCAGTCGTACTTTCATTGTTTCCGTTTAGCGTAAATTTTATTCCGTGTGGGGTTACTACCCTGGTGGATTCAGTCAATTTCTTTGCGGAAGATATAATTATTTAGAACAATTCTAAACAAAATAACTGAAAAGTGCGTATCATTTTTTTAGATATTACTAAATATATTTTTAGTTTTATCTAAATCAATATCTTTACCAGCGGCTTTTGTAGTTATTTTACTAGCATACTACGACTGAGGCAATGATAAAAGATGGTATGAGGAAGAAAATCAAATGGGCATTATTGGTACTTTTTGCGTGGATAATAGCTTTTGTGCTCTTCGTATTCATTGAAGACTTAACTTATGATAAACGTGAAACAGACACTGAAATGAAGGAGCAGAAGAAGGCATTAGTTTTAACCTGGGAAGCTGACAATCAACGTGATTTTTGGAATAGCTACAGGAGAGATATACACCCTATCATTGAAGCTTTGCACCAGAAACAACAGATCAGTCAGGTGTTTCCTTTTGAACACAAGCCGTTACGTTATCAGGAGAGTGCGAAGCGTTGGACTAACTGTATTGTACTGATGCTATCCGGTGAAGTCTATCATTCTGAATTCTCTTCGTCTCTCATTTCCTCAATTGAAAAATCTGCCTTACGTGAAGATTTTCGCTCACTGGATGTAATGAAAATTCAGCGAGGATTGGACATGTTTTATCCGGTGAAAAATGGAATTGAAAGAGAACCTAAACTCAATCAAACCATAGAGTATCTTTTCTCCAAACCTGAAGTAAGAGAGCAGTACTACGAAGACCAATACCGCTTTTCCGGTCCGGCTATGCAGGACTTACATCATCGGGATAAAGCGGGTAGATTTATTGGTTTTGAGTTGGAAGAACGGATATTCGCATCAGCAAATGTGCCCCAGTGGGATGTAATCCACATCATCGGCTTCACCACTTGGCAAGAGATTAAGGCTGCTCCGTTTTTTTATGGGACTTGGAACAAGCACGCAGAAAGAGCTTTTGGTGAGGGAATGACCTTTAAGAAAAAAGTGGCGGAGTGGAATAAAATCCGAACCAATGTAAAAAGCTCAACGAAGCAAAATTTCTCAATGACTTTGAGGAGGTAGGTTAAAATGGTTTCGTCGAAAAATCAGGATAGTATGAGAAATAACTTCCATATTACACTAAGCATGCAGTCTATTAGACTATTTATGTTTGTAGGTCTTTTTGCATCGGTGACTGTTGTTGTCTGTAATACGATTCTTTATTCTTATGGGAATATAGCATTTTGGCCTCAATGGGCCTTAAATCTATCGTATTGGGCGGGATCAATGGTATTAGCTTTTGCCGCTCTGGGATTTGTTCCCACTTACTTTGCTCTTAGACCTGCTGGACAATTTTGGGCAATCGTTACAAGCGGGTTCTTAGCCTACTTTGTTGCCCTCGGCTCCGTAGGTCACGGTTCATTCTTTCCTTATTACAGTATTTTACAAGCCATTGAAGTCAATTCAAAAGAAAAAATACTAGAAGATTTCCTCGTTCCCATTCAGACGTATAATCAATTTCTCTTTCTAGTTTGCATTCTTATTTTATTATTAGGATCTGTGTTTTATTCAGTTTTGATACTGGTAAAACCAACCATTTACCCTAAGTGGATGGCATTCTGTAATCCGGCCTTAATTACATTACCAATTTACTTATTAGCAAGTGCCAAAGACATACATCCAATTATAAGAATAGCATCTAATGGAATTGGATTTCATTTGGGGCTTTCTGGCCATTTCCTTCTCACTTATTATTTTCTTCGTCAAAGCTCAGAACAAAAGAAAGTGCGAGCTGATGTGAAAATTACCACCAACTAAAATCATACAATACGCTAAAAAAGCTACGCGCCACTTTATTTAAACCGCCAACCCTATGGATATAAGCAGTCAGCAAAAAGTACTGGTACTTCAAGAAGATCTGAAAAAAGTGATGTGGAAGCTATCGCTTCCGGCGATAGCGGCCATGGTGCTATTTGGGCTTAATGCCTTTATGGACACCGTGTATATCGGTCAACTGATGAACGAAACGGCACTGGCCGGGGTGGCGTTAGCTTATCCGCTGACGGCTATTATGATGGGTCTTGGTTCCTGGGCAGGCACCGGAGCGGGTAATCTGCTTAGTATTCTCTTGGGTAAAGATGATCGAGCCGCTCAAGAGAAAATTCTGGCGAATGTAACCCTATTTATGCTGTTGACCACGTTGTTGTTTGCCCTTCCGGCCTACATATTCGCCGATAGTTTGATCCAGATGATGGGTGGTTCGGGCGAGGTGCTAACGTACGGAACAGAATATCTGCAAATAACCCTAATGGCTTCTCCACTCTGGGTTTACGGACTGGGGCTTAACTTTATTGTACGGGCGGAAGGTAAGATGAAAGAAGCCGCTATCATGATGAGCTACGGTCTTGGGGTCAACTTAGTACTGACCCCAATATTTATACATTACCTGGATTTGGGAGTGGCCGGAGCAGCCTGGGCTACCAATATCGGGATGCTAATCTACTGCCTTACGGGTTATCTTTATTTTCGGGGCGATAAAGCCTCTTTTCAAGCCAATATCCATTCACTTTCTTATGACCAGTCGGTGTTTTCGTCGATTGCTAAAATGGGCTTTCCCGGGTTTATTCTTACGGTGATGAGTCTGGTACAGGCAGTGGTAGTTTTTAATGCTATTATCGGGGTAGGAACCGAAGACGACCTGGCCTTTTTTGCGGCGGCGAACCGTATCCAACTTTTTCTTATGACTCCACTGTTTGGGTTAATGCGTGCCCTACAACCCGTGGTGGGTATCAACTTCGGAGCCGGACAATACGAGCGGGTGAAGCAGGCGCTGCTACTGTTTTGTAAAACTGGTTTCTGGCTCATCGCTCCTTTCTGGTTACTGCTGACCCTTTTTCCGGAAGCTAGCCTACGGTTGGTATTACCTGACATGGCATTTGGTTCCTCCGACCTTTTTCACTTCCGAATATATGTGCTTGTACTTCCCTTTTTGCCTTTTGTGTTCATGTCGCTGACTTACTTACCCGCTATTGAACAACCCAAATACGCTAGCATCGTCGGTTTAGCCCGGCAAGTGGTTTTTTATGTGCCCGTCATGTTACTACTACCGAAGTGGATTGGGATTGGCGGTGTGTACTACGGGTCTACGGCTATTGATATTATACTAACGGGCTGGTTGGTATACATCGTTTGGCGCACTTTCCAATCATTCCGAACGGCTCAATCTGAAACCGAAACATCAAAAGTAGAAACTGCACTATGATTTCAGTAATACAGGGACTGTAATTAACTCTTCAAAACGATGATAATGGAACGACTTGATCATGTAATTTTTAGAGCCGAGAAACTAACTGAGCTAGTAGAAGAATTTCGTGCGGCAGGTTTCAAGGTATACTATGGGGCGCCGACTGGAAAAGAGTACAATGCGATGATTTATTTTGAAGATCATAGCTTCATTGAGTTAGTAGATATGACTAAAGTGCCTGGATTTGCTAAGGTGTTAACTCGACTAGGCGTATTTAAGCTAATTCATCCATTTTTTCACCGAATGGGTAACTGGGCTTTAAGTGATAACATTATTATGGAATATGTCGCTTATTCCAGTGATATCAGGGCTTTTCAGCAGCAATTCAAAGGCTCATCATCTAAAGTGCGTACGGGAACACGGATTAATCACATGAGCGAAGCTGTAAGTTGGGAGTACTTTGGATCAAAAGATCTTGAGCTGCCTTTTGTAATTTCAGACTATCGTCCAAAAAAGTATCCAGAAGAGGGAGCTACTCAACACCCTAATGGAGCTACAGGAATCAAAGAGTTAGTAGTTCATTTCTCAGGCTCCGTAGAAGCATTCAAATCCAAAGTGATTCAGTTTTTTAAGCCTTCCCCAGAGAATGTTGAGATCACATCTAGTGGGTTTAGCTTAATGACGGCTAATGCTAAAATCAGATATATTTTATCCAGTGATTACCATATTGAATCCCTAATGCTAAAGGAGTCAGTATCGCCAAAATATGACTTATCTGCCTATGGGGTTCACTGAATTCTTTGTAAAACGCTCATTGCTTTTGGCAAGGATACGTTTTTTTTTACCTTACTTTCTCCTTACTGAAGCTCGGTCGGAAACTACCTCATAGTCTTACGGTTAGTAATGGAGAGTCGCATTGCCGAGGATCAAACCCTACCTACCATGCCGTTCGCTGATAGCATCAACCAATTGGTAGCTTCTATTCAAGCGGTGAGTGAGTCAGAGAGGGAAAACTTTTTGATGGAGATCGAGTGATAATTACCCCTTACGCTTTCCATGTTTTAAGAACTTCTCTTGCGATCGCAACTTCTTTTCTAGGCTTATCTGTCGTTTTCACCTTCAGGTATTTGATGGCAACTAACAGGGAAATTACTCCGGTGAATAGCCAGGAAACATCGGTAATGGCGACCTCGGGAAAGTCGCCCCACGCCACCCAGGGCCATAGTCCTGTTACAAACCCATTAGGTCAAGTCTCATAAAGGGAAGAACGCTTAGCATCTACGCTTTATCTTTCAGGTTATCCATAGAAACAAGGGAATTCAAAATGATGCTACCTTCTCGGTCTATGCAGTCTCCCATGTATTTAAAGTGTTTTTTGTCCAATTCATGGGTGCTATTGAGTGCTATTTTGTTCGCGAACTCATGATCTTCACACATCATGAGTAGATAAATATACATCTGATCGTTGACGATCTCTTTAAAATACGCCTCAAAATAGACTTTTTCGCTTCCCAGTATTTTTTCGGCCTCTCTTTTATTATCCGCCAAAAAAGTAAGCCATTCCTCTGCGATACTTTCTTTTCCTTGTATCACCTTCAATTTGTAAATCTGCACATCCATAATTCAGTCAGTTTTTATCACAACCGTTCCATGATCACCTCTTCTTGCCACTGGTTTTTCTCGAGATTTGAGATAAAGGGCTTTAAGATTCCTAGATTTTCAGATAGTTGTAATCAAATATGAACGATATCAAAGCTAATTTTCCATTTTAGTCTACTCTCATTTATTTACTTCCAATAGAAAAAATAATACAATGTGCCTACATGCATCAATGTAATGGCGATCAGTAACCATCGCTTTCTATACTTTAAATATAGCGGGGTAATAAACAGCACGGCACTAAGTACAATAAGCTGAGATTTTAAGTCACTTGTATAATTTTCTATTGCTGATTGGTCGTAACGATATTTAACCTCGAACACCTCATTTGATTGGCTATATTCATGAAGAACATAAAACCAAACGACCGCTGTAATATTCACCAGCAAAAAGAGTATGGGCAAAATGTATTGCTCATTCATCTTGTCGGGTAATTTTCTTTGCTGTACTTCCATCAAAAATTAGGTTCGTTCTTTTGCAAGGGCTTTAAATCCCCTTTTTGAAAAAATAACCACGTATTTTACCAGATAAAATAGTAGAGGAACCCAAAATACCAATGTAATTACGATCGTTGGTATAGTCGTGCCTATAGTAATGGTTAAGACATATAACAGGATACAAATTGCTATAATCCAAAAAGACCATAACCAAACTTGTTTGCCTGTGGCTTTATAACTCACTTTCTTTTTTTGTCTCGCTTTGGTTCTTTCTAAATAAAGTACAAATCCTAACATGGATAATACTCCCGAAGTAAGGCCTAAAAAAGAATAAACGACCTTGACCCATACACCTCCAAAATCTCCGTAATGCAGCCCTTCTTGCGCGTAATATACCTTATCGCCCAACGATTTTTCTCGTACATCATATCGTGCTAGCTCGCTGTAGTCTTTTTTATCTAAAACGATATTATTTATATTATTTTGGTAAGCGGTTCTTGGTACATCCCCTCGTATAGCAACCGTACGGCTTCCGCTCCTAGAAGGAACAATAGACGTGGGAATGAGATCTGGAAATAATGCTCGAGAGGTTTCAAATGCTTTAATGTAATCTACATCATAGGCAATATCCTCCTCTTCGGAAATAGGTTTTTCTGTTCTTTTATATCGCTCGGGGCTTTTTACCTGTAATGCAGGCTGAAGAATCGCCTGAAGCCCAAGCCAGGCACCAGTGATGGCAATCATCAAATTGAACAATAGGGTAGTCATGCCTACAATTTTATGGTAATCGGCTGACTTTAATCGTAGATTCTTATTCCGGATGGCACCAAAAAATTGACGCTTCATAAAGTCACCGTAAATCAGAATTCCCGTAATGGTTGAAGCTAATAAAGCAATACCGCCAAAACCTACCCAAAACCTACCTAAGATGGCATTAAACAACCTGACATGTATATGTCTTATGTAATATGAAAATGTTTTAAAGCGGTCTCTCACGCCAACAACTTTTCCTGTGTAAGGGTTAAAGAATACTTGATAATCATAAGCTATAGGGATAGGATCTCGTTCTACAATCTGAAAACTGGCTATCCAATTTTTAGATTCATCCAAAGAGGGGCTAATTCCTACAAATTTGGCTTCACTATACTCGAGTTTAAGGCTATCAATCAACTTATCAATATCAGGATGATAGGTTGTCGTTTTACTAGGCGTATCAATTTTAAAATATTGAGGATTAATAGCTTCATCAATTTCTGCCTTGAACAAAGCAAGTACCCCAGTCACACTTAGAACAGCGATGACTATCCCTGCATACAGTCCAACCCAATTGTGGATGCTCCAAAGTTTCTTATTTATTCTTTTTGATCCAGACATTTATATTGTATGATACTAAGTTTCAACTAATGCTGTAGATGAATATGAGTGTGCAGGTTTATGAAAAATCGTCGAGAGCTCAATATCTCATCCTTCTACACTTCTACCACAACTTCTGTCAGTGATTATTAGCTAGGTTGGCAAATCTTAGTATCTCCCCACCTACGACATCAAATGCTTTGCCCGTCGCTCCGGTTGCGGGATCGTAGCTGTAATACGCATTCTCAGTACTACTTTTCACCGGCAGATACCACAAACCATCAGCCTCTTCAATGGTAAATCTGTGATTAAAGCTTTGTGAAGGAATGCCATCTATTGCTGTCACAGTTTGTGCATTTAAGTCAATCAGACACCAAGCAGCGTTTTCGGATTGTCCTATTATTACTTGTACTTCGTTGAGTTGATCTTGATTTAAAGCGGTAGGATTAAAATTTACTGAAGCAAGAATCTCCAGTAATCCGGCTGGTGTATCTGACGTAACAGATGCGATACCCTTCCCATTTCCGATATAATAAAAGCTGTTATAAACGCTAAAAAATAAGTTCTGGGGGTTTAAGGTAGCCGCTAGGTTCAGCTCGAAATCCAAATCAAATGTTGTTTCACCGCTATTTATCCGATGCAGTCTCGCCGGTGTACCAGTAAAGAGGTCTCCCTGGTCAGTGATATACAGGTTCCCCGCTTCATCCACATAACTGTTTCCAAAGTACTGGTTATGCCTAGCGGGCCCTTCCAGCTCTACCGTGGCATTACCAAAAAAAGTACCTTGATCGATATCCGCTATATGGGTGACCATCGGGTTGTACCAAATTGGGCTGGCAAAACTACCTAAAGGAGCAAACACTAAATTGTCTCGAATGTACAATTCTCGATACCGGGTTTCTTCATCTCTAGGGTATTCGGCACCACCCATGTCGATAGTACCGATAATGGTCATATCAGTCGGATTAAAGACGGTCAAGCTTTGCGGATTTCCGTAGTCAAAGTAAACACCAGTTTCAGCGTCTCTGATGGCGATTGGATCTACTCTACCAAAGGTTGCAAAACTCCCCACAATTTGGAATTCCCCATTTTCATCAACAATGAGTTTTACAAGTTCTTCGGTGCCATTCGGGTTTTGTCCATAAAAAGCACCCTCGAAGATATCCTGCTGATTAAAACTCTGAAAATCAGTTCCATCACTTATATCTACCGTTCCGGTAGGTAAAGTCTCAAAATATTTTGTTAAAGCGCCAGTACCAGTATTTACGGATACCACAAAACCGGTTGTCTTGTTGGTGGCCGTGTCCATACTGGTTGTATCGGGTTGTGGATCAGGATCTCCCATACTATCATCATCATCGCATGAAATGATCATCATCGTTCCCACCATTAAAATAAGTAGCTTGTCTAGTATACTCTTTTTCATTTGACTATTTGTTTTTGCTTAATTTATAGGATAGCTTGAACATTAAATTTCTACTGGGTCTGGGTGCACTAAAGTTGTCAAATAGGGTATTGTCAAACACGTTGTTTAACTGTGCACTAAAGCTCAATCCTCTCGACGTATCGGTATAGGTAAGCCCAACGATGTGCTCGTGCTGAGAAGGAACGATGTTGTCTGGATTGGCATTTTGGATGTCTTGCACAAACAGGATGCTGAACGGATCTACATAGAAGTAATTCCAAAAGAAATTTAATTGGTCATCCTCTTGTATTACATTTGGAATCGTGTAAGAAACAGCCGAATTGAAAAACAGATCAGGAATATTTGGAATCTGATTTTCAAATTGCAGATCATCTTTATCTGAAACGATAATCTTTTGATAGGTGAAGTTTAGACCGACGGAGAGCTGTTCAATGAGCTTAATAGTATTGGAGAACTCAAAACCCCGAGAAGAGACTTCTCCTTCATTAACAAACCGGAAAATACCCTCATTCAAAATTTGAGGTCTAATAAGGTCTTCTTGATCCCGAAGGAAGAAGTTCAAATCCCCATCATATTGAAAGTTTTTGTTTTGGTCCTGTTTAAAATGAATGCCTAGATTAACATTATGGCTTCTTTCTGGTCTTAAATTTGCGTTTCGTAAAATATTGGAAAAATTTCCAAAAATCTCCAGTACCGTAGGAAGCCGGATTGATCGTTCATAGCTAGTACGCAAGAAAAGTCTTTGGCTAAACTCGTACTTAAAACCTGTGCCGCCCCCATGAAAAGACCTGCTTGTGGAAGTACGCGGCAGAAAATTAAGGGGGGTATTATCTGGAATGTTAGAATCAATGGTTTCAAAACGGTATCGATAATTCTTATAGAAGCTGGTGTTGCTGAGTTTCTTTTCCTTCAGCCAGATGGATTCATATTGCACGCCAAAAATATTGTTGCTTAAGGGAGATTTTATTTCATTGGGATCAATGGTAACATCATTAATGGTCAGCCGTCTTCCGAAAGGGTCTTCCCCAAAAATTTGGTTATAACCATAAAAATTACTCGCAACTATAGAATGACTTGGGTTAATGGAATAACTTACGATCGTTCGATGGGAAGTGCCAATATTTTTTCCTCTTCGGTTAGTTGGTGCGCCTAGCTCTGCTCCTCGCTCATTCTCGAAGGGGAGTAGTTTTCCATTCCAATCGTAAATATTCGTGGTAGAGTCACTTATAAAATCTCTGGTGTAAGAAAAGTTGGAAATCTGGGTTAACTTCCACTGCTTGCCTAAGCTCTTGGTGTAATTCAATGAACTAATGGTTTGATTAGAAGTAGTTTCAACCTCTCCGAAGGGCATTCTGGCAACCCTTACTCCATGCTGAAGTTCATCAAACCGATCAGTATAACCCACGGCTACTGAGAGACGATCTGCCCACTTAGTATCATACACCTCCGCACTGAATTGCATATGATACGACTGGTGGGTGTTATGAAATCGCCTGATGTTTATCCTATTTTCAACTGCTCGTATTTCCTCCTGTCCGAAATTATTTTCAACCACTTCTACGGAAAGGTTAGGCACATCTCGCATTCTGTAGTTGTTGTCAGAGTAATTATAAAATCCGGTTATCCCTACTATAAGATTCGGACTAATTTCTTTTTTAGCCAGTATGTTGGCTCTATGGGTGTTAAAGGAACCGACCTGATACGAAACTTCCAGATAACTTTCCACTATTCTGCGTGGGACAATATTGATCCCTCCACCTAATGCATCGGTACCTATGTCTACTGGTATTACTCCCTTGTAGACATCCACCCGGTCAATCAGTCCAATGGGTAATGCATTTAAGGCAAGTCCTGTCCCGCCCAGAAACTCAATCGGAACACCATCATAGTAAATCCGTACTGAGTTCCCCGTCAGACCGTTTAAATTAATGGACACATTGCTACCCAAGCCCCCTTGTTGCCGAACCTGAACACCGGTAGACCTTTTAATAAGGTCTTGAGCACCAATGGGTTGAACCCGTAATTCTTTAGACTCTAATACGGTTACTTGCATAGGCTCCATCGCCTTCAGCGTTGCTTCCGACTGCCCTTCCACAACTATTTCATCCAGTGCCTTTACTGCTACAAACACTTCGATGTTTAGTGTCAGTGTCGTATTTGGCTCGATGATGATTGCCTGTTCCTGGGGCTCATATCCCATCGAAGAAATAGCTAGCACATAAGACCCTACGGGTATTCCTTTGATTTCGAAAATTCCTGACTCATCAGCCACTGCACCAAGGCTGGTTCCTTTTATAGCTATAGTGGCAAAGGGGATTGGCTCATTATTATCATCTGTTATTTGTCCTTGGAGACTACCTTTCCCAAGTTTTTTTGCTTTTTCAATGATCAAAAGGTCAATAGTCTTTCCTTGCACCGCCAGTTTGATTTTATCATTCCCCCAAATTTCTTGGATGATATCCGCCAGACGAGTATTACTGTATTTTTTGGAAATTCTTCGATTCGAGTCACTCTTGGAACTGGAATAGTTGATTGAGTGAGCGGTTTCATGCCCCAACTGTCTAAAAGCTTCGCCAATTGTTTGGTCTTCAAAGGTGATGGATATTTTTTGCTCTAGCGGGTTGGTTTGACCCTGAACGTAGGATATAGCACACAACCAACAGACTGTAAGAGTCAAAAAATAATTCTTTTGAGTCCACATGAGAGGAATGAGTCTTTTGAATTAATAAATGATGACTACTTTGCCTTTAAGCTGGTATTCAAACCCAGCCATTCCGCTCATGCTATCCATCAGCTTTTTTATCGATGGATTTTCATAGGAATAGGTAAAACGTTCCTGGAGCAGAGATTCATTTTCAACGTTGATCTCTACATCATACCAAGGTTCTAAAATATCAATTATTTTTTCGAGTGATACATCGTCAAATACGAGACGATTGTCTATCCATGCAGTAAGACGGTTTGCATATACTTCACTTATCGAAATACTTTTGTCAGCACTAAGAACTGCTCTATCATTTACCGTAAGCATCACTTGATTAACTTCTTGCCCTTTCTCTGAAAAAGCTACTTTCCCTCTTGTCACAATGATCTCTGTTTCTCCCTTTTCCTTGGTATTAATATCAAAGGAGGTTCCTAATACTTTCGTTTTAGTATTTTCTGTGTAAATGATAAAAGGCTTTTCCGGATCACGGGCTACCTCAAAGTAGGCATGACCAGTCAAGTAAACCACTCGTTCATTGTCTTCAAACTTTTCAGGTATCCGAATTTCTGTTTCGTAATTCAGGCGGACGGTAGAGCCATCGGGTAGGTTGACCGTTCTTTTTTGCCCTCTTTCGGTAGCAACAGTGCGGTACGAGACTTCCGTGGGGTCATTGTTACTGGAAGTCTCTTCTACGATATCACGGTAGAAGAAAATACTAACCGATAGTAATAGAATGACGGAGGCAGCAACCCCGAGAAGCCTCCCATAAAGTGAACGTTTACGGGCTGAAGCAGGAGATTGTTCAAGTTTCGTTTTGTACCGAATTTTTTGCCAGGATGTGATCAAATACTTCTCTTCGTGGGGACTTTTGGGTTCTTCACTGGTCAACCATGTCTCTACCTGCTTTTGTTCCTCCTCAGTGCACAAGCCCTGGTAATACTTTTCAAGAAGCTCGGGAGTGATTTCTTTCATACGATCTGATCAATAGGATTCGATAGCGATTGCTACTCATCTATTAAATCAGTACCGAAAGAGAAAAGAAAGTCCTACTCGACAAGAAAATTTTTATTAAAGTACGTTGGCCAAGTCCAATGATCAGCCATAACCTTTCAGGTTGACTTTTAAATAGGCCAGCGATTTGGTTAAGTGGTTTTTGACTGTTTTCTCTGAAATAAGTAAGTGTTGAGCAATTTCTTTATTGGTGAATCCCTTCTGACGACTCAGCTTGTATACTTCTCTTCGTTTATCCGGCATACGTTCTACCAACTGATCAATCCGATCAGTGGTCTGGGTGAATAAAATGATATCTTCGGTTGTATTCTCCTCTTTCTGCTGAGACTTTGCGTATTCTTCCCGATGTCGTTCTTCGGTTTTTGTATTCCGGTAGAAATTATAATACTGGTGCTTAGCGCAGCGGTAAAGATAGTTCTCCAGCTTGCCTTCAATCGTTAGGGTATTCCTTCTTTCCCACATTGAACAGAATATATCCTGAACCATCTCGGCTGCTATTTCTTCATTTTTAACAAAAACTAAGCAGATACGAAATAGCTTTCTGGCATGTTCTTGGTATATTTTTTCAAACTCTTGAGCGGTCATAGGTATAGGTCAGCAACTTTTGCTTTAAAATTAATTAGAATCATTCTAAAAAAGAAAACACAGTACAAATACGTGTTTACCTTTTAATTTTATGCTAACACTCCTATACTTCCTAATCAGCTTTGCTCAACACTCATCGCACTGCTTAAACGGTCAAGAGTACGCCAAATAAGGCAAATTGCTTACTTTTGCTTCCCGGAAAGAATTTATACGTTCTTTCTTTTGTTTTCTTAAAAGAATTTATGGCTTCCCCTCAAATTAACAAAGAATTTTTATGAGCAGATATAGTGAATACCTGAAGGAAATTGAAGAACGAAAAGGTCAGGCATTGCATCCAAAACCGATTGATGATGCCGCCCTGTTAAGTGAAATCATTGAACAAATCAAAGATTTAGCGAATGAGCACCGATCAGATTCCCTCAACTTCTTCATTTACAATGTGCTGCCGGGCACGACCAGCGCGGCGGGGGTAAAAGCAACGTTCCTGAAAGAAATTATCCTGGGTGAAGCTACGGTAGAAGAAATTTCACCGGCATTTGCCCTTGAGCAACTATCGCACATGAAGGGCGGGCCTTCCGTGGAGGTACTCCTCGACCTGGCATTGGGTGACGATAAGGCCATTGCCAAAGAAGCCGCTGAGGTGTTGAAGACCCAAGTATTCCTCTACGAAGCCGATATGGATCGTTTGGGGAAAGCGTATAACTCGGGCAGCGAGATTGCCCGGGATATTCTTGAAAGTTATGCGAAGGCCGAGTTTTTCACCAAACTACCGGAGGTAGAAGAAGAAATTGAGCTAGTGACGTTTATCGCGGGCGTAGGAGATATTTCTACTGACTTACTTTCTCCGGGTAGTGACGCTCACTCTCGGTCAGACCGCGAGCTACACGGTCAGTGTATGTTCGAGCATAATAAGGAGCAACAAAACGCGCTCCTGGCCTTACAAGAAAAACACCCGAACAAGCGAGTAATGCTAATCGCCGAAAAGGGGACGATGGGGGTAGGCTCTTCCCGAATGTCGGGAGTAAATAACGTAGCCCTTTGGATCGGAAAACAAGCGAGTCCGTACGTACCCTTTATTAATATTGCTCCGGTGGTAGCGGGTACCAATGGTATCTCTCCCATCTTCCTAACCACCGTGGGCGTGACCGGAGGTATCGGCCTGGACCTTAAAAACTGGGTAAAAAAACACGATGAAGCGGGTAATCTCGTCGTAAACGAAGAAGGCGAACCCGTCTTGGAACAAGCCTACTCCGTCGATACCGGTACGGTGCTAACCATCAATACGAAGACGAAAAAACTGTACAAAGGTGATCAAGAATTGATGGACATCTCTTCGGCATTTACCCCTCAGAAAATGGAGTTTATGCGAGCGGGAGGATCCTACGCCATCGTGTTTGGCAAAAAGCTACAGACATTTGCCGCTCAGACGCTGGATATAGACGTTCCGCCCGTGTTTGCGCCATCGAAAGAAGTTTCCCACGAAAAACAAGGGCTTACGGCGGTAGAGAAAATCTTCAATAAAAACGCCGTGGGCACTTCAGGATCCACGCTACACGCGGGTTCGTACGTACGAGCGGAAGTCAATATCGTGGGCTCCCAGGATACTACCGGCCTGATGACTTCCCAAGAACTGGAAATGATGGCGGCCACGGTGATTTCGCCTATCGTAGACGGTGGCTATCAGTCGGGGTGCCACACCGCTTCCGTATGGGATCGTAAATCGCAAGAAAATATCCCGAGGCTGATGAAGTTTATGCATGATTTTGGGCTGATCACGGCGCGTGACCCCGAGCACAAATACCACCCGCTGACCGATGTCATCCACAAGGTGCTTAATGATATCACGATAGACGATTGGGCGATCGTTATTGGTGGTGACTCGCACACCAGGATGTCTAAAGGCGTGGCTTTCGGAGCCGACTCGGGTACGGTGGCCCTTGCCTTGGCAACGGGTGAGGCTTCTATGCCCATCCCCGAATCAGTGAAAGTGACGTTCGAAGGAAAAATGAAGGACTACATGGATTTTCGGGATGTCGTTCATGCTACCCAAGCGCAGATGCTTAAAAAGTTTAAGGGCGAGAATGTATTCCAAGGCCGGGTGATTGAAGTTCATATTGGGACACTACCTTCTGACCAGGCATTTACCTTTACGGACTGGACCGCAGAAATGAAGGCGAAGGCTTCTATCTGTATTTCGCAAGACGATACGCTGATCGAGTCGCTGGAAATAGCCAAAGGGAGAATCCAGATCATGATTGATAAAGGGATGGACAACGAGCAGCAAGTGCTGCAAGGACTCATTGATAAGGCCAACGAAAGAATAGCCCAGATCCAATCCGGCGAAAAACCAGCCCTGGCCCCGGATGCCAATGCTCACTACTACGCTGAATTTGTTGTTGACTTGGACATCATCAACGAGCCGATGATCGCCGACCCGGATGTGAATAACGAAGACGTCTCTAAACGGTATACCCACGACACCATTCGGGAGCTTACATACTACGCGGGGGAGAAAAAGGTAGACCTTGGGTTTGTGGGCTCTTGTATGGTACACAAGGGTGACATTAAGATCGTTTCTAAGATGCTCAAGAACCTGGAAGAAAAATACGGTAAGGTTGAGTTTGGAGCTCCTTTGGTTGTAACGGCTCCCACCTACAACATCATTGATGAACTCAAAGAAGAGGGAGATTGGGAAGTACTCCAGAAGTATTCTGGTTTTGAGTTTGATGATGCGGCTCCTAAAAGCACCGCGCGTACCGAATACGATAACATTCTGTATCTAGAGCGACCGGGTTGTAACCTTTGTATGGGTAACCAAGAGAAAGCCGAAAAAGGAGACACTGTGATGGCGACTTCTACCCGTTTGTTTCAAGGACGGGTTGTCAAAGACTCAGACCGTAAGAAAGGAGAGTCTTTATTAGCATCTACCCCTGTCGTAGTTCTTTCGGCTATTCTGGGCCGAACCCCTACAATTGAGGAATATAGAACAGCAGTGAACGGCATTAAGCTCACGCAATTTGCCCCTCCCCTCAAGCAGTTGACTTCGAGCCCAATACCATCACACCAGATTTCCTACTAGGTTTTTGAAATAGTATCTGATCTGAGCAAAAAACTGAATTTACACGATGCGCCTAGACGAAATAGGGTTCGGATGCTTGAAGTCTGACCTTGAGGATTACCTGACTACCGCTATCTATATCAATGGAACTAATCTCAAGGAGGTAATTGAAGAACTGGAGAAAGAACAAGTGGCGAAGAAAGGCTTACATATTCGAAATGGCTGCTATGAAGGAGTGTCGTTCTTTATTGCCTTTCACAATCAGAACCATTTCTTGGGCAGAACCTTACCGGATTATGTTTATCACGATCAGCAGTATACGCTGTATGACTACAAGTATTCGGGCATTCCCGGTGATCACAGTCTTACCTGTAAAATATCAATTGATGCTCAAGAGGTAGTTTGGCATGACTTTAAAAACATCTCTAGAATTATCCCATTTGAGCTAGACTATGGTGGCCTTACATTCCGCTTCTGTAGAGAGCAATACGGCGAAGCCATTCATCTCGCGAAAAATAATACAGAAGAAAATATGTTCACATGAGCTTACGGCCATATGCTGTGGAGAACAGCCATGTTTAACGGACTCAGTGAACGGTAATTCTCTTTGGAAGGTGGTACCTGCCGTAACATCCAGCAGGTACCACTGTTTAGCCTACCAGTAAACACGGCAGTAGATAGTTTACGTACGACAAAATGGTGACTTATCTTATTTTCTGAATAGTTACCGGCCAGGAATTATTGGCTTCGTAAAGAAGTCCAGCCCCGAAGAGGTCACGCGGAACAAGCGGGTATTAACCTTAGCGTAATCGTTGTCAGGAAACTCACCGGCAGGAAAAAAGAGCGCATCGCCCACGATAAAATCTACATTATTGATCCAAGACTGCACATTTTCACCCACGACGGTGTAATCGGTCACTTGCTCATCCGATACGCTGACTTTCTTGAGGGTTGCCCGCGCCACGGCGTAGTAGTTGTCCGGGGTAATACTCTCGGGCAGGGGTTCCACTGTGGTTTCTACTACTATTTCGTTATCGTTTAGCAGGTAAACGTGCGAAGGGGACCCTTCTACCAACGCCCCTAAATCCATCTCGAAGGAAGGATCGAACTCGCCGGTATTCATATCAAAACGCAGCATTTTACCAAAATTGGTTACATCCGCATTATTGCCGAAGACCATCGGAAAATGAATTCCCCGGTTTGGAGTCAAATAAACGATCCCCTGGCTGTCCATAACGCTGGAAGAGGTAGTTGACATGCGTGCATCCGTTTTATACTCCATCGTTTTGCTGTTTACATCGTATAAACCTACCATCACCATATCATCTACTTTAAATCCACTGTCGGGATCAATGTTATTGACCACCAGCAGTATTCTGTCGTTATGTACCTGTACGTGGCGATAGGCCAGAGAAGAGTAGCCGTTGGGTGCCATTGTAATAGTGGTTGTTTCGGTGATCGACATATCGGTGGGGTTCCACTCTACTACCTGACCGTTCAACACATCAAATACAAAGGCTCGCGTTTCGGAATGAAAGGTGAACGGAGCATAAGCGGGGATGCCGACGTTGGCAAAGCTAATAGTCGTACCCCGATTCAGCGCCAACTCCGGAGATACTTCCCATTTGGTTACGGTACGGGTGTCCCAGTTAAAGGAGAACACATCGCCATTGTAAGTCACGGCGTCGGACAAACTGCCCAACTCGACCATATTGGCCCGGTCGGGTTCCGTTTCCGGAAACTCAGCGTAGGCTCCCATGTACATAATAAAGCCATCGGGAGAACTGGTATTAATGGCGTACAATACAGCGGAAGTAGATTCGGTGTTGGGATTGTCGCCCGCATCATCCGAATCACAAGCAGCGAAACTGACGATGGCAAATAAGGCGGCAAGCCACAAGCTTTTCGTGGTAATCATGTTTATGTTGTTTGAATGGTGATAAAACATTAAAATTGAATGGTGTTTTTTAGAAAAAAAGATCGTACCGGACGCTGGGCTCAGAAGAAGTCATAGACTCGGGCATCAGCTACGTTAAACATCTCAATAGTAACTACCCATCGGATTTTGCCTACTTCCCGTTCGTAGGTGATTCCGGTGTTCACCGTGAATTGCTCGGGAATAACTTGTTTGCTGTTTCGGGTTCCCTGGCTTTCCCAGCCCAGGAAGTAGCTGCCTACATAACGCGTATCGCTGAAGAAGTGCAGTTGTCCACCCAATGCTGGTACGGTATACTCGACGTTGGCATTGGCAAAGAAGAACGGCCGGTTGGGAATGCGCTCACCCGCTTGTCGAGCGTACAAGCCTTCGGTAGAAGTGTTGATGTAGTGCTGGTAGGTGGTATTTACTCCTACGCACCAGCGCTGATTGGGCGAGGTGAGCTGTCCGCCCAGTTCGCCCCCCCAACGAGCGGGCGGTGAACACATTGTCGTAGAGCGAACTACGCCCAATTCCCTGCAAAAATACAATGTGGTCGCTAATCTCTCGCCAGAAGAACACCGGGTTGACCGTCCACTGCCAAGCACTTCGGACTGACGGGCGCAGCTGTAGCTCGACATTGGTATTGTGCCCACGTTCGGGGTTGAGTTCTAAGTTGTCGGAAATAAACGCGCCATCACCCAGTACCTCATCGACCCGAGGCAGCCGGGTTGCCCATTCGTAGGATAGCTTCGCTAGCAAAGTAGGACTAAAGCGGTAGCGTAAACTAGTTCCGGCGCCCCATCGGGATTTACCGTTGCTTTCAGTACGTATTCCTTCACCATCGCGAGAGGGTTCCTCTGACTCATACGCTACCTGATAATACTTTGCGAAGGTATTTGTTTCTAGCTGATCGTTGCGCGAACGAACGGTGTGAGCCAACGAAGAAATCTGGGTGCGATAGGTACTCAGTGTACCAAACGGATCAAAAGCTCCGGCAAAGCGGTCGTCTCCGGTACGATATACATAGGTTCTGAAGGTTTGGGCGAGTAAACTATGCTGCTCGTTGAATTCGTAGGTCAGGTTTACTTTGTGGAAGAGGCGATGCGTCCACAAAAACTGATGCGCCGGGCTGCCCGATTCCACTTCCCCTTGAGTATGTCGCCGATCAATCACCTCGCCGTACCAGTTATAGAAGTTTTGGGTGCTATCCACATACTCCGTTTCGGTGTAGTTGTAGCCCAGGGCGGCAGTCACCTTCCAGGGTTGAGCCAGTTGATATTCGTAGCGAAGCGTGGCACCCGAAGTTTTTCGGCTAAAGTTGACCTCCCCGAAAGGGATCCCCAAGATCAGAGGAGGATTACCCGGACGTTCTACTCCCAGTTGGGCGTGCTGTATTTCTTGATCATTGGCCGAGGCGTACAACTCTAAGCTAAGCAAATCTAGGTTTTTGTGTCCCTTGATTCCTGTTTCGGCAGTTATTCCGTAGCCCTGGTAGGCATCGTGAAACTTCTCTACGGGTTCTTCGGTGAGCCTTCCTTGTTCATCGGGGATACCCATAAAAATAGCGTAGTCATTACGAGCAAAGTCATAGTAAAGGCCGGTATTGGCGAAGAAGTGATTGTCTCCGTAGTAGCTTACATTGGCTTCGGCTCGCTGGGTGCCAAATGAGCCAAACTGATAGGATGCTGACCCGTGCCAGCCGGGGGGTACAGGCTTCGGAATCACGTGCACAGCTCCTCCCAGGGCATCGGCTCCCAGAGCGGTAGGTACCACTCCTTTGTAAATATCTACCCGCTCGAGCATACCCACCGGAATATTGGCCAGGCCAAAACCAAAAGCCGAAAAATCTAACGGCACATCGTAGTAAAATTAACGAATCTGGTCGTCGGTTAAGCCGTTTAGACTCAACCGGATGGATGAACCAAGCCCGCCGCTGCGCTGCACACTCACCCCTTTAGTCTGGGCAAGTACCTGCCCCAAATCGGCTGAGCAAACCACAGCTTTCTGAAGAGACACTACTTCAATACTGTTCGCCGACCGTTTCATTACACTCGCCTCTGACTCGCCCACCACCACTACTTCCTCCATCCCGGTTACACTGGCGGACAGTTGAGCGTTCCAAACGGCGGTCTGCCGAACCTTTAGGGTCAACCGCCTGGTTTGTTGTTCATAGCCTACCGACGAGGCTTCCAGCGCATAACTCCCGGAGGCTACATTTGGTATCTGATACGTTCCATCGGTATTGGTAATCGCTCCCAGCGATGAATCGAGTATCCGGACAGTCGCCCCGGGCAACGCTTGTCCTTTCTCATCGGTTACCTTACCCCGAATGCTACCTACTTGCGCCATACTAGGCAAAACTATTCCCCCGCTAATCATCAGCCACGCCAGTAATTTTTTCATAATATCGTCTCAGATTCTTTTAGGCATCACGTAGGTTTAGGCTTGCACGCACTTCACCGAAAAGTCACTTGTCTGGTAGGGCGAGTAGGTAGGGGCGATGATGAAGTTGTTGATTCTTTTGATGACCAGCTGCTGGTGAGGTTTGGTCAGGTGATAAATTTGGTGGGGTTCTAAATCAAGTCGCTCACCGTGGCAGCGAACGGTCTTACGGATAGTGGAAGTATTTTGAAGCTGTACGATACCCTGAAACTCAATTTCGCACACCTGATCCGTTACCTTTTCTGATTTTCCACTTCCCGTCAGGACCAATACGTACCCTTCTGGCTCAGTAGAGGCCGTTTGGTCATCATAACCAAACTCATGGATAGATACCCAATACCCAGCATTGAGTAAACCGAACAAAAGGCAGGCAGCCGCTAGGTAGCGGACAACTTTTTTGTGTACCGGAAGTACCTTTGCTTGGGAATGGCCTATGGTTTGGGAAATACTGTTCCACCCACGGGTACGTTCTGTGGTGAAGGTCGATAGGGGCGAAGAGGTACTCAGATCATCGTCGGCAAGCCACCGCTCAACGCGACGACGTTCTTCTTCGGAGCAGGCGCCCGCCGCGTACTTTTTTAGTAATTTGGGAGAAATATTCATCAGACCGTAGTATTGCTTTCTATACTATTATCTGAACAAGCGGGGCATTAGGTGAAGGTCAGTGGTGAAAAAATATCGAATTTAATTCGAACGTAAGTGTAATCGTCTCACATTGAGATATCTATATTTTCGATTTCAGGCGATCTGATGTGGTTGTAGAAGAAGACTAGACTGCTGAGTGATCACGGAAGGTGTCCGACGTTTGAGCACCAAAATGTCTCTTTTGGCAGCAGCCTTTGAAACTTAGGGCATTTTTTCTGCTAAGAAGTAATAGCTGAACCCACACCCTGGTCTGTGTCACACAGACCACTCTATTACTACCCTTTTGCTACAGCCTTTCTCGGTAGTGCGTGATAAAGTCAAACGACGAGGCACCTACCTCGTAGAACGCAGCCGAAGACCAGCCATACGCTTCCGGACGATTCGCCAAGTTCCACCTTTCCTGCAATGGATTATTATGTAGGTAAGCTTCTGTTCAAACTTCTCCCGGGAGTCCATCCGCACCGCCAGAGAATCTCTTTACCAGATGCGAAAGGCTCGCGTCCGATCGTTCACCTTGAAGTAGGGAAGTACCCGGGGGTGGTTCAACTTGAGGTCTTTAACAATCAGGTGGGCGGTCTTTTTGACCAACGACGCATGAGGCTTTTCTTTTCCGTTCATGGCGATCAGCTCCCACAGGAGGTGGATGTGATTAGGCATTATGACGAATCCATACACTCGGATAAGATTCCTGATAGTAAGCTCAGTCAGTGTATCAACAATAACTTGCTTGTATTTAGCCTGATCGAGTAGGAGCTTCCAATCTTTGATAGTGGCTGTCCAGAAATACACCTCGTGCAGCACGAGCGATGAATTGCGGGGCGGTTGGAACATTGAATTCAAAACTAATTTCTTAAAGATTGAGATGAGTGGTGAGTGACTGGTCTGTGTGCCACAGACCAGGGTGTAGGTTGAAGTGAGTGGTTTGTGTGTCACAAAACAAGGGGCAGTGACCAAGGTGCAGTAAATTGAGCTATTTTAATTCTCGGAGAATGCAGCATAGTCTATTATGTCACTTGCTTCGGTAGCAGCATCTCGTGTCCTGAATCCAAAGACCCAGACCTTAAACAGGTGTAAAGCAACTATCAAGACTGGGCGCGAGTGTAATCCGGTAGTTTTTCGCGCAAAAAGGTTGTGGCCTTGGCCAGGTGATACGCCACGGCCCGTTCGGAGATCAGCAGCGACGAGGCAATCTCTTTATTGGATAACCCCTGTTCGCGACTCATTCGATACACCCGACGACATTGGCAAGGAAGCCGATCCACCAGTGTATCTACGTTATCTTTCAACTCGGCATAAGCAATCTCCTGTTTGGTGCAGTGACTGGCATCGCAGTAGTCGAGGGTGGCTTGCTGATGGTGATGCCGCTGTCGGGCTTCTTTTCTGAAGTGGTCGATCAGGCGATACTTGAAAAGTCGCAGTAGATAGTATTCTACTTTTTCCTTGGCAACCAACGTATCTCTCTTCTCCCAGGCCGATATAAAAAGCTCCTGAATGAGTTCGCGGGTAATCTCAGCATCTCCAGTTTGCGCGCAACCAATTTCGTACATCGTATCAAAACATCGCTGGTACATCTGCTCCAGCCCTTCGGGGGTACTGATATCCGGTTCGGAAGGTTTGGGCTTCTTTCTAAAAAGCAGAGACATACAATTTTACTGGCTAGGAAGGTATGATAGATAGATTGCTTGCTTATGATAAATACAATAATAAGCTATATTGTTTAGAATAATTATAAATAACAGGAAAAATTGCCTAGATTGGCTGTTAGATGATTTTGGGGGGCATAAATAAGTCTACGTGATTAGTGGCCAGCAATAGCGGAAAAGACATCCGACGTTCCGGGCTCTATCATCAAAGGAGGAACCTCGTTGTTCTAACGTTGGATGTCTTCCGCAACTAGTCAAAAATCCTTCATACGTAAATCTTATTCCGTCTAGCGTTAGCACAGTCAAGAAACTCCTTAATAAGTTTACACGAGCATTATACACCATACTGACAAAGCAGTCTGACTATGAGGCAAAATATACTGTTAATCGGAATTATTATTCTCTTTTTGGGTTGTTCAAAAAATAAAGATAATACGGAAGTTAAATCCTTGCTAGCCGATCTAATGAAAAAAAGTCATACGGAACAACATTGGTTCGTTCCGACAAAAACTGCTCTTGAAGGACTGGCAGTAGAGCAATCAAACTGGAGAGATAGCACAGAAAACCACTCAATTGGAGAATTGGTTTCACACTTGGTTTTTTGGAATGGAATCAACTTAAGGGCTTTCAACGGAGAGGATATGACTGATTTTGAGGTTGACAATGAAACCACCTTTAAAATGTATACTGAAAATGAATGGGTAAGCCTCGTTAACGAACTTGACAGTATACAAACGGAATGGGAATCAATAATTGTACAAGCCACTGATGAACAATTGGCAGAATGTAGTAAAGAAATTGCTAATATTCAAGCGCATAACGCTTATCATGCTGGACAAATCATTTATATACGGAAACGTAATGGTTGGTGGAATAAAAAATAAATCTTGGCCAAGAATGGGAAGTAAAACTATCAACTTTCCATTATCACCCCCGGAACTCGTCCGGGATAAACTTTCAATTAATAATATGCCCAGTTTACCCAAGTGGATTGCTAACGGTACCGAAGTACTCTTTAGCCTTATGATGCACCCCGTGACAGTGAGTCAGATTGAGTACCTGGATGATGATTTGAAGCGGGTGCGTTTCTCTGGCGATTTGCATTCAGCCAGCTATGTTCCGGGTCAAGTCATTGAGTTTCGGATAAATGATACTGAGTTTCGGCACTATACTCCCGCCTACTACGATCAGGAACAAGGAGTATGCGACGTTCTCTTTTATCTGCACGATTACGGTCCTGGTAGCCAGTGGGCTGAACGTTTGCAAGTGGGTGATACTACTAAACTGATGGGGCCGGGCGGTAAGATGCGATTTCAGCCTGAACACCAATACCACTTTATTTTTGGCGACGAATCTTCATTGGGCTTATGCAGTATGCTGAAGTCAGCGGCTGATGCTCAGCATCAAGAGTATCTCTGCTTATTGGAGCTAGCCCAAGCTCATTGCCACTGGCCAAATTTGATAAACCTTCAGGCGGATGTAGTGACCAAATCTAACCAAAGTCCTGCTCAGGCAGCCGTTCAGGTACTTCGCGATATGCAAGGTAATCTGTGGGAAACCTGGCAACGAGCCACCTTCTACCTCACCGGGCGAGCGAAATCTGTTCAAGCTGTTCGTCAGGCACTAATTAAAAAAGGAGTTGGGGCGAAACAAATCATCACCTTCCCGTACTGGGCGGATGGTAAAACCGGATTGTAGTATGAAAAAGAAGAAAAAAGATGGCGTCGCCCGTTTGCTGGAAATCGCGAGTCGTAAAAAGTATCACCTGGTACTATCCGGGCTGTTGGCCGTACTGCACGCCGGATTGGCTTTGGTACCCTATATCTTGGTTTACTATATCCTGAGGGAGTTAGTGCCCCCCCCGCTGGATACCGAATTAGTGCAGCGTTACCTAGGCGGGGCGATTGCTGCGGGAGTGGGAAGCTACGCACTGCTCTACGCTTCGGGAATGACTTCGCACGTGGCCGCTTTTAACATCTTGTACGAGCTTCGTCAGCAAACGGCGGCAAAGCTGGGTCAACTGCCCCTGGGGTTTATCGGTACCTACTCTTCTGGGGCACTCAAAAAGATTGTCGCTGACGATATTGAACGCATCGAGAACTTCATCGCTCACCAGATTCCGGATTTTGTCAAAGGCTTTACCCTACCGGTAGTTACGATTGGCTATTTGTTTTACGTCGACTGGCGGTTGGCAGCGATTAGCTTTGTACCGCTGCTGGTGCTGGCGGTGTGGATGCCGCTGATGTTTCGCTCGGCCTACACCAAAGAGATGATGAAAAAGCACCATCAGGCGCAAGAAGATATGAACAGTGGCATTGTAGAGTTTGTACGAGCCATGCCCGTGATGAAAATTTTCGCCCAAACCGCCGATAGCTTCCGGCAGTACAGCGGCTCCGTAAACGAATACGATACGATGGCCAAGCGGTGGATGCGAAAGAGCTCCCCGCCCTTTGCGGTTTTTATGAGCTTCATGAGCAACGCCACCTTACCTGTGCTCGTGCTGGGCACGTATCTGTATCTGCAAGATGGCATTACTTTCGCCACGCTGGTGCTGTTCTTGATTTTGGGGGTCGGCTACATCAAACCTATGTTTGCCCTAGCCAATATGGGCATGCAAATCACCCTGATTAACCGGGGAGTGCAGCGCATGGATGATATTTTACAGCACCCTGTCCAATCGGGGAGTAAGGAAGCCACTCACTTCTCAGATCATTCTATTGAATTTCGTCAAGTGAGTTTTGCCTACGCCGAAGAAGTCAAGGTGCTTGATGATGTTTCCTTCACCATGCCCGCCGGAACCATCACGGCGTTGGTAGGGCCATCGGGTGCCGGGAAGTCAACCGCGGCTCAACTGGTAGCCCGCTTCTGGGATGTACAGGAAGGTGAAATTCTGATCGGCGGTATTGACATTCAAACCATTCCGGTGGCTACCCTTATGCAACAAGTTTCCTTCGTTTTTCAGGACAGCTTTATGTTTCAGGAAACGATGTACGAGAACATCCGCATGGGCCTGGATAAATCCGAAGCAGAGATTATAGCTGCGGCTCAAGCAGCGCAGTGTCATGCCTTCATCAGCCAATTGCCGCAGGGCTATCAGACCCGCTTTGGAGCGCAGGGTGTGCACCTGAGCGGGGGCGAGCAGCAGCGCATCCAACTAGCGCGGGCTATTCTGAAAGATGCACCAATTCTGATCCTGGATGAGGCGACGGCTTTTAGCGATCCCGAAAACGAGTATCTCATTCAGCAGGCCTTCGGTCGTCTGATTCAAGATAAAACGGTCATCATCATTGCCCACCGCCTCAGCACCATTACCGATGTCGACCAAATTGTAGTATTTGATCAAGGCAAGATAGAGGCTAAAGGAACTCACTCAGAATTATTAACCCAAAGTAAGTTGTACGCCCAAATGTGGAATGCCCACGTACGCGCCCAAGAATTTTCACTGTAAATAAACGGAGACTGGAATCCGGAAACGGGAGTCCGGACTCCCGTTTCCGGTCTTCGGTCTCCGCATTAACATTATTCTCATGATTTAAAATATTCTATACTCCTTTCGCTATGATTCTTCTGGTATTCGTAAGGCCCTGTTTTGGGAGTGGCTGCACGGTTCGCTCATTGCGGCTCCAAGTGGCATCCTGCTGATTATTCTCTGGGAGCTCTTTCGGGACACCCCTGACCTAACGACCATCTGGACGACGCTCGCCATTATGGGCGGACTGTTTCTCGTTCAGCTCTACGTAGCCCGAAAAGCCATGTTCAGCTCTAACCAGGCTACCTTTGAGATGAGCCGTCGGCTGCGTCTGGCACTAGGCAATAAGCTCCAGCGACTTTCTTTGGGCTACTACAAGAAGCGTGATCCCGGTGACCTGGCCTCAGTGGTGCTGCAAGATGTAGCCAACTTTGAAAATATCTTCGGCCATAGTGTAGCAAACATGGCCAATGCTGTATTTGGCACGCTGGTGCTTTCATTGTTCTTACTCTGGCTTGACTGGCGGTTAGCAGCCACCTTACTTCTGGCCATCGTCATTGCTGTACCCTTGATTCAGCTCAGCAAACGGTTGGTAGAAAAATACGGAAAACAACAGATCATAGCCCGCAATGCCACCGGAGCCCGTTTTCTGGAGTACGTTCAGGGTATCCGTCATATTAAGTCGTATGGCATGACGGGCGAACGCTTTCACTCGCTAGAGCAGGCTCTGGCTAGTTTGCGACGAGAAAGTATTAAGACAGAAGCTATTCCCGGCCCTATCGTACTGACGGTAGGAGTTCTGTTCGAGGTGTTTTTTGTGCTGATGGTGTGGCTGGCGTTATTTTTTCTGGCTGAGGGTAACCTGACCCCTTCGGTACTTATTGCCTTTCTGATTGTGGGTTATCGGCTCTACGAACCTATGAAAATTCTGATGGTAGAGTATCCAGTGCTGAGCTACATGAACGTGAGCCTTAGCCGAATGATTGACGTGCTGGAAGCCCCTGAGCAGGAAGCCGGACAAAACCGTTGCCCCACTACTTACGATATTGCTTTCGATCGGGTCAGCTTCAGCTACGTGGACGATAAGCTCGTCCTCAATGATGTTAGTCTTCAGGCACCAGCGGGTACCATGACGGCCTTAGTTGGTCCTTCTGGATCAGGCAAAACGACAATCACCTCCTTGATTGCCCGCTTTTGGGATGCTCAACAGGGTACGATCAGTATCGGAGGTATTGATGTAAAGGATATGGCTCCCGCGACGGTCTACAGTCTCATTAGCGAAGTGTTTCAGGAAGTGTATCTTTTCAACGATAGTATCTACCACAATATCCAGGTAGGTAATCCGCAGGCCAGCGAAGCGCAGATTATTGCCGCCGCAGAAAAAGCTCAGGTACTGGAGTTTGCCGAGACACTACCACAGGGATTACGCACGCTCGTCGGGGAAGGAGGCAGTAAGCTTTCCGGGGGGCAAAAGCAACGCATCAGCATCGCTCGGGCGTTACTCAAAGATGCCCCGATTGTGTTGCTGGACGAAGCCACTGCTAGCCTAGACCCGGAAAACGAAATTTACATTCAACGCGCCATTGAAGAACTGGTAAAAGATAAAATGGTGATCGTGATTGCCCACAAATTAGCCACGATTCAACGGGCCGATCAGATCATTGTACTCAACGAAGGAAAAATCGCTGAACGGGGAAAACACCACGAATTGCTAGCGAATGAAGGATTATACTTTCGGTTGTGGAGCACTCAGCAGCGAGCCAGCGGGTGGAAAGTTGAGGGACGCTCTCAGGGAGCATTATTACGCTAATCGCTACCCTCTTCATTCCTTCATTTGTTTAACGGGCAAGAATACACCTACACCTAATTCAATAGTCTTTTAGGGAGCAAAGCATTAGCTATCTTGCCCCTGTATAATCTGGGCAACAATTTTCTTAAGTGCTTCATCAGTAGCTTTTTCTTCGTCTAGCATCTGCTGAAGAACTTGTACCATTTTTTGATTTTTGTTGGCTTTAGCGTATACGAGACAGCCACTGTAGCCCGCAATGTCATGATGGTTGATATGTTGCACAGACATAGCTATTCCAACATCTCTGATATTACCACTTTGAGTATAATCCAATAATTCATGAGCTTCGTGAATCAACCCCTGGGTACCCTCGCACTGTTCTCCGTCAGGTTGCTCACCCATAGTGGTAAACAGTTCAGCAAGTTTTTCCAGATGGCTCTGATTAGATGCTATATCTTCTTGGATAATACGTTGCAAGGTGGAGCTAGTGGTAGCTTGCTGCAACTTTGGATACATCTCTGCCTGCTGTTTGGCGGCATCGTATCGGTCTCTTAGTTGCTCTAAAAATAGATCTTCAAAACTCTCTACTGATTTCATAATTGTTTGGGTTTAATTACTAGTTGTTCACTAAGTATACCTATCACTTAGCTTACTCAAGCTAGCCAAAATTGCCAGCAGAAAAAATGACTTAGATCACCTGCTGGGAACGATATTTATCATAAAATAGACGAGAAGAATATTGAGAAGGAGCTTCTAATCACCTGCTAAAATTACGCATTGATAACGAGCGCTCTTGATAATGGAAATATCCAGCCGTATGCCAGTGGGCGAAAAATTGAGCGGAATTTATAGATAGTTCATCAACTACCCAGCCCTAAAAAACGTATATTATAATGGGTAACTTGACTTAACAGTTATGAAAAAATTAGCCCTCCTCTTTCTATGCTTATCCCTACTCATTTCTTGTGAGGATGATGCGTCTAACGTTCTTCCCAACACTCCACCGGAGGAAGAATCCTCTGACTGGACAACGCTGATTATTCCGAATGGGCGAGAAGCCTACGCCATTACGGGTAGTATCGATGACACGCTATTGGTTACTACTTGGACGAAAGCATACTTCACAACGGACAGAGGAAGTACCTGGCAAGAGTCACACGACTTTCAGGGACCTATCTATGATATGGTTAGGCGCAAGGATACCGTTTTTGCTCTGCTTGCCAGCGGTGGTTTGAAAGATTACATTGGTTCGCCACACATTAACGATCAAGTATACGCAAGCATAGGCAGTAAGTATACAACAGATTATGGCGGCACCTGGCAACGAAATACAAACCGAAATCAGCATGATATAATTAGCCCCATAGGAATTACTATATCTCCGACTGGGATTACCTATCGTATCAAAGATGATATTACTCCCCTAAATGCTGATACAACTTTTTACCGAACCAACCACTCAACGGTTGAAATGTACCACGAAGGATACTGGCAAACCATAGACTTTCCGTTTGAATACGAGTTGAACAACCTGTACGTGGATGATGATAACCGATTGTATGTGTCGGCTGCCACTTGGCAATACGTACAGGACAATCAGATACAAGAGCCCGACGAGAACTATCCGGGGTTAGTATACATGCACAAGCATCCGTTGCCTTAACTCAACAGAGTAACGGATGCTCAGGCTGCGCGCTTGACAATTACTATGATAGATCTTGAGATAGTAAGTTAAGGTTCGGGGTCGTTCAATTTTAGCGTTGTGATAGGTTCTTCAGTGGGCTGTGGTTCTCACCTTACTAGGGGGCACTCCGTACCTTCTTTTGAAAGCAGTAGCAAAATGCTGGGGTTGACTGTATCCTATCATTTCGGAAATTTCTGCCACGGATTTATCCGTTTCCAGTAAGAACTGGCGAGCGTAAGATAGGCGGTGATCCGATAGGTAACTAAATATGGTGTTGCCAAAAAGTGCTTTAAACCCGGTTTTGAGCTTAAACTCATTGAGTCCGATTAGTTTAGAGAGTTCGTAAATCGTCGGAGGGTTTTGAAAGTGCTTTTCTAATAAGTCTTTGGCATAAAATAGTTTTTCTCGCTCGAGCAAGAGGCGGCTTCTGTTGTATTCTTTATGCTGATCTTTGTCGTAGCAATCAATCTGTAGGGATAGTAACTCCAGTACTTTGGCCTCCATGAACAGGCGCTTGGTTAAGCCACTGAAGGGGTTTTTGACCATTTCACAAACCGTATTCTTCATTAAAGGGCTCATTACGCCACCTACTGGCGTACGAAAGGCGCTTTGTTTATGAATAGCCTCTAATAATTGATCTACCATTTTGCAGTTTTGGTCACTAAAACGCTCAAAATAAGCAGTTTCGAGTAGTACACCGACCCCCTCGGAGTGAGCGTTAGACTCGTAATGAAATCGAGTTTCTGGCTCTGGAACATAGCCGATCATATGTTCTCCCCCTTGGTACGATACCGTGCTTTTGAATCCTTTTATGGATTCTTGAAACCGCCCCTGTAGATTAAAATGCATACCCAGCATTGGCCGGTCGCCCTTCGCAATAATTGTTAGTGGTTCTTCAGTGGTATATCCTCCCCGTTGAACCATTATTTTGTCAAAACAAAACTGCTCCCCCTGCGAAACGGTATTGCCTTTATACGTGGCAGTCTGTTGAACCACGTGTGTATCGTCGATACTTTGAAGGCGTGTTGGGTATTGGTATTCCCCCATGATGTCAACCAAATTATCAGCGGTGAGAGTTATCTTCATATTCGTCTGCTTTATACTAAAGTCGTAGGTTAAAATACGGATCGCGAACGCGAATAACAAAATGCCGCCCCTTATTTTGTATCCAAACTATCTGTATCCGTGAAAATACGAACGACTAAGAGATTGTTGAACGTAACCATTAGCAAAGAATCTAACTATGAATTATGGAGGAACCATTCAAAAAAGCTTACCTACAACTAACCAAGGCGCTGTTAGTGCTTCCTCATAAGTATATTGATAGGTACTGGGTTGGCCTTGCAGTTTCAATCTGGCCATTCATATTTGCCCAAGGTCAGGACAATCAGGCATCAATTAATACCATTGCCGAGCTTACGAGCGCGATTGAGCAGGTGATGAGAGAAACGCAAACTCCTGCCGTTGGGGTGGCCCTGATTAATGCGGATGGAACGGATTGGGTAGCCGGACTTGGCCAAGCAGATATTGAGAACGATGTAGCTGCCGATGAACAGACGATGTTTCGGATCGGATCGGTTTCAAAAATGTTTGTATCCCTCGCCATCCTGAAACTTCAGGAACAGGGGCTCGTCAGCCTGAAAGACACAGTAAAGAATATTGTTCCTGAGGTTAGCTTTGAAAATCCTTACGCTGATACGTCGCCGATCTTGGTGGAGCATTTGCTGGAGCACACCACGGGGTGGAACGATCTACACATCGCCGAGTTCGCCCTGAACGCTGAGGGTATGACGCTTAAAGCGGGGCTGGAGTATCATCCGAACTCCCGCGTTTCGCGATGGGTTCCGGGCACGCGAATGGCTTATTGTAACTCTGGGCCAGCGGTAGCTGCTTACATCGTAGAAAAAGTAACCGGACAAGGGTACGAAAGCTATATCCAGGAGAATTTCTTTAGCCCGTTAGGCATGGCTAACGCCACGTTTTATAACTCGGAAACCTACCAGCAGCTGGGGGCAAAGCTATACGCTGACGGACAGCCCCAAGAGTATTGGCACATTATTATGCGACCTTCCGGAGCTATCAACGCTTCCCCGAAGGAGATGGCCAACTTTGTTCGGCTGTTTACCCACCGAGGTCGGGTAGATACGCTACAACTGATGAACCAAGCTTCTCTAGTTCGGATGGAAACCCCCTCATCTACTGATGCCGCTCAAGCAGGACTAGCCTACGGACACGGTTTGTCTAATCAGTCATCGGTGTTCGGATCGTTTGTGTACCGACGCCATTTGGGTGGCGTCGCGAACGGGTTGTGCGACTTTTCGTACCTTCCTGAGCATCAGGTGGGGTATGCATTTATGACTACTTCGGGCAGCTTAGAAGCCTTAGAGCGAATCACCGAATTGATTCGTAGCTTCCAAACCAAAGACCTGCCCCAGCCCGACAGGCAAATCAGAAAAAGTTCTACCAACGCAGCGGATATTGAAGGGTATTACATCCCGATCAACCCGAGGTTTGATCTGTTTTACTTGGTAGATAGACTAGTGGGAGTGGCGTGGATTGAATCGGAAGATCAAACGTTTTTTAAACAGGGCTTGATGAGCGAAAGGGAAGACTTCGTAGCCACTGACGAACAAATCTTCGTATCACCGGAGACAGGAAAGGTGAGCATGGTACTGGTCGATGACCCTTTGGCAGGCGAAGTGCTTCATATTGCAGAACAAGTATTCAAGCGTACATCACCCTTGGTAGTTTATGGTCTTTGGATCTTGGTTGTATTGTGGATACTACTGACAATCAGCAGTCTAGTCTTAGGCATTGTCTGGGGTATTCGGTACTGGACAGGCCATATTTCAGGAGGGGCGAATACCCAAATTCGCGGGTGGGTGCTGCTACCCGGTCTGCTTATGGCAGGATTGATCGTACTGGTAGCTTTCGGAATGAGCGATTTCTTCCAAGCATTCGGAACGCTTGGGTTCATTTCAATCTCCCTGTTTGTTATTACTATCTCGTTTGCTTTGGCCTCGGTATGGGCAGTAGTTTATGCCATCAAGAACTACCGAAAGCCCATCAACCGAGCGGTCTATTGGTACTCAATATCGCTGACCAGCCTACACTTCTTCATGACTTGTTACTTTCTTTGGCACGGCATCATTGGAGTTACTACCTGGACATAGCAGGTGAGAGTAATCGTACGTCCGTATTGGATTCTATGACAGAGAAAAACAAAGCTATTCAAGAGAAAGGTGTCTCAAAACCTCAACGTGAAATTCCAGGTCTTGAGCCCCCCTCCTCTACTACTGGTCAAACTTGCATGTGATTTATGTCTCCTTTGCTTAAGAAGAACAAACTATCTTAGTCAAGCACCACAAAGCTTCTTGGTCGGCCTCCGGCAATCAGTTTGAACTGCTCGCCTATTTCTTGCGTTCCTAAGTCTTTAAAGTAATAGCCATTGAAGCCAATACCTTCATTGACGATCGGGAACAGCACTCGGTTATCAAATTCTAGCAGGGTGGCAGCACCGAATCCGGCAGTTAATGGCAAGCCTTGCACCTCACTGCCAGTTTGATTGGCCAAATCTATCTGAAAGAATCGATATGCTGGTTGATTAAATAGTTCTGGGGTTTTAATATCTTCAGTAACCAAACAGGTGTAAGCTGACCCATCTGAGGCAATAAACAAACTTCTCATCACTGATGGTCTACCCAACTGGTTGGCAATATCCCATTCATAGTCAGGGTCAAAATCAGTTTCACCAGACTTAATCCGTAGAATCTTAGACAATCTACCTTCTCCATTTAGCGCGCTGAAATTATCTCCTCCAAACGGCTCACCCAGAGCGGTCATGTAGATGTCATTATTGGCATCGATGACAAACGGATTGGTTCTAATCCAGAAATCTCCTAAAAAGGACGCTCCTTCTCGTATTCTAACAGACTCTAATTCATCAGTGGCAATATCAATAACAGCCATAAATACCGAATCACGCGGAGTAGCAAATGCAGCCGGTCCTGCAGAAAACCCAGCGAATAATTTTCCATCGCGGGAGATCATGTAAAGTACTTGCTGTACTTCTTCACCTTGATCAGCAGCAGACATATCCACTTCACCTGTACGCTGCATAGTTTCTGGGTTGAATATCTGAATATTAAATTGTTCTAAGTCAGCGTAATACCCCTTGGTCTCACTGACAACGTGGACTTTCATCCGCTGCCCACCATCGATAAATGATCCGGTTGTAATACTTCCATCATCCTCGATATCGTACCGTAACACTCCGTCATTGCTTTCAAAATCACGGGCAAAAATGCTATTGCCAAACGTTACCATTCCTTGGGAAGAAGCTACATCTTGTGAGTTAAATCGATTAGTAGGATCTACATCTCCTTCCGGTAATTCGTCAAATGCTGTGAGAAACCCATCAATAGAACCCGAAGATTGCGTCATCAGTACCAATGGAAATGATGATTTGGGAACGGTAGGATCGACGGTGTTATCTTCATCATCACCACAACTGGCGAACAGCACTACGATTAGTGCAAACATTGATAGCTTAAATAATTGTTTCATTTTCAGTTAGATTTAGATACTTAAAAACTTAGCGTTGTAATTGATGGCTCACTTTAATATGCCAGGTTCTTCCGGGTCGTTGTTCCCTAAAATTCTCGAAGATCTTCGCATTAAAGATGTTGTTACTTTCCGTAGTAATCGTCCAATTCTTTATGCGAGTTGTTATCCCGACACGAACAATATTTCGCTGAGGGATAGTAGGGGGCTCTACAGTTGGGCTAGCTCTGAAGAATAAAAAGTAATCCTCCACAAAGCTCTGGTAGATGAACCCGGTGAAAGAGACATAATTCCAATACTCCTTTGAGTTGTATTTCAACCCAGTATTAAAGAAAAAGTAGGGAATATCGGGTATGCGCTCGCCTACCAAAAATTCTTGCCCAAACTCCGAAGCAGCCGCTAAGCGAATATCCTGAAAGGTAGCATTGGCGATGAAATTAAGCCTTCTGGTTACATCATACGAGAGGTCGATCTCGGCACCGATGGAATTCGCCTCAGCCCCATTTTCATTCACGACGCTAAATGCGCTAGCTCTGGTAAAGATCAGGCTGCGCTGCTGGCGTATAAAGGTATTGAATTCGAGATAACCACTGCGGAAATCAGAGAACTGTTTATCCAGCCGAACTCCAACGTTCACGTTATGGCTGCGCTCCGGTTCAAGTTCAGGGTTCGACTGAAGAAATAGCCCATCGCCGTATATTTCATCTTCTTCAGGAATCCGGGTGGCATATTCGTAGGAACCTCTCAGCAACCATTCATCATTGAATACATACTTGAATGAGGTGCTAGCTCCTAAGAGGTTGGAGGTATTTACAATAGGATCAAAGTTAGAGACAAACACATCTCCGAAATCTATCCCGGAATTTCTGAAGTAATAATTTTTAATACCAACGGTGTAGGTTAGCCTATTGTCAAGCCAAAGCGATTTCCACTCTAGCCCAGATATATTAGTCGCCAACGAAGCTGGAACAGTTAGAGGATCTATCTCGTCCTGCGTTACCCGAGGGCCGACCGGATCTTCTCCTACCCGCCGCTTCCGGGTAAAAACATTGTTAAAGGTCAAGGATTGCTTTTCGGTTAATCGGTACTTGGCCGTTGCCCGTCCGGCCCATTCAGTCACGGTGAACTCAGCTCGGCTGATGTTTCCGTTATTAATTTCACCTCTCGTAAAACCTTGCATTCGTTCAACTTCACCGAGCCAGTTAAAAACTTGCAATGCAGTATCTATCGTTAGCGTCGTATGCTGACCAAATGCTCCAAAGAGGCTTACATCGAACCGACTGTTTAGTGCTTTTTCGTATTTGACTGACCCAAACAGACCATCCTGGGCAAACTCAGCTCGGCCATAGGCTTGTCGCATTTGTAGACTGTGTTGTACTTCATCCCTCAGCAGGCTAAATCCTCCGGATACAATAAACTCATCGGCCCATCTTTTTTGACGAGCACCGACTTGAACCTCAGCAAAGGCAGATAAAAACGTATCGTGAAAACGCTTGGCTCTGATATTCTCGAGGTTTCTGGTTTCAGGGTTCCTTATTTGCACATCTACCGGATAATTATTCTCCGAGAAATTGAAAAATCCCAACAGGTTTATAAATCGGTTATTATCGCCTTCTGCGTAGGCATTAAGAGAAGACCGGTGGGTATTGAAGCTAGCCACCTCATGGGAAAAGCTGATATTACTTTCGCGCTCTTTCTTGGTGACAAAGTTTAGTGCCCCACCAAGTGCATCAGAACCTAAGGTAATCGGCAACACTCCCTTGTACACTTCAACCCGTTCTAGGCTGTTGGCCGGAAGCAAAGCAATGTTGAAACCATCACCTAGATAATCAGTCGGTACACCGTCTCTAAAAAATGTAACTGCCTTGCCCTGAAGACCATTGAGATTAACACGAGCCTCACTCCCAACGCCAGCACTCTGGCGAATGTTGACTCCGGCAGTTCGGTTAAGTACTGCTGCTAAATCAGAAGACTCCGAACGAATGCTAGCCAGCTCAACTGCCTCAACCGATAAAGAACCAGATTCAATAGTCTTTTTATCACTCTCTGCCTCCACCACAACTTCGCCCAGCTCCATTGCGCTTTCTTGGAGCTGAAAATCTCGACTACTTGAAGCAGTAGCACTTATCTGTATTTCTACCTGCTTGGTTTCGTATCCAACCGAAGAGATTTCTATCCAATATCTACCTGGTTTCTCGAATATAATGGAGTACTCACCACTCGAGTTAGTAATAGAACCATTCGTATTGTTAAGAACACGCAATGCAACACCAGGAATAGGAGCTTGCGCTTCGTTCAGTACTGTGCCAGTAAGTAATAAAGGTCTAGTCTGAGCACTGAGTCCATACACAACAAACAACTGGATAGTCGCTAAGAGAAAAATAAATATTTGCCTCACTGTTTGAAAAGTAAATTCAATCACAAAGGCATTATTTCTTCTGGATAAAATCTCTCTCATTTTGTTAAATTCTAGCCGATTTTAAAAATCGACCAGGATTTAGGATCGTTTATCAATGCACTTAAGTCGCTCTTAGACTCTTTAGAACTCAATACACTTTTCGAGATTCTAGGTAATTCGGTGTGGTTGAAAAATAAAGCTGCCTGATTGGTCGTAGAAGAAGGTCCGACGTATGAGCAGTAAATATGCCTCCCTTGATAATAGAAGTCGAAACGTCGGACATCTTTTCTGCTATTACTGGCCAGTGACTACGTAGATTCATGTAGAACCCTTCTCGATTGATTAAAGATAGTGAGGCACAATTACATCAATACGTAAGTATGGCTTTGCGATCAGGTTGCCGAAGTGATAAGGGACGAACGCGGCAGTCTTATTAAGAGCAGTGCTACCGTGAATTAAGAGCAACGGATGGGGTTATTTCACTATTAAAATGGAGCTTCCTAAATTTAGTAGGGGTCATTCCTGTCAACGACTTAAAAGCGCGGTTAAAGGGACCAATAGAGCTGAATCCGATTTGATAAGCAATTTCCAGTACCGAAGTATCTATTTTGGTTCGATCAGCCAGAAGATCGGAGGCTTCTTGGATTCTCAGGGAGTTAATAAAATCAGTGAAGTTACGATAACTAAGGTCTTGAATGATCGCTTGGCGAACTTTATACTCATGCTCATTTAGTCTGGTAGATAGCTGCCCAATTGTCAATCCTTCCTGCATATAGAGTTTCTCTTCCGTAACTTTACGCTCAATCTTTTCTGCCAATTGTCTGTAACTGATGCTAGTAACAGCTACTTCTTTTTTAGCCTTATCAATCAATGTGCTCTTCAACGTAAAACTGTTGCCAATAAAATAGGTAATCAGGGTCAGGATCAGAGCCCGCTGCACTACCATCATATACATCATTTCATCGTACATCAAAGCTAGCTCAGTAGCTATTGTAAACAATGAAACCATCACCACGCATAAAATAAAGAATCTTCTCGCTTTATTTTCACTACTAGAATGATCCTGAGCTTTTTGCTTTTGCGTTTCCATAATAGTCAACACAATAAAGAAAATGGAAACTAATTGCATTAAAGTATCCGGATACCGGGGTCCTGAAAAGTTATCCCAAATACCCAACCCGTAGTAGATAATCAACGATAGAATAATAACTTGAAATGTTTTTTTTGACGACAATCTATGATTCCCAAATATTGATCTACTCAGAAACCAGAGAGCGGGTGGGGCGAGTACATTTCCACCAAAAGCAGTCCAGTAGACTATTTGATACATCGGCAGTCCAACAGTAACGATAAGATGACACGAAAGGCAAAAAAGGAGGAAATATAACTCTCTACAGTTTTTGGCAGACGATTGATTTTTCCAGATTAGCCATGCACACATAATGACATGAAACAGACATACGTAGGTTAGCAATTGATAAGTATCGGCTACTGACATTTTTTCTGTTATCTATTGCTGATTAACTTTTATTTAGTCTAAATAGTTTGGGAATTTAGTTGCATGCTAATAATTTCTAGAAAAATGGTAAGGCGCGCACATTTCAATTAGCGATTATACACTACACCTGAGCTGTTTTCTTAAAATATCGATTTACCATAACCTTAGAAATGCCAGCGGCAATTACTGAAATGGCTAACATGTAGGGCTGTCCTTTAAAAAAGGCAATGAAGTGAAAGGTAAGCGTCACGTGTTCCCGGATGTAGTCTTCCGCCCCTTCAATCCACATAAAGTCTGGTTGAATAGTGTTGAAAATCAAAATATCTACCACAATTACATCAAAAAGATTCATGAAGTTAAGCAGTAAAAAGGCATTAAGGGATAGGTTCCAAAAGGAAGCCTGATTCGGTTGGTCGCGGAATACGCTACGGTTCATTAGGACTGAGCATACTATCGTCAGTCCTATAATAGTAAACATTACTGCCAGTGCTTTAGGTAATACATCGGGGGGGATCTCACCAATTTGTTTCTGCACCTCCTTAGGAAAATCTGTAGCCCATACCAACGGCTCTACGATGTAAGAGATTAGTACCACTGCTGTGAAAAGGATACTTAAAACGAATCCGTAATTAAGAATGGCTTGCCAAGCGATAAACGTATTTTTCATAGTACATTAATTAAATTGATAGGAGAAACTTAATCCAAAAGTTGTTGGGGCTCCGAGATAGGGGGTAGGTGCTCCGATGGGAGGTGCCCACTGAATGTATTGTTCATCAAATAGATTTTGCGTCCAAAAATGCAGTCCAACACCAGCGTAAATTGCCCCCACTCTACCGTTGATTAAGGAGTAAGCATCTTGCGAAACCGTGTTGTTGAAGTCAAAGAATTGCCTGCCCTGAGCAACCCACTGAATATTTCCATTCAGTACCAGATTTTGAGTACCTATTTTTAATACCTTGGTATAATCAATGATGAGATTAGAGGTAACGGGTGGCGAAAAAATGACGGTCTTTCCGGCTAATACCTGATTACCTCCTGCACTAAAATCAGGAATCTCTAAACGGGTATACTCAGCATCGAGTAAGCCAAGATGATAAGATACCTGTAAGCCCTGGGTAAGTAGATAGCTCAGCTCCATTTCTAAGCCCAAGTTACGACCATCGCCAGTGCTCAATGTAATGAAGTTAATGCCCGAAGAAACTGGCTCGAATACTTGGGTTTGAATATTTTCCCGATTTATGTAAAAGGCACTGAATGCATAGTTCAATGTGTTTCCCAATAACTTTCCTTTCATCCCAAGTTCAAAGTTGTCACTAGTTTCAGGGTCGTACTGTTCAAATCGGGGATCGATAGATGGGTTAATGCCACCAATCCGATAGCCTCGGGAATAGATTGCGTATAAGCTCATACTATTACTGGCCAACCAATTCAAGCCCAATTTTGGTGAGAAAGCCCCGAAATCTACTCTTCTGGTCTGTTGGGGCATTATATTCACCCGAGGATTATCTCCCTGAATGAAGTCCCTTTGGGTGATAGTCTCTCTTTCCTCATAATCGTAGCGAATGCCGCCAATCACTTCCACCTGATCGGTTACCGCATAGGAAACCTGCCCAAACAGTGCTACGCCCGAGTTAGTACCCTCGTTGAAGTTGAATACTTGGTTGGGTGCCGAAGGGTCTACTGCTACCGCATCTTCACCCGTTCGAATGATCTGGTTAACGGGAAGCTCCTGCCGGAAGGCGTACGACCCTGCTATCCACTTAATCTTTTCGGCACTGGCTGGATTGGAGAAAGTAAGCTCGTTGGTGACCACCCTGGCGGTATTCTCTGATCCTGGGATAGGTCGATTAAAGGCGTTGAAATCTAGCGGGGTAAAGTCTATATCAACGTTGTTAAGCGTATACTCACTGCTCTGGTAGGACAAAATATTAGAAAAATTGAGATTGCTTCCTGTGTAGTCAACCTTCAACGATGCTTGGATCCAGTCCTGACGGACATTACCCACCGCGTCTTGTGATACCTCAAACGGTTTAGCGAATACCACACTATCATTGGCTGCGTAGGGAACATAGCCTACTACTTCGCGTTGATATGCCTTTCCATTGAAGGATATTGCCCACCGATCAGCAATATTGTATCGCAACGATGCTGAGCCACCTATGTACTCTCGGGAGTTGAAATTCGTATTATCAACCGTGTTGGTGAAGTAACCATCCTGCTGACCGAGCAGCCCTGCCACCGCGAAATAGAGCTTATTATCAACAATAGGTCCGCTTACCGACGCATTGTACCGCCATAAATTATAATTGCCGAAGGAAGCTTCCGCTTTGCCCCGCCACTGATTTGAGGGTGGTCGGGTCGTGATGTTGATAACCCCACCTATCGCATTTCTCCCAAACAGCGTTCCCTGCGGGCCTTTCAGTATTTCTATACTTTCTACATCGTGGAGAAACTCGATATTTGAGTAAATATTAAACTGGTTAACCCCGTCTACGTAGGTGGTCACCGAAGGGTCAAAGTTCAGTGAGGTTACTCCCCGAATAGAATAGTTATTGCCATCACCTTCTCCCGCATTAACGACGGTTAGGTTTCCCGTGAGTGCATTAATACCTCGCTGGTTCCACACGCGTAGCTTGTCAATTGCCTCAGCGTCTATACGAGTAATGGAAGCGGGAACCTCCCTGGCGGCTACCTCTTGTTTAGTAGCACTGGTGACGATTACTTCATCGAGGGCTCTCGTCTCAGGAACCAAGACAAAATCAAGGGTATGCGTGTCATTGCCGAGAGCAATGCGTCTCTTCTGAGTAGCGTAACCCACGTAACGGACGCTGATTTCGTAAGTCCCGGCCACTAAGCCCGATAGTTCGTATCGGCCCTTAGTGTCAGTGAGCGTTCCTACTCGGCTATTGAGTACGCTTACCGTAGCATCGGCAACTACTTCGCCGGTGGTTTCATTGCTAACTTGTCCTGATATTTTTACTTCTTGGGAAATAGCAGCCAGCGAGATGATTGATAATAAAAAGGTAGATAGTAGTTTCACTTGATTATCTTTACAATTATTTAGAATTTGTCTAAACAAATGCAAAGATGTAGGCAGCTAGTGAGAACTACATTTGAGAAAGGGAATAAAATCACTGAATAAAGGAATACATGAAGACCATCATTACTGCGGGTGAACTCAACGAAATGTTTCAGGAAAGCTACGAGGAACAGTCAGCAAGCACTACCCCCAATGGATTAGTAGAACGTCAATTTTCGTGTCGCCTTTCCACCGGAGCAGGAAGCTTTACCGATTATACCCTAGACGGGTTATACATCGGATTTGGCGAGCTACGGTTAAAGCGTACTACCCAAATCCATACCGAAGCTGATCGGCAAAAAATTCAACTCGTGTATGTTTTCTCGGGGCAGACGGTTATGCAACATCAGGGACTTCGTTCAGCCGTGACTTTAGAGGATGGTCAGTATAATCTCTTCTATTTACACGAAGACACAGGACAGCAAGAGTGGATGAATCACTCTAATAAATCACATCAAGGATTAGAAATCTGTCTCACCCCAGCGTTCATCACCCAGTTTTTACCCGAAGATAGCCCGGACTTTCAACATTTCGTTACCAGTATGACTAAGGATCAATCAACCGCCCTGACTAATTATTCTCCGGTCATTACCCCTACGATGATGCATATCATCCGTAGCATCATGCACACTAATACACCTGCTTCCCTCAAAAAGCTCTTTCTCTACTCCCGCATTATGGAATTATTGATGCTACAGTTTGAGCATATGTATTGTGGTAGCGATAGCCGGGGTATATCCAAGCAGAACAAGGAACGCATGTTCGAGGTGAAGAGCTTTCTGGAAGTACAATTAGAACCTACCTTTTCCATTCGTTCGCTAGCAAAGGATTTTGCTACGAATGAGTTTACCCTCAAAAAGGAGTTTAAGCAGTTGTTTGGGAAGAGTATCTTTGATTACTGGAATGAAGTACGGTTTAACTATGCTGGGCGATTATTGAAAGAGGGTTATTCTATTCAGCAACTAGCTGATAAAATGGGCTATAGTAGTCCGCAGAATTTTTCTACTGCTTTCAAGAGAAGGTTTGGGATCATCCCTAGTGCCTATAAAAAATGACCGTTAAACGTTGTATCAGTAGTTGGTTAAACCCTGAAGTTTATTGTTTCTCGGCAACAATAGCTACCGCGGTTAGGTGCTGTTGGTACTTGCGAAAGGTTTTTCGCATGGCTAGTATCCGCTGGCGCTCTTTGGGGTGAGTTGGCACATTAAAGGCAATTTTAAAGGTTCGGAAGAGTCCTTCATCGTCTACCATGCGTTGGGGTTCAAGCAAGTGCATAGGGTTAGTCTCTGTCTTATTGATACGGAATCCCTCTTTTTCCAGTAGCGATGACCATTCGGGTACAGTTAACGGACGAGCATTTACTTTAATTACCTGAGCAAGGTCCCGCTGAATGGTAGCTTTGGTGGCATCGTCCAGATCATCGGGCGAAAGGCTAAGTTCGTGGATTCCGTAGCGTCCTCCAGTCTTTAATACCCAGTGAGTCTCCCTAATGATAGCTAACTTTCGGTGGTCGGCCTGCATGGTTAGCATGGCTTCGCCATATACGATATCCGCTACTTCGCCTCCCAGCGAAGAATCAGCCGCGTTGCCGATGATAACTCTTCGGTTTTCACCGTGAATGGTTTTGCTCAGGATGGTCGCTGCTTCCTCGTTCAGCTCAATTCCCGTATAGGTTTTAGGGTTGGTTTTCTAATGCTATGGAAGCGGTAAAACCCAAACCTGGGGCAAACTCTACGATGTCATCAGAATTGGTAATATTGAGGTTACGGATGAGCTTCATAGTGAGCTCCTTGCCACCGGGACGCAGCACTTTCTTACCCATTTTAGCCAGTATCCAGTGCCCTTGCTCTCGGTTAATCGTTTGATTACTCATAATGCTTTTTATATTCTCTAAAATTAACGGTGTTGTACTTCGTCCGGTAAGCTCGTTCCAAATCAGTAAATTCGGTTACCGATAGATGCAGTTGAGTAAAATCTGAAAATTCACGAAAGAATAGTTGCAGAAAAACGCTATCGGCTTGCCCTACCCACCTTCGCTCCCCAGCGTGGTAGCTGAGACGGGTAAAGGGTTTATTGTTATAAACAACTAAACTATCGGATAACTCTAACGATCCAGTCGGTGCAGCGTAAGTTCCAGAAACTGGCAAGCAGTCGGCTTCTTCACTAGCTGCATGGGCGTACACATTCCAGCCGTGGTCTTCGGTAGCATTGGGGAGTGGCAGCTCAAAGTTAACAGCTTCTGCTAACCCACCCGAGCTACATTTATGCTTATACAGCGTTAAGGTACTATCGGTTAGATCACGAAAGAAAAGTACGTACACAATACTGTCCTCATCTTCCCCTATCCACTTGTTGAGCGACTGATCGTAAGACAACTTCCGCATGGTGTAGTCGGTAGCATATACGCGTCCATCCATAGCGTAGGCAATACTATCGGGATAAAAAGTATGCACCGAATGTTGGGTACCTCCCATCAGTTGGAATTTCCAGTGATAATCCCCAGTGAGCGTAAACGGATCTGCCACTAGCTGATCGGCAAACTTCTGAGTTTCTTCAGCAGTGTTTTGGCGAGCACAGGAAGAGAGCAGTAGCCCTCCTATGAGTAGGAAAAACAATTTTTTCATGACGCATCATTGTTAAGTTTGACTCGACACAATATGTAAGTTATTATTGCTACTACATCGAGTACAATTAGTAACAATCCATCTTCAGCTGATTACGTTTCTGGTAGTGGCTCAACGGCTTATTCGTATGTGAAATACAAATATCCTCCAGAACTCTAATCACACCGTTTTGCATAGCTACTGAGCCACAGATCATTACTACCCCTTTGCTTTGAAAGGTATCGGCGATTCGTTCAGCATCTTCATTAATAAGGTCTTGCACATAGTTTTTTTTACTACCGTTGCGAGAGTAGGCGCAAAAAAAATCAGTCACGCGCTGGTGCAGTAAGTTTTCTTTGATGATTTCTCGATATAGCTCCAGAGAGTGATGGTTTCGCCCCCCCCAGTATAAATAAGCCTCAATCGGCTTTCGGTTATGATCTAACATACCTAGAAAAGGGGCGATACCCGTACCGTTGCTGATCAATACCACCCGACTGGCGTTTTCTGGAAAATAAAATTCCCGATTGCGAATAATACTACCTTCCAACGTATCATCTTCAGTGAGCTGGTTTAGATAGTTAGAGCATACGCCTCGCTCGTGTCGCTTCACACTGAGTAAAATTCGATTGTCAGCGGTGAGTCCGATGGAATAAAGGCGGTCGTGGGTACCTTTGAAGGGACTTACAGCAAGTAAATCTCCAGAGGTGACCGGTTGCTTTTTGGGATTATCCAACTTCAGTAAAAAAGTATCATCAGGATTACCCGCTACCTGGGTTTTTCCTATCACTTCAAATGTATGCTGCTTCTTACTCTTTTGCACTAACGCGGGATCTTCACCCGAAATATCGATGGATAATTCTACTATTTGACTCCATTCCCGCACCCATTTCTGGAATGATTCCCACGAACGATTATTGACAGTGTACGGGGTGAGCAATTGGTTGCTGAGTGGATCAGAATCAAGGAGTTCATCAACGTCGAAGGCATATTTACAAAATTCAGGATAAGCCAATGATCCAAAACCAACCACCGAATAAGTATACGATTGGGCAGGCTTGGTCTGTGAAAACAGCGATGTAAACTTACGGGCATTAGTGGGTGATTCACCCTGACCGTAGGTAGCAGTGATAACCACTAGATGCTCCATGTTTCGGTAAGTGGAGTAGCGGTTGAGTTCCGCTAGATAAGCCGTTTCACCTACACGGAGTAATGCTTGCTGCAGACGTACTGCAAATGGCATGGTTGTACCAGTCTCTGACCCAACCAGAATGACATACCGACAGGCATCTGGTGAAAACGTATTTTTAATCTGAGCATCTCGCCGCTTCAACGTCATAGTAAACCCTGAATAGATAAAAAAGAGTATACTGACTGAGGCCAAACCTAAAATGATGGACCATCCCATACTGCCTTGTCCTGTATGGAGAGTAGTACTCAAATTAGTAGCTAAGGTAATGAAGGGATACGGTAGTTCGCTCAGTACTTCGCCCGTATACTGGTTTACCAGTATTTCCCTGGTTTTAAGTTGTACTGAATAGTAATCCTCTACGTCCTCTGAGAAAGGAAACTCCAAGGAACGTAATTCGGACAGAGGGGTATCCTTAAAAATCGGAAAATCCTGATACGGGATAGCCGGAGTATCACTAACCGCGTCAACGTCGATATTGTGAGAAAGCGAGTCAGCAGAAATCACTGAGAAACGCAATAGAGACAAATATATTCCGGTGAGCGTGATGATAATAATAGGAATTAGAGCCAGACGCCCCAAATACACATGATAGTATTGAAAGAAGTTTTCTCGAATAATCTTGCCTAGCAACTGCCGGATGCCCTGCTGCCGCTTAATTACGAGAATTGCGCCAGTAGCAGCAATTAGAAACAATAAAAACGAGGATAAACCTACGAAGAATCGTCCAGGGCTTTTCAAGAAAAGTGAGCGATGCAAATTGGTAGCAAACTGAAATAGTGGATGCGGCTCAATTAAATCGCCTAGCTTCTCCCCAGTGGCAGGATTGATGTAGAAGTCTCCTAGGTTACCCTCCATATCAATGACCGAAGCGGATACAAAACTGTGTGCATCTACCGATATGCTAAGCACTTCATCGTAAGTTGATCGAAGCGTTTCAATGGTTTTGGCTAAGCTTAGGTCTTGGGCTTGGGATGCTCGGTAACCCTGTAGGTCGTGGGAAATGGGAGCAAAAGCCAGAATTACCCCAGTAACCGAAGCGATGAAAACAAAAATAAAAGAAGATGCTGCCAGAGCCAGATGGCAGTATCTCCAAATAGAAATGATCATGCTAGTGCTCTGTCGAGTTTCATTTTAAAGGTTAGCAGCGTAGTTAAAAGAATGGTTTATGGCACTTTCAACTAAATAGGGTTTCATTGACAGGTTCAAAGGTTACAGGTTACCGTAACTTGTAACCAAATGACTAGCCTAGTTGAATAATACTACAGGAGTAACCTACCTTAATTTTAGGCTTGATAGAACACTAACCCCTTAGTTAGGGGCAATACGTATATATCGAATATAACCATCTCCCTCGTACTTACCTGGTACACTGTCTGAAGTAAGGTCAAACTCAACGTCAGCTACATGGTACTCTTGATCCTCCACCGCCGTCTCAAACCGGATTTTATACCCAGCATCGATTTTCGATTTTTCTACTTCAAACACGCTCATAGCTCGCTGTCCACCACCGATGGTCGCCCCAGTGATTGCATCAATACTCTCTCCCTTACCATCAAAGTAATTCCACCAATCGGTAAGGTCAGGGTACCATTCATCATCGTCGCCATGCACATACAGCGTCTGCTCATATTGTCCCTCGGGGTCAATCAACGAGACGATCAAATAAGCAGCTTCACCATTGTAGTTAATCATCTGAGTGAGGCACTTATAGGATACACTTTGAGGTCGAGCCATGAACGAGACAAATAATAACCCAAGACCAACCAAACTCAGTAATCCTGATTTTGTATACTTACTCATTTTTCAAAAAATCAATGCTGGTTCCATTCTCTTGTAGCAACTCGTTCTCACTGGCTAGATCGTAGACCGTCTCGTCAAAGGCGGTTACCACTTCGACATCAGCCCCAATCTCTATAAGGTACTTCAAAATATCATCGTTGGTTGCCTTCATTGCAGCGATTTGCAAGGTGGTCGTTCCTTCTTTGTTTTGCTGATTCACATCCACTCCTAACGCATGCACTTTTTTGAGCAAATCCAGATTGTTTTTCTCAGCCGCCAGGTGAAATAATGTATTACCTTCCGCCTGGGTAACAGTTAGGTCAAGCCCTTCTTCTTCTAATTTGGATAGCTTCTCATCAAAGTCGCTCATGTAGTTGGGATAGTACGATTGGATCAAATAATAAGCTAGAGTATTTCCCTTTTTATCTTTTACATTTATATCAGCTCCTTTGGAAATTAGTAAATCTACTACTTTTGCCCAGTTGTTGTCCACTGCTCGGGTAAGAGCAGTTTCGCCACCTTCATTATAGGCATTAATATCATTTGCCTTCTCAATAAAGAACTCAACGATAGGAGGGTCGTTGTAAGCAGCGGCGTACATTAGAGGGGTATTTCCCTCTTTATTGGCTTGGTCAACATCTACTCCTTTATCAATGAAGTAGCTAATTACCTCCGTATTCTCCGCTCGGCTGGCTAGGCTATGTAGAGGAGTGGCACTTTCGTTGGTTGTGACGTTAGGCTCAATGCCCAGCCCTTCTAGATACTCGAAGAACGAAAGCGGCGGGATACTACTACCTCGATTTCCCTGACTAGCAAACAACATGGCATTTCCGCCAATTGCATTGAGGCCTTGGTAGTCAACGCCTTTTTCAATGAGCTTATCTAGCATTTCCTTATTACCGCTACGCGCCATGTAATTAAATACACCGTTGCCATTATCATCTTTGGCATTCAAGTCTGCCCCTTTTTCCGTAAAATAATCCACTAAAGTAAAGTCAGTTAGATGCGGAATGAGTAGCAATAACGCATTAGCTCCATCGTGATTAGTTTCGCTCAAATCAGAGCCATTGGCTAATAGAAAGTCATATAATTCTACATCAGTTTGCCCAGTAGTAGCGGCAAAATTCAGCAGAGAGTAGCCATGGTCATCTACAATATCAGTTTTGGCCCCTTGCTCTACCAAGCTTTTTACCAAAGATAGGTTACCCGCGTAAGCGGCCCAAAAAATATAAGTACGTCCGTCGTGGGTGAGTTTGTCTTTACCGTTACCTTCCAAATCGATGAGATATTGGAGTGTTTCATTCGGTAGTTCCTCCATAATAGCATAGGTAGCTGGGTCAAAACTATTGCTATTAAGCTGCGTAGGATCGTTCCCTTCCTCCATTTTGACCTTGATGTCTTCTAGGGAAGGCTGGGTTTTCCAGTATTCTCTATCCAGAAAAATGTTACTAGACTGAGCGTAGGTGAATACTGTCGCGAATACTAACCATACAGTGATTAAAGTTATGTGTATCCAAGAATTCATATTTTTTTAGGATTTAAGTGGTGCAAGATTTTACCCCCGAGAGCTTGAGATTATATCTCAGAGAGATATCAAAATGCCTCGAGAATCATTCAATATTAACACAAAAATAAGGTTCATTTTTTTTAGATCAATATTATTTAGAATTATTTTAAATAGAAGAGAGAAATAGAGGAGTAACTATTTTGATCGAGAATAGTGGATAAGCTTAGAGTGCCCATAGAGCTCTAATAAATCCTGTATCTCCTGATATACCGACGCAACCTGGTGTTACCTCGAGGGTGAATACCAGAGCTATTACCGGCATGGTTCTGCTTCACTGGGATAGTACGGTAACTATGATGAGGTTGGAAATAGAGTCTAATGAGCTCACCCGAGCTACCCCCCTACCCTTTTGGGACTGATTTGAGTATTGGTTGATATGCTCAAGTAGCCTATTTAGGCATAGATACCTTGGGACAAATGTGCGAGGGCTTCGCTCGAGAAGTTCGCTTAGCCGCCGGGCGGTTAGCAGTCTTGACCGAATGCCCCCTCGTTTTCTTCTTTCGTCGTCCCCACCAAATGTAGAAACCCGTGATCGGTAAACTAGCCGAAACTAAACTTGCCAGAAAAGCCAGTATTTTACCCGGCAATCCCAAAATGCTCCCTACATGAATATCGTAGTTAAGCGAATGCACTTTTTCTCCATTGCTCTTATCTGAAAACGTGCTGAGTGTTAATCGCTCCCCAGTAAACTGGTCGTACTGTGCGGTGACCCGCTTCATTACCCCACCATTATTCACATAAACGTAGTAAGTAGCTGCCTGCTTTTGGGGAAAAGACAGATAGTAACTCTCTGCCTCGGGATAGTCTTGTCGTACGCTTTGGTACACCTTGTCAATGGGGTACTGTGCCGTAATTTGGGTAGTATCCGAAAATACCCTTTCTTTATTCTCAATGGTTTTTCCGCCATTAGCCAACCACTTTACCCCATCTTCAAACCAATCAAAAGCCCACACTAATCCGGTAAGAGCGATGAGTAGTGCCAGAATCAGGGTGTAAAAGCCTGCAATATTGTGCAAATCGTAGTTTTTACGCTTCCATCGGGTAGTGGGCTTCCAGCGAGACCAAACTCGCTGTTTGGTAGCAGCTTTATTTCTAGGCCACCACAGCACCAAGCCGGTAATGAGCGAAATAACGAAAATAATGACCGCGATACCTACGATAGGTTGACCAATATCGTTTCGGAGGAAAAGACTCCAGTGTAGCCAAACCACCAGGTTAAAAAACTCGAAGGTACGATCCTCATACTTGCTCACGATGCCCGTGTAGGGGTCTAAGTAGAGATTGAAGTTATAGTCAATCTCGTCCCAAAACCAAATACCTTTAGGCTCCTCGATGGCTTGGTAGCCATTAAACTGAACCGTTCTCTCTGGGTCATTGTACACAGTTACGCCCCGAATTAAGGCGATCCAGCGACATTCGGGGTGATGGTTCGAAGGTCACAAACATACGGTCTTGATAAACCAGTGGTTTAATCTCATCGATAAAAACGTAGATACAGCCAGTGACCCCCAAAATCACTACTACTAGTCCGGAGGCCAGCCCTAACCATAAATGTATCTGGCCAATTACCTTTTTAGTAGTCATGGTGTAATGTTTACGTTTTTTAGTTTTTTCTCGAACTCGATACAACTTACTTCCTCGGGGTAGTAGTTAGTTAGACGCTCAGCTAAACTATATAATGTTGAAGTCTTCTAGCCCACCATCATGCTACACACCCAGCGTTCTGGTAGGCATACTCGTATTGTTTGTTCTACTCAACGATCAACTTGCCTTGCATGAGCGAGTAATGACCGGGAAAGCTACAGATGTAATCGTAAGTGCCTTTGGGAGGAGCTTCAAAAGTAATAGTATCAGACTCGCCACCTCCAATCAATTTGGTGTGGACAATAACCTGCTCATTACCTTCTGGAATATATTCATTCTCCCGAGCGTCCAGTGCTTCATTGGCAAAGGTGGGAATATCCGTACCAGCCTTTAACAGCACAAAGTTATGCCCCATCGCTTCTTTCGCCATCTGTCCGCTATGGTTTAATGCGAGCGTAACCGATTGCCCCTCCTTTATTCGGAGCTCATTTTTGTCGTACTCTAACGCGTCTCCGGTATTTAGTACCAGAGTAACCTCCTCTGCTGATGAAGCCTCATTAGAACTTACCGAAGAGGTTTCAACCGCATCGGTTGTCTCTTCTTGATTGGCATTACTACTGGAAGTGCCCCCGCATTGAAAAAAAAGGAAGGCAAAAGCTAACGTTATAATTGATGTTTTCACACGGCTAAAACTCATCATAAATAAATTTTGTTTTTAGTTTTATAAGTAAGAGCATGTTGAAATTTTGAAAAGAGCGGATCGGATCATAAACTTTAGGTTCACCACAACTCAAAAGTTTATGCAGACTCAATATAAGAGACTTACCGACCCGCAATGGGAAATTATGAAAGAATACCTACCCATCCAACGTAAACGCAAATACGATTTGCGCGCTATTGTAGAGGCTATCTTATGGTATTTACGTCTGGGAGGTCAATGGCGGAACCTCCCAGAAAGCTATCCCCCCTATGCAATTGTTTATTATTATTTCAAAGTGTGGAGGCTGAATGGCACGCTTGAAAAGCTTAACAGTGGTTTAAATCGTAGAGAACGTAAACGGGTGAGGAAAGAGGAAACGCCTAGCTTGCTCAGTATTGACAATCAGTCCGTTAAGGCAGCCCCTTTTGTTCATGAAGAGCGAGGAGTAGATGGTAATAAACGAAGCAATGGCCGTAAAAGGCACATTATTACCGATACACTCGGGCTAGTGTGGGGCGTAGTAGTTCATGCGGCTAATCGGGCTGATGGAACCGTGGAAGAACGAGTAGTTGCTCCCTTGCAAGGATATATGCACCGAATGAAGAAAATTCTAGCTGACGCAGCCTATAAGCACACCTTCATGGACTGGGTAGATATGAACTTGCTTGGAGTAGAATTGGAGATATCTTCACGTCCCCCTACCGAAATAGGCTTTGTCCCCACTCGATGGAGATGGGTCACGGAACGCACCTTTGGTACCTTTAATTTCTTTAGAAGGTTGGAAAAAGATCACGAAAAAACGACTAAAAGCGCAGAAGCTTGGGTACTATGGCAAAATTGTCAAATTATCATCAACCGTTTAGTGGTATAGCCAAACAGAATTTTTCAACATGCTCTAAAGCGACAGCATTATCGCCGAAGGGTAGGAAGCCTATCAACTACTCCTTACAGTTACCCTTACATGTAGACAAACTGAGTTTGACCAGGCGCAAAAAACAGTCTCTCTCAATTCGTGAATGTCGTTCAAACTGTAAAACAATATAGGTAGTGAGGGCACTAGCACCGAACTTTGAGTTCACTCGGGGAATATCCAAAATATTTTTTGAAGGCAGTGCTAAAATGTTGGGGGTTCTTATATCCAATTCTTGAACTGATTTCGGTAATGTTCATCATTCCTTCGGTCAGCAGTGTCCTTGCCTCTTGCATCTTGATCTGATTCCAGTATCCAAAAACCGTAGTTCCAAAAAGTTCTTTAAATCCCTTTTTCAACGCAAATTCATTCGTGCCAACTTGCTGAGCGAGACTATTGAGCGTAAAATTAGCACTAAGCTGTTGATCTAGAATCTCCCGAGCCGCGTGCAATCGCTCCCGGTGCTGCTTATCAATGGCACAAAATACGTTGCAATCGTGCTTGGCAATTTGCTCAAGTTGCAGCATGAGTAGTTCAATAATATGCGACTCTAAAAACATGCGCTTAAAATGTCCAGTGCGATCACAATGTATAATACCCTGAATTAATTTCATCATTTGTGGGGTGATCGGGTAGTTGTGCGGTGAGATAATGGTCGATTGCTTCCTTTCTATGCTTTCGAGAAAAAGATCAAATAAATAACCATTGGGAAGATATTTCTTTAGGAATGAGGGCTGAACGTTGATCTCCAGTAATTTTACGCTCTCCTCAGCACACCATTCAATAGCCCCCTGAAATCCACATGCATAGATCAGGTTATGTTGATTGGCATTGAAACTCAATTCTTCAGAAAAGTTATCTGACTGGGCACGTGACAATCCTCCTAAGGCAAAGTGCATTTCCACCGTCTCCATGTCAGTATCAAAGTAGGCCAAGGTGGGTTTCGCCAAGAGAAAATCCCCGTAACCAATATGGATGCCTTCAAAAAAGGTCTCTTTATAATATCCCTTCCCTAAAAACGCCCTGGTAGTATGCTCTTTTTCGTAGTAAGCCGCCCCTGGTGTTACAAAAGAGTCAGGATAATTAACCTCAACAAGCAGCTCCTCTAGCTCAGCACCATATATTTTCGTTCTCATAAATTCCAGGTAGTAATTGTGTAGCGTATTCAAACAAAGATGCATAGTAAACCAATGAACTTCAATACCTACACATAGCGTATTTAAGCACTACTATTGGCTAAATCAGCTAATATTTTCGGTATTCTTTACTCGTCTGAGCGCAATAGTTCAGCGGTACTTACTTCGTTATAAATTGTTTTCCATTATTCCGTATTGCGTAGATATTTATCCGTTTCGCGTAAGTGATTTGTTTTGGGCGGTTCCTAGATTTGAAATTATTTAAAATAATTCTAAACTACTACCCTCCTAAATGATAATTATAAAGAGCTTTATTAGTTGGCTCACCATCGACCGCATTTGGAAGGTTACCTTTAGTTTCTTTCTTACTGCTACGTTTCACCTCTCATTCGCTGAAACGAACCAATGCCAGGTTACATTAACCATCCTTGACGAAGACCGGAATGAAATAATAGGGGCCTATATTGAAATACCCGAAGTTGACCAGAAGGCAATTAGTAATATCAGCGGCGAGGCTACTTTTCTGCTTAGTCAGGGTACTACCTATACCCTAAACGTTCGTTCGCTAGGTTTTGAGGCTGTTCAACGTTCGCTAGAAATACCCACCAGTAGTGATTTTCAGCTACAAATTATTCTGAAAGAATCGGCTACAAATCTGGATGAGGTAGTCATCAGTGGAAAATCGCAAGGAATGGCGACAGAAGAACTACCATATAAGGCGCAGATAGTCAATTTAAGCACCTTAAGAGCTCAGCCAATCCAGGTTACTTCTATATTAAACCAACTTCCCGGGGTGCGAATACGGCAAGAGGGCGGAGCGGGGAGCGACGCGAATATTATGCTGAATGGTATCGATGGCAAAGGAGTAAAACTATTCATTGATGGCATTCCGGTATATCTACTGGGCGCAGGCTACGCGCTTAATACCATTTCACCCGGAATGATTGAACATATAGAAGTCTACAAAGGTACCATACCGGTAGACTATGGTTCCGATGCATTGGGCGGGGTAATTAATGTAGTTAGTAGGTACGGTAACGCCGAATATGCGGATGTAAGCTATGGTTACGGTTCTTGGAACACCCACGAAACATCCGTTACGGTTCGAGAAAACTTTGGGAGTCAGGATAATTATTTTATTAATCTGGATGGGTTCTATAATTATTCGGATAACGACTACTGGATGGATGATGTTGATGTTGTTGTCGATGATCTGTTTAATACTGAGAAGGGGCGTGCCCGTCGGTTTAATGACCAGTTTCAATCCCTGCTTACCCGACTTCAGGCTGGGGTTAGAAATCAACGCTGGGCCGATGAGTTCATGCTGATGTCCTCATTCTCACGTATTGACCGGGAGTGGCAGCATGGGCTCCGAGCCGAGGTGCCTTGGGGTGAACCTACCTCTACCCAAGACTCGTGGAATGCCGCTATTTCGTGGAAAAAATACGAAAAATCAGAGCGATGGAATGCCTCCATCGTAGCGGGCTATACCTACGACCAACTCAATTTTGTAGATACCGCTCGAAGAACGTACTTCTGGGACCAAAACTTTACTTCCAAGATTAACGGAGGTGAAACGGGACTGTACTCCAACGGAACTCGCCCGGTGCTAACCACCCGAACCTTATTTAGTAGGGAAAGCTTTAGCTACTCGCTGAATAATCAGCATACGCTCAATCTAACTATGCTCTTGACTGATGATGAACTGCGGATACGAAATGAAGTGCTTCCTCAAGAAGACCAAGAAGGACTGTTACCTGCTCAAAAATTGCTTAAGAACTACACTGGTTTGGCGCTGGCCAGTGAGCTTTTCGGCAGTAAGCTAACCAATACCATATCAGCCAAGCATTTTTACACCCGGTCGTCGGGAGTGACATTTAACAACCGCCTGGTGGGCCCACGGGAAACAAACGAGTTTTCTATCTTCGGATACGGCGACGTGATTCAATACCAGATGAGTCCCCTGATAACCATGAATCTGGGGTACGAATTTACGGTAAGGCAACCGGACGATGAAGAGATTTTTGGTAACTACCTCACGGTAGCTCCCAACCCTTCTTTAGATCCTGAGCAGAGCCATAATATCAACTTCGGTACTGAATACAGCACTTACAAGAAGCAGTTTAATGCGGGAATGACATTCTTCTACCGCAACACCAGCGACCGGATTTTTCTGAATGCAGTAACCTTTGGGTTGGCCCAATATGAGAACCTCATTGGAACGCAAGCAGTGGGCGCAGAATTTCATACTGATTACTTGATCTTTGGAGGACTGAGAGCGGCTGTTAACGCTACGTACCAAGATATCACCTTACAGGAAACCAGCCCAGAGGGGAATATTCCCAATCGCTATCTAGGTTCTCGGGTGCCCAATACCCCTTACCTGTTTGGTAACGGACAATTATCTTACTCAAGAAAATCGGCCTGGTTGGGCAACGGGACCATTAGTGCTGGCTATGACTTTAATTATGTGCATGAGTTTTTTCTGAGCTGGGCCGTAGATGGCCGGGCAGAAACCAAAGACATTATACCTACCCAGGCATTGCACAATATTAATTTTTCCTGGATGGCTCCCAAAGATCGCTGGAGCATCGGCGTAGAATGCCGCAATTTGACCGATGCTCGGGCTTTCGACAACTTCTCGGTACAACGACCGGGAAGAAGTTTTTACGTGAAAACCAGACTATTCTTCGGCACTTAAATTTTGACCTACACAATAATAAATCAATATCAGATGAAATTTAAAATCAAACTTTTACTACAAGTCGCGCCTATAGCTACGCTTATTCCCTTACTAATGTTAATAGGGTGTGGCGATGATAATCCTACTCCTACTGGGAATGATGATCCTACTCCTATTGTAGTTGGTGATACTACAACTATTGGAGAAAGCCGCGAGTATGCTATGGTTACCGCCTCACTCAATGCTGATGGGCAAACTCGGGCATTTTATCTACAGCGCGTTTCGGTGGATAATACGGAAACCTTGGACAACAGTGATGCTACCGAGCTTTCTGCGGCTACCGCTGCCATGATCCATTCTTTTAAGGGGAGTATTTATTTCAGTGATTATGCAAATGGGGTCATGGAAAAGTGGAGCATCGATGATTCAAATAATGCCACGATGGACGCCGATATGAATGTCTCTGAATTAACCTTTCAAGGAAATGCCGCCTTCAAAGATGAAACCACCGCTTTCGTGGGGGGAATTTCCACCGACATTATCATCTTTAACCCGACCACGATGCAAAAAACAGGGACAATAGATTTAACATCAGTCTCTAATATTGGTACTGTAACGGACTTTCCCCAATCTGGTGCTGCAATTGTTGCTGAATCTGTGACTGAGATTTTGATTCGGGATAATCTGTTGTTCGCATCGCTTATGCCGCTCGCCGACCTTGCCACCCAAGTCCCAGCTGAGAAAGGATGTTCCATTATTGTTATCGACATGGACGAAATTGATGCAAATGCTCAGGGCAATGCCGATGCGGTGGTTAAGCGTATCTTTGATGAGCGGGGTTCTTCCACTGGCGCCTGGGGCTCCGGTGGTGGTTCACCTTTCATGCGTTTGGATGAGCGAGGTGATATTTATGTGTTGTGCCATAATTCTTGGGCGGGATGGCGAGCAGCTTATGACCGTCCGGCAGCTATTCTCAAGATTGCGGCGGGCACCACGGACTTTGATGAAAGCTACTACTTCGATTTGGAATCGGCCGCCCAAGGTCTTGGCAGTCCGGTTATGAATTTTGAGTACTACGGTGACGGTAAATTTCTGGGGGCGGTCCAAGACCCAACTGCCATTGATCCTAATAATCCTTTTTCCTATTTCATTGATCCTATCTACCAGTGGTGGAGCTTCGACTTGTACAATCAAACCGCCGAGAATGTTGCCGAAGAGTACACCCGAGCGGCAGTCGCGGCGGTTACTTATTTTGAAGATGGCTTTGGCTACGTGCCTTTTGAAGCCAATGGAGAGCAGTTTGTGATGAAGGTCGATTTAAGCACCCTGGAAACCAGCAAGCAGTTTAATACGGCCGGAACCCCTCACCTTTTCAGTCTGCAATAGAGATTTCGTGCTGATTTATGAATACTGCCAGGTACATTATTCGGTTTTTACTAGCTCTTATTTTTATTTATGCAGGAATAGAAAAACTATTCCTGCCCTATAATCCGTCTGTTTTTAAGTCAGACGTAGAAATGACCGACCCTAAGTTCTTCGAGTTTTACGACTTTCTTATGGGCACTGGTTATCTCTACTTCGTTGGGTTCTTTCAGCTACTGAACGGATTACTTCTTGTATTTCGGAGAACATACCTTTTGGGAGCTATCATGATGATACCGCTCATGCTGTGCTTACTGATGACGCATGTGTTCATTTCCAGATACATGGGCTTCATTGTCTTTGATGGTGTAATGGTTTTGATGAATAGCTTTTTGGTTTTAAGTCATTTCAGTGAATTGAAGACGACTTTCCTGAAGCCACAGGCAAAGCTTCTTTAACACAAAAACCTCAGCGTAAAATCATAATTAATTGTAACAATGCAACTAGAAATACACAATCTCTCCAAAACCTACTCCAATGGAGTACAGGCTCTAAAGAACGTTAGTCTTACCATCAGTAAAGGAATGTTTGGTTTGCTCGGTCAAAACGGGGCGGGTAAATCTACCTTGATGCGTACGGTCGCCACCCTACAGGACGCCGATACGGGTACTATTCACTTCAATGGAATCGATGTGGCAAAAGAGCCGGAAAAGTTAAGAAAAACACTCGGTTATTTACCCCAAGAGTTTGGAGTCTACCCCAACGTCACCGCCGAAGAGTTGCTGTTACATATTGCTGATATGAAGGGAATTGTTCATAAAGGGGAACGGAAGGAAACAGTAGATGCCTTGCTGCAAAAAGTCAATTTGTACGACGCAAAAAGTAAAAAGCTCGATGGCTATTCAGGGGGCATGAAGCAGCGCTTTGGCATTGCCCAGGCACTGATCGGTAACCCTGATTTGATCATTGTAGATGAGCCTACTGCTGGCCTGGACCCGATGGAACGAAACCGCTTCTACAATTTGCTCTCTGAGTTGGGAGAGGATGCGGTCGTCATCCTATCTACCCATATCGTAGAAGATGTGAGTACGCTCTGTACTGATATGGCTATCATCGGCCAAGGCCAGGTAGTGCTTACGGGCAAGCCTCACGAAGTAGAAGAAACCCTACGGGGAAAACTCTATGAAATGTCGGTAAGTAAAGATGAGCTCCCCAGTTACCAGGAAAAGTACAACGTCATCTCGCACCGCTTCTTTGCCGGGAAAATGATGATTACAGTCTTAGCCGAAGATCCGCCGTCAAATGGATTTGATATAAAAGCCCCAACTCTGGAGGATGCTTATTTCAAAATATTAAGCCAAAACTAATATGAGAACCGTTCTTTCAATCATAAGAAGCGAGCTTCGACAACGCTTATTCACTTGGGTATCGTTAATTTTCTTTCTGATGCTGGTATTCCAAGCCATTTGGTATACCAAAGGGGCTTTTGATTACTATGCCAATGAAAATGTGCTGATGAACGCCCCGAGTATTATCTACCGTAATTACGCGGGAATGGGGATGCTCATGATCATCATCATCGCTATTGCCACCGGGGGAGTATTGTACAAAGATATCCAGTACAAGTCGGCCGAGTGGACCTACGCTTTACCCATCAACGACAAATATTTTTTTGTCGGACGCTTCCTGGCAGCATTTCTCTATCTAGTTATCATCAGTACTGGGTTAATTGTCGGTCATTTTCTTCTTCCGTATTCCGGTATTGGCGTAGCCGAGCGTTTTGGCTCTGCCCCCGTCGGCCAAATATTTCACGGATGGCTGATGTTCACTGTCCCTAATCTATTTGTTTATGTAGCACTGGTTTTTTTCTCCATCGTTTTTTCTAGACGCATTGCCACGAGCTACTTGGCCGTTTTTGCGGTTGTCATCACCTTTCTCATTGCCCAAACGTCCTACGAAACCGGAGGGGGGAATAATCTGCTAGCGTACCTCCTAGTAGACCCAGGCGGATATGTGGCCGCTCAATATTATGCTGACCTCCAGACATCGATTGAGAAAAATACTGCCTACTTCCAACTGACCGGATATATTTTACAAAATAGACTGCTGTGGATTGGCTTAGCATTACTCCTTTCAATAGCGGCCTACTTCAAGTTTTCATTCAAGTATTTTATTCAAGCCGGAACGGATAAGTCTAAGAAAGTGAAGGAGGACAATAAAGGCATTCTTGCCAATGCTAGTATACAACTACCGCGGGTGGTAAAGCAATTTCGCATTCCCGATTTCTTGACAAAACTCTGGACATTATCCAAGCTAGAGTTTCTCAATATTGTGCGTCCCACTTCTTTCAAGATCATCCTAGGAATCATTTTATTGATGGTCTTTTTGCAAAACGTAACTTGGAATGCTACTTTTTATATCGGTGAAGAATTGCCCATAAGCAGTAACATGACCTTCTTCCGCTTGCAGTGGGGAGTTTTTGTCAATATGTTGATTATGATTTGGGCGGGTGAGCTGTTTTTCAAAGATAAAACGGTCAATATCTGGCAAATAACTGATTCATTGCCTGTTCCAGTTTGGGTAACCCAACTGTCTCGCTTGGTGGCAGTTATGGGGCTTTCGCTGGTATTAAGCCTGAGTTTTATCGCCGTTTCTATTTTCACGCAAATATTACTGGGTGGAATTTCCTACATCGACTTGGGACGGTTTGCCGAAGACTTGTTACTCCATCGGTGGGCATTTTTAACATTTACGCTGTACACAGCTTTGGTCTTCTTCATTGCAGGTCTTACCTCCCAGCGAATAGTTACTCATATCTTGAGTGTTGGATTCTTTCTCTTTTTGATTGTTTCCTTCGATATGGGGATCATAGAAGATCTTCGTTTTGGCTATGCCTTGCCGCCCGGTATTGAAGATTTTTCTGAAACGAGCGGATACGGTATTTTTCAGCAATCGGCTAATTGGTTTTTCTTACTATGGCTCTCACTGGCCGCCGCCTTGATTATGGCCGGGATATGGTTGTGGAAGCGGGGTGCCGATAAGAAGTGGAGCAATCGTCTTTCCCTCAGAAGCGTGCAGCTAAATCATGTCTCCAAAGTAGCTATGCTGGTATGCTTTGGCTTATTCTTCGTTTTGATGTCGTTCATAACCAAGAATGTATACGAAAAAGGAAACTTTACACCCGAAGCCGAGGAGGAACGGCTGGATGCAGCCTATGAAAAAAAATACAAATACTTAGAAGTACTGCCTCAACCAAAATATCAAGCGGTAGATTTACGACTAGACCTTTATCCATCAGAAAGAAAAGCATCGTATTTAGCCGATATAACTCTCACTAACCCTTCTGGTACAGATACCCTGTTCTTGAACTGGGAGGATTTCATCAACGTAAGCAGTCTCAAGCTAAACGACCAGGAACTGCAACTGGTAAAAGAAGATGAAGAGCAAAACCTAACGGCTTACCTCATTCCGAAAACTGTTCGGGCGGATAGTTTACTCCATCTATCGTTGGAAGCGGAGAAACAATACATTGGTTTTGTACAAAGTGATGCCCAAGCTGACTTAACCTACCAAGGGAGTTATGCGAGTGTACAGGATTTTCTTCCGGTAATTGGCTACGATAGCGAAAAAGAGCTGGTAGAAAACCGGACAAGAGAAGAGCAGACGTTGACAAGACTTACCTCACGCATGGCCCCTATCGATGACCCAGTGGCTAAGGCGCAAGATGCCTACGCCCCCGATGCTGGGCTGGTTAAAGGAAGTATCACCATCAGCACCGAAGCCGATCAAATACCATTTGCCGCGGGAGAATTAATTAAAACGGAAGTGAATGAAGGGCGCACTACTGCTTTTTACAACATTGAGAAACCAGCAGTATTCAACTGGCACCTGGGCTCTTCCGACTATGCTGTAGTGAGCGGTGAAGCACAGGGGGTGAGCTACGCTATTCTTCATAAACCTTTTCATAAGTTCAATATCGAGCTATACCAAGATGCTATGAACCAAGGCATTGGGTTCATGCAGGCTCAGTTCGGAGCAGAGGCCGTAGCGGATAAGTTACAATTGGTAGAAATTCACCGTTGGCAAGACCCGGCCTACACCTTTGCCAATACGATTGTTTTGTCCGAAAAAGAAGGCTGGGTGGCTGATACCGAAGGGCTACAAGAAAAATCCTATATCTACCAAACCGTAGGCAGTGGTTTAGCTAGTCTATGGGTGCAGAACCAGCTTCGTATCGCCAATGTACAAGGGGCAGATATGTTGACCAAAGCATTGCCCGAAGCAATAGGTTTACAGTTTGTAAAGGAAACCTTTGGTAAAGAAGCGGTACAACTGCTGATGGACAAGAAGATGGATAAATACGCCAAAGACCGGAACAACGAACCTAATACGGAACCGGCCCTCTTGTATGCCGATGGAGCAGAGTACTTAGAAATAAACAAGGGAGCTGTAGCCTTGTATCAGTTTAGTAGCAAGATGGGAAAAGAAACTTTTATAAAGTCCTTAACCAATTGGACGCTTCGCACAAAAGGTGAATACGCAACATTTAAGAGCATGTACGATTACTTGTACTCAAAATTAAATGAGGAGGATAAAGAGCAAGTAAAGCAGGATTTCGAGCAAACCGTTTGATATTGATTGACCCACCGAAATTACCATTTAGGTTTGAACGTTGACTAGATATTTAAACAAAATCAGTTTAGGTTTCGGTTAACCTTACTGATCGCGAGCTGAGGACTGGTGACTTTGGGTTTCAGCCGAGGCACTGAAGGAGCTTTCACCCTGCCTTTAGCCTGACTAGATTTTTCCTCGGGCTTATCGGAGTGATTGGGGACATTCAACACCCAGCCTACCAGATACAGGGAAACTAGACTGGCTCCCAGCCAAAATACATCTACGTAGGCTACTCGTGGGAACGTATTCCACACCTGCCAAAACCAATCGCCGGTGACTATTCCGTTCGCTAGCGGAATCCCTAGAGATAGTATTCCGCCAAGAAATAAGTAGTTTCGGTTTAGCTGGGCGTAATTCTTCCAGCGTAATCCCACCAGGGTAAGCAGCAACCAACCGATGAAGAAAATACCATTAACCCAATTTGCGCGACCAATCAGATCCATAGGAACCAGCTTATTGGCTAGAAAGATAAGTGCGAAAGCAGGGAACATACTCAAGCAAATGGCCAGATACCATTTGGTTACCCGATGGTGAAATAGCTTCTGTTTAAACGTGTACTTATTATTATCCCGAGCAGTACGCCAAATTAGTACTCCACTAATAATCATGAAACAAGTAATCAGGGAAAGTACAAAGTAAATGATGCGTAGGGTCATACCTCCGAAACTCCCAAAATGCAACTTAGTAATGAAATTGATCACACTGTAGCTATAGGTGCGCTCTTCAGGCAGCATACTGTATTCTTCCAGCACTTTACCATCTTTCATTCGCATGGCCAACACTCCGGAAGCATGAATGCCTTCGTGGTCATCAATATTCCAAAGGGCTATTGCATCTTCTTGGCCGTAGTTACGAAGCCGGATGTTTCTAATATGAAAGTTAGGGTACTGTTGTTCAACTTGCTGCGCTAATTCGGTTAATGAGTAGTGTTCGTACTCAGGAGCATTTTCCTCTACCGTAAGACTCGCTGATGGGTTGATTTTACTAAATACTTTCTCGGTATCTCCGTCGTACAGGAGAAACACGGTGGGTAGTAGGATCAAAGAAAGCAAACCAAAAAACGCCCCGGTGACGGCGTAGATTAGCTGAAACGGAAGTCCGATTACTCCCAAAACGGTGTGAGCATTGGTCCAAATCATTTTCCATTTACCTTCTTTTACAAAAGCGTAGAATTTGGTCAGCAGGTTTCGCCAATGAATCAGTAAGCCAGTAACAATAGCAAATAAGAAAAATAAAGCAACCAAGCCGGATAGATAGAGTCCGATTACCGGAATCTGCCGAAAGTAATGCAAATGATAGATGGTAGCATTGAGCGTGGTACGAGGTTCCTTCACATCTTCTACCCGCATATCCACCGGATTCACGTAGGCAGCCATGCGTTCGGTGGTAGAATCGGTATCGTTAAAAGCCCCGTAAACATACATAACCGGAGATTCTGCGCTGGGTGGAGAAACATTAGTGAATTCGTGTAGATTCAGTTCGTAGATACTATCTACTTTTAGCAGAGCTTGATCTAAGTCAAAATTCTCCGGTACAGGTTGCCTCATATGGGGGTTTTCCCACTGGGCTACCTCCGCACGAAATAGGGAAAACGCTCCAGCGTAAAAGATGACGAACAAAGCAAAACTAATGACAATACCCGCTACGGTGTGCGTATGAAAAAGAACGTTATAACTTCGGTTACCTAATCCTTTCAGCTTTTTCATATTACAGTAAAATTAGTAGTGAACTTATAGTAGTAAGTGCCAGAAGTATAGCCCAGGAGATCCAGGCTTTTCTAATTAAGTAGATCATAATCATCAGTCCTACCCAGCCCAAAAACGCAGTGTAGGTAGATGTTAGTAAAACTGGGGTATCGTTAGGTACATTTTTGGCAATAGCAATGTGCAAGGACATGGTGGCTGCATATGACCCGAAGATGACCGCCATGATTTTACTGAACCGAGTCCAGCCAGAAGAGAGATATTTTTTGTTAGCAGGCATATCAACTTACATCAATAATGATAAATAGTAGACTCACAACTCCCCAGCCCCACATCCAGTTGGAGTTCAGTTTCACGGATAGGATAATCGCTGACAGCAGTGCCATGAACGCCGTTAACCAGAACATGAGTGCAGTGGCAAAATCGTAAGATAGCGTAAAGAGATATAAGGATACCAAAGAAATGATACTAGCCATTACGGTTACTTTTGCCCGATTTAGCTTTATCCACTCGATTTTATCCGAGGGAAAATATCGGGAAGTTGCGTAAAGCAAGAGGCAAGCAAAAGTTAATACTGCTAGTGCCATTTTTTATTTATTGAATCGTTGATGATAAGTCGAGTATAACTCCTATTTGCGCCCCTGTTACGTCAAATACTTTGTTGACCATACCCGTGGCTTCATCAAATTCATATAATGCGTTTATTTCTGGGTTGGCTACAGAAAAATAGGGGTTGCCATCAATAAAAGAAACCCCGAACGTATCGAAAACAGATACCGCTGGTAGACCACCAATTTTCGTCACCGTTTGGTTTACTAGATCTACTTGTACTATTGCACCAGTAGGAGAAGTAAATAGCCACACCTGAATTTGTTGAAGATCTTCATCCGTTAGATTTTGCGTTCCGCCCCGTTCAGTTACTAATTCTAATATCCTAGGATCCAGTGACTCGTTAACCAGGGCAAAACCAAGATTATCTTTCCAGTAGTTAAAAGAACTCATAAAAGAGCCTGCACCCGTTACCGCTGGGTTGTTTACTTCAGGTACTTTAAAATTATAATTAGGGTCATAATCACTAGAGCCTGCGGGGATTTTCAAGATTGAACCAGAGACAGTGGGAAAACCAATATTTCCGGCATGGAAGAAGTAAAAGTTTCCATCTTCATCAAAAAATCTTCTACTTGAGTTCAAAACGACCACTTCACCCATGCCTTCAAATTCAGCTATATCCACAGTGCTTCCTGAGGATATATCGATTCTAGCTAATGCCACATTGGGTACATTTCCACCAGCCTCGAGTCTCATGGGGGTGAATATTTCATTATCACCTCTAAAAATAAAATCCTGGTACCGTACAGGTGCTTCAGTTATTGCATTGGCTATCGTCATATCAATAGCACCTGTCACCTCCATCGTGGTAGGATTAAAGGTATTGACCGTGTTCGGGTCGTTGCGGTCGTGGAATACTCCGAAATCTTTGTCTCGGGCAGCAATTACGAAAGACTCACCACTCACGGTAGAGATAATGCCATCTTCAACAAATGCGTTGTTTCCATTGACACCAAGTTTTTCAAAGCCAGGCGATCCATCGGTTCTAGAAAGATAGACTGCTCCGTCAATTATTGAAAGTGGGAAGAATTCCTGAAAAGCAGTACCTTGAGAAATATCCACTATTCCGGTTGGCATCTCTTCAAAATACTGGGCAAACCAGGCGTTATCAGGTGTTGTTGCTGACAATATAAAGCCACTTTTACGTCTTACATTTTCGGGGTTTAGGTCTACCGTTACTGATTGACTAGTTTCATCAGAAAGCTCGCCATTAGAGGCCGTCAATTTTACATTGTACATCCCGCCTTCGGCATAAGTATGTTCTGGGCTGGCAGTAGTAGCAGTATTACCATCACCAAAATCCCAGGAATACGAAGTAGCATCAGTAGAGGTATTAGAAAAAGTGACTGTTAGTTCATTAGTCGTAACGCTGAAGGCAGCTACTGGCTCTACACCGGGCGTTTCATCTTCCTCATCGCAACTCGTTGCAAGCAAAAAGAAAAGTGAAATTATTGTTAGTAGCCTAACTTTCATAGATTTAGTAAATAGATTCATCTTGTGTAGAAATTAGTCATGTAATACGTATCGAATTTTTAGATTAGCGTTTCTACCCGGTCGGGGTACCCGAAAGTTGTCAAACACCTCTTTGTCTAGGACATTGTTCATCTGTGCTGAAAAGGTGAATCCTGAATCAGCCCAACGATAGCTCAGACCTAAGTCTAGCTGTCGTTGGGCAGGGATAATATTTTCTTCATTGCGAGTGGTCTGAAAAATAAGGTCAAACTCGTCTACGAATGTGTAGTAGCCGAATACTATCATCTCATCTTTTTCTGAGATTGGGCTATTGAATGTGTATCGACTGGAGACGTTAAAGAAGGCAGATGGGATATTGGGAATAGGGTTGCCCACTCCGTTAATATTATTTTGGTCAGGCTGACCGGCTTTCACCACTTCTTGTGATGTAAAACTGATCACAGTCTCCCAGTCCCTCAACGGAGCCACCGTTAGCGTAAGCTCCAAGCCGGTAGCATCGGCTTCCTCTTCATTCACAAATTGAGCCGGGTCATTTTCGTTTCTACCGGGTTCCAATCTAATCAGGTTGGTTTGGTCTCTCAAGAACCAGTTAGCATCAATAGATATGAACTGAAAAGAATTAAAACTATGCTTAAAATAGCCGCCTACATTGAGGTTCTGACTCTCTTCAGGCTTCAGGAAAAAGTTGGGTTCAATGATTAGAAAATCACCAAATACCTCATCTTTAGTCGGTATTCTTATTGCTCTCTCGTAGCTGGCTCGGAGGAAGAGGTCCTTAAGAAAAGAATACTTGAGCCCCGTACCGTAACCCGTTTCGCGACCATCAGCAGCATACTCGAAAACTTGGTCACCACCAAACGCACGAAAGTCGGCAGTACTTTGGTCGTAATAGTAATACTTCCCAAACAAAATGGATTCTAATTTAGAATCAAACCACTTGGATTCGTAAGCAATACCACTAATTGAACGGGTTAAAAAGGAGGGTACAGTATTAGGGTCTATTCCTCCGATAGTTGGTGCTAGAGGATCGTTACCAACAACTTTCTGATCGCTCAAAAAAGAGGTAAGCTTGATAACATGGGCTGGACTAAGACTATACTCTAGGTTAACACGATGAGCCTGAGAGCGGGTCTCTCCTTCCCGTTGGGAAGGTAAACCTAGTACTTCCATGCCTTGATTATTAGTAGCTACCACCTCACCAAACCAGTTATAAACATTAGTGGTAGAGTCATCAACGAATTCTTTAGCTACAGAAAAATTACCGAAATAATTGAAGAGAAATTTGTCTTTAAAGAAGGCTTTTTGGTAGTGTAAATTATGTATGAGAGCATTGCGTTCCAGATCAGCTTCACCTACGGCTTTATTGCCGATACGTACTCCGTGTTGTATCTCATCATAACGCTGATTGTATCCAATGGTATAGGTCAACTTATTAGCCCATCGAGTATTAACTAAACCAATAGTACCCTGAACCATAGAAGACTGATGGACACTGTGGAACCGCTCTACCTCGACTTCTTCCTCTTTAAAATCAGGGGTTCGCTGTTTAGCACGAATTCTGTAGTTGTTGTCGGAGTAGTTGTAAAAAGAATTCACAGAAGCTATGACATGCTCACCGAACTTCTTAGAAGCATTCAGCGAGCCTACGTGAGTGTTAAATGAGCCTACCTGGTAAGAAGCATCCAAGTAATCATAATCCACTTGCCGACTGACGACGTTGATGCCACCCGCCAGAGCGTCGGTACCTACGTCTATAGGCATCACTCCTTTATAGACATCTACCCGTTCAATAGCATTCACGGGAATATTATTGATTTGAATGCTACCGCCGTAAAGCTCTAAGGGAATGCCATCAATGTAGGTTCTTACTGCTTGTCCGGTCAAGCCATTTAACTGAATATTGGTACGACTTCCCAATCCTCCTGACTGTCTAACTCGTACCCCGGCAGTACGATTGAGCACAGTCACTACATCGGCTGATTCATTTTGCAGCTTCACAACATCAATTGATGAGATTTGAAGGGGATTAGAAGATAACCGTTTAGCCTCAGATTCGGCAATAATCATTATTTCATCAAGCTCAGCGGTACCTGCCTTCAACTTGAAATTTATCCTCTTCACCTCGTTTTGAGCGATGGCTACCTCTTTGCTCAGTTTTTCAAAGCCAACCATGGAGACCTCAATAACATAAGTACCTGCCTTGAGCTTTTTCAACTCATAAAAACCATCTGGATTGGTAGTAACCCCCTTAGTAGTTCCCAAAACTATCACTGTAGCACCGGGAAGCGGATTGTCATTGTCGTCAACTACTGTCCCTTTCAAGTTACTGGCCATTAAATAAGTGCCAATCAGGATGAACAGTAAGGTAAGGCTAGGTCTCATTAGCTCTATTTAGACTAATTCAAATGAATGCAAAGGTGAGTAAGAAGTCAATAAGAAGCAATAGCTAGACTTAGTATATTTATATTCAGCGGTAAGAATCAAGAAACATAGAAGCACCTTAACTAAAACAGTCTCCCGACGCAACGTGAGATTTACGCATCCTAGTAGCAAGAAATTGCTGTCTCTAAAAAGTCAGGTCGATTGATTTAATCTCTCCGTCGGAAGCTCAGACAGTATTCTTTTCAGATACGGACAGGCCGTTTCGTGAAGGACTTGCTTTAGAATGCGGCTACGTTCCGTAGGGTGTTGTTCTAAACGAAGCTGTAACTGTAGCAAAAAGTCATCAAAGGTGCGGGCAGTTTCCATTGAACTGGTACGTTAGGATTGGATAATTTTATACGCTTCATGAATAGTCAATGCTTCACAAATGAACTTTTTCAGGACAGATACATCTGCTTGGCTTAGGCAAAAGCCTACCTTTGCCTGCGAACTATGTAGTGTGACGTGAGGACGACCCAAAAAATCATAGCAATATTTGTCAGCTGTTAGACTATCGAGGACAGCCTGAAACTGCCTTAACTCGGCTCGACTAAAAGATGCACAACAACTACGATAAACTAACGAGTAACATTGACAACTGGAACACCAGCTCATTTGAGCTTCATTGGTTTCGTTAAGCGTCAGCGAAGATTGAGTAGTACACATAAGCAATCGTTATATCAGTCAGTCAGCAGTAAGCAGCTGAGGGTTTTATTGGTGCCTCAGTTGGGTTAGGTTCATAAGCTCACTACCCCTACCCCACTGAGGACTTCAAGCTTTAGCAGATATTACTACGATCTGGCTAAAGCGTTTTCCTTAAAGTTTGATCATTACTTAATTACATTACCGAGTGAGTTGGTATGATGCCTATCTAAATATTATTTAGAATTATTATAAATAGCTGTAAAGGTAATGGCTATCTCGCTTTGTAGCAAGGGCTATTACTAGCTCTTTTCACTACTATTAATAGCTAATCATTTAGCTATTAATATAGCTAAATGTGCTCAAAGAGGCGATTGCGTGAAATGCTCTACTGTAGAGAATGAAGGTATCATTTCACCTTTTTGCTAAGAAGAATAGAGAAGTGATTTAAGTAACCGTTGCCGTACGCGGCATACTGAAGGCGGGTTAACTTTTGGTTGGTTTCTTTTCTTTCGGCTCTTTATTCCGAGTACCATAGAAGTAAAGGGAGTGACTATTTACAGTAATGTCAAATACTTCTTCAATGGTTTTTTTAATAGACTCGATACGAGGATCGCAAAACTCAACTACCTCCTGCGTATCAGTCAGAATAATATGGTCGTGTTGCCGATAAAAAAATGATTTCTCGTAGTGGGCTTTATCATCCCCAAACTGATGCTTTCGGATTAGATTACAGTCCAATAAAACTTCAATAGTATTGTACACGGTAGCCCGACTCACCCTAAAACTTGCGTTTTTCATTTTGATGTACAGAGAATCTACATCAAAATGCTCCTCACTGTCATAGATCTGTTCTAAAATAGCGTATCTCTCTGGCGTTTTCCGCAGGCCATTCTCTTCTAAAAATTTGGTAAAAACATTCTTTACCACGCTAAAATCGTTTTTTGCTATCATAGTAGAGTGCTCAGGATGATTACTTGAACCTACGGCTTTTAACGAAGAGGGCATAAGAAATGATTAAAAAAAGTAGAAAGCTAGCTCTTTGGAGGGGCTAGCTTTCTACTTTTAGAGATAATATGCTAGGCACTGATACTCTGAGGTGCCCAAACGGAACACATCATACCGGGAGCCGCTTTGCCGGGGTTGGCACAGTCTTCCTGCTCAAAACGAACACAAGTAGTACAGTCCCGTTCATCTGTCAATTCAGCCTTCATACCAAAGCTGTCACAGGTGTAGTGACTCCCCACTTTCACACCGTGAATTTTGCACATATGATCGCTCATCAAATTTTCGCAATTCACGCAGTTATTTCCTAATCGTATTGCCATGGTTTTATTATTTTTGGTGATGCTACAAAGGTAAAAAAGGAGCACCATAGAATGAATATAAACAACTGACAACCAGAAATTTGTAATTAGATTGTTTCTAAATAAACAGAAGGTTTTATCATAGATTATTAGACCATCACAGGCTCTTTAGTTTTATTGACTTTCTTTTTGTTTACAGGCTTGGCTTGGCTGACCGACAATACTGTAATACTGCTTAGTATAATCCACGCTACGTCCACAAAAAACAGATCAGGATACCCCCGAGCATGTGCATTCCAGAACCAAATCCCCGATTGAAAACCATTGACTACCGGGATAAGCGTCCCCAGTATCGCTGCCAAAATTAGGGCGTGCTGGTTAATCTTAAAATAGTTTTTAATCCGGAAGGCGTAAGCGGTATAGGCAAGCCAGAAACCAAAGAAAACATAATTGATGGTATCAAAACGGTTTTCCATAGCGAGCGGAAGGCACTTGGCAATAATGAATAGCAAGGCAATAGCAGGATAGAGACCCAAGCAGCCCCCTAAGTAGATAGCTCCTACATTACGATTGAATGTTGCTCGGTGCGCGTACATCTTTTTTTCGCGAGCAGTCAACCAGACCATTACCCCCGATATGATGACAAAGCAGGTAAGGATCGCCAATAGAAAATACACTCCTCTTACCAGATTTCCACCAAAAGAACCAAAGTGGAGTTTGATAAAGTAGTTGATGGATGCTGTTTTGAAAGAACTCTCCCGATAGGTTTCTTTTTCTAGTAGTTTACCATCCGTTAATCGATAGCTTGTGAAATCCTGAGCAGAAAAATCTTGATCGGTTTTCACGCCGATGAGTGTATTTAAATGAGCATTTTCATCTCCGTAGCTCTTGATAAAAAGCTGAAAAGTCTCAATCTCTTCTTCAGGAATATCCGCTAGTACGTTCTTTACCAGCGGGCTGATAGAGGTTTGCTGACTACTTTTTCCTTCCAAAGCGTAGGTTTTTCGGGCAGGTATCAAAATCTCGGTGGCTTTATTAGCATCACCGTACACCAGCAGAACTACCGGAAGTATGACGATGCCCAGTCCGAAGAAAGTACCTGTGACAGCATACATCAACTGAAAGGGTAGCCCCACTACTCCTAGAGCCGTATGAGCGTCAGTCCATAGATTTTTAATAGAAGATGTTAAACGAAACGTAAAGAAATTAGAGACAATTTTCTTCCAGTGTACGATAAGACCCGTGACGATAGCAAACAGAAAGAAAAGCGAAACCAAGCCCGAAAGAAAGAGACCTACCACAGGAATTTGCTGGAAATAGTGTAGCCGGGTCAGTAAGCGACCAATGCGCTGTTGAGAGCCGTTGGCTTCATCTGGCTCAGTCAGTTGATAGGTTTCAGGATTAATAACATAATTTAAGCGAGCCGTTGCCTCGGCGTACTGCGCGCTATCTGCTTCAGGCAATTGGGCAAGAGAATCTGCCGCAATGGTATTAGCAGGAGGATTAGCAAAAATGCGTAGATGTTTCCCGTTATTTTCAGCCAGACTAACGACAAAATCTCTACTGTACATTTGATAGCCTTTCTTTTCCACCTCTGCCAGTATCCGCTCATAATCCAGATCAAAAGAAAATTCTTTGGCTGGTTCATTGATTTCCCAATTGTTGATATTGTTTTGAAAAAGCGCAAATGCCCCAGCCAAGAAGATAACGTAGAGTGCTACACTAATGACAATGCCAGATACAGTGTGCGTATTGAACAAGACATTATGCAAGCGTCGGTTGACATTATCCGTCCCATCATGATCTGTTGCTTTCCTTTTCATCTTATTACATTTTTATAAAATAAATGATTGCCGCTCCAATCAAGCTTATCGAACTGATCACTCCCCATACTCTTTGAGGGCTTTTGATCCAGTACACGAATAGCATCACCAGTACCCAAATGCTAGGAAATGTAAACCAAACACATAGTATCACTAATTCGGCATCCCAAAGCAGAGCAGGTAAAATATGTAAAATGGATGTTAGAATTAATCCACCTAGAATGGCAGCCGTTACCTTGCTAGCTTTAGCCCAACCCGATGTCAATAGATATTTCTTATTGGCAGGCATACTTTTATTGTTAAGGGCTAAATTTCGGTTGTCGGTTTCTTAAGAAATGGAACGAAGAGCAGAACCAGGCTGGCTACACAAGTCCATAAAGCTAAACTAGCAATAATGCCCACAGCGGCTCCCATTGCATTGATTAGCAAGATTATACCCAGTAGTGCTGCGAGAAAACCAACCCCTCTGAACAGGATAGGATTCTTATCTGGCCAGAAGGATAAGCCTATCATTTGTGGCCGCTCTACCTTTCTTGCTACAGCATAAAAACACACCACTGAAACTACGTTACAAATCAGACTTAAACTTATCATTACTATCGTATTCTAGCCATATTCTCGAAAAAACCAGGAGTTGAAGTTAGTTTTTCCAGAGTATTATTTTCAGTAAGCCTGTAAAGGTCATTCACTAAGTCTGTGCTGCCCCCCACTGATGGATCGGAGTTCGTTGCTACAACATAAAGCTCCCCATTAATCGGAAAAACAACATTTAGTGCTTTGGAAGGATCATTAAAGGGAACTTCAGTTCCCTTCCAGTCGGAAGTAGAGCCTACATAGAGTTTTCTTCCTAGGGAAGCCTGAAAAATAGCCGCTTGAGCGTTGGCTGCAATTTCTTCTTCGGTTCCTGCGGTGAGGACAGTTATGAATCGGTCTCCATTGATTCGCAAACCACCTATTCCCAATTGTGGGTAGCCTTCGTCAGTAATATCTGAAACCAACATATTGAATGATGGGTCAAACGTACTTTCACCACGGTTGATCCGTCGGATTGTTTGAACTGTATCTCGATTTTCAGCTACTAGGTATCGTCCAAAACCAAAGTAAGCATCGGCGCTGAAATAGTAATCTCCATTTCCATCAATGGCACCTTCAGTACCAGCTGCTATGTTTTCATCAAAAATGGTTTCTGCCGTTTGAGCAACTGGGTCGATGATGATTATACGAGCTCCTGGCTTATTAGAAAAAGTGGCAAAATCGAAACCGGAAAATCCATAAAATACCCTCCCATTGCCATCAATACTTGCATTAAAACCTGCTCTATGTGCCTCAGGGATAATATCTGGATAGTCTAGTGTTCCGGTAATTTCCATAGTAGAAGGATTCCAAAATACAAATTGGCGCACACCTTGGACAAAGGCTATGGCATGTTCGTCAGATACTATAGCATTGGATGAGCCGAATCCTGAAACCCCAAGTCCAACTACCGATAACTTATCCTCCTCGACCAAATCGTTGTTTTCATCTACACTGAAGCGAATGATCTCTACGTTTTCCGAATCGAATACATATACCTTTCCATTGTACACCATCATTCTACTATTACTGTTAAATTCAGTAGCATCAGCTATGTCTACCTCATCCGTCAAGCTTGAAAGTACATTGAAATAGACGGTACGAGTACCATCAGGCGTTTGGACGGTGCTTTGGATAATAAAGGCTGGTTCACCAGTAGGACCAGCCATGTCATCATCCTCACTACAGGCAAAAATTATTGAACCTACTAGCAACAGTAGGAGCAAGTTCTTAATCGTTGGTTTAGTCATTATTTGTCTCATTAGTTACTGCTCTTTCGTCTTTGTATCTGAGAATTATTTTGATGTAAAAGGCCGTTATTGTCTCCAGCCTGTGCCCACTTCTACTTATTCAGTAATATTTGCTCTACCTTATTCTTGCTACTTGGCGAATAAAGCCCTGCGTGACCGTTACAATTTCAATTTTTGCATCGTCCGTGATACGATAGAGGGGAGCGCGAGCGTCTGATCCACGATCGTCAATAAAGGTGGGGGTTGTATAAAACTCTCCATCAATTACCCAGGGAGCAAACAGGAATAGTTCATTATCTAGCGTTTGCACTTTTTCTGCATTCCACTCCCCAACCGTGCCTGTGTAAAGTAACCACGGGGCTGAAAAAGCAGCACGCAGATCCTTCTCGATAAGAGGGCCACTGGAGTCGTCATGAGCAACGACTACATAGCGATCACCCTCCACGGTGTAATGAAGAATATCAGGATACCCATCTTCGTTGGTTTGTACACCATTTAGCACAAACTCTGAGTCAAATGTGGTTTCACCATTCTCGATCTTCAGTATTATGGGTGATGGTTGTTTCTCAACATTGAAATTATGACCAATTCCAAAGTAGGTGTTACCCGAAAAATAGTAATCACCAGCAGCATCAAACATACCGACATTACCAGAAGGAAGTGTCTCATCAAAAGCAACTTCAACTGTCTCGTTCACGGGATCAATGATAACTACTCGGGCTCCTGGTGAAACCTGGAAAGTAGTAAAATCTAACCCTACGGTAGCAAGGTAGACCTTTCCATCTGTACTGATGGCTGGGCGATCAAATTGTGCACTAGGTGGGAAATTATCTTCAAAAGGTATCGTCGATACAATTTCCATGGCAGTGGGATCCCAAATGACGATTTGCCTGACATCCGAATCAATATAGACTGCCCGGGTATCCGAAACGAAAGCAATAGCAGAACCAAAAGAGGGAATTCCCAGATTGGCCATAGAAAATTTATCTTCTTCATTCACATCGGTGGAATTTTCACCTACACCATAGCGGGTGACTTCCAACGTCTCTCCGTTAAATGCGTAGACTTTCCCATTAAATGTTCTGATTCTGGAGCGGCCGCCTAATTCAATAGCCTGAGAAAGATCAATTTCGCTATCTAAAGTCGGTGTTATTGCCATGTAGACGAATCGCTCGCCGGTTGGCGTTTGAGTTTCTACCTGAAAGAGATAGGCAGCATCGGCTGTATCAACAGGATCAATATTTTCGTCACTATCACTACAAGAAGAGAACGCTACCCCTACCATAGTTAGCAGGATGAGTTTTTTCATCACCTGTTTCATTGTCGTTTGTATCACCATTAATTACTGAATTATTAAAATGTAAAAATTGATTTGATGTAAAAGGCTCTTCCGGGCCGTTGCACTCCGAAGAAATCAAATACTTGTGCATCTGATAAATTCTGGATTTCTCCGGTAAGTGAAAGTTTCTTATTCTCTATCAAGCGACTGTAAGTCACACCCACATTTTGAATGAATTGGCTCGGGATTACCTGTTTCGTATCCCTCCTTCCTGCACTTTCCCATGAGCGGAAAAACTCATGTACATACCTTGTCCCGCCAAAAAGGGTTAAATCATCCTTACTCGAGAAGAACTTATCCAGCTGATACCTGATGGTATTATTTAAAAAGAGGTAGGGCCTATTGGGGATTCGGTCACCTTCAAACGCACCAAATGGGCCGGAATCTGAAGTATTGATAAAATCAAAATAGGTACTATTGGCCGTGATCGTAAAGTTTCTGTTCTGTGAAGTCCAGCTTGTGTTTACCTCTAGGCCCCGTGAAGAGGCATTCGCTACGTTTTGGTACACAAAGAAATTATCCGTACCCAATAGGATAATCAAATCCTGTACTTCCCGTAGGAAAGCATTCATTCCTACTCCAAAATCAGAGTTATCGGAAAAGTTGGTTTTGAAATTAGCCGCCAGGTTGATATTGTGACTTCTCTCAGGGTTAAGGTTTACATTATCAAAAATGAAAAGGCCATCACCAAAGACTTCCAAGAGATTGGGTAGACGGGTGGCAAACTCATAGCTGGTTTTGAGTTTCCACTTTTCATTCAACTGATATTTTAAGCTGGCTCCCCAACCTAAGTTATTAGTCGTCCGGCTAGCATCGGTAAGAGCCCCACCGTTTTCAACTTCTTCGGTGGCAAGCACCTGAGTATAATGTTTTACAAACCCGATGATATTTAGAGCATCTGTTTGTCGGTACTCATACTCTAAACCATTAACCAAGGTAAGGATTTCGTTTTCCAGAGTTAGCCGATCTATCGCCCCTGGATCAGTAATTAGTGCATTTCGCCCTGATCGTGTACTGAAGGTTGGCGCAGAAGAAAATCGTAGTTCGTGAGCATCGCTTATATTATACCCTACATTAAGCCGGTTGTAAAAGGTAAAGTCATCAAAAGTCACATCACTTGGCTCCCCTCTTTCGCCCGGTGTATCTCTGATAATGATTTCGCCATCTAAGTTTCTAGAGGGCTCTCCTTCCCAGGTATAGACTAATGTTGCGGTATCCAGTAGCTGGGTTTCAGCTCTCGAAAAGCCAGCAATATTTTCAACAGAAAACCGATCAGCCCAATTCTTTTTCCATTTCACTAATCCACCAAAAGTACCGGAACCAGTGGTTATTTCCCCATAAGGGATAGTCATGATAAAGTTATGCTGCAAGTCTCGCTCTCCATCGCTGAAAAACCCTTTAATCATGAATAAATCAGCCCACCTTTGATTTTTTATACCTACGTCAACATTGATTCCTCTAGCCAAATAGGTATCGTGAAATCTCCTGACCGTTCTTTCGGATAGTCTGCCTCTAGCATCAGGAATTTCTACATCAATTTTATAATTATTTCTGGCATAATCGTAGAAACCACTGGCCTGCATGAAGAAGCTACTGCCTATGGGTTGATGGTAACCGTTTATGGCTAACCTGTGCGTGCCAAATGACCCAGTCTGATAAGAAATGCCCCCCCCCGCTCCTTCAAATGATTGATTGGAAACAATATTTACGGCTCCACCTAGCGCATCGGCTCCAAACCTAACCGGAACTACTCCCTTATATATCTCAACCCGATCAACTAGATTCACTGGTATATTAGCTATACCGAATGAGTAGCCCATTGCCTCCAGTGGAACACCATCAACGAAAAAGCGGATTTGATCATTAGTAAGTCCATTTAACGAAAATTGGGCATCAGAACCTAAACCACCACTACGTTGTACGTTGACCCCTTGCGTTCTAGCCATCACCTCTCCCAGATCTACGGTCTGGATCTTGGCTTCTTGGGTCTCGATTATATCCACCGCTTTGGCTGACCTTTCTAGTAGAGCTACTTCGCTTTCCGCTTGCACAATTACCTCTTCCAGTTCAGAAAATCCCTCATTGAGGATAAAATCCATCGTCATAGCCTCATTCGCTGGAACCACAATGGTCTGAGTGATCTTTTCCAGCCCTACATACGATAGCTCTAGGGTATATTGTCCTGGTGCAACATCTGAGATGATGTATTCTCCTTTGGTATTGGTGGTAGTACCCTGCTGGGTGCTAGGTATCACTACAGTTACCCCCGGCAATGGATTGGATTGCGGATCGGTCACCTTTCCCGAGATGACCGATTGTCCCCAGAGGATAGTTGCATGGCTCCAAAATAGTAGGATGGTAGGGTAGATTTTGTATATTGTCACTTATTTAGACTCATTATAAACAAATGCAAAGCTAATTAACCAAGCTATTCAGGTAGTCCGCCAAACGGATTTTAACTTCCGCCAAACGGATTTTTACCATGTCTCAACATCGTACGTGTACTATGAGAAAAAAAATATACAGTCAGAATAGAGCCCAGTCATTGGTTCAGTACGGGCGTTTATCGAACTATTTTGATGAAGAATTAGGAATGGGAGAACGAGCGTTTTTGGCCACGAATGGTGAGGCATCGTGCCAATATTGGGAATGTTACTTTGATACGTTGCATATCGGGCACGGGTGTATTTCTTTCGATAGAAACACAACGGTTCAAGTAGGAAGTGAAACTGAAACGATAGAACTGGTTTTTCTTTTCCGAGGGAGCTGGCAGCGGAAATTATCGGGATTCGACAACCCGCTTGATATGCAGGTAAATCATCACAATATTATTTACGCGGCCCCTTTCGAAGGCTCCAGCTCATTTTCCTCTTTATATAACTCTATCGACGTACTCCACATTCATATCTCACCTGCTGCCTTTCTGAGGTACTTGCCAAATAGTCACCCCTTGTTTAACCATTTTAGAAATAGCATCACTACAAAAAGCTCGGCGATACTAAGTCCGTTTTCTCGACAAATTACCCCTCGAATGCATCGGCTCATTCAAGAGATTTTACATTGCACTAGGCAGGGAATTATAAAGCGGGTGTATTATGAGTCTAAAGTACTAGAACTTTTAGTACAGCAACTGGAGCAGTTCATGCAGGAAGGAGATTATCCTGATTATTCACTAAGTAGAGATAATGTTGACCGAATACACGCTGTTCAAGACTATATTATCAATAACATTAATCAGCCAATTACACTTACCTACCTAGCCAAGATGTTTGGGACAAATGAATTTACACTGAAAAGAGGATTCAAAGAAGTTTTTGGAACGACCGTCTTCGGCTTCTGGAACGACCTCAAAATGCACCAAGCTAAAAGCCAGTTACTTGACGAAGATACTACTATTACTGATATTTCTTTTGCGTTGGGCTATAAGAACGCCCGGCATTTTAGCACTGCTTTCAAAAGAAAATTTGGTATCTCTCCCCGAGAAATGAGAAAAGGTAAGTCTTTGTAGGCGTTATTCTGTCTGCTGCTACAACAATAAGACCCAACTCGCCACTTTATTCGCACCGACCAAACGCAGATGGATGATATTATCCATGAGTTGAAGAGTTCTTGAAAATTTAACTGTTCTTTAACAGAAATTTATTCGCCAAAGCAGAACTTACGATTATAGCCAACTTTAGTAATTCTATCCAATAAAGTTAGTCTCAATATTCAAAGTAAACCCTCTTAATCATTCCGCGTAAATTTAGCAGTTTGCTCATGGCTCAGAGCGGTAGAAGTGCTGAGTAATACGATATTAATGACTGGTGATCTCGTCTGTCGTAAGATCCATTAAATTTCTAGTAGCAATGGTTGAAATTCTGATGATTTTCGGTAGTGACCCAGCCTAGTTTCAACAGACAGTTCCATAGTGATAGATTGTGTCTTGGTTATACCTGTGTGGATTTGACCCGAGGGTTTCGCTTTTCGACTAAATGAGTATTGGCTTTTATCAAGCGTTTTGTCTTTTCTTTCTTTTTTCGTCCCCACCAGAGTAAAAACCCAGTGATGGGTAAGCTAGCTGTCACCAAACTAGCTAAAAAGGCCAGTATTTTACCCAGCCATCCGCCGATAGCACCTACGTGAATGTCGTAATTACTACGTATTAGGTGATCAGCAAAATTGGCCTGATCGTACTTACCGTAGATACTGTGTGCGTTAAGCTCTTCCAACGTACGGGTATCGAAGAACCGATAGTCGGCGTTGTAGAATACTCCCTCCTGCCGGGATACTTCTACGTAGATACTCGCTGTGTCGCTGGTAGGGTAATGAATCTCCCAACTCACAGCGCCGTCTTTTTCAGCTCGCAATTGCTCCAGCAGCCGATCTACAGAAGACCCCTCGGATAAGGACTGCGGACTGCTTACGTTATCGGGAATCACGAAGCGCGGATTCTGGTCACCGCCAACGGATTTATACACTACGTAGTAGAACCAGCCGTAGCCCATCACCGATCCGGTAAGAGCCAGCGTGAAGGCTAACAGATAAATATAGAACCCGACTACCGAGTGTAGGTCAAAATTCTTGCGACGCCAGCCAGTGGTTGGCTTCCATCGAAACTGGAATCGCGCAGGAGCCGCCCGGCGGTTCTTCGGCCACCAAAGCACTAGCCCGCTCACCAAAATCACTAAAAATAGTAACACAGACACCAGCACTACATGGGTACCCAGAGCGGAGGGCAACCAAAGGTACTGGTGGCCATCGAGCACCCAGGCAAAAAAGCCATTCCGATGATCTACCGTACTAAGTACTTCGCCTCGGTAAGGATGGATGAATACACTCTGGTGAAAGACAGGTTCGTATTCATAGAAGATGACCTCAATCGGATCGTTCCTGTTCCCGTACACCGCTCCGTGGACCTCTCGACCCGGAAGCACAGTTTCGGCCAAAGCCTTCGCCTCCGTAGGAGTAACGTTAGGTTGGTTTTGTACGACAATAGGCTCTTCCTCTGAAAGGAAACTTTCAATTTCCTCCTTAAACACCCACGCACATCCAGTGATGGAGACAATAAATACCACTAGCCCGGTGACTAATCCGAGCCAGCCGTGGATCTGAAGGACTACTTTTTTGGTGGTAGCATTCATAGTAGAGTGTTAAGTAGTTAGTCAAGATTAGTAGCAAGTGGTTACGCCAATCAGTGGTAGTAGCATTACTACTAGCTACTGGGTTGCTACTCTAGAATTTTATTAGTTCTTGGTATTTTGTATTTAATTCTAAACAACCCTTGATCAGACAGCTGCGAGGTAATACACTAGACTGCAATCACTAAAATATTTGCTCGTTTTACCATTGATCTTGGCTCCGCAGTTAGGAGTAGTCGATAGCATGTAAACCCCGTTTGATTAAGCCGGATAGGCGATCGATATCAAGGCCACGGAAGTACCTCTCACTAATAGGAGATTCAAACTACACGATGTCGATAATCCGCTAACCATCAAAATTAAGAAACTGTTTGAGTTAAGCCTTGTTATTTTTTGGGTATCTTTTTCCGCTACTCTGCGGCTTTTTCTTACCCGTAGTGGAACTGATCACAACTTAGGCTACATAGCTTGAAAAGAGCCTAGATTGCCAAAAAACCTCTATTAATAAATCAAAAAACATTACTCAAACAGTTTCTAATAGTTTTACCGAAAACTATAGGTAACAGCTAGCCTTCCGTTAATTCCGGGTTCAGATTGCCAGTACCGTACTCCAAAAGAATCGGCTCCAGATAGTAGGTATTCATTAGTGATGTTATTCACATTGAGCTGAACTCTAAGTCTGGTGCTTTGCCAGAATAAACCTCCATCCAATCGGAAGTAATCGGGCAGTACCGAGTCATTATCCGCCCCAATTGACCAAGAAGAACGATTAACCTGATACTGATATCCTAGTGATGCGCCAAAACCCTTCAAGGCAGACTTCTCGGCAAAAGTATAGGTGAACCATCCGTTGGTCATATGCCGGGCGTGACCCGCTAATCGGTTGCCAACATTTTCAGGGTTGGTATCTTCTGTAATCTCAACGTTTGTATTAGCATAGTTCAATATGCCAGTTAGGCCGGGCAGAATCTCACCTTGCAAGTCAAACTCAATACCTCGAGATTGCACTTCGCCGGATTGAACAAAGAATTGTTGGCCGGGAACTGCTAGGGCAAGGTTGTTTTTAGTAATCTGATAAGCTCCTAACGAGGCTCGGAGCTTACCGTTGTAAAAGCTTTTCTTCAATCCACCTTCTATATTACTTGATATTTCGGGATCTAATGGGTCACCAGATTCTAAAACCCCGTTTTGACCTAGAAACGATTGATCAAATAAACCAAATACGGCCAAGCTGGGGATCACATCGAAGCTCACGCCTACTCTGGGGGTAAACCTTTCGTCAATTTCATCCTTACCAGTAGATCCTAGGCTTTCTAAGATGGTGAACCGTCCGGCCAGCGTCAGTCGTAACCGATCGTTTGCCAAACCAATTTCATCCTGTATGTAGAAGGCTGTCGTTTCAAAACCATTGTAAGGTTCATCAAAGCGATCCTCTACGTCTTGGGAGCGATCAAAACCCAAATTGTCTCGATTCCTCCCGTAAGAAGGGTTGTAGATATTGAATGCTTCACCATCCACAAAGCCAGTGTAGAAGTCAGCGTAGTACTGTCTATCCGAATAATCAATACCTGTCAAAATAGTATGACTGACGCTTCCCGTTTGAGCACTACCATTAACAAAAGCCTGGGCATAGTTACTTTCCGAGCGCGCGTCCCAAATGAAAATAGAGCGGAACGCATCCCCGTTAACGGCCAAACTATCAATCCAAGCCGAATTTCCTACCTGATCGTAGACTAGCCGACCCAGTTGCGTGGTCAAACTCCAGTTATCCGAAATTTGGTGATTGAAATTGACGTAAATGGTACTTTCGTTAATATCAGTAGCTGGATAATTGGTATCTCTAAAGCTAAAATCCTGCGGTAGCGAACCAAAATCCTCAGTTCCGGGTACAAATACATAAGCAGCACCGATTAGCGACTCGGCTTGCTGGTAGTTCCATTCAGCATTTAGGGAAGTGCGTTCGGAAAAATTGTAGGTAAGGGAGGGAGCTATGGCAAAGCGTTGAACATTTTCGCCACCTCGGTGCGTGTCTTGTGTTTGATATACTCCGTTAAATCGGTAAAGTAGCTTTCTATCGCTGGTTATCTTTCCACCTAAATCCACTGATCCCCTCAGAAAATCAAAGCTCCCGCCCATCAGCGTCACTTGACCAATTTCCTGCTCAGTCGGCTTTTTAGTAACCACGTTGTAGATTCCTCCGGGCTCACCTGCAGTGAGCATAAAACTCGATGGCCCTTTAACAAACTCAATCCTCTCCACCAACGCCATATCTTCGGCCAGTGGTCCCCAAAGGTCACTCACGTTAAAACCGTTGCGGAAGGCTGGCAACCGGAAACCCCTCATACGTATGCTGGCAAAGTGCCCCCAGTGCTCCCGCATGGTAACCCCACTCACATTTCGAATTACGCCCTCCATAATACTAGTAACTTGCTGATCTACAAGAAGATCGTTACTAATTACTTGGATATTCTGGGGAAGCTTGGCGATATCTGTTTTTTGACGCAGGGAAGTGGAAACCTTGTTAGCAACATACTTATACTTCTGCGATGAAATGGTAATCTCGTCAAGCTCGGCTGATCGTACCTCCAGATTAATCGGATCAACGGTAGTCACTTCATTAGCTATGACCTCTATGTCAGTCGTAATTGCCTCGAACCCAACCAATGAGGTAACTAACTGATACTGTCCCACAGCAACATTTTCAATCTCGAAGGCTCCTTTTCTATCTGTGATAGTTCCTTTACTGGTACCCTTAAGAGCAACATTCACCAACTCCAAAGGTTCTCCATTAACGTCTTCTATCGTTCCCCTGATAGATCCTACTTGAGCTAAACTCACATTGAAACTCAGTAAGAGTGAAGTAAGTGAAAAAAAAATTATTCTCATTTTTATATGGTTTTATATGGTTTTATATGGTTTTATATGGTTTTATATGGTTAGATATGAACGTGGGCAAAAGTAATTTCCACTCTATTTCTTTCCAAAGTTTATTTAGACTATTTAAAAATAAATAGAAAGTACTTAGCTTTTAATCAATCTCTAAAGTCCTCTTTTGTATTCTTTATCTATTCTCTAATCTCACTCCTAAGGCTTACTCCACCTGCCTTTTGAGTTTATTTGTAACCAAGGAAAAATAAAAGAAGTAGATGTAGCTATGTCCTACTAACTTCTTAATGAGAATGAAAATATCTTAGCTAATGCTTCTAAAACTTATTGGCAAGATGCTACTATCCAGCAATCTCTATTTGCCGAAAAGTTTTCTTATTTCCCCGCCGCTTCTTCGTCTTCCTCTTTCTTCCCCACCGGGTGGCGTTCCACCAGATATAAAAACCAGTGACAGGTAAACTAGCAGCAATCAGACTTGCCAGGAAAGCTAGTATTTTTGTCGGTAATCCGCCAATTAAGCCTAAATGGATCGGATAGTTAAGGTGCATAATACGTTCTCCGGCATTTTGCTCATTCCACTTCTCAGAAGCAATCAACTCACCTGTATAGCGGTCGTAGATATACTCATCGTGACGGTCGTAATTTTTACCTTGTTCGGTTAAAATACTGACGGCGATACTCGCGGTTGAGTCCATTGGGTAGGAAACCGAGTAGCGGTAAACTTCAGGATATTGATCCAAGGTAGTAGCCGTCACCCGGTCAATCAGCCTAAAGAGTTGATCGCTAGTTTGTGGTACAGCTTCGGGATGATACGTTGAAAGTATCTCTTGATGTTCTGTCAGAGCTTCGCCAACTGCCATAAAATACACTCCACTGCGGAACCAGTCAAAGCTCCAGACCAGTCCGGTGAGAGCAATGATGATAACCACCCCCAGAACGTAGAAACCTAGTACATTGTGCAGATCATAGTTTACTCGCTTAAAACTTGCGCCCCACTTCACAGAGAACCGCTGTTTGTAACCTTTTTTGCTTTTGGGGAACCACAAGACTAAACCTGTAATGAGCATCAGGATGAAGGTGACCGTAGCCCAGCCAACAACTTGATGGCCAATTTCGCTAGGAAGCAATAGAGAAGTATGGAACTTGACCATCCAGCCCCAAAAGCCACCTTCCCATAGTTCGTTTAGCATCACTTCGCCGGTGTATGGGTTTTGATGAATTTCTCGGTAGCCCGCCGGAATATCTGCCACTTCGTTACCGGGATGGTAGAACCAGTTGATAATGACGTTATTTTCCTGCTCACCGGTAAAAAAGTATTGGTAAGTACCTCCCCGGGGCACCACTTCCAGCGATTTCTGAAAGATTAGGCTGGGTGAAGCTGCCGGAGCATTTTGTTCCGGTACCGTTACCGTTCTATCATAGCTAGAGGTTCCAGTTGCCCAGCGAATTTCTTTCTCAAAAACCATAATCGCCCCGGAAATGCTTACCAAAAACACCACCAGCCCAGAAGCGAGTCCGAGCCAAAGGTGAATTTTACCGATGAGTTTTCTAACAGTCATGTCAATCGTTCTGCATAATTCGGAATGCTCTTACGCTATTACCGTCTAATTCGGCTCCTACTGTAAAGGCATCAGCTCCCCCGTTAATATCTATCTCGTAGACATGCGCGGCACCACCCACCGGACTTATCGGCCAGTATAGTTTATCATCTAATAACACTCCTCCATCAATTGCTATGAAAGGTCCAGGAGGGATATTAAGCTTGGTTACAGTCTGATTATAAAGATCTATCCTAACTACTGAGGTATAATTTTCACTCCACGCTTGATCCCACTCATTCGTAGCATCTTCATCGAGAAGCTTACCGTAGGCAATACCATTACCCACATATTGAACCCCAATCAGACTGACGGTGCTAGGGAATTGATCGGAAATATTGAAGACGTAAGAATCATCGTACTCACCATCACGAATCCGAACAAAAACGCTAGGCATTTCTTCTCGAGTGCCCATGTTGTACCAGTGCTTGCTGCGGATATTTTGCTGATAAATATCGCCTTGCTCGTCCAAAATGGCACTAGGCCCCGAGAAGCCCGCAACTGTTCCCAGTGAGGCAGTAGAGACAATCATCCGACCGTTCTCAAATGTCGGATAATCATAAACCCAAGTGATGAGCGAATCAGGAAAAGAATCCCACGCACCTCGGTTAGAATACATCGTTCCTAAGTAGATTTTGTCATCTTTCACTATTCCGTTAGCCTCTACTGGGTCAAATCCGGCAACTTTAGGAACCGTAAATGTACCATTGGTTTTTACTGTGAATGAAGGAATCTCCACCACAGCATAAGGGGCTACGTCGTTGTCATCAGGCCAGTTAAAAAGGAGTAGTTCACTATCACTGACTTTCTGAATAATTCTGAATCTACCCACTGGCGACAGAGGTGCAACTGCTATACTAGCTATCTTCTCATATCCTTTTTCAGTGACTTGGTATTGATCAATGGTAGATTCGTCACCGCCATTGACTAGGTAAACGTACCCACCGACTCCTACGGCTGAGCCGAACGTCTGGGTTTCAATTCCCTGACCGATAATGGATATTTTACCTGAAGTCAAAGTATCGGTAGCCGTCATATATTCTTCCTCACCAACTTGCGCTATTACACTAAAGGAGGGAATAATTTCTTCTGGAACATCTGGAGTAGGAGTTGTTCCTTCTCCCTCTTCATCACACGCGCTAAACAATAGCCCGCTGATGATCAACATAGTTAATAAACGAAATACATAACTGTTCATAAGATTCATATAGATTATCGTTGTGAAATTGATTGTAAAGAATAAGTAAGTTTGCCGAAGAATGCCCGCCCCGGTTTTTGCAGCAGGAAATTATCGTACACCTGCTCATTAGTGATGTTGGACATATCCACAGCAACGGTAAACCGCTCACCCGAAAAGGCGTAGCTCACTCCCAGGTCGTGCGTTAACTGAGCCGGGATGGTATTCTTCTGGCTGGCATTTCCTAAGCTGGGCCAACCTAAGAAATACTCGTGTACGTAGCCTGTTTGAAAGTAGGCAAACACCCGTGAATCTTCCTGAAGTAGGTCGTTGAACTTGAATCGAAATCCAGCGTTGGCCATCAGATAAGGAGTGTTGCGAAGCCGATCTTGGTAGACAATATTAGGCTGACTGGTTACCTCGTCGAAGGGTTGGTTATTGCGTATGTCCAGATAGGTAGCGTTAGCGGTAAACTCCAGAAAGTCACGGTAGCCGTAGCTAAAGTCAAACTCCGCTCCCTTACCGAGGGTCTTGGCAATATTCTGGAACTGACCATTGCCCTGATTATCAGTTACGGTAAACAACAGCTGATCTTGGGTATCTCGATAAAAGCCCGTTAATGCCAATCGGTAGCTGTGGTCGCCCCAAAAGAACTTACCCAGTGTAATTCCGGCATTGACGTTGAAGCTTCGTTCGGGTTGGATACCCGGAGCGTTCTGGATGGTGATTCCATCTCCTAGGGCTTCGGTAGCATTGGGCATTCGCACGGCTTGCTCTACCGATACTTTGGCTAATATGGTCGGTAATACTTTATAAGAAGCGGCTAGTCCACCACCCCAATTATTCTGCTCATTATCTACTGGTCGAGAGATGGTCTGTTGCTCTCCGTCAATGGCAATCAGTACCCGCTCATTGACCGAAGCGGTGTAGGCGTAGTACTTCGCAAAAAGATTGGTAGTTAGCCTTTCATCCAGCAAGGTGCTCTCGTAAGATAATCCTCCAAAGAAGGTTTGCAGTGACTGTGGCTCAACCAGTGCGATACGGTAAAATGGCAAGAAGGTATCATCACCATCGCGACTGACATCGTTAAGTACGTAGTTCATACCTAGTTTATGCTGATCATTTAGTGCGTAGGTTGTATTCCAGCGTACCACGAAAGCATCTTCAGTGAGCGTGAAGAGTGATTTGCCGTTTCCGTTGATCTCTCCACCGTTAGGGTTAGTATTGACGACTTGCCCCCGCCAATCGTAGCGATTGGTAGAAGTATCTACGGTGACACCTTCCTTCATAGCTAATGAAGCAAACAGATTGGTATTTAAACCTTTCACCAGAATGTCATCCTTTTGGTACGTAAGAAAAGGCATCAAAAAATCTTCTTGGTAACGTACGTCACCGTACACCGCCGCCATCGTTTGGCCATTCTGAATACCTCGATCCAGATCAGATACTACAGCGCCTACAATAAATTGATCAGCCCACGAACGATTGGTAAAGCCAACGTCTACCTTCGCATTGATTGTTCTAAAATCATCGTTAAAGCGTTCGGCGGGATCTTCGCGGGTGAATTCTACCGGACGAAAGTTTTCGTCAGAATAGGTTACTCCACGTCCCCATACCCGGTAGTTGTTGTCTGAATAGTTATAGAAGGCCGATAGCCGGGTAGTGAGCCCTGAGTTACTTTCTGTCCACTGCCCTTGTACAGCTGCCTGATGGGTATTGAATGAACCAAAGGAGTAGGAGGCTTCGGCAAAGTTATCGGCTTGCTGACTGGTAACCAAGTTGATGGCACCTCCTAATGCATCTGAGCCTAACTCTACCGGGACTACACCCTTGTACACATCAATTCGGTCTACTAGTGAAACAGGGAAGTTGTTGATGGAGTACGATGAGCCGAAGTAGTCCATCGGTATACCATCCACGAAGAAGCGAATGGAATTGCCCGACATGCCATCTAGTGAATATACAAAATCGGAACCCATCCCGCCTGACTGCCGGATACGAATACCCGCTGTACGGTCCAGCACCCGGTTTAAATCTAGGCTTTGCGCCCCCAGAGGGCGAGTAGCCACAGCTTCTACATTGAAGCCTTTTGATTCAATCTCGGTCGTTTCAGATTGTCCAACCACCGTCACTTCATTCATCTGAGTAGTACCTTCGTCTAAGCGGATGGTCAATTGCTTCGTTTGTCCAACTTCTAGTGTCACTGGCAGCGTCTGTGTTTGATAACCTACCCCTGAGATAGCCAAAGTATGTTTGCCTGGGGCAATATTGCGGATAGCGAAACTACCTGATACATCAGTAGCTACGCCTCGGTCATTATTCAGCATAATGGTGATATCCGGTATGGCTACATTCTGAGGGTCAACGACTTTTCCTTGGATGGTAGCTGTTTGGGCATACGTAAGTTGAGCCAAGAATAGTGATAAAAATGTAAGTAGATAGGTAGAAGTAGCGTGCATTATTTTTATTTAGACTCAATCTAAGAAACGCAAAGATCGCTATGAGTCAAATGGCAATCAATAGCTAGAGGTAGGGCTTTTAGATGGCTAGTAGTAGTATAATAGAGGAAGACATCAGCTAATTATCAAATGATTAGATAGTTTGTATGCCAACCAAGCGGTTAACTGTGAACTTGCTAAGGTACCTATTGCTAATAATAAATACACCCAAAGGAGGCGTGAGCCAAGTGTATGCCCCACTACATTCAGTACCAAGCTTAGTAGGGCTACCGCTCCACTAGCCCAGTACACTAGGCCGGAGTCTGCTCTAAAAGAAGCAATCAACCACAAAGTGAGGCTTGCCATTGTTCCTACTAATAAGCAGGAAAGCAAGCTGTCCCAGAAATAGCCGGACACAATTCCGGCAATCGCCCCAACAAGTAGTTGAATGAGCACCGCAGCTAAGTAACATTTACTAAGCAGATAGGCTAACCAGGAAGGTAAAAACATCAGCATGGCCACCCCGGAAAGTCCTACCAAAGCAGTATTACTCATGCCGATACTCATAGAGGGTACAGTGAGTCGTAGGGTGAACCCAATTATGCTACCAAATACCAGAGTGAATAGTAGAAGTATTACTGGGCTTTTCACGGAACAAGCATTGTTGAATGGGTAGCTGATGTTAAGTAAATCGTAAATATAGTTGAGTAGGTGAATAGCAAAACTATTTTCACGTTTTCACTAAATACTCCCGATATATTTTCTTCACCCGACGTTTTAGGAATGGACAATTAGCCTCTTGTTGAGCTTGTAGCAGAAGCCGCCACTTTTGGGTAGGATTTTCCTCTATTCGGCGGTGCAAATTCAATAAAAACTGGTCAAAATCCTGCATGGTTTCCATAATAATAAAAGTAAAGTGAGATATTAAGATTGAAGAATTTTATAGGCTTCGTGAACAGTCAGGGCGCCACGGATTAAGCTTCTTAGGGCGTACACATCGTTACGGTTCAGGCAAAATCCCATGTGAGAATTAGAGCCTCGGATAATGGCGTGGGGCTGATCCTGAAACTCATAGCAAAAATTATCAGGGCTTAGCGCGTTCAGGGTTTGCATAAACTGATCTAGCTCATGGCGATAAAAAGATACGCAGGCACTGCGGTAGACAAGTGAATAGCTCTCACAGCCCGGACACCAGCTAATCTGAGCTACGTCCGTTTCATTTAAGTTAATGGGTGATCGTGTTTTACACATGCGGTTATAGTATTACAGTTGATTAGTTGATGGATGAATTAGGAGGATTGATGATCTGAACCACTTCTAACATCGTCTGCGTGTTGACCATCACTTGGTTGATCTGGCAGAGTTCGCAGTAGCTGAAGGTGAAAACCATATTCTTAACCGATGTAGAAATGATAAACTCCTGATAGTGAGGATCTCGTACGACTCGGATCTGGCCGAGAGTTTCGGCTACTTGTCTCTGTAGTCGGGCAAACTCAGTAGAACTTAGTTGTAAGCTTACATTGCCAAAGCTCAGTTGCAACGTTTCCGGTTGCTTACGATGAGCTACGTAAGCAAAAGCGTTTTCTTCCAATAGTTCAAAGGGGCTCTTATTCATAATTTTAGGTGTTATAGGTATTTTAGCATTATGCAGCGAGGTGCCGACCCGATAGGGTCGACCGCGTCCGCGCTGTTCTGGGTAGGGTCTCCTGTACTTCGCCAAGCTTTATGGTGGTATTCATAACTGACTTAATTAGGCTAACTCTTTCTGCACGATTTTCTTCATCTGGTACACAAACAGATACCACGCCCCGCCAATGAACAGCCCCCATCCGGCGGTAATCAGCAGTATCGCCGGAACCGAAGCATGATATTGGGTAATCAGGATGATATACATAAATGCTAGCATCACTCCGTAAAATATCCAGTTTACGTATTTCCAGGGGCCCATTCTCTGCGCTCGGATTCGGGCAGCTCCCTTCACTTTTCGTTTCTGACTGATCCAGATGCCCGTGAGCACTAAGGAGGAAATCCCAAGGCCAAATACAAACCAGATGAGCTTAGTTACTAAACCGCCCCAGTAGCCAAAATGCAGTGGATCGGCAATATCGTTAAGCCAGGTAACGGTTGGCAGAGCCTCAGCCCGTTGTACCTTCAGCACCTTGTAGGTTGTGGGATGTAGATATACGCGGTTAGCCCGATTACGCACCAAGGACACGTCGCTTTTACCTGTCAGATAAAGCGCGTCGTCGGGTTGGATGGGCAGCAATACGTCCTTTACATCCAACTTAGGAATCTGCTGTTGGGCTACGGCTACAGCCTGGTCTAAGTCAATTGCGCGCCTCACCTCGCCGAAGGAAGCCGAATCAGCAATTGGTTTCGCTAACTCCGGTGCCCGGGTGTTTGCAATCTCTGAAACCCCACCCAAGTTCGTGCGCTCTACGAAGTACCAGATACCGGTGATGGAGAAAAGGAGCGCAGCAGGCACCGACCATACGCCCACCAGTCGGTGTAAACTCCGATACAACACAACAGAACCTTTGCCTGTTTTCAGATCTAACAGTTTGCGGTACCATTGCTTGTAGAATACCAGCGCAGTAGCCATTGAAAACAACAGCATGAACCCAAAGATCAGCACTGTAAAGTGGCCAATTTGAAACGGCACAAACAGATAATAATGTAGGTCACGAAAGAATCGTTGAAAAGTCAGCTTAGTACTTCCCTGAATTGCTCCGGTGTAGGGATTGACAAACACGTAATATCGCTGTTTACCATCGTAAGTCTGCACAATATTGCAGAGATAAGGTTCATTAGGTACACCCCAATAGAGAACATCACTATCGGGGAAGGCAGCCTGCACATTGGCAACCATTTGATTACGGGATACAGGCTCTCCCTGAGGCGAGACCCGTATCGCCGGATTAAACAGCCAGTCCATCTCGTGACTTATCGTAGCAAAGGTACCCGAGAGGCACACAATGAAAAACAGCACACTCAGCTTAATACCTATCCAACTGTGGATGCGAAAGAAAGCTTTTTTGTTTAGTTTCATAGTGCTCTATTTTTTATTTCGTCAGTAGCCTCGGATGAACGATAATTAGTTAGAATGTGTAGCCTACACTTAGCAGAAAGTTTCGCGGTACTCCCGGGAAAAGTCGTACGTAGCTGTATCCTCCCGTCCAATGAGTCTTGTCAAATACATTATTGAGATTAGCCGCAATCTTAAAGCGGTTCACTTGGTAAGACACTGCCGCATCGAAGATGGCGTAGCTAGGTAAGGTTAATCCCAGTAGTTCGCCATCTACCTCACGGAAGGTATCGAAGGTATTACGTTCGGTGACAAAGTTGCTACCTAATGCAATCCCCAAACCATTCAGGGCTCCTTCAGCAAGAGTATACTTTACCCAAATTCCCCCTTGATGCTCAGGCGCATTTTCCTTGATGCGCCCAACGGCTGCTTCATTTTCATCTTCGGTGATTTTAGCGCGGTTGTAAGCGTAGTTGAAATTAACACTCAGGTTGGGAAGCGGATTTCCAGTAATATCCAGCTCTACGCCACGTGCCTGCTCCTGTCCCCTTTGCTCTAGACGGTCGGGGTTCACCGCATCGTTGGCATTAATTAAGATATTATTTTGCTCAATGCGGTATAAGGCCAGGTTCGCCGAGAACAACCCATCAAAAAATACACCTTTTGCACCTACTTCCCACATATTGGCCGATAGAGGGTCAAAAGGCCCACCAGCATTGGGATCTACTAGTGTTGAAGCGGTTTGGGGCTGAAAGCTCTCCGTATACGTTCCGTATAAGTTGATTCGGTCATTTAGCTCGTACACTAATCCCAGCCGAGGTAGTAGCTTATCTTGTTTCACTACCTCTTCTTCCGAGGTTTTATATCCGAGTATATCCCGGTAGTTTTCTTGCCGAAGAGCCAGCAGGGCTTTGAAGCGTCCCCAGGTGATTTGATCTTGCACATAAAAACCGTAAGTAAAATAACGGGATGCAGCAAAAGCACTAACGCGGTTAATGATGTACTCCTGCGGATAAGCAATATTGTATTGAGGATTTTGTAAGTTGAAGTGGGGTACATTGGGTACAGGGCGTCCATCTTCAAATAAAAAGAACTGAGCCTGAGCAGGATCATAGCTTGGGGCTATCCCGCCGTCAACCATGCGGTACCCTGATGAGCCACCTGTAGCCCCACCAATAGGCTCTACCTGCTGGATATAGTCAAACCCAACGAGTAACTGATGCTTTAGTGGTCCGGTTTCACCGTTTAGTACCAAGTAGGTGGTTAGGTTGTCTGATACTCGCTTGCGTATTCGGTTGATGGTTTGTATTCCCATCAGTTCTGGAATTTGGTTGCCAAGGCTATCTACTGCAAAGCGGTTGGAGGTTCGGTGCTCAAATAGATCTTCGTTCCAACTGAACTTCATATACGAAGCATTCACTGACAAGGCATTGGTAAACCGATGATTGAGCGAGAGGGTGAAGTACTGTACATTGTTGTCGTGGTAGTCATTGGTTTGAGCAATGGCAAACGAGGTAGGAGTGCTGGTCAGGTCAGTGCCTGCGGTTGCCCCAAAAATGGGTTGCCCCCGATCAAGTTTCCCCTGGAAGCGATTAATCACTAAGTCGAAATTAACACTGGTCTTATCCGTGGGTAGGAAGGTAATAGACGGAGCAATAATATAGGTAGAAGTCTGCTGTAAGTCGCGGAAGGTATCAGTATCTTCGTAAGCCAAATTAAGGCGGTATAATAATGTACCTGACTCATTCATGGGACCTGTAAAGTCGGCGGTAGCCCGCAAGGTATTAAAGCTACCTACAGTGAACCCGATGGATTTTCGGGCTTCATCTAGTGGCTTTTTTGTCACATAATTGATCGTACCACCAGGGTTAGCATTGGCAAACAAAGCCGAAGCTGGCCCTTTGATAACTTCTAACCGCTCCATATTTGCCAGTAGTGGTTGAGGGCCGAAAATACCCACCGAACGTAACCCGTTGATGAGTTTGGCTTGCCCGCTACCATTTCTGAACCCTCGTAGGGTAAAGTCGTCGTAGTAAGAAAATTGGTTGACTCCACTGATGTTCTTGACAACATCGGCCGTCCGATAGGCTTGCTGATCCTGAATAATTTCTTTAGTCACATAACTAACTGCTTGAGGCACATCCTGCAACGGAGTAGCAGTCTTGGTAGCTAAAAACGACACCTCATTCTGGTAAGTGGTTTCTTTTCGTCCAGTAATTTCCACCTCCTGTAGCTCGACCAAGCTTTCCCGAAGGCTAAAGTCCGCTGTAGTGGATCCCCCTTCCGATACAGTTACCTTACGACTTTTGCTTTGGTAACCCACGCCGGAAACAACTAGTTGGTGTGATCCTGAGGGAACACCCTCAATTACAAATTGACCATTTAGGTCAGTGATGCTGCCGAGTGTAGTTCCCTTCAAGGCAGCGTTTAGGCCTGGTATCGGATTATCCTGTTCATCAGTGACCGCGCCTTGTATGTTACCCGTATCAGATTGAGCGAGTAGCACTCTGGCACCGAGAAAGCATAAGAGAAAAGTAAGTATAAATTTGTTCATTATCATGTGAATTGCTTGGTTAGAAAATGCTTACAGATTGTTTTTTAAATTTTGTACTGAGTCAATAAGTATGTGATGTCAAGAGCCATACCTCTTCTTGGGCGGCTATCCTCTTTCTTAGTGAGCCAGTTGCTTCAGTGCGTGATAGATGTTTTACCTTGTAGTGTTGGGTATAGTGGTGGTTAACTTCTTCCCGACTGATTGAAAAAGGTGGTCCATCCATTTGGCTCTGATCGTACTCGTAGGTGATCAGCAGTTGTGGAGCTGATTCCGTGATTTCCATCAAATGTGCAGTGTAGCGTCTTCGGGTTTCTTCGGGTAGGGCTACCAATGCTGCCCGATCATAAATGGCATCTATTGACCCAAATATCGAGCTGGACAACTGAAATAGATCTCCCACAAAAACGTCCAAGTTTTTGGCGCGGCAGAGGCGTAATGCTCCTTGCTGAGTAATCTCTGGTTCTACGGATAGTTCAGCAAATAGCTGTTCTACCGCTAACTGGCTTAGCTCCGCTCCCACTACAGAGTAGCCCTGAGACAGTAGCCAGGCAATATCCCGTGTTTTACCACAGAGCGGTAGAAATACCCGACTACTCTTCTTTAGAGAAAGGGCAGGAAAATATTTAACCAAAAGTGGGTTAGCTTCTTCTTCGTGAAAGCCAATTTCGTTGCTTTCCCAACGATTGAGCCAAAAATCAGTGTGCATAGTTTTTAGGAGATTATTCACTAAAGATCGAATTCTAGGGAAACGGTAAGATTGCGGCCAAAACCGTTGAGGCGGCGGATGGCAAAGACTTCGCCGAACTGGCGCTGATCAATGGGTGGAACGTAGGTCTCGTTGAGCAAATTGAGCACCTGGAACGATATTCGTCCACCGATACCCCCTAGCCAACTTTCCGGAAACGTGTAGCTTCCCCCGAGGTCGAGCGTCGAGAATCCCCGAAGTCGGTAACCGTCAGCACGGATTGGGTTGCCGTCATCATCTAGATCAGTTTGACCGTCATTATCCTTATCAAGCAGGAAGCGGAATGCCCGGTCGCGATTGCTAATGGAGAATAACTCGAGACTAAACGAGAGCCCTGGTGCTGAAGGAAGGGTATACGAGGTTCGTAGCGAAGTAGTGAATGGAACCGCATCAACGGTAGAGGCGGGTTGAAAGGTGCCATCGTCCTGCGGATCGACGTCGGTTTCCGTGATGGAAATGGTAGTACCAACACGAAAGCCCTTAGCCGGAGCAGCATCTAACGTTGCCTCAAAACCATAGTTGCGTTGCGGTGCCTGCACCCGTTCGCCAAAGCCTGTCGCTGCATCAAACTGAATCTGTGAGCCATCTTCGGAGAAGGCATAAAAGCCTACCAGTCCGTAAGCGAAATTGCTTCCAATCTGACCGCGCACACCAAGATCAATGCTGTTAACGATCTGAGGCGAAACGATCTCGTCACCTTGAATCTCCTGATCGGGTGCTACGTTGACCACCAAGAACGCCAGACTCGGTATGGAGAAGCCTTGGGCAAAGTTGACGTAGAGGTTCGTATTCTCGATAACTTCGTAGGATGTCCCTAGGTTGAGTGAGAGCCCTGAGTTAGTACCCGAGCCGCCAAGTCGCTGCTGCCCCGGTGCTACCCTGGCAAACGTAGGAATGAACGGAAGTACATCAAAGGAGTTGACGTCGTAGCGGGCACCGCCCGAAAGGCGAAGTCGGCTATTAATATCCCAATCTGCTTGAACAAAGACCCCGCCGCTAAATAGTTCTGAGGGAGCTCCCTGATCCTGAACACCTCCAGCAGCATCGAAGCGGTTTTCGGCGTCGAACGGCCCATCAGTGGACAGCGTGACCGGGGTAGAATCATCAGCCCGCAGTATATCACCGCCGACTGTAAGCGTAGCGCTCTGACCCAGTGAGCGCACGTAGGTAGTACGGGCACCGTACTGAGTGGCTGCTGTGCTCGTCTGGAACAAGCCCGGCCAACTGTCAGGAAATGTTCCGCCGTTTCGCTCCAGAAATGGGCGGATATCTGCCCCATCCTGTTGGAAGTTGAGGTCAAAGTAGTATCCTTGCAACTGGAATGTTCCACCCAGAAAATTAGTATTCTTGTACTGAGCATTAACGCCAGTATATTCCTGGCTGATCGGCTGGTCATACTGAAATGCAGTCTCAACTCGTTGACCAACCGCTGCTGCGCCCTCCGGATCGGCTAGAACATCCTCCTCACGGAGAATGGGCGCGAAGAATAGGTCGTTTGGCTCGCGGTATGATCGGTTGAGTGAAAAGTCAATCGACTGGGTAGAACTAAGATCATAACCCAGTTTTGCAAATACAGAAAAGTCGTCGTAGGCGGAAGTACCATTGGGAGCTATACGCTCACCGTCGGGTCGGAACTGGCCGTTGGTTACCTCAACGACCCCATTAACCAAGTAGCGAAACTTTCCTTGCGTACCTGAAATCGTAGCGGCGGTACGGAAGTCCGTCGATTCACCACCGAAGAAGGCATTTTCCACCATATAGGTGCGCGTAAATAGTTGAAGGTCAACATCAAATGGCTTTTCGCTGGCTTCCTTGGTAAAGAACTGAATTACTCCGCCCGGGGCACCACCACCGTAGATGGTTGAGGCACCGTAGAGAACCTCCACACGCTCGAGCATGGACGGATCAATATTTCCGAGTACCGCCCCGCGCAGCCCTTCGTTGGTCTGAAGAGGCACTCCATCAACCAAGAAGAGAGGAGTACGCCCGCGCAGTGTAGCTAGAAACACATTATTACCAATAGAGGGCGAAGTGAAATTGGGAATGAATTTGCCTAAGGTTGCCGAAAGGTCAGAACTTTGATTCGTGTAGAACTCAATCGTTTCCTGGGCAACAACATCAATTGCCCGTGGTATTTGAGAGATATCTTCCTCGCGGCGTGAAGCCGTGATTGCAACTTCGCTCAATTGGAGTACATCAAAGGTTAGTGAAACATTCAGGCGGATTTCTTCATTGGCGCGTACAGAAACCTCACGTTCTACGGACCGATAACCGACGAGCGTGACGAGGATAGTCTGATCCCCAGTAGGTACGGAGGTAAGACGGAACGCCCCATCTTGGTTAGTAGCTGCTCCTAGCGGGGTGCGAGTTAGACGAACATTGGCTCCAGGAAGAGGAAGCCCTTCGGTATCAGTAATAGTGCCAACGACAGTACCCGTTTGGGCAAAGACAGATGGAGTAAGAAGTAAAAAAACAATTGCAAGGAAAAACCCTTGCTTTCGGTACAGATTAGTCATAAAAGTTAGCATTAATAAGATTTAGAAATGAAGAAAAATGGCGTTTTAGGATACAGTGTTACTATTTTAATCGTAAAAGGGAAGCGTTGTGAAATCATATTATTGGTTATCAGTAAAATAGTATTTACAAGACCTTTTAGTGGCGGCTGGATGATCGACTAGGGGTAACCGTTCGTGGTACTTTCTGGCGAGGCTGTCTCGAACGAGATTGCGTACTATAAGGGACTGATGCCGCGCGCCTCGCTGGAGCGTGCTTTGTTTTTTTCTTCTTACGTCGGCCTAACCAGATATAAAAGCCAGTGATGGGTAGAGAAGCACAGAACAGGGCTGCCAAGCAAGCTAATATCTTAGTTGAAAGGCCGTAAATACTACCCACATGAATGGGGTAATTAGAATTACGCCATTTTTCGCCTAACAGCTTCTCTTCGTGCTGCCGCCGAAAATGGATATTGCCTGTCTCGGGCTGGTAGAGGTACTGGTCAGATTCTTGCCAGCCGGAAGTTCCATCAAACTCTACGAAGGCGGAGATACCTCCCTTCTCTGTTGACTTGGGTAGATTGAAGTAGATGCGCTTCCAACTGGAGCGTTGCTGCTGAGCATCTTGCCAAGAGAGGTTGATCGCTGATTCGGGAGTAGGCTCGGATCGGATCAGCTCGGGTGGTTTGGCAAATACTTCTTCCGGGTCATTCCCCAGTAATCGATAGATGCCATTGGTCCACCAGTCAAATGTCCAGACCAGTCCAGTGATAGCTAAAATGGTGATAAATAGGTAGGTATAAAATCCACCTACATTGTGGATGTCGTAATTCACTCGTCGCCAGCGGGCGTTCCATTTGATCTTCAATCGGTGCCGGAGCACTTTGCGGTTTTTAGGCCACCATAGCACCAGTCCGGTGACCACCATCACCAGAATAATCAGGGTAGCTACTCCCACAATCCAGTGACCAATATCGTAGCGTAGTAGTAGATTCTGGTGCAGACGGCGGGTAAGCTCAATCCAATTGGTAAGCATATTGACCGTGCCGGTTACCTGCCCCGTGTAGGGGTCAACGTATACTTTATCCCAGTACAGGTAATCGTCCCAGAACGTCCAACCATCGGTCGCCTGGTTACGCTGAAAAGCCGTAAAAACGTAGGCTCGTTGGGGTTCGTTAAACACCTCAACGCCGTAGACCTCTTTATCAGGTAACGCTTGCCGAGCCGCTGCAAAGAGAGTGGACATGGGCTGCCGGGTCGCTTGTTCTTTCACAAACACACAGTCCGCGTAGTACCAGTCGGTGAGTTCCTCTTCCCACACAAAAATGGCGGCGGCCGTCATGCTGATGACTACCACGAGTCCGGCTAAGAACCCTAGCCAAAGGTGAATTTTTCCGATGATCTTTTTGAACGTCATACCATTTGGTTAAAAAGTGTAGGCTACATTCAACAGGATGTTTCGGGGGTTGCCAGGAAAATTTCGTTGGTAATTGTAACCTCCTGCATAATACAGTTCGTCAAAAATGTTTTCCACGTTGGCCGAGATGCGAAATCGGTCTACCGTGTAGTATACTGCGGCATCAAAGACCGTATAAGCCGGAAGTTGTAGCTCCCGATCAAACGTATTTCGCTGGCCTACGTGCGAATAGCCCAATCCAAAACCCAGCCCTTCCAGTGTACCTTTCGTCAGTGTATACTTAGCCCACAGGTTGCTAATGTGTTGAGGGGCGTTTTCCTTCAATCGCCCAATGTCTTCTTCATTATCGCTTTCGGTAACCACGGCATCGTTGAAGGCGTAACTGGCCGTGATGCTAAAGTTAGGCGTAATTCTACCCGAAGTTTCTACTTCAAAGCCGCGGGCTCTTTCTTGCCCTCGTTGCTCTAGCAAATCAGGATTCTGGGGGTTGTTGGCACTGACCAAAACATTATTTTGCTCAATCTGGTAGAAAGATAAGCCTGCAAATAACCGCTCATCAAAGAAATTTCCTTTTGCCCCGGCCTCGAGAAGATTGCTGGTTAGCGGGTCAAATGGCCCACCAACTATTGGGTTGACATTGGTACTGGCCGCCTGAGGCTCAAATCCGGTAGCGTACGTGGCGTATGCATTCAGGTTGGGCAATATGCTGTATACCACTCCAACTCGGGGCAACCAGGCGGTTTGTCGGTCGTCGCCCAAACCAGCGTCTTCCATTGAGGGATTACGATCTTCCGGTGTCTCGAATATTTCGTACCGTAAGCTTAGTAACAGTTGCAGCCGCCCGTAGGTCAACTGATCCTGGACATAAATACCCTGTGTGTTGTAATAGGTGTTTCTATTACCCCAGGAAGGAACGAAAAAGGTATACTTGCTTACATCGGGTCGCGATCGAGGTGTTTCCCCCACAAATACTGTATCTACATTATTAGCTTGCAAATGGGTACGATTGAATTCTGAAGAAATAAAGTCATAGCCCAGTAGCATCTTGTGATTAACATCCCCCGTGCGGAATTGCTGCACTAAGTAAGACGTTAAGTTATCGGTAACCGATTGACTGACCCGATCACCAAAACCTAGTGTGGCTGAATCTCGGGTGACATAGCCACTAAACGTATGCTCGTTGAGTTGCTCATCGAACCGAAACTTCATGTAAGATACATTGATAGAAGTGGTAGGGGTAAGCTGCTGATTAAGGGATAATGTCATTGAGAGATTTTGCTGCTTCAGGAAATCCCCCGGTTTGTTTAGGTTTATATCAATGGGAGTGGAGGTCAGGCTATTGTCATTCTGGAAGATTGGTCTGCCCCTATCCAGTAGCGTATTGATGTTAGAGTAAACCAGATCAAAGTTGACCCGTGTGCCATCTCTTGGCAAAAAAGAGATAGAAGGAGCCACTACCGCAGTTTCGTGCTTGATTAAATCCCGAAAAGACTCGGCGTTTTCGTAGCCAAGATTTAAGCGATACAGTAAGGTTTTTTCTTCGTTGATCGGCCCGGTGAAGTCGGCTTGGGCTCGGTAGGTGTTCCAGCTACCCGTAGTAAAGCTCAGTGACTTTCGATCTTCTTCCAGGGGTTTTTTAGTTACCATATTGATGGTACCCCCCGGATTGGTGTTGGCAAACATAGCAGAAGCGGGCCCCTTGATGACTTCTACCCGCTCAATGTTGACCAATAGAGGACTAGTCCAGAAATTGCCGTAGCTACGTAAACCGTTGATTAACCGACTATTGCCGTCAAAAGTCCGGAAACCCCGAATGGTAATGTCGTCGTATACGGAAAACTTGTTCACCCCTGCCACATTCTTGACCACATCTTTGAGCCGATAAGCTTGCTGATCCTGAATCAGTTCTTTGGTGACAGTAGAAATAGTCTGCGGAATATCAATAGTTTGCGACTCTACCTTGGTAGCCGAGAAAGAATAATCACTTTTGTAGTCAGTTTCCCGGCGGCCAATCACCTCTACAGTTTGCAACTCCTGCGTACTTACTGATAAGCTAATGTCTTGCTGCACTACACTGTTGGCATCCAGCATGATTTCTTGTTTGCGGGTACGAAACCCTACCCCTGAAGCTACCAATGTATAAGTGCCCATCGGTATATTGGTGATTTCGTATTTTCCTTCTGTGCTGGTAGCTGCTCCGTAAGTAGTGCCCGTTAGTCCGATGTTAATACCCGGTAGTGGTTCACCTTCCAGGTTGCTGATCGTTCCTCTCACAGTAGCCGTTTGTGCGAAGGAGTCGGTTACTGTCAACAATGACAGAATTAATATAAAGAATAAAAAAGAGGATAAAGACTTATGCATTTTTTTGTATTTAGTTAGAGAAAAAAAATTGGTAATTGATATGGTAGAAGAGTAAATCTCCGTTTTCACCTGGTTATTAAGTTTGGTCTGGTTAGCTTTTTCATCGGGCAGATTTAAGCATTAATTGAGTAGTTAAATCTTAGGCAATGTAGCCACCAAGTCGGCCCAGTCGCTACGCTGGGGAATGCCAGGTTTGCGTAGCCCGAAAAACTGGGTAATGAGGTTACGTTGGGCGTCAAATAGTTCCACGGCGGTGACAATACCGTCTTCAGTGGGCTTTTTTACCACCCAGGCGGTATCTACCATATTCAACCGTAGGTGCAGGTTAAATTTAGGGTCAAGCACATTAAGCCAGCGTTCCACCCCATTGTGTCCCCTTTCCAGCATCCGAATGGTGCGTACTTTATCCTGATGAATTTGCAGATTCCCTCGGTTACCCGCGAAGATCATAATGGGTAGTTTGGTTTGGGAGGCGCGCTTCAGCATACCTTCCAGTGCTTCTGGATCAATCTGGTAGGTGTACTTTTCCACGGCCAGCTCTAGGGCACGGTAGCGATGTACCTGATGCTTGCGTAGCATCGGAAAAAAATCGTGAGTGTCTTTCAGGTTATCCCAGTCGGCGAGGAATGAGTCCTGATCCACTTCATCGGTATAGGTTTTTTCTTCGGTTCCCGGTACGCTTTGCTCAGCTCCCTGATCATCGTCCCGAAAATCACGCACGATAGATTGATACGCATCCTGATTACTCTCTTTTTGCAGGAAAATCTTGGTAATAGCGTCGCCCGCCCGATCAAATACCTGAAGACTAGTGAGTTCGCGTCCATTTTTCTCTTGATGGACCGCAAAGGCTACGTGCCAACTACTGAAAAATACCCGAGTCTCGATAGGACCAATAACGGTAGCCATCCAGTGATTTCCTTTCCCAAAAGCATTTACTTGGTCGAAATGGCCTTTGTGTTCCAGAATACAAGCGTCGTTACGAGTAAGCGACATCACGTAGCCTAGTTCGGGTAGCCGCTTGAGGAAATCGGGCCAAGGACCACGCAGGCGTACGCAGTCTTCGCTGATGGTGGTTGCCAGTAGTTGGACTTCCCCCAATCCCAGCCGTTTGGCTGCTTCCCGAATACGTAAGTTGGGTTCTTGAGTTAATAGCTCCTGCCAAGCAGGGCGAATGGTATCAGCCGATTGTTCAAGGGTGTGATTCATAGTGTTGTTTGTTTGCAGTAATTATAGTTTTTTCGCTGTTGTGGTGAGTTTGTGGCTCGGGTATAACAATCAGTTGCCCCTGATCATGAATGAGTCTTACCGCGAGCCGTTGCTCCGGATGAGAAAAAGTTTCTTCGATGACGGCCTGCGTAACAACTTCTTCTACCGTTCCGTAGGCAACGGTTTCCCCCTGTTTCAGAAAAAGAATGTCATCGGCGTACTGAATGGCCAGGTTCAGATCGTGCAGAATAGCCAATAAGCCGAAAGGTCGTAAGCATAATTCTTTAGCCAGTCCCAATAATCGCTGCTGCTGCGCCAAGTCCAGGCTAGAGGTAGGTTCATCAAGTAGCAAGTACCGGGGCTTGGACAAAGCCCCCCGGTAGGTCTCGCCCCAGAGCTGTGCCATGACCCGAGCCATCTGTACTCGCTGCTGCTCACCTCCCGAAAGGGTTTGGTACGTCCGTCCGCGAAAGTGCGTTAGTCCGGTTAGTTGCATCACTTCACGAATGATCAGTTCGTTTTCCTGATCTGAAGATCGGTGGGCGTAGCGGCCAATTTCAACCACCTGTTCTACGGTAAAGGGAAAGTTCACAATCGTGCGCTGCGGTAGCACTGCCCGCACCTGCGATAGCTCCCGACTGGAGTGGTTCGCTAGCAGCCGACCATTCAGATGAACATGCCCCTGGTCTGGTACATCCTCACCCGATACGATGCGTAATAGTGTACTCTTTCCAGCCCCATTAGCCCCCACTACAGCTGTAAAACGCCCGGGCGTAAGGGTAAGCGAGCAATGGTTAAGAATGGCTTTTTGTCCAATCTGGCGCGATATATCGGTAGCCTGCAGCATCAGATCAATTGGCGTTTTTGGGTAGATCGAAGCAAATAGATAAAGAACGGAGCTCCAACTGCCGCTGTAATGGCACCAATGGGGAGTTCCGCCGGGGAGACGACAGTGCGAGCCAGCATATCAGCCAACAGCAGCAAAGACGCTCCTCCGAGGGCGGAAGCCGGAAGCACCAACCGCTGATCGGAGGTAAAGGAAACCCGTATGATGTGGGGCACGACCAGGCCTACGAAACCGATGATACCCGAGAAGGCCACCGAAACGCCTACTGCCAACGCACTAAGTAACACAATAATTAACTTGACCCGTTCTACGGCTACGCCAGAATGGTACGCCTCGGCTTCACCTAATGCGATAGCATTCAGCGGACGGGCTACTGCCAGCAGTCCAATAATTGCCAAACCCACCAAGGGGGTGAGCACATGCAGTTTATCCCAGGTAGCGGCACTCAGGTCACCCAAGGTCCAGAAGGTGTACGCCCGTAGCTGGTTGTCGTCAGCGTAAAAAGTGGCTATTCCGATGATCGCCGCCGCTAAAGCGGATATGGCTACTCCGGCCAAAATGAGGTAGGTGACGTGTACTCGGCGCTCAGCTTGCCCAATTCGTAAGGTGAAGAAGGTTGCAGCTAATCCCCCCAAAAAGGAGAACAGCGGTAATAACCACGTCTGAGCCCACTCCGCCAGTTGAGGAAATCGGGTACCGACGAACATGATGACGAAGATAGCCCCCACCGCCGCTCCGCTAGAAATACCGATAATACCAGGTTCCACCAGCGGGTTGCGAAATAATCCCTGTAAAGCTGCTCCGCTCAGCCCCAGTGCTGCTCCAATGAGTACAGTGAAAAGTAAGCGAGGCAACCGAATGCTTAGCAGCACAATTTGGGCGGTATCTTTCGTATCGGCTACCACCCCCAGCTTTTGTCCTATAATCCGCAGTACATCGGCCAATGTGATAGAGACGGCTCCCACGACTAGGGAACACAGCAGTAGTCCGACCAGCAGTGCCGCTAACAGGCTCAGGGTAAGTGTTTGGGAATTACTTTTCCGGACGGTCAGTACGCTGGGCATGATCTTCAGGATGGGTTAGATAAAAAAGTTCACGAGCAGCTTCAGCCAGGCGAGGCCCCCAGTTGGTAAGTTTAACACCATTCATGGAGATGATCTGTCGCTGTTTACCGGCAGTAGTTTGGGCTACACCAGGAATTTTCAGCACCCCATCAATACCTCCTAAACTTTTCAGTCCCGAATCAAAAAATAGAATATAGTCGGGGTTGGCCTGGATGAGTGATTCGGTATTGAGTGGTTTGAAACCTTCAATTTCGGGAACAGCATTCTGAGCACCTGCTAGCTCAATAATAGAGAAAGCGGAGTTGGTGCCACCCACCTGCATACTCCCGGCTCCTCGAGCATATACTCCTATTACCTTCGGGCGGCTATCGCTGCTCTCAACCAGCTTTTTGACTTCCGCCAGTTCCTGCTCCAACTTAGCAATGAGTTTTCGACCTTCTTGCTCCTCATCGAGAGCTTCAGAAATCACATCGATCCGTATCCGGGTGCTTTCCCAGGAACGATCCTGAGCTACTATCTCCGTAGGAATACCTGTGGAAAGCAGCTGATCTACCAGTGCATCTTTCACGTATTCTTCTTCCAAAATAACCAGATCAGGATTCTGCGAAATGATTCCTTCCGCCCCAATGCTGTTGCGATAGCCAATAGAGGGTAAACCTCGCAAGTGTTCAGGATACACACTGGTGCGGTCAGTGGCTACAATGTTATCACAGTAACCTAGAGCACAGACAATCTCGGAGGATGAGCTACCCGCCGTCACAATACGTTGTTGGGCTGCCAATGGTAGGCTGGTGACGATCAGCAGTAGATACAATATTACGTTCTTTTTCATAAGAATCAGCGTTTAGTAAGTCTTGGTCATATCACTAGGGATGCCAATGGTAAAATCTGCATCGGTTTGGTTTTCCTCTGATAGCTTATCAATTTCTGCTTGCTCTACCGAATGGATATTCATAATAACTAAGTCCGGTTGGGCTTGTCGTAAGTACCAGGCAATTCCCTCCTTATCTTGAGAATGATAGCTCCCATTGATATGTAGTATTGGGCGGGGTAACTGCTGAAGCACAAAGTGAGCCATGGTGGCATCCTTTACCGCTTGGGCGTGTACTAAATTTTCAGCTTCACCGGTATTACTTCCGTGACTACTACCTCCCATCATGGTAAGCATTTCCTGGTAGCTGGCGAGTTGCATATCTACGGTGATAGGTAAGGGAGCGATCCACTGCTTTGCTTCGTCCGTGAGTGAATCCAGCGCGGATAAACCCTGCCGATAGACCAGGTTGGCGTAGCGACGAGGAATATTGGAAGCTACTACTGGAATATCATTCGCCTTGACGAACTCAATCAGCGGTTGGTAGTCGGTAGCGTAGTTGTTCCATACTTTAGCTTCATTCAGCAGGTGTTTCTCCTGAATGGTACCCAGTAAGTACTCATCCAGCACCAGTTGATTATCGGCTTCAAACATTTCTAGAGCGAGTACGAGGCTGTCATATTCTTGGTGCAGATCGCGTAGCAGTTGAAGTTCCAGCCAGTGGCAAATAGGGTTATTGTGCAATTCACCGAACAGTACTACATCAGCTTTGGCTAGGGTTCGGAGCATTTTAGCGTAGGAGGTCGGCTTACCCTTCTGGTTGAATATTTGATAGGCGGGCAACTTTTGAGCTTGACCGATAATAACTATCAGCCACAGAACTACTATCATAATTATCTGGCGGATGATCATTCGTTGGGCTTTTGGTCTAGTACCTGTTGCACTTGAAGTAGTACCTGAGTTTCGGCTAAGGCGTGCCTCAACTGTTCGTACTCGTGGCGGGTGAAGGTGAATTGAATATCGCGATGGCAGGTTTGTAGTACAATATTTTTTTCGCCTTCTGGAAACAACATCCCGAACTCGTCAAAGTCCGTGTTCTGAACATTATGGCAGAAGTTATCGAAGTCTTGCGGAGAAAAGCCTGCCAACAAGTTAGCGTAGTACAGACTAATGCGGTGACAGCACTTGCATTGGGCAATGCAGATACGATGTTCTTGGTAAAGTACCTGAGGTTGGCAGGGAGGCATATGATCAAGGTTAGTGGTTCTAGGTTTTGAATTACTGTATCAAATAGTTTCTCCTGGTAGTACATAATTAACTACTGATGCCCCAGCCGGGGCGAACGAAGGTTACTAAGCTTCGCCCGACCCACCTGAGGACTTCTGGCTAAGAGAATAGTTTTCATCAATAGTATAAACCTCTAAGCCAGTATCTTTAAGTAGTTCTCGTGTATATAGATCTGGATATCTATCTAACGAATTAGTTTTTGGTGCCTCAGCACCAGGGAGGCTGTGCAGATCTGCTCCCTGGTAGCAGAGGGCTTCAATCTCCAGTTTTCTTTTCTTGTCAACCAACTCTAAAAGATTTTACTGGAGACACTTTTAAAATTGACGGCTTCCATTAGGTTGCACTACGTACCTAAACGTGTAGTGACGTGATGTGGGACGAGTCTGTAAGTCTACAAATTCAGCTGTAGACGGATCAGGGTTTCCTTCGTAGTAACTCAAAATTTCCATTTTTGCGTAGTTACCCTCAGCAGTCTTAAGAACGATTATTCTTCCGGGAATAGTAAGAACAGCGTGTTTTGGTCCGCTGGGAGCCTCCCCAGTATAGGAGTACCATCCGTCTGAACCAACAATAGCTGGTTCAGCTTCAGTATCTTCCCGATAACCATCCGCCGGAGCTTCGGTAACTCCTTCAAAACTACTTGGTACAATCTGAGCAGCGCCTTCGCCTGGGCCAGAAGAGCCGCCGTTGGTAAGAATAGCTGTTCCTGAAAAGGCAACATCCCAGCTCGCGGTAGATGAGAGGGAAGATGCTACTATCCCATTTTCAAAACTAAAGAATGTAAAGTCCCCTGCCCGGTCAGGGTCAGCGGGTAGATCGGTTATCTCTTCAACTTCTAAGTCTACGGGAGCCGGAGCGTCCTCATCTTCACTACATCCGGTGAAAATTAATAAACCACTAAGCAGTGCCAGGTAAAACAGTGTGTGTATTCTTTTCATAGTAATAAAATTTAGGGATTAGGTTTAACAAAATTCAGTTGTAAGCCAGCGAAGAAAATACGTCCAGCTAGTACGGGTTCGTTAGGGGTGGTTTGGCCAGTCAGATTGTTTGCTCCGGCCTCCAATGTAAGCCAGTCGCCAAAGTGTTTACGAGCCGATAGGTTCACGAGCAAGTAGCCATCAGCATATTCGTTGTCACCGTCCAACACGGTATTGCCGTTGAAGTCGCCCAGCCCCCAGCGGCCGCGGTAGATGCCCCGCAGGGATACATCAAAGCGGTGGCGAGCGTTAGTATAGAAGAGCTTAGCATTACCCGAATGGCGAGATCGGTTAAATAGTCCGCCGTAGTCGGAAGTGGTAACAGCTACCGTCCGGTTACTGGCATCACGACGAAACACCTCGCCATCCTGTATGCGTTGGTAGGCTTCCTTGTCGCGGGTGTCCAGATACTGGTAACCTACACTGAAAGCCCAACCGGGATAAGGTTCGTAGTCTACTTGGGTTTCTATCCCCTGGGTCAGCACTTCAGCGAAATTGAAGTAGCTGAAGATATTTTGTCCGTTGGTTTTGCGGGCAATGGGAGCCGTTTCAATCAGGTCTTGAATGTCGTTTCGGAAAAAGTTGGTTTGCCAGCGAAGTTTATCATTGGGTTTTATGGTGAAGCCGGCGTTGTAGGCTAGCGAGCTTTCGGCGCGGATTTCTTCTACCGTAGTCGGGTCAATCAGTACCTGCTCGATTTCCCCTCTAGCCACAAACTCCGCAAATTCTTCCTTCACAATACGAGAACCGAGCACACTGTAACCAGCCACCGGATTGGTGAAATTCAGCAGTAGCTGCCGAAAATCAGGGGCTTTATAGCCACCTCCGAAGGAAGCCTGTACACTGAGCCAGTCACTAACTTCGTAACCAACCGCTAGCTTAGGGCTAAGCCGATTAGCGTAAGCATTATGCACATCGTAGCGTCCTCCGGCTACCACATTCAATCCGTCGGTAGGTTGCCATTGGTACTGAGCGAAGCCATAGGTAGAGTTGAAACGGTTTACATCATCGTAGCGAGTAGCCTCTACCCTTTCAGTGAGATGTCCGCCCCCGGCGGTAATAATATGCTGATCACTGATATACCAATCATACTGCGCTTCACTCCGCTGAAACATCTGGTCAAATGTACTTCGAATGTAGGTTTGTCCATCGGCCTGGAAAGTAAGATTACTTTCGGTACCGTAGCCACTTAGGTAGTGCCGTACCTGTAGGTGATGGCGATCATTAGGTCGGTATTCTAGAATCGGCAGCACGTTCCAATCGGAACGAATATTCTCACTATTCATCCGAGTGGGATCTTCTTCCAGCGTAATATCTAACTGGTCTTCGCTGCTTTCTCGATAGAAGCGGCTACTCACTCGTAATTTAAGTTGGTCATTGATACGGTACGATACTTTTGGGCCAAATGTCAGCGCTTGGTAGGGAGCCACCGTTTGGGCAACGGATTCGGAAGTTAGGTCATAGCCATCAGAGCGAAGACGGTTGGCAAACATGCGAACCGATAGGCGATCATTGCGGTACCCCACTTCTGCCTGAGTGTCCCAGGTACCAAAGGAACGGTACTGAGTGCCTAGCGATCCATTTAGACCTGGTTCATTACCACTCGTAATAATATTGACAACCCCGGCCATCGCCTCGCTGCCGTAGAGAGAAGAAGAAGGGCCACGAATAATTTCTATTCGCTCAATGTTATTTACCGTTAAGCGGGTTAGATCAGTAGTTCCAGCAGTGCGGCCAATAATCGGTTCGCCGTCGATAAGTACTAGGATATAATCAGAAGACATTCCTTGCATTTGCAAACCAGCACCATGATCTGAAATCATCTGCAATCCGGTCTGCTCCTGTAGCACTTCATTCAATCGTAATGAACCAATGCGTTCAACCTGTTCCCTAGTGATGATTTGAGCGGGTACGGGTACCTCGTCAATAGCTCGAGCAGTACGCGTAGGCGTTATGATAACTTCATCCGCTAGTACACCTGATGTTTCGGTAAGTTGCACCAATACTTCTTTTTCTTCTTGTGACGAGAGCGTAATTGACTGCTGCTGAGTTTGATAGCCCAAGTAGGATATAACCAGAGTATGCTGCCCAACAGATAATTGGTCAAGGGCATACTTACCATTTAAATCTGTAGCTGTACCCCTCGTGGTATTTTTTACAATGACTGTCGCCCCAGCCAGTGGCTCTCCACTTCCATCGGTTACCGTTCCGCGTAGCGACTGAGCTTGAACGGACGTTACGGTCATCCATAGTATAATTAGCAGGCTAATCTGACCGTTAGGTATCAGTTGTGCCATAAGGTTGAGTAAGTGTTATTAATTTTATTTAGACTTATTTTAAATAATACCCAAAGGTAGGGGTGCAACTCATCCGTGTCAATCGCTGGAGGTAGCCTATTTTAGTACTACTTTTAGGTGGATTATTAGCTAGTTCTAGGGTGTTTCTAAGGATGAACTGTTCTCAGAATACATAATTCTGAGCAATGCTTTAAGAGTTTCACCCGAATAAATAGCTATGAATAAAGTTTAGTAAGCACAACCTGGCCATTCTGATAGCGGATGATATCTAGATGTAAGGCCTGAACAACAAGCCCTATAGGTGAGGTAACATTGAGCTTCTTGAGGATACGTTTGCGATGAGCATTAATTGTATGAGGACTCAACGAAAGTTGATTAGCAATACTTTCGGTAAAATGCTCTTGGGCGATAAGTAAAACAATTTGCCGCTCCCGTTCCGTCAGTGAGGCAGCAACTGGATGAATTGGTGGGTTTTGAGCATCAGGATCAGTTAGTAAATCCAGCACCGTGTTGCAGAAAAACTTCTGCCCATTGGCTACAGCATGAAATGCATGAATGATCTCTTTTTGGCTACAATCTTTTGTTAGAAAAGCGAGTACACCCATATGAAGTATCTTCAGTATTCTTGGGTGATCGGTATCAGTAGTTAAAATAAATAGCTTAAGTGATTGGTACTGCTTTAGCAATTCACTCAATTTATTAGCTGTAAAACCGGGCAAAACACGATAATCTAACACCAGCATATCGGGTGTATATTGCTGTAAAAAAGAAGGAAGCTTTTCCCAGTGGTTCACTTCACCCACTACCTGAAAGGTCGCTTGACTATCTAGCAAGTGTTGAATTCCTGCTAGAGCTAATTCCTGATTGTCTGCCACCAAAACCTGTACCATTGCTCTTATTTAGAAAGTTTCTAAACTACATAACAAAGTCGTAGGATACAAGCTTAGCAACATTTCGCCTCCAGGGTTTAGCAATAGTAGGGCAGTACCTACGATGCCCTGATGCTAACCGATAATCACCAGGTAATCCAATAAGTCAACGAGGGGTTTACTACGATGACAGGTTACCCTAAACAACTAGTTGTGGGTAAAAAGCCAAATTTTCTACAGGGGAAGCGTACTACTGAAGTATCCAGGCTTAATATCCGAAGACAATTAGATACTGGACAAGTTTTCAATGAGGTGGTGGTGAACTATCGGGCGAATGGCGAAGCGTATTTTTGCCAGATAGAAATTCATCCTATAAACTGCGAGAATCAAAAGATTACCTATTATGTCGGGTAAGAGCACGATGTTACCATCGTACCCAGCCTGGGTGGCCCTCCCCTAAGAACCGCTCGTGCCAGTTTCCCGGCAAGCGGCCGGGCCTCGGGGGCTCAAGCAAATGAAACAGCAGCCCAATTTGCTGACTGCTGCGGTTGAACCACTGAGCGTTTCTGGTCATGAACTTGCCGATGACAGTTGGGATGCAACAATACAAGATTGTCCACTACCCATTTGCCCCCAAGATGTTTCTCCTGCACATGATGGGTATGCCATCCGGTGTCAGTGGTAATCTTGGTTTGGCAAACGGGACATTTTCCTTGCTGTCTTCGGTAAAGTAGGCGAAGCTTGGGTCTGATACGAGCCTGCATCTTCTGCTCCTGTCGCCTCTCAAAGTACATCTCCCAAGCCGGATCAAAAGGATTAGCATCACCTTTCACCTTGGTGTGCCGTTTGATAACCACTGTTTGGGTATGAAACAGGCGAACTGTTTTTCCCTCTTTGTCGCTATCGTGAAATTGCCATCCGCCAGAAGTGAGAAAGTACTTACGTATCTTCCACCTCCATGACTTATTCGGATGCTTCCTTTTCATCCACCGAACTAGCTTGTCAAAAACAAAGTGATCAATGTCTGAGAAGGTTTTCTTGGCTACAATGTGACGGTGATAGTACGCCCATCCTCTCAGGATAGGGTTCAACGTTCGAATCAGTGCCCAGCCGGGGGCTGCCTTCATCTTGGCAAAGATCACCTTGAGCTTATCTTTCAAAGCCTGCACGTTTTTCTTTGCTGGTTTGATGAGCAGTGTCCCGTTGTACTTTCGGACATGCTGACCCAGAAAATCAAACCCTTCCTCAATGGAAAGAATTCGGGTTTTCTCTTCAGAAAAAGATAGCCCTCGTTCTTTTAAGAAAGATTCGATCACTGGCTTTACCTTTTCTTTCGCGCGGCGACCGCCAAGATTTCCCTACTTTTAGCGGTCACGATAAAATCATCGCAATAACGGATTAGGTTGATGCGATCTACTGTAGACTTTCTACCTTTTCTGTGGTCTTTGAGAGTACTACAGTTTCTGACCTGCTGCTCCAAACCGTCCAGTACCATATTGGCTAGGGTGGGTGAAGCGATTCCGCCTTGCGGCGTGCCTTGCTTGGTAGGGTAAAACTGATTCTTTTCCATGAATCCTGCCTTCAACCATTTCTTAAGCATTCGCTTTTCCATCGGAATGGAAGCCAACATCCATTCGTGAGAAATGGTGTCAAAACAGCTTTTGATGTCGGCATCCAGAATCCATCGCGCTGACCATTTCTTGGACAATACTTTATAGCATTGTTCCATCGCATCGGCGCAGCTTCTTTCCGGACGGAATCCGTAACTGTTCTGGTCGGCTTTACATTCAGCGATGGGCGATAGCGCCAACAGGTGTAGTGCCTGCATAGCTCTATCTTTCATCGTAGGAATACTTAAGGGACGGAGTTTCCCGTTGGCTTTAGGAATGTACACTCGTTTGAGGGAAAGAGGGCGGTACCCTCTTCGTTTCAACGAATGAATGGCTTCCCATTTGCCTTTGGGGGTACTCCAAGTCTTCCCATCTACCCCCGGCAGCCGCCGTGGCCCCTTTAGATTTGTGTCGTATAAATATTTTAAGAAGCTGCTACTATTGCTAAAGTGTGGAAATGTGGGTAACTCGTTTAGAGTTATCCACATTTCCACACGAGAAAAGTTACCCTAGCGAGGAACGGGCACTGCCGTGGCCTAGGAAAGACCTACCGGCCGATTTTGCGCCTCGCTAGGTAGCTTGTCTGGCCTCAAATAGAAATTTAGACTAGCAGGTCTCTTATCAAGGTGCTGAGGCAAAGCAAGCGATGTAACTCTTCGCTAAATCAATTAAAGTTATGAAAAAATTTACTTACCAAGTAGGTGTTGATGTAGCTAAATCTACTTTAGACTGTACGGTTCTGCAAGAAGGGAAGCAACTTGATTATCAACGGATCGCCAATACCCCTAAAGCTGTCAAGAGCTATCTACAGCAATTAGAAAAGCAAGGGATTTGCTGTTGTGACACTTTATTCTGTATGGAGCATACTGGGGTTTACAACGCTCACATTTTACAAGTGCTTATTCAAAATAGAGCCAATATTTGGCTTGAAGCTGCCTTACGGATTAAAGAGTCATTAGGTTTTACCAGGGGTAAAAATGATAAGGTAGATTCGTATCGTATTGCCCGGTATGCCTACTTATACCAAGATAGTGCTGTGCTTTGGATACCCCGAAGAGAGATCGTCCAGCAATTGACACGATTGACTATGCTCAGAAAGCGCTTGGTCAAAACTAAAGTAGCACTATTGCAACCGCTAGCTGAGACTAAGCAGTTTTTAGGAAATAAAGCGTTTCGCGAAGAAAGAACACTAACCGATCCGATAGCTTCCACCCTAAAAAAACAGATTAAGCGCGTCGAGAAGCAGATTGAGGAGGTGATTAGAACGGATGAGCAGCTTAACTATCTTTTTGAATTAGTGATATCGGTCGAGGCTATAGGGCCAGTAACAGCTGGACACTTACTTGTCGTTACTAATGAATTTAGAAATTTTAGCTGTCCTAAAAAATTTGCTTGCTATGCTGGGACTGCTCCTTTCGAGAACAGTTCGGGTACTAGTATCCGAGGGAAGAGTCGCGTGTCGCCCTATGCAAATAAAGATAGTAAAAAGCTATTGCATATGGCAGCACTATCGGCTATTAACATGCAGAGTGAACTAGCCATCTATTACCAGCGAAAAGTCTCAGAAGGCAAGAATAAAATGGCAGTCATCAATGCGGTGAGAAACAAACTGATCAAACGCATTTTTGCTGTGGTAGAACGGGGGACAAAATATGAAAAAAAGTATACACCAACGCTTGCTTAATCCATAGAAATCGGTTCGCCGACCTTGGTTCTCAGTGACTCGCTTCACAGCCAGTGCTTTGGCGTAAAACGAGGCGGGGGCCACCCCCTGGTCAGTAAGCGTTGTAAAGCTTGCACTTTACCTCGTTTACCTTCCTGTTCAGCCTTCACAATCCGTACTTGAAGTTTATGAACCGAACGGTGAGCCTTTTGCCAATCAATAGCGTGCCATTGGTCGGATGCAGGCTTCTCCGTTCGGGAAGAAACAGCACGGGGTGCCCCGCACATTCACTGTTCAATGAATCCATTTGCTCAGTTTCCATAAACGTAACGGTGGCCGCCTTTAGGTTTGTAGGGTAGTAATATTTTAAGAAAGTAGTTACTACTATTGCGGTGTGAATATGTGGGTAACTCAGTAGAGTTATCCACATATTCACAGCCTAAATACCAGCCCCAGGTGCACTAAGGTGGCCGCTAAGTAAAACTTATATGGCGATTGAGACCTGGGCTGGTTTATCAAGACAAGCTTCCAATAGAAATTCAGGTTTATAGGCCTATTAGCAAGGTTTTGAAAGTGTCTTGATTATTATTAACAGTCAACCCCCAAATTATGAAGTATCTGTTTTTCATTGGTATCGACATCAGCAAAAAGACGCTGGATTTTGCGGTCAGGAATCGTAAAGAACTCCTTTTTCATCTTAAAGCGGACAATTCGCTAGCTGGTCTAAACCAGTTTCAAAAGGAGTGCTTTGCTAGAAAAATTGATCTTTCTCAAAGCCTAATTTGCTGTGAGCACACGGGAGTTTACAGCCAGAATATCCTAACCTTAGTTATAGAGAATAATTTTTCTCTCTGGTTCGAATCTTCGTTGAGGATCAAGCGCTCCCTGGGATTACAACGTGGTAAGAATGACAAGATCGATGCGATGAGGATTAGCCATTATGCTTTCCGATATGCCGATCAGGCTACTATCTGGCAGCCAGAAAGAGGGGTTATCAGTAAACTTCGTCAACTAGTTTCCTTAAGAAAAAGACTAATAAACGCCAAGAGCTCACTGAGATTTTTAACTGCGACTTCTTGTCGCACTGGGTTCGTCTACATAAAGGGACGGAATTATCGGCGGCCGACGCTCGGTAGAAATAGGCGGGTTGTTGTCACTCTGATAGAACATAGTTAATCGCCCCTCACTTACTTATGTGAAAAATAGGATTCGGACTGTCAACAGAGTCTACACTTAACCAATGCTCACCCAAGAAGCTGTACAAAGGCTTATTTTCCTGCGGTAATTAATCGGAATCTTTTAAAAGATTTAAGGGGTTTTATCAACTGTACCAATGAATGGTGAGATTCTATGAGTAATACATTTTGATAGTCATCCAACATCAATGATAGAATAGGAACATCCATAACTTGATCCATAATACGGTATATAGCTAAATTGGTAAAGTGCAGTCTCAAATATCTAACCCATATTTTCTCATCTCGACGGGATAACGGATAACAGCGCTCGTCGATTAATAATAAGGTAGTAGGAATTGCTAAGCATAAATCAGTAAATAAATCAGCAATTTGCTTAATCCGCCGATGGGTATCCGGCTGCCCATCGTCTATCAGAAAAATATGCTCAATACGCTCTTCGCCCTCAGGTACTACCAGTGCTGGGCAAGCGAGATCATAGGGTAATTTGCTACCTGACTTTTTAATATACTTCTTGTAGTGGGTATTAGCTATAATCAATAAGCTGGAAGACTGAGCTTCATGCTTCATTTCCTGGAAGCGGAAATTGGTACTACTATTTTGCGCTAGAGAAAAGTCATTGGCCAGATTGACAGATGGGAGGTGAGGGTCGCTGAAATAAGCATCGACAGGCGTAGGTGGTAATCCCATCAAGTCTTCTACAGAAGAGCTACACACTAACTGATGCTGACCAGTACCAAAATAAAAAGTGGTAAGTGCTTCTACGGTTCCTGTCCGGTCCCGGCACCATACTATTCTTTTCCTGCTCATCGTCTAAAAAAATTGGCTCTCGTCAAAAGAGCGAGTTTAAGCATTCAAAAAAAATGATAAAAATCAGGTTACCCCTTTTGTTAGTAGAGGTTCGCTAGGCGAACTAAACCGGCAGGGTCTTCAATACGTATCTTTCGTCCCTGCGTAGAGATCAGTTGGTCGCTTTTAAATTCATGCAGTAGACGAATCAGTGTTTCGGTCGCTGTACCTATGATATTGGCCAGATCGTCTCGAGTAAGATTAATTTCAATGCTACCATTATCGTGGGTATCCAGACCGTAGGTGTCTTTCAGCTTGAGCAATGTAATGGCCAGGCGTTCGCGCACTGAGCGTTGTGCCTGGTTGGTAATATTCTCAGTCATCAGTCCGAGTTCTTGACATACCTGCTTCATAATTTGCTGATTGAGTTGGGAGGATTCCTGTAGGGTCTGTAGAAATGTTGATTTAGGCAGAAAGCAAATCGTACATTCTTCCAATGTCTCGGCTGAAACTCCGTAGCTCTCTTCGGCCAGCAGGGCTTTGTAGCCTAACAGGCCACCGTTGTGAACGATACTGATGATCTGCTCTTTTCCCTCGTAACCCAACTTATAGACTTTTACTTTACCCTGATTAATGCAAAAAACCCCCAAAGGTCGAGTGCCTTCATGGAATAATATTTGCCCTTTCTTGTAAACGGTGCATGACTTCCCCTTAGAAATAGCCGTGAGTTGGTGGCTGCATAACGAACTGAACGATGAGGCCCCCAAGGAGCGACAAGTTTGACAAGCGATAGAAGGACGAAGCGGCTTTCTCATAACGTAATCACTTTCACATATCTTTTTGTAAAAACCGGCGGTGCACCAGATAATAAGGAATAGCAATCCAGAGCAATAGCGCTGCCAGTGAGACGATAACCCCTCGGAAGCTGCCAAAAAAATCACGAAATAAGGCTCCTGATAATCCTAAAAGTGCTGAAGCTTCGGTTTTCATAATGATCGTAATGCGAGCGATGTCTATGGGGTTGAAGAACGATAGCGTGAGTACGCCTGGCTCAATCGGGTACTCGCTCAAGTGGTACATAAAGAACAGTAGTAATCCATCGTATACGAAGGCAAAGAACGCCCACAGCAACAGTGCTAGGCCCATACCACGAGCTTTGTCGGATACAACTGTGCTAATAAATAATGCGATAGCTACAAAAACGAAGATGAGTAGCCCACCACTAAGTACAAGCAACAGGCTCTCAGTAGTAGAATAGAATAGTAGCAACGGTAAGCCGATACTTAGCAGGAATCCAGCCACGAGGGCTCCGCATAATCCTAGATAAAAGCCCCCGAGGACCGTAGTGCGGGCGATGGGTTGCGCCAGCAGCAACACGATAAAATCCTGGGAGTTGTAAAAGTAGACCACAGCAAATACTAAGGCAATGAGCGGCAAAGCAAATAGCGTTACTTGCATAATAATTAACAAAGCCTTTTCTGGCTGACTCTCCAGCATGAAGATACCCCAACCTACCGTGGCCAGCAGCAGTACGTACCCCTGAATGAGCCGGTTCCGGAGTAGGTCACTAATGATGTATTGGCTTACTTTCTGCATCGGGTTGTTTTTGGGTTAAGAGCCGGACGATGATTTTATTAAGCTGGGTTTCGGAAGTCTGTTTCCGCAGGGTCTCCATCGATTCAAAAAACTGCACTTGGCCCTCCATTAAATAAACTATCTGGGTGGCAATGTCGTCCAGATCGTTAAGAATGTGGGAAGTAACCAGCACTAGCTTTCCGGTCTGCACACTACGGTTGATCTTACTCTTCAGGCACTCATTGGATGGCGGATCCAGGGCGGCGGTAGGTTCATCCAGAATGATGATGGGTGGATCAAATAAAAAGGCCAAAGCAGCACTTACCTGCTGCCGCATCCCCCCCGATAGCGAACCCAATGATTTGTGACGTATTTGCTCAATGCCAAATTCTTCGTACAGCTCACTATCGTAATTACTTACATCCGCTCGCAACTGCTTGATCATAGTGAATAAATCTGCTACCCGCAGATGCTCAGGAAAGCGGCTTAACTGGGGCATATAGCCAATGTCGCTGCGGTACTGATAGCCCGTTTGAGTGTTGTTCCCATTCACGGTAATAGCCCCCTCATCGGGTAGTACTAATCCCAAAATTGACTTAATGAGGGTGGTTTTGCCCGAACCGTTCGGCCCAATCATCGCTACGCATTGTCCGGTACTAAATTCCAGCGATACCGAGCGGAGTACTTGTTGCTGACCGTAGTTTTTACTTAGGTTTTCAATTTTGATCATAAGCATAGGGCTGCATCTGAGGGTACTGATCGGTTAAGGTTGCCGGGATGATTGTGGGGAAAATCCGCTCGCTAAACTCCAATAGACTCACAAAGAAGCTATGCAGCATCAGCGTCGCCGCCGGAATCTGGTCGGTAATGCGAGCAAACAGGTTCACTGGGCGGTAGGGCTCATCTCCGGAACCGTCCCGGTTGAGGTCGTAGCCGACGTAGCCGCTCCAGTAGTTGCGCTCATAGCGGTTATTATTGTTTTGGGAGTTGGTGACTACCTCAAAGGTATTAGCCAGGAAATTATTGGCGAGCACTTCATTGTCCAGGCTGTTGCCCTTCATGTCTAGGGCGGTACCGTTTAACGAGAATTGATTTCTCTCAATGATAATTCGGTTGGCGCCTTCGGCCAGAATGCCGATAGTATTTCGCACAAAGTAGTTGCCACTGATCTCTCCATCGCTGATTTCTTTCAGTAGTAAACCGTAGGAAGCTCCTCCCCAGTTATGGGAAAAGTGGTTATGCTGCATGCGTATTTCCCGGGAGAACATCACTGCCACTCCGGCTCCGTTTTCTCGGAATTCATTTGCTGAATACGCATCGTTGTTGGAAAACATAAAGTGCAAACCGTAGCGCAGGTTTCGGTAACTTTGATTATGGTGAATCTGGCTGTTATTCACAAACTCTAAATAAATACCATCGCGATGACCACTTAGCGTATTATGGGTAATCTCCAGATAATCGCCCTTCCAAACGTGAATCGCATTACCTGCCGAGGCTTCATCGTCGGCCTGATCTACAATATAATTATTCACTACCTGATAGTGGGTAGCGTATTCCAGATATACTCCAAAAAAACAGTTAAGAATCTCATTGTTCCGGATACTACCGTGGTGGCTCTGACGTACCTTGATGGCGGCTAGTTCCTTTAAAAAGCTAACCCCCACATTTTGCAGCGTAAACCCTTCAATCACCACAGAATCGGCCATCACTACGAATAACTCGACCGCCTGATGTTCGGCATCAATCCGGGGATTTCCTTCACCAATCAGGTACAGCGGTTTATCAATGACGATAGAATGCTGCGAGTAGTGTCCAGGCCGTACCAGAACGGTATCATGAAGATTAGCTTCCCGGATTGCTTCCTGAATGATTTGGAATGACTCGTTTATTCCTACCACTAATGTTCGGGCATTAGCCGAAGGGATTAGCCTGGCGTTTAGCATAATTATCAGCACGATGCAGATTCTCATATCACTTCTGATTCTTCAACAACTGACGTACTTCGTTCCAGGAAAGTAGCTGGGTATCTGATGGCAAGTCTTGCGTAGTAGGACGGTAGAATGCTGCTAAGTTGGCTCCCATTGGGCTACGAAACTCCGGTGAAATAACAAACACCAGCGAATTCATTGGATATAACTGTTTCGGATTGTTATGAGCTACTGCTAGTAGCATTTGATACCGGGTAGATTCTTCAGCCAATTGATTCACGACACATTCAGCAGCATCGTACTTATAGATTCTCCCTTTGTCGGTAATCAGCTCCGCACCAAACTTGGGGTCAGCAATCGTCATCTTACAGTAGTGGCACTGGTCTTTCCCAAAGGCAATGGGTTCTGGTTCAGTCTGACAACTGGCAAGTAGCACCACGACAATCCCTATCATCCACTTCTTGAGCAAATCAAACATGCACTTTCTCTTTACGGATACTTACCCAGGTGGCCAGTGCTGCTAGTAAAATAGATAGTGTCATGAAGATCGTACCCATACGGGGATAAGACTTCACGTAAAAGTTAAGCAAGTCTTTCTCGCCTATTAGCGGGGGCATATAGATCATGCCGGGTACCTTAATCGGCGCGTTTGGGTCCAGATTATGACCGTAGTCGTACATCCAAAGATAAAAATCGTAGACCCCCAAAATGGCAAGCACCACCATGATAACCAACCAAGTGGCGTAACCCCAGGTTTTGTTCAGCAGCACCGTTCCTACTCCCAAAGCCATCATACCGTAGACGACGTAGGGAAAGTACACTAGTTCAGGAATAAAATCCGGCTCGATGTACTGCATTCCGATATAGTGGTTCAGAATATTAATGTTCTGAATGATACTATCAGTGCCATCATCTCCTGAAAAGCGGTCGATCCAAATATTGAGGCGTAAGCCACCAGGAAACTGAGCGGCTTCTAGCGTGATCTGCCATAAAGGGAATAAAAATAACCCCCCTAGCAGTATCACCCCCAGTAACATAAGCCACCGAGCGGCACCCCGTTGAGTAGTAATCCGCTGTGACTGGTTTAGTAAGTTCATAAATTGGGTGTAGAAAATGATGAAGAAACCCTTCTTACTTAGATAAAGAAAGGTTTCTCTCAAGAATTAGACGCTATTAATCATCAACCCGCTGGGCAAGTTGCTGTTCAGCTTGCTCTCGCATATTGGCGGCCGTGGTATTTTCATTGTTGAGTCCCCACTTCAGCGGCACATCCGAATTAGCTGGGGATACCCGTACGTAGCCCGACATCTCTTGGTGTAGCGCCGAGCAGAAATCAGTGCAGTAGAAAGCAAATACTCCGGGTTTGAAGGGCTTCCACTTTAGGGTGCGAGTCTGTCCGGGCATGACCAACAGCTCCGCATTAGTCGCCCCTTGTACCGCAAAACCGTGCGGTACATCCCAGTCCTGCTCCAGGTTCGTTATGTGGAAATACACTTCATCGTCCATCTTGATGCCTTCAATGTTATCGGGAGCCAGGTGACTACGAATAGCCGTCATATATACGTGTACCTCTTTACCTTCCCGCTCTACGCGGGCTTGTCCTTCCCCTTTCGCCGCTCGGGGGTGCCCATTATCTTCAATCCGGTAGAACTTCTTTACGTTAGGCACAATTTTCCCCGCCGAAATAGCCTGAGCGTAGTGTGGCTCGCCTTTGGTAGGGAAATCTAATACTAGTTTCATCTTTTCGCCGCTAATATCAAACAACTGAGCACTGTGTGCTAATTCCGGCCCGGTAGGCAGGTAACGGTCTTTGGTGATTTTGTTCATGGCTACTAGGTACTTTCCTTCCGGCTTGCGCGTTTCCCCTCCCGGAATCACCAGGTGACCGGGTGAATAAAAAGTAGATTGACGATCTAGCACTTCCAGACTTTCTACGTCCCACTTTACTACTTCCGAGGAGATAAAGAACGTCGTATAAGCGTTGCCTTTTCCGTCGAACTCAGTGTGCAGTGGACCTAACCCAGGCTTCTGTAAAATACCGTGCAAACCTGACTCATAGTTGATGATCGGAATGCCATTGATGTCTCCAGCGAAGTCTTCGCTCTCAATAGCCGCCATCAGCTTGTCAAACGAGTAAATAGACATGTCGGCGGATAGCTTACCGTTACCCACAATGAACTCTCCGGTAGGATCTACGTCGCAGCCGTGAGGTGACTTAGGCACCGGAATGAAGTATACCATACCGGGACAATCCTGCGGGTTCAGAATCGTGGTTTCGGTTACTTCAGTAGAATTGACGATGCTGGTGCTCTCGTCCATCAGGTTATGATAAAAGGAAGTTTCCCGTGTTTGGCCTTTTCCCTGCTCTAGGTATTCTTCCGCTTTTTTCCAGTTCACAATGGCCAGCAGGTCTTTATCCTTCTGAGAAGCATTCACTTCCAGCAGCGTGTGTGCCTGCTCGGAGTTGTAGGTGGTCAGAAAGCTCCAGCCGTGGGATTTTCCTTTACCGTTTCGAGCTAAATCATAATTATAGCCGGGCATCTCGATTTGAAACGCTAGTTCCATATGCCCTTCTTCCGGGTCAACCGATACGTAGTTGATCAATCCCTTGAAGTTCTCCTGATAGGTATCAATGCCTACATCTTCTTGAGGAATAGGCACACTAAAACGAGTACCCGAAACCAGATATTCCGAGTTTTCGGTAATGAACGGAGCGCAGTGCAGTCCGGCTACATCCGGAATTTCCAGAATTTCTACCGTTTCAAAGGTTGTGAGGTCTACTCGGGCAATACGGGGGGTGTTGTTTCCATTGACAAACAGCCAGCGTCCGTCAAACTCGCCATCGGTTTGCGAGAGTTCAATGTGGTGGGAATCGTCCCAAGGCACTTCGCCGTAGGAAGTGTTGAACATCGCTTTGGTTTCTTCGCTGTAGCCGTAGCCGTTCTCCGGATACTTAGAAAATACCGGAATTTCCTTGAGCAAACGGCCTGAAGGTAACCCGTAGGCCGTCACTTGTCCGCTAAACCCTCCCGACATAAAGGCGTAGAACTCGTCGTACTCACCGGGCGGCACGTAGGCCTGTTGGGCGGCATCGCCCTCTACAATGGTCTGGGTCGTTCGTTGGGAGCAGTCGGTCAGAAAGACAGCTCCCAGTACAAGAAGGAAAAATAAGGTAAGGAAAATAGTGTTTGTTTTCATGGTAGTATTAGCTTTGGTTTGCTGCTTGATCTTTTTCGCCTACGGTCTCTACGTCGTTTTTACGCATGTATTCTAGCAAGGCGCGGGCATCGCCGATGGAGACGCCCTGGTTAGGCATTCGGGTTAAACATTCTTCTAATAATTTTTGGGCTTGTGGGTCTTCGGCCAGCATAACATCTACATTGGTGATCATATTCATGATCCACTCGGGGCGACGCTTATTAGTGACACCCGCCCAGCCGGGACCAACTACTCGCTGGTCGGTCAGCTTATGACAGGCCGAACACTTCATTTCGTAGATAGCTTTGCCCGTGGTAATCATACTTTCTTCTAGCGGATCGGTAAGATTCACTTCTTTCACCTCTCCAACCCCTCTGGGGTCAGCTGGTGCCGCTTCGGCCTCTTCGGTGGTAGCAGACTGCTGCGTAGTAGTTTCTCCTCCGCCTCCGCAGGAAATAAGAAAGGCAAAGGATAATCCGCCTAGGGCGATAAGTAATTGTTTCATAAGGTTAGATTTTTACTGATGAATATTTGAAGGAGAAAATTGAACGAGCAATGACATAGGTCAACGCTTGCCGTAAATTGGATCACGAAGTATCCGGTGGTTTAGGGCGAATGTAACTGAGTAAAATAATAGTAAGTGAAATAGGAAACAGGGCAGTCACCCCGAATAGAATCTCGTAGTAGTAGGCTACAAACCCCTGCCGTAACCACAGTAGTGTTCCTTGGCCAAATAGTATTAGTTCAGATAGAATAAAGGCCGCTAATAATAATAGCCATCCGGCTCGAGCCGACGTATTTCGGGGCAGTAAACCGCTTTTGAGTAGTAGACTCACTGCGGTCAGGGTGATGGCACCCAGCGTGATCAGATGAATAAAACCGATCACATAATTGCGAATGGTATAGGAAATTTCGGCCACAGCCGGTAGTGCCACAGCAGTTTGCACCGTCACTTTCAGTAGCAGACATAGTACTCCGAATGAGAATAATATATCGGTCCAGTCGTCTAGGCGTTTGAAAGGGTTAGCGGCGATAAATACGGGGCGTAAGATCAGGCAGAAAGCCACCACTTGCAGCAACACTCCCAGCGTATTTAGGTAGAATACCATCGAGAGTGGAGTGCTCCAGGTAACGCTCAGAGCATACGTGAGCAACAGTGAGGCTTGTAGTAGCCAGAACCCGGTAGTGGAAACAGCTACAGATTTACCACTCCGTTCAATATGAAATAGCCATAACCCTACAATGGCGTAAGTAAGCCAGCCGTTGAACTGGAAATGTAGAAAAAACTGGATACTAGCAAAGTACAGGGGATGCAGTTTTCCCAGTAGCGCACTTACTGGCCCAATAGCCCAGAGTCCTAGCGTGGATACCAATAGCCAGTAGATTCCCCACCGTACAAAGCGCGTATGTGCTCTGGGGGAGAGGGCTGCTAAATCTTTTAAAAAATAATACGCAAAAGCGTAGGCGGACAATAGATGAACAGCCGAAAAGGAGATGCTATAGAGGCCATAGCCTTGGTAAAGAAAGAAGATCGCCATTCCAACCGCCGAAACCACATTCAACCCCAACAAGTAGCGATACTTGGTCAGCCACTGAGAATGCTGGAGTAGCAAAAACAGTAATGCGCCACTTACCAGTGGATACGCCCAGCCTAACAACGCAACGTGCGAATGGGCGTGCAACAAATGTTTGTATTCCAAAAACGGTACTTCATTGACAAAGTAGTAGCGCATGAGGGTCCCAAATATCGCAGCCAGCCAGAAAAAGAAGATGGCTGATCCCATCCAGTGGCGTACAAAGCGAGCAGAAAAGTATTGTTGAGTAAGTGTCGGGCGATATGGTTGAGTTGTCTGAATCACTTAAAGGTGAAATCAGCAAATAGCCGCTGAGCCTGGGGGAAAAGAATATTGTTTTCCAGGTGAATATGTCGGTGTAGATCAGCCTCAAATTCCTGCAACAGCGCGTAAGTCACTTGGTAGGTCTGGCAACTATCTTCCGGGGGAGTGTAGTGATTGCTCAACTGGGCAATCTTCCTGAATCGTTCTCCTTCCGTTTGATGCTCAACCTCCATCATCTGGATTGGATTGTCAATTTCACCAAAGTGAGGCCGAGCTAGTGGGTAGTTTTTTTCCTGTGACTCTACCATCGCTCGGATGTAGGGAAAAAGAATAAGCTCCTCTTTCTTTAAGTGCGCTAATAAATGCTCGCTGCCCTCAAAAAACAGGGTCTTTATCTCGTGAAGCTCCGAGTGTCGCTGCCCATGCACCTTTACTAACTTTTCTAAGTAGGTATTCAGGGCTGGAACTGTGGCTCGCAGGTAAGCATGGTGCTCATCCACAATAGTATCAATCAACTGGGGTAGCCCGAGCGGTTGATCCTGATGAGCGTCGGGTAATTGCAGGGCTTCTTCCAATTCGCTTACTAATATTTCAGGAGTCAGCTGCTGGCGTTGACAAGCTTCTTCTAAAGTAACTCGCCCTCGACAACAGAAATCGATACCATGAGTAGTGAGCACGGGAGCGGTGTGGTAGTTTCGGGCAACGATGTCTCCTACTTTAGTTTGTAGTAGCGTTTTCATAGTTTAGGATTTAAAGACCTTTATATCTTTAATTGCTTAAAATTTTACACTTTTAGATAATAATGTCCAAGTAATAACCCTTCTTTCACTTCCTCAATGGTGGTTGAAATAAGTACTCCAGCTAAGTGATCACGCACCGCCTTGAACTTATCATGTACGGGACAGGGGCAGCTCTCTGAGCACTCGGCTAACCCTAGTACGCATTTGGTAAAAATTCCTTCACCATCAATAGCAATGATGATTTCATGCAAGGTAACAGCTCGGCGGTTAGGTAGCTGAAACCCGCCGCTGGGGCCTCGTAACGATCGGATCAATCCTTGACGAGTCAGTCGCTGTAATACTTTAGCGGTGAACGCTTCTGGGCTATCAATTTCCTGTACGATTTCTCGTAGCCCAATCCATCGGCCTTTCTGCTGGTCAGTAGCCAAATAGATCATAATTTTTAACGCTATTTCACCGGCTCGGGAAAACATAAAGTGCTAAATTTAAGAGAGAAATAATTAAAGACAAATTAATCCGAAATTAATTTTCTATGCGATTGCCCTTCAAGTATTAAGGCTCAGAACAGAGATAAACTTTTCTGAAGCTAATTAATTCTAATTACTTATAGCCGGGCACAGCACAGGTAAATAGCCCCCAAGAATTCATCGGTTGTTTAGGCCTGAGGAATCTGTTTCAGGCTTTCTTCGTACTTATAATTATGCTCGAACAAAAACTGGAAGATCGAAATATCAGACCCACCGCCATGCGCCTGCTAGTATTAAAAAAACTGGTGGAATCAGGTTCAGCTCTCAGTCTGAATGACTTAGAAGCAGCGCTTGAACGAGCTGACAAAGCAACCCTCTACCGAACCCTCAAAACCTTTGAAAGTAAGAAACTAATCCATAGCATTGACGATGGAACGGGTTCGGTAAAATATGCTTTGTGTGAAGAAGGTTGTGAGTGTAAACCTCAAGATCAACATATCCACTTTCATTGTGTCCAATGTAGTGAAACTTTCTGCCTGACCCGAGTTAAAATACCCTCAACCCAAATACCTGCTGGCTTTCAAGCAGCGAGTGTCAGTATGGTCTATCAAGGCACTTGCGCCAGCTGCTCTTGACAATGCAAACTGGTTGCACTGCTTAGTTGGTATACTTACCGAATGAAGGTGGTTTCGTTCATATTGTCGATGGTCATACTGGGAATGGTGATACTGCCCTGCGCCGATGAGCCATCATGGAACAAGTCGGTATCAGTAGAAATCGCTGACCACCCAGAAGACTCCGATCATCACGATCTTTGTTCGCCCTTCTGCACCTGCCATTGCTGCCATACCCACGTCATCTTATATGATACTTTTTATCTGAGCGCATTCACGCTCTTCAGCAGAGTCCCTGCTGAACAATCATGCCCGTTGCTATCCAGAATTTCTTTCTCTATTTGGAATCCCCCTCCCTTTTATGAGTCAAGCACCGTAGCCTAATTCTATCGAGTTGATTCATTTGTAAAGACTAAGAAATTCCTATCCATGAAGTTTATAATTATAGGGCTGATGTTTCTGACTGGAACATCAGCTTACGCGCAAAATACGTTTAAAGCGCGCATTATTGATGCCGAAGAAAACGAACCGTTACCGGGTGCCACCCTGAAGATAAGCTCTTTCCAGGGTGCCGTTGCCGACCTTAATGGGTACGTAGAGATTACCGATATTTCGGATGACACTATTCAGGTATTCGCTTCCTACGTAGGGTACCAGTCTTTCCAAGCGACTTATATTTTTCCGTTGCCCGAAGTTCAGGTAATTACTCTCGAGCCAGGAGAAGAACTCGAGGAAGTTGTTGTTACCTCTACCCGAAGCAGTAGAACGATTGATAACATTCCTACCCGAATTGAAGCCATCAGCTCAGAAGAACTGGAAGAAAAAGCCATGATGCGATCTTCCAATATTGCCACGGTTTTGCGGGAAAGTACGGGTATCCAGATGCAACAAACCTCGGCTAGTTCAGCCAACCAAAGTATCAGAATTCAGGGCTTGGATGGGCGATACACCCAACTATTAAAGGATGGTTTTCCGCTCTTCGGCGGGTTCGCCGGGGGGCTGAGCATTATGCAAATTCCCCCACTGGATCTCAAGCAGGTGGAAGTAATCAAGGGTAGTAACTCTACGCTGTTCGGGGGAGGGGCCATCGCTGGCTTGATTAACCTAGTGACCTACACTCCTGAAGAGAAAAAAAAGCTCCGATTGATGGTTGACCAGACCCAAGCGTTAGGCATCACGCTTAATAGTTTCTACGCCCAGCGCTTCAACACATTTGGACTTACTTTCTATGCTTCGGCTAATCGGCAGCAGGCGTATGATCCCAACCATGATGACTTTAGCGATATTCCCCGAATCAGAAGCTTCACGCTGAACCCTTCTTTCTTTTATTATCCCAATAAAAAATCAAGCTTACGGTTAACCCTCAATACTACGCTAGAAAACCGATTGGGAGGGGATATGCAGGTCATTGAGAGTGAGCAGAACGGCATTCATCAATTTACGGAAGAAAATCAATCAGACCGTTTATCGTATCAAATCACCTACCAAAATCGGTTGGAAAATAATAGATCACTGACCGTTAAAAATAGTCTTACCTATTTCGGCCGAGAGATCACCGAGCCGGATTTTCGGTTTGTAGGCGAGCAGTGGTCGTCCTTTAGTGAAGTAGCGTACACCGTTAACTCTCCGGTATCCGACTGGATTGTGGGGGCAAACCTTTACACCGATAAGTTCGATGAAAACCCACTGGACTCGCTGGAACGCGATTATCGCTATATCACCTTCGGCGCATTCACCCAAAATACGCTTGATCTTACCGATCGGTTTGCGTTGGAAAGCGGGTTACGGTTAGACTATGCTCTGGACTATGGCTTCTTTGCGCTGCCCAGACTTTCATTGCTAGCAAAACTCAGCCAAGTATGGTCAGCCCGAATCGGGGGAGGGTTGGGCTACAAATTACCTACTATCTTTACCGAAGAGGCAGAAAACCTCACCTACGAGGGCATCTTACCCATTCGTGCCAATACGGATGCTGAACGGTCCATCGGTGGAAATCTGGATCTGAACTACCAAACCTCGCTGGGGGGCGAATGGACCCTATCGATCAATCAACTCTTCTTCTATACCCGACTTAATGATGCCTTGGTACTTCGTGAGAACAGCGTAAGTCAGCTCTTCTACGAAAATGCCGATGGGCCAGTAACCAGTCAGGGTATGGAGACCAATATCAAACTAGGCTACCGAGATTTCAAGCTGTTTGCCAACTACGCCCTGATCGATACCCGGTTGAAGTACGATAATCTTAACGAGCAGAAGCCGCTAACCCCCAAACACAATATCGGTTCGGTTTTGATGTACGAAGCAGAAGGAAGGTGGCGAATTGGGTACGAGGCCTACTACACCGGTAGGCAGTTTAGAAGCAACCGAACACCCACGGATGACTATTGGATGATGGGGTTGATGGTGATGCGAAAAATCAATATGCTCAGCTTGTACATTAACTTTGAGAATTTTACGGACACCCGCCAACACCGATTAGAAAACTTTCAGGTGGGCCCGCATTTTAAGCCTGACTTTCCCGAGATATGGGCACCTACCGATGGTAGGATTATTAATGCCGGGTTCATTATAGAACTATAGTAGCCTACGTTTTATCAGACATCTTTACCCATAGTAACCCTGCTATACTTACTGTTGGTAACGATTAAGTTCTGATGAAAAGTGGCTACGGCAAAACCGTTCATCAATAATTTCATCCGGACGTTAGGTACATTTTATTAAAGATATCTGAGAAGATGACTTTTATCATATTCCGGTAAGACTGAAAGCCTTAATTTTGAATTATTCTAAATAATAGCCTTGTTACTGCTAGACAGTCAATTGGAAACCCTATGCAAAATAGCAAACCGGATTTAAACTCTGAACAGGATATCGAACTGATGGTGGATTCGTTTTACGCCAAAGTAAACCATGACCAGTTGCTTTCCCTGGTATTCAATGATTTTTCAAAAGTAGATTGGAACACACACTTGCCCAAGATGTACCGATTTTGGAATACGCTAATTCTTGGTAAACAATCGTACAAAGGCAACCCCTTTGCGGCTCACGTGCCTCTGCCGGTAGACAAAACTCATTTTGATCGTTGGGTGCAGCTTTTTGAAGAAAATATGGATGAGCTTTTTGCAGGTGATGTAGCGGAACAAACCAAATTAAGAGCCAGATCAATCGCTCATATTTTCCAGAGCAAATTAGAATACATAAATCAAGAAAAATGAAAACAGCTAACCTGTATCAAGACATCCGATACGACGAAAGCAAACCTATTGTTTCTGTCTTGTTTGAAACCGATTTCACCAAGGAAGTCCGAATTGCTATGCAACACGGAACTGTAATGAAAGAACATAAAACTTCTTTTCCCGTAGTGGTAGAAGTGCTGGAAGGTAGTATTGATTTTGGCACGCAGCAACAGACCAAATACTTGGTAAAAGGAGACTTAATTGCGTTGGAAGGCAACGTACCCCACGATTTACAAGCCACTGAAAACAGTATTATTCGGCTTACTTTGACCAAGTACGACAATGCTAAACGGGTAAAGCAAGTTACTGAGAGCTAAACATTCCAGAAAATGGAAAACAAAACAATTGATACCAAACAGGGACATTGGATACTGGCTAAGATGGGCAAAAAGGTACTGCGTCCCGGAGGAAAAGAACTTACCCAAAAACTCGTTCAGAACCTGAAAATAAATCCAGAAGACGACATTGTAGAGTTTGCCCCAGGGCTGGGATTTACGGCTTCCATTGCCCTAGAGTCCAACCCTAAAACCTATACGGGTATTGAACTCAATGAAGAAGCCGCCAGTATTCTTCGCAAGACCATAAAGGGGAAAAACCGAAAGATAATCATAGGCAATGCGGCAAATTCTACCTTGAGCGACAGCACGTACAACAAAGTATATGGCGAGGCGATGCTCACCATGCAAGCTGACCATAGGAAATCGGAGATTATTAAAGAAGCCTATCGAATTCTTAAAACAGAAGGTTTGTACGGTGTACACGAACTAGGACTACAGCCTGATGATATTTCGGAAGAAAAGAAAGCGGAAATACAGCGAGCATTGGCCCAAGTAATTAAAGTAAATGCTAGACCTTTGACTGTAACCGAATGGTGTAATCTTCTGGAAAAAGAAGGCTTCAACGTCATCAAAACCGAAACCAGTCCCATGCACCTGCTTGAACCCCAAAGGATGATTGATGATGAAGGTTTTTTCAGAACAGTAAAAATAGCATTCAATATTCTTACCCATCCTCAGGAAAGGAAACGCATTTTAGCGATGCGGAAAGTATTCAGCAAGTACCAAAACCATTTGAATGCGATAAGTATAGTTGTTGAAAAGAAATGATCTGTACCTAATTGACGATCAGTATGTTTGAACAAGGCTCTTCCGCGCAGAATCTGGTTTGACTTTTAAAAAACCGAGAGTCCGGTTTGGGTTGTGAACTGCTCTAAAAACTTCATACCACGATACGAATTTCCTTTTATGTTTAGTCGGGGACTCCATACAGCAATAGAAAAATGCTCAGGGTGGACGGCCACAATACCACCGCCCACGCCGCTCTTACCCGGCAGGCCTACCCGAAAAGAAAACTCACCAGCTTCATCGTAAAAACCGCAGGTCTGCATAATAGCATTGACCCGTTTGCTTCGGGTAAGGGAGAGTACCTGATGCTGAGTGATAGGATCAATGCCATCATTAGCCAGAAACAGAAACGCCCGAGAAAGCTCCTGGCACGTCATTTCTAAGGAACACATATAGCAATAGAGATCCAGCACCAGCTCAATATCGTTGTCAATATTGCCAAAGGCTTTCATCAGGTTGATCAGAGCGGTGTTGCGGTATCCTACTGAAAGTTCGGACTGCGCCACTGACTCATTGAAGGCAATATCGGGGTTCTGTGCTACTTCTCGTACAAAAGCTAGCAGCTCTTTTTTTGGATTGCGAAAGTGCGATACCAAAATATCACAGATTACGATAGCCCCGGCATTGATCATTGGATTGCGAGGAATGCCCTGGTCATGTTCAAGCTGAACCAACGAGTTAAACGGGGTACCCGATGGTTCTACTCCAACACGTTTCCATAGCTCATTGCCTCGCAGACGATAAGCCAGCGTCAGCGAGAGCACCTTCGCAATACTTTGAATAGAAAACTTTGTATGGTGATCGCCCATGCCTACGTCATAACCATCCAAAGTGCTCACATGCACTCCCAACTGACGCGGGTTCACGTTGCTAAGTTCAGGAATATACTGAGCAATCTGCCCTTTATTTTCCCAAGACTTTACTTCCGCATAAACAGCTTCGATGATTTTTTGATAATCCAAAAGAGGTGGTGTTAATGGTTATGTCAGCTAAGAGCGCGTTACTGCTGTCGTACCTTTTCCTATACGCAAATAGGCATCGTAAACCAAAGTTACACTTGCTTACATAAAAAAAGAAGACCCTTATAAGATCTTCTCTTCTGTGAACATTTTAGTTCTGTTTACCAGATAACCTAGTTATCCCAAGGCTTCTGATTTTTTGCCCGTGGCCCCTTCAGGTTTTTTCTATCCTTTTGGGTGATGGTGACATGCTGTGTCGGCTGGTCATCTTGCCAAGGGCGATAGTTCTTTGCCTCAGGTCCTATTCGGCGTTCCGTATCGGCACTTGGAGCTTCTACAGTCACCTCTGACGCAACGTACTTGTACTTAGGGTAGTTTTTTGCTTGGGGGCCTTTCAAATCCCCTAACTCCAAGCGTTGTTCTTTCTTGACTTCGGTACGGGCATCAGGATCATTCGTTGTAGGCGTAGGGGCTACATAACTCGTTCCCTGAGCAAGCAACGTACCGTAGAAAAAAATCATACTTATGAATATACTTATTGATCTCATTACTATTAAAAATTATAGATTTACTATCATATTGATTAACGTACTATGGCCTAAATAGTTGCCTAATCTGAGGTGCCCCGGTTTTCCCAAAACTACCGTCTCAATTAACTATAACTGAAAAATCTCTGCTCTTTCCGGCTGAAAAATAATATCTTTTACTTGAATGTTGATTTTCCCACCAGGGGCATTCCACTGAATTACATCCCCTCTTTGGTAGCCTAACAAAGCTACCCCGATGGGGGAAAACACCGACACCCGGTCTTGTTTGGCATTCGCTTCTTTTGGATATACTAACCGAAACTTAAATTCTTTACCGGTGCTCAGAAATTTTACCACCACTACCGTGTTGAGGGTCACTACATCATCCGGAATCAGGTGGGTTTCTACGATCTGGGCCTGTTCTAACGCTTCCTGAAGTTTTGCTACTTCTTGGCTGATATGCCCTTGCTGAAATTCTATCCGTTTAATTTGTTCCTGAAGGCGAGCCTGGTCTAGCTGGCTTACGACGATCTTTCTCATATTTCTTTTACTTTATGCTCAATGTAACATTTGCTATCTCACAGAATGTATTCCTTTTGTCACCCAGGTGCATCAGTTTTTGAGTAATTGGGGGGTAGCTTAAGCAAAAAAAGCCTGACTACTAAAAAATAACTCCCCCCCGTTCCTCACTCACTTGGCTCTTGCGACTAGGACTGCTTAATCCAGTGGATCGCCCGATCTTGTTCCGAATAATGAAAACTTTTCAGTTGGGTTTCTCGAAGCTGGTGCGCTAACTGTTCGGCTTGGTCTAGCCAATCGCTACACGTAATAATAACGGCTTTTTCAAAGACTCCCCGCTTCCCAAAGTTGTACCGAAAATCTTCTACCAAGGTATCTAACGAAAATCCGTGGTCATCTACGTACTCAATCAATAAGCGTAGTTTAGGATGCTGCTGCAACTTTTGGTGTAGCTCCATGAGCCAAGGCTTCATATCGGCGGTGCTGGTGGTACTATCGGTGCGAAAGCCCACAATATCATCCCTGCCAGTGCTAATAGGTTCGATCATAGTATACGGTCATTTTTTTGGAATGAATTTTACCCGGACGGTGACCCATGTACTGTTGTAGCTCGCCTAGCTTGAAGTAGGTATAGAATAAGCTACCTCCCAGCAAAAGCGCAAGCCCGACCGCTTCGTAGGTAAGCGTAACGAGTCCAGTCAACAGGTTGATCACTAAAAACAGCCCAAACAAAACAGATAAGACGTTCGCTATCAGTAGTACTTTTATTGCCGGCATCCGCTCCCGTAGGTCGCTATACCGCTTCACGTTGGCTATTCCGGTAATAATTAACCAGGCAGCTAATATCTCCCAAAAAAGCTGTACAGAAAAAGCAGCCGCTACGATCGCAAGACTTCCTAACAGCAGCTCGGCTAGCCCCTTCTTGGATAAAGGGCATTCTTGATACTGATGGCTTACCAGTGGGTTAATATTCTTCGCAACTGTGACCAAACCACTAATGGTCAGTAGTATTCCGAAAGGCATCATCATGGCCTGAAGTGCCTGCCCAGGATAACAGAGCGCTACCAAGCCAAAGGTGGCCGCCCCGATCCCTCTAAATAGTAAGCTATCCCGATCTTTTATGAGTTGTCGTTCCATAATTTTTTGTGTTAATGGGTTCATAGTCGCATACTCATTTCTCTACGCTACAACCTTTCCCGTATGCTTTTCAAAGGTCGGTAGAACCATCCTCGAATCAAACGACCTTCATCACATTGCTTCGATGATCTTCGTCACCCAAAAGCTAGTAGATCAATCCTAAAATGTGTTACTTAGACCATAGGGCAGAAAATACCCTTTCGGCTAATCGACCGTAGACTGTTGATATGAAGACTATTAAGCACCAACCACCCACCAGCGAACACACAGCTTCGTACCAGGCCATTGCCCACTATTTCCCCAATGTCATGATTGCAGTCGTTTCGGCTGACCATCGCATTTTATTTATGGAGGGGGATGAAATGCAGAAGTTGGGTCTTAAGCGGGAGCAAATTGAAGGTAAGACTATCGGCGAATTGGGCTACTTTTCTACTCAATGGAAAAACCAAATGCTGGAGTATACACGCAAGACATTAGCCGGAGATAGTTTTTCCTACGAAATCCAGCACAAAAGTCGGGTCTACCGGGTCAATACGGTGCCCTTACGGGATGAGTCGGGAAGCTCACCAGATCCCTCAACTTTAAAAGATGACCAGCAAAAAAATCCGTTCCGGGTGCTGTTCGTCTATACCAACATCACCGAACAGAAACGTACCGAGGTGGAAATGCTGAATGCCCTGAAAAAGGAGCGGGAACTGGGGGAGCTAAAATCCCGCTTCGTATCAATGGCCTCCCACGAGTTTCGCACCCCCCTAAGTACCATTTTGTCATCGGCTAACCTGATTGCCCGCCAGAATGAGCCAGGACAGGAAGAAAAACGGCTCAAGAACGTGGAGCGGATCCGCTCCAGTGTGCGAAACCTAGTGGATATTCTCAATGAGTTTCTTTCGCTGGGCCGCTTGGAGGAAGGAAAGGTGAGTGCTAATCCGGAAGTTTTTGACCTGGTAGGGTTTATGAATGAAATTGTGCAGGAGTTGCAGCACGCCCATAAACCCGGTCAGCAAGTACACATCAACTCACCCCAATCTGCTATTGAGGTGCAGGTAGACAAGCAGTTTGCCCGCAACATTTTTCTCAACCTGCTTTCCAATGCCCTCAAATATTCCCCGGAAGGAAAGCCCGTAGACATTGTGATCGACCATCATCCGCCTACCTTCAGCGTACAGATTGCCGACCGGGGCGTAGGCATTCCTGAAGACGAGCACAAGCATTTGTTTGATCTGTTTTTTCGGGCCCGTAATGCGACTAATATTCAGGGTACTGGTTTAGGGCTGCCGATTGTAAAAAAGTACATTGATCTGATGCAGGGGGATATTGCCGTAGAAAGCCAACTGGAAAAGGGTACCACCTTTACCATCACCCTGCCCTTAGCGCAAGCAAAAATAGAAGCGGTATGAAAAAGCTATTATTGATTGAGGACAACCAGGACGTGCGGGAAACCACGGCCGATATTCTGGAGCTGTCGGGCTACGAGGTAACCGCCGTAGACAGTGGGCGAGCCGGAGTGGAAACCGCGCTCAACCAAACACCCGATTTGATTATCTGTGATATTATGATGCCCGGTTTGGATGGCTACGGGGTGCTGCATATCCTTAGTAAACGAGCCGAGACCACCGGAATTCCCTTTATATTCCTAACGGCTAAATCGGAAAAAACCGATATACGTAAAGGCATGAACCTAGGGGCGGATGATTATCTGACCAAACCATTCGAGGAAAGCGAGCTGCTGGATGCGGTAGAAACCCGGCTGCGTAAGAGTAATCAGCTCCGCCAGGAATACGCCCCGGATTCGGATGGGTTGGATCAGTTTTTTCAGCAAGCCCGGACGTTTGCCGATCTAAGAGAACTTTCGGCAGAACGAACAGTAAAGGTATATCAGAAAAAATCTGACCTGTTTCGGGAAGGAGATATGGGGCAGTGGCTGTATTTTGTGAACCAGGGTCAAGTAAAAACCTACAAAACCAGTGAAGACGGCAAAGAACTGGTAACCGGGATGTCCGGACCTGGTGACTTTCTGGGCTATATGGCGTTGCTTGACGATAACCGAAAGCACAGCGAAACGGCTACGGCTTTGGAAGCAACAGAAGTAAGCCTGATTCCTCCGGATGATTTCTTCCGGCTACTGTACGGCAACCGCGAAGTGGCGGGAAAATTCATTAAAATGTTATCGCATCATTTAGTAGAGCGGGAAGAGCAGTTGTTACATATTGCCTATCACTCAGTACGGCAGCGGGTGGCCGCAGTGCTGCTTCGGTTGGCCGAAATCCAGGTGAAAAGCGAGGAATATCCTGTGATTACCCTTACCCAGCGCGACTTAGCGGGCTTGGCGGGTACAGTGAAAGAAACCGTAACCCGCACCCTGGCCGATTTTAAAGAGGAAGGCCTAATTGACATTGACCGGATGAAAGTAGTTATTCTTAACCAGCCAGGGCTTCAGCGGGCCACCAAATGATACGCTATGTATTATTAGAGTCTGGAACTATAGTATCAGAATTGCTAGTATTCCTGAGTGGGCTTGTCGTACAGAGGTCTGGCAACTATACGTGCGAAATCCGCCACCCTATTTATCAGGATAATAATTTGATCGTCCATCAAACGGTCGTTTGATAGACTTAAAAACTCTTCCTTAAAATAGCAGGGTTTTCACCATATTCTCCGTTCATCTTTTCGTCTATCAATCAAAATTCATATACTTGTACTTGTTAATGAGTTTATAGACTTTTCTTCACTCCACAAGCCTGTGAACATCGGATACGCTCGCGTCTCTACCAAAGACCAAAAATTAGATGCCCAAATTGATCAACTCACTGCTGCCGGTGCTGAGCAAGTGTTTGCTGATATTGCCAGTGGAGCTAAGTCGTCTCGTCCAGAACTGAATAGAATGAAGGAGCAGTTGCGCCAAGGCGACACGTTAATTATCCAACGCTTGGATCGGCTGGGCCGATCTATGAATGATTTAGTAAGGTGGGTGCAATTACTCGACGATCAAGGGGTAAAGTTTAAAAGCCTGACTGAAAACATAGACACAACTACTCCAGGGGGAAGACTGGTTTTCCACATCTTTGGAGCTTTAGCTGAGTTTGAACGTAACTTGATCCGGGAGCGTACTCGTTCCGGATTAAATGCAGCACGAGCAAGGGGGCGTACTGGTGGCCGTAAACGAGTGTTGTCAAAAAAACAGCAACAGGCACTCAAAACTTTGTACGATACCGGAGAACATACCATTCAGGAACTGATGACCCAGTATAGTATCAGCCGGGCAACTTTATATAAGGTAGTAAACGGAAGCTACTAGTACCGAACTTCGTTTGACTGCATTCTGTAATCTTTGGTAAGCCCTCTTCTTTCTTTTTTAGTTACCTAAAATCATTCCCTTTATCCGCAACTACAGACATATGAAGGAAGAGCAACCATATAAAGAAATTAAGCCCATCAAAAAGCTCGAGCATCTGGTGCATTCCTTCTGGATGCACCGAAACTTATCGGATGACCCTGAGCAGTTGACAATTGTGCCGGATAGCTACTTTAAAATAGTTTTTGTAGTACAGGATGGTAAGGTAGTGAAGTACTTTATGACGGGTCTATGGATCAGAGAAAACAGCTTTATTACTCCTCCTAATGCCACCAATTACGGGTGTAGATTGAAGATACTAGCTCCTGAATTTTTGATCCATCAGGAAGTTGCATCTATCCTCCAAGATTTCAAGCAGTTAGATTTAGCATACTTAAATCTAAAGCATTTTGACCTTTCTTCCTTCGAGAAGATAGTAGATCAATGGCAAATTGAGTTACTAAAAATAAAGTCTTCAAGAGATATAGCTAGTAACAAGCTAAGACTATCTCAATTGTTAGACATCACGAAAGGAGACATAACGGCCAAGCAAGTGTCAGAGCAAATACTCTGGACAAATAGGCAAATCAATCGCTATATGAACAAATACCTGGGAGTTTCACTGAAAAGGTATCTCAATATTCAGAAGGTTTATCAATCGTACATTCAAATCAGAGAAGGGCGGTTTTTTCCTGAGAAAAACTACTTTGATCAAGCCCATTTTGTCAGAGAAGTGAAAAGGCATACTGGCGAGACACCCACCAAACTTCATGAAGCGAAAAACGACCGATTTATACAATTAAAGAATATCCAGCAGAAATAGGTTTGTACAAAACTTATTTCCTATGGATAAATACACACTCACCTTCCTGTCGCTACTTAGCTTTCTGTTTTTTATCAGATGCTCATCTCCCCAAGAAAAGAATGGAGGAGCCAACCCAGACGAATCTGAATCTTCTGGCGAGTCAGAACCCCAGCAACAGTACGGTAAAACCAACTATGCTGTTGTCTGGGAATGGGCAACAACGGATGCTGCATTGGTTAAAAACAACATCGTGCAAATATCCAATGAACTTACTGACTTATGGAAGCGGGACATTATTGAAAATGCATATTTTGATTCCGAACCCCAAACGGATCAACTAGCCAATCTTGCTAATATTGCTTTCTTCCTCAAAGCAAAAGATCAGACTGCAGCCAGATCAGTTTTGGATGGTTTGACGGTGGTAACTAAGGACATAGCCAGTTACCAATTACATCCTGTCGGACAGCTATGGTTAGACAGAAAAACAGCGATAATCAACGAAAAGGGGATCACCAAATCATATGCAGCCGTATGGACGACTAAAAAATCGCCCTTTCAGGGAGAGGAGGCGGATCAGCTCCTCAAAAACCAGAGTGACGCCATACTGGCGCTTTGGAATGATGGCATTATAGAAAACGTATACTTCGATATTGAAGGTACTTACTCTCCGAATGAAGTAACCGATTTTGTCTTTTTTGTGAATGCCAATTCACTAGCTGAGGCAAAAAGCATTTGCGAATCCCTTCCATTCTATAAAGAAGAAGTTGCTTCCTATGAAATCCATCAGGCAGGTGTATTCTGGATGGGCAAATTCAGTAACAACTAAGTTCAACCCTTCAATACTACAAGCTCATGCGTATTTTAAAACAGGAAATATACTTTCCAATCATCATTGCTATCCATTTTCTCTTCTGGATTATAGATCTATATTTTTACGATGGTTCATTTAGAGAAATATCCTCTGATACCCTATTTTTTGGTGAACTAACCAATGAGTCGTGGAAAAATATACACCGCATTCTGGGCGAGGTGTTTTCTTCTTGGGTCGTTACTGTTTTTGCCTTCAATTTTTTAATGGCAACCCGCGCAAGATGGGTAGAGCGCATTTTTGGAGGTTTGGATAAAATGTATCTCATCCACCGACGATCAGGCGTCATTGCAGTATTTCTATTGCTCGCCCATTTCATTGTAGTTCCAAGAGATCTTACCGAATTTACTCCTGGCAAACCACTAGGCTTTTATGCTTTTGCCCTCATTATTATAGGAGTCATACTATCCGCTGCCCCTGTTTTCAAAAGAAAAATACCCTATCACAAATGGAAGAATATTCATAAGCTGATGGGAGTGTTTTACGTGATGGGAGTAGTACATGGACTGATGGTTCATAGCTTAATAAAAGAACTACCCATCACCCGAGTGTATGTATTTGGCATGGCCTTCATTGGTATTGCCGCATGGGTATATCGAGCGCTTCTATTTAACATTTTTAATAAGAAGCTTGAGTACAAAATAGTAGACATAAAGGATTTGGGTTATCAGATCACGGAAATACTGATGAAGCCCGTCAAGAAAGAACTGAATTATTTAGCCGGCCAGTTTGCCTTTTTCAAGCTTCCTACTTTTAGCACACAAGAACAACATCCATTTACTATCAGTAGCCATCCGTATAGCGAAACTCTTCGGGTTACAGTCAAAGGCTTGGGAGATTATACCGATAAGCTAGGTTCGGAGGTAAACGTTGGCGATAAAGCGTGGTTGGAAGGCCCTTATGGACATTTTTCATCCAGTTATATTAAAGAGTCTGATCAGATCTGGATTGCGGGTGGGATAGGCATTACACCATTCCTATCACTTATGCGCGATATACACCCTAACCAGGTTCATCTATTTTGGTGCGTCAACAAAAAAGAAGAAGCAGTTTATGCTGATGAACTACAGGAGGTTGCCAGCAACAATCCTAATTTTCACTACACCATTTGGTCATCCGAAGTCTCTGGTCATTTAACGGCTGATAAGCTGGGCATTGACAACTTTAAAAATAAGGGATACTTGATTTGTGGGCCTGCTTCTCTAAAAAATAGTATGATGAAGCAACTCCGGCAACAAGGAGTGAGCCAGGAAAATATCTACGATGAAGAATTTGCCTTCCGATAAAAACTACTAAAAAATGACAACACAGAACGCTAAACTCAGAGCAATAGTCTCTATCAGAAACTTAGTACTCGGTATTGCTACCGACTGGAAAGAACTAAACTCATTGGGTAATGAAATTGATGAATTGATTAATTCTGCTAGTATCACATTTATAAACCAGACTCCAGTTGCAGCTCACGAGCGATGGCTGATTGAGATAGGTCACATTCAAAAGGATACAACTGCCCTTAAAGGCATTATGAAGAAAGTTGTTCGTAAAATCAACCACCGAGATGCTAAGAACTTGGCAGAAATATGGAATAGCCATAAAGAGCATTCTACCGATTTGCTGAACCGCTTGAACACATTGTATGACTTAGGTAAAGCACACCTTCCGGAAAGTTATCATAGTGCCTGGACAGAGAGGTGGACAGTCATCTTTGACAAATTTATGGCTATTCAGGAACTGGCGGAAGGGAGTAGTTTACACCTCTCTATGATAGGCGAATATGCACCCGAAGAAGTAGATGAACTGACTGATACCATTTTACGGCATATGCCCAGAAGATACACATTGGAAGAGGCTATTCAGTACGAAAAAGAATACATGGAGGCTTACGAACAATTGAAGAAAGAAGCAACCCAGAAAAAGAATCTATGGGATCGATTCCTAGATATTCTAGCCGGAGGGTTTCAGCAAAGCCCAGCCGAGAGAGTGATGATGCAACGGTGGGTAAATGGTGAAAAAGGCGACTTGTGAAATAATAAAATATAATCCAACCTAAACTCAGACGAAAATGAACAAGATAAATTACCTGACATTGAGCGGAACCTTCATGGGATTAGCAGGCATATGCATGCTATTATCTGAAAACTTAGGATCTGAAACTGCTAAGTTATTAGTGCCAACACTTTTCGGAGTAGGCGGAGTGATGGCATTGCTGTTCTCAGAAGCAAATAAGCAGCACAACATTGCCAGACAGTATCATTTATTGCAAGGAGCAGGAATGGTTGTTTTTGCTATTCTAATCGGGCTAATTCCTGATACTCTGGGAGAGTTTCTTCAGTATGTAACTTACTTCATGTTATTATTTGGTTTGGTTGAGGTGCTCTTTGGGTTTACCGCACTCAATACAGGAAATAAGTTGAATATGAGCATTCTCATTTCTAGGTTCGTCGCTGGTATTTTTAACTTGGTTGGAGCATTATTAATTTTAACAATTTCTGCTGCTGATGAAGAGAGTGGTTTATTGGTTGCTGGAATCTTGGTTTTAATCGGTGGGATGGCTTTTGTTCTGTTTTCTTTTCGTATTCGAAAAATGCCTACGACTCCATGACGTGTTTCCTAACAGTCTTACGTTAAGAATACTATCTCTTTAAGTAGTGTTATCTAATTGTGGGATTTAAGTTTCCTGCCATGCTTGCCGTTCACCAGACAGCTTATCCAAGATTAAAATCGTCTTACTCAGAGAAAGAACTACGACTACATTATACTCCCACCGAAGCCGAGCTCGCCTTTGCCTATCGTTACGGCCAACAGGACGCTATGCAAATTGGGTTATTAACGTTACTAAAAACCTTTCAGCATCTGGGCTATTTCCTTCCCTGGAGCCGTATACCTGCTATGATCCCCCAACATATTGGCCAGTGTCTGGGATTCCTGTTTATTCCTGATATGCCGACCTCTTACCAGGAATCAGGTAGCCGCTACCGGCACATGCGCTTAGTACGCAAGTATCTTAAGGTGGAGCCTCTGCGGAAAACTACCTATATCTGTATGAAGGAAGCAGCCCAACAGGCCGCTCAAACCAAAGAGCACTTAGCTGATATTGTCAATGTGATGCTGGAAGAACTGGTGAAACAGCGCTATGAATTACCCGCCTTTAGCCGGTTAACCCGAGAAGCCGCTACGGCTCGGGCGCAGGTCAATACCCAGTGTATTCACGCCCTCTCGGATGCATTGAGTGATGATCAGAAGCAATACATCGATCTATTATTAACTGGACAAAGTGATGGGATAAGCTGGTGGCAGCAAATCAAACAAGAAGCCCCTGCCCCCACGGTTCGCAACGTCAAGCAGTTCTGTCACCACGTGGCTTTTTTACAAGAATACTATCATTCACTTTCGGTTACCGTAGCACTACCTCCCGCCAAACGAAAACAGTTTGCCTACGAAGCCTATACAATGGATTTGCCGCATCTTCGGCAATGTACCCTGGATAAGCAGTATGCCTTGGTCGTCCTACTACTGGAAAAACAAATGGGTCAAGCCCTGGATGATCTTGCGTTGATGTTCATTCGCCGGGTGGCTAAACTGCACCAGAACGGAAAAACATTGCTGGAAGAGTATCATGCCCAGAGCCGTGAACGGGTTGCTGAACTGATTCATCACTTAGCCAACATCACCTCGGCTTATCAAACTATAGGGTCAGAGATAGAGCGGTTTCAAGCTATTGAGGAAGTGATGCCCGATCAGCCTGAAAAGATATATCACCAATGTCGACAACACTTGGCATACGCAGAAAATAACTATTTACTTTGTTTACCTCAACTCTATCCCTCTAAGCGTTCGCTCCTGTTTGACTGCATCACTTTCTTGCCGCTACAGTCTTCCTCGCAGGATCAACGCTTGGTTGAAGCTGTCAGCTTCATTCTTCATCATCGTCGTAACCGCAGGGAATGGATTACGATAGAAGAGGATGCACTGGATCTATCTTGGTTACCCGAAAAATGGCACAAACTAGTCACGGATAAAAGAAGTAAAGAAGAGCCGACAGAACAAATTCATCGCAAGAATTTTGAATTAGCCGTTTTTACCGAGCTCACGAATCAGTTAAAGTCGGGGGATATATACGTTGTTGGTAGTAACGACTTTGATGACTACCGTAAGCACCTTATTGATTGGGATGTTTATGAAAAAGAGATTGTAGAGTACGAATCCATCTCTGGGATACCTACCCAAGCAACAACGTTCATTGCTTCACTCCAACAGACACTAAATGAAATAATAAGGCAGGTGGATCAAGCATTCCTGGGCAATCGTCATGCTCGTATGGAAAATGGAACGCTGATACTATCCCGTCCTCCAAAAACGCCTATTCATCATGATTACGATGCTATTGATCAACAGCTAAAAGCACGAATGGCTCCGCTTAATATCTTGGAAGTGATTATGCAATCCGAAAAATGGCTTCGGTTGAGCCGCTTGTTTCATACCCTATCGGGGAAAGGAGCTAAAGTAAAAAACTATGATGAACGGCTAGTCACGACGCTTTTTTGCTACGGTTGTCTGTTGGGACCTACCCAGACAGCCCGTTCGGTCCGGGGGCTAATCGTAAACAACTGGCCTGGGTCAATGCCCATCATATCACCGAAGAACGCTTGGATCGTGCCATTACTAAAGTGGTTAATGCATACAACCGCTTCTTGTTACCTAAGTATTGGGGTAGTGGAAAAAGTGCATCCGCCGATGGTACGAAGTGGAATGTGTATGAGCAAAACCTGCTATCGGAATATCATATTCGCTACAGGGGATACGGAGGGATCGGCTACTATCATGTATCGGATACCTATATTGCCCTATTCAGCCATTTTATCCCCTGCGGAGTTTACGAGGCAGTATATATCCTAGATGGATTACTGAAGAATGAGTCGGATATTCAACCCGATACCATCCATGGAGATACCCATGCGCAGAGTACAGTGGTGTTTGGTTTGGCCCATCTGCTAGGTATCAAACTCATGCCACGCATTCGTAGCATTAAGGATCTTACTTTCTTCCGTCCTAACAAAACCATTCGCTACCAATATATTGACAGCTTGTTTTCTGAGAGTATTCAATGGACACTTATTGAACAACATCTGCCCGATATGCTACGGGTCGTGCTATCAATCAAACTGGGTAAAATCTCGCCTTCTACGATCCTACGTCGGTTAGGGACTAATAGCCGCAAAAACAAACTTTATTTTGCTTTCCGGGAGCTAGGTCGGGTCACCCGAACGCTATTCCTGCTAGATTATACTTTTGATACTGAGTTACGCCAAACCATCCACGCAGCCACTAACAAAAGCGAAGAGTTTAATCAGTTCGCCGATTGGCTAGCCTTTGCCAGTAAAGTCATTCCGGAGAACCTTCGCCATGAGCAAACCAAGATTATTAAGTACAACCATTTGGTCGCGAACCTAGTGATCCTTTACAATGTGGATGAAATGACTCGGGTATTGGATGATCTTCTTCAAGAAGGTTATCCGATTGATGAAGACCTACTAAAAAACTTCTCCCCTTATCGAACGGAGCATATCAACCGATTTGGAAGCTATACCTTGAATACGGATCAGAAAGTGACTCCACTCAAGTACAATGTTCCGTTGATTTAGATCTTCCTCAGCTCGATGGCTAGTTGTTCCCGTTGTGGAACAAGCGGCGGATTTTACATGTATAGTTGCCAGACCTCGTACACAACTCGAGAGTAAAAAACTCTCTCGTATTGCTTGGCTTCAGATCATTAGCTTACTTGATACATTCTTGATTTAACATTTTGAGTAAGCCTACTGGCTTTTTAACAGTTCATTCCAGCCTATTTTCTGGAACACCAGATCGGCCTGACTGCTTTCGTAGAGGATACCAAGGGTATCTTCGTTAATCGAGGTTAGGCTAGAGTAGCCCCTACTCACCCATTCATCTAAGAGCAGGTGGTAGCTTTCGGGCCAGCTCATTCCTTCATCCTCACTTACTTGAATCGTCATGCGGTGGCGCTGGTCGGTAGCGTTGGGATTAGAGAAAACTAAGTAGCGTTTCCCATCCCGCTGGTGCACAATGAGGCTGGCCATACATATCGGCTCAATCAAAGCTTGGCGGGATGTAGGATGTGAAGTCCAACTGTGCCCCCGATCCGAGGTGACATATACCGAACGGCTTCCCCCTCGGTTATCGCGCATATTGAGCATCCAGCTATTATCTTTTAAAGCTACTACTTGGGCTTCCGTAGTGTTGGACTTAGCACCCTGACCAATCTGCCAGTTTTGCCCTTGATCGGTACTATAAATGACTGTAGCGTATGGCATCCCTTCAGCATCTTTATACTGAGCCGGAAACACTAGCGTACCGTCGGAAGTAGTAGTGCCCCGGCCCGGCCCTTGCAATAGTAGTGTCCAGGAAGGGTCTTTAATCTGCTGAGTAATGTTGATCGGTTCCGACCAAGTCAGGCCATTGTCTTCGCTCTTTACCAGCAAAAACTGCCCAGTTTCTTCCGGTGTTAGACCGGGACCGGAAGTATCCCAGGCTCGTTGCCCAGGATACCCATGTGTCCAAAGACCAGCCACCCAAATGGTGTTTGTAGTAGGGTCTATCAGTATCGCTGGATCTCCTACGCCGTTGGCTTTTTCTGAAAGCCCACCCCATTCGCCCTGGTCCATAATGATTCTCATGGGTTCCCAGGTTTCACCCCCGTCGGTGCTGCGGCTCATGCCAATATCAATATCTTCCTGAAGATCGACCGAGCTGTTGTAGCGGACATCATATACGGCAATCAGGGTTCCCTGGGGAGTGGTCACCAAGCCCGGTATACGGTAGGTATCTACGTTATCTTCCCCGTGCTGGCGTAAAGCAATACCGGCTCGTAGTAAGGGCACATCCTTAGTTGGTAGTGAATGTTTCTTCCCATCAATCACTACGGTCTCTACATAAACCTTCAATCGGTCAGTGGGGGATAGTTTCTCTGAAGGCCACAAGCTTACCCATAGATAGTTACTTCCTTTTTTTAAAGTAATACGATTTTTTAGGTGGGTCTGATTTTGGGCAGTAGCGGTCGCCAAGCGTTGCTGAGTACTAAAAACCGAGTCCTGTCCTGAATAGAATACCTGCACACTGTCTATACTATTTTCTTTCAGGTGTTCTATTCGTACGATCACTTCATTCAGCCGTAGTCCTTTGGCCGGAGACTGGATATTAATCTGAGCAACAGGAGTATGGCTCTTTTTCTGTAATATAGGGTACACCGGGTACCAAACATCAATATCGGACGATATTTGGGCTATTCCGGTCTTGGCTAAAATTACCAGAACGCAGACAAAAAAGGTTACTCGGTTCATTGCAGTATATTTAACTTGAGTTCTGAAAACGGTATATAATCCCCCTGCGCTTCCATATGAGATGATAGGTAGAAGCACAAATTTAGCAAACAGGGGTTTTTCACAAATACGGTAAACATTTTATATTCCCCTCCGTAGGACTCACTTTAACCTAATTTTTTTTGAACTACGAAATTTTTTGCATTAACCACGATGTTGTCCGTTGTCTCATTTGCTTCTTTCGCACAGAAAGATATTGATGCTTCCGGTAAGATGATCGTCCAGAAACAGGAAATTGAAGAATCTGAGCTACCGGCCGAAGTAATGGCCACTATCAAAAAAGACTATTCAGATTTTAAAGTAGACGATGCTGAGAAGCTCATGAAAGATGGTGAAACTTACTATCAGGTAGAACTAGAGAAATTTCTACGGGATGAAGAGAAGGTATTTTCGGCTGACGGTCAACTTCGCGACGATGTTAGCTACTGGAATTAGTAAACTGTGTATTTCTTTTCATAAGTAGAAGTAAAAAGCCGGTGCTAACGAGCCCGGCTTTTTCTTTGAATTTACTCCACCTTTCTTCCCTGCGTAGAGAAGGATAAACCCTGTTGTCCCATCGTAGAGATCATAATAGCCTCGAACAGTGGTTCGGGCGAACCCAGCTTTACCTTCCAGTTGAACAGAAAATTTCCTCCGGTTCCCCCCGCCTGATCTATTCCGTCAATGATAATCTCTACCGTTTCTAAAGGAGCCAAAAAGATAGGTTGGTCAAAGTAGGTTCGTATTGACTCTCCGTGCGTATCAAAGTATTCGGCCTTTAGTAGATAAACCGTATCGGTGCGATGAATATTACGCATACTAACTGTTGCTGTTAGATCATGAGTGCGATGTTCGGTCATACTATAAATCTGTGAGTATACCGATAGATAGGTCTCTCCGATTTCTAGCGAATCAGGAAGAGAATGATTAATCGCCCTTTTTTCCCAGTTAACCGGATCAACAGAGCTAATTTCTTCGGAACGATTGCAAGCACTGACTGCCAAGGCAATCATAAGTACTAGTAATATTTTCATTTTTGTTAACTGTCAAGTGGCACGTAATGCCGCGAATATACTATAAACATAATAACCCACACGGCGGTAGACAATTGGTTCTTACTAACCCTGCTACTCATTCAATAGGTCGCTCGGTCAATGCTTCTGTTACGTATTTCCCGCAATGTGCGTATCGGTTTAGCGCAACTATAAATACCAAATTTATGGCATCAACGTCCTGATAAACAGTACGTTTAGGATAGTAAAATATACTAATATGAGAGTTTTTTTTGCCGTCCTATTTACTTTCTTGACCAACGACATATTGGTGGCTCAAAGCACTCCAGTAAAAAATGATTCTTCAACGCGCATAGAAATCAACAAACTTCAGCGTATTAGACTAGGTGACCTAAAGGGTTCCCGTGCCAAAAATTATCCTACCCATAAATACAATTCATCTATTGTGATGGTAGAAGTTTTATCTAATGTAGCCGAACGTCCAAAAGGGCCTGAGGCAAAGAATTATAAGCCTTGGAGAGATGATACCCGCACCCAGCAGATGGTGATGAAGAAAAAGAAAAGAGAAAACCTGAAGGGGCCGCGCGCAAAAAATAGAAAGCCCTGGAAAAACGGATCTTATTGATACCAGATTAGTAGTGTACCGTCAGAAGCACACTGCTTCATTATAAGGAGTGAGCATGATTTCTGGGTAAATACTTTCATCTCTTCCCAAACCCACTTCTTCTTTAGGCAGCATTGAGTAAACAACCGACTATTCTTTGTTATTACTCTTATAACCTACTAGAGGTCTACGACGGCAGTTAATCTTTTGGCTATAAGGGTGGTGGGCTCTGTTGCAAAAAACTAGATTGGCCGCGTTTTGGCCGCAAAATTCTCCTCTCTACTAAAAAGGATAGGTATCAAATTGCCGCTCGATGAGACGGATTTCTCCCGCGCCGCGGCGGCCTGTAGTCTCACTTTGCAATCCACTCTATCAGGATGAAGCCCATACCACAGGTCAATCGGATCGATTTCTATGACTTATGCAAGCTGATATACATAGTTTTTTTATATTTCTGGTTTTTGCGTACTACGGCAAATATGCGTAGGATCAGCTTGTTCCTGACTGCATTGATCACGGCCATTTTGTTTTTGCCCTCAGCTACTTTTCGCTGGTAGTAATTTCGTAATTCTTCACAGTTCCGGATAGCAGATAGGGCAGACATGTGTAGTAGGGTTTTAACGGTTTTGTTCGCCAGATGAGAGACTCTGGATTTGCCACGAATACTGGTTCCTGGTTGGTGCTGGAAAGGAGCTACCCCAGCGTAACAAGCATATTTTTTGGCCTCATTGAAATCTTTAAATTCGTTGGTGGTAATCAGTACTTCCCTAGCTGTTACAGCCCCGATTCCCTCTACGCTGGTAATGAGGTTAAACAACCGGTTTAACTCTTTATCCGAGGCAATGAGTTGATCTAGCTCTTTGCCGACTTTAACCAAATCCTGATCTAGGTCTTTCAAGGAGCACAGACAACATTGTTGTATTTTCTTTTGCGAAGCTTTATCTAAGAAACCCTCTCCCTCTTGCCACGAGGATTTAAGCTGTTTTTTGGCGTTAATCAATCTTGTACGTAGCGCCGTCAGGTTTTTTAATTCTTTGATCACCTGCCGGGTAGGACGCCAAAGCCTTACATTATCATGATTTCTGTAGCAATAGAATGCAATACGTTCAGCATCAACCTGATCATTTTTCCCACGCTGTAAACCTGATGAATGTTTGATATGTAGAGCAGATTCTAGCCAGATAGATGCCTACTTTTCAGATAAGAAATCAAGTACGGGGTAATTGTAAATACCGGTATGTTCCATACAAAATAGACTCTCTTTCAAAACAAGACCAAATTGCTGCTTACTTTGATCCATAAATGCTTGAACACCTTTACTACTATTTTCTGTTTGTAGATGAAGCAAAGCCTTTCCGCCTCTCAATAAGCAGAAATCTAGGGTCTTTTTAGACACGTCGATGCCGATAAAATAATTGAAATCCATAACTTGGCGTTTAGTGTTTTACACCGAGTCAATAAGCTTGTCTACCTTCAATACCTTGCTAGTAGGCCAAAAGCCTAAATTTCTATTTGAAGTCTAAAGACAAGCAACCCAGCAGAGGCCTAAATCGATCCATAGGTCTTTCATCCTGGCCGAGCGATAAGGTGTCTCTGCTGGTATTGGCTCTTCATAAGTGCGCAAATATGCATAACTCTATCGAGTTACACACATTCACACACTGTGATAGCAGTAGCAACTTTCTCGATTTATTTATATGATGCTAATCTAAAGGCCGAGCGATTGTCCCTTTCTAAACATCCGCACGGTTCGCCGCCTTTAGGTTTGTGTTGTAGTAAAAAACTAAGAGAGCAGTAGTTGCTACTAAGCGGTGAATATGTGGGTAACTCGGTAGAGTTATCCATATATTCACCGCTAACTAACATTGGTTTGGGTGCACCATGTTCGCCGCTAAGAAAAACTTATATCGCGATTTGGACCCAGACCAATTACTAGACGCGCTTCAGGTAGAAATTTAGACTTAGATCTATTAGTAAGGTTTTGAAGATACATCTATTGCTACTACACTCTAACCGTAAAATTATGAAAGTTAAATTCTTCATTGGCATTGACATTAGCAAAAAGACGCTGGATTTTGCAGTCAGAGACTCGCAACAATTCTTGTTCCACTTAAAGGTTGAGAACTCTCTAGCCGGACTTGACACCTTCAAATCTTATTGCCAGGAACATGAAGTAGCATTAGAGAATAGCTTAATATGTTGTGAGCATACTGGCATCTATAGCCAGCATATTCTCTCACTGGCCGCTCAAGAGGGTATATCCTTATGGTTAGAATCTTCCACCAGAATCAAACGCTCTATTGGTTTACAGCGTGGTAAGAGCGATAAGATAGATGCTATCCGAATCAGTGAATACGCTTTTCGCTATGCTGATCAGGCACAACTCTGGCAACCTGAACGGGAAGTTTTGCTTGAACTTAAACATTTGGTAGGGTTGCGCAAGCGACTCATGCTAGCCAAGGACACCCTGCAAGTACCTTTGAAAGAAGCGGCTGACTTTCAGGACAAAAAACTCAGTAAGAAGATACAAGCTCTCAACCAAAAGCCTATCAAAGCACTTCAGAAACAGATACAGCAAGTTGAAAAACAGATTCGTACATTGATAAAGGAAGATGATGTCCTTCATCATTTGTTTGGGATAGTCACTTCGGTAAGTGGGGTAGGCGAAGTGATTTTTTGGGAAGTGATCATCACCACCAACGAGTTTAAATTGTTTAGTTGCCCCCGTAAATTTGCTTGCTACGCTGGTGTTGCTCCCTTTGAACATAGCTCTGGCACCAGCATCCGGGGAAAGACCAGGGTAAGTCATTTGGCTAATAAACAGCTCAAACAGCTTTTCCACATGGCCGCTATGTCGGTAACTTTACGAGAGAACGAATTAGCGGACTACTATCACCGAAAGGTGGAAGATGGAAAAAGCAAGATGTCCGTACTAAATGCGGTGCGTAACAAGATTATCCATCGAATTTTCGCTTGTGTTCGCAACAATAGAAAATATGAAAAAAACTATATGACTACGTTTGCATAGTCCGTAGAAATCGCGATCACTTCAAATCCCTTAATAGTGGCATAAGCCGTTTTCATTGACTTGAAACCCAGTGTGGGTTTGATTAACCGTTTAAGCTTCCCATGATCCGCCTCTATTACATTATTCAGATATTTGCGCTTCCGATGGATGAGAGCTTCCGTACACTTACCCTTGTCTTTCATTTTCCGGATAGCTGCCCCTTAGGCGGGATTCTGATCCGTATGGGATACCCCGTATTGATTTTAGTGGGCTGTTGCCAAGCCTTCAGCCCCTTAAAGGTCTTCTGCAAGAATCGCTTAGCCACTTTGGCATTCCGGGTGTGAGAAAGATAAAAGTCAATTGCCGCAGTGGAACTGTTTTTCCCCGGCTATCTACTGCCCGGTATAGGTATTTCCATACGCCTTTGACTTTGATGTAGGTTTCGTCTACTCGCCATGAATGGGTACAGAAGCCCTTTTTATACCATCGTAAGGCTTTTTCCATTTCTGGTGCATAGCGTTGTACCCAGCGGTAGATCGTACTATGGTCAACCTCTACCCCTCGTTCCAACATCATTTCCTCCAAATCACGATAGTGGATCGCCACCCGACTAATGCCGTACTTACAGTACCACCGGACACATTGTAGAATGAGGGTGCCCTTAAAATGTCGTCCCGGGTCCCGGCGACTTTAAAGTCAGTCATAATTAAATCGTAAATAGTGAGAAGTTAGGCAAAAATAGATAATCTCAAACTTTGCAACAGAGCTTTATTCCCTGCCATTGTGCCAGTAACTTATCTCTTCCCGCTCGGGGATATTTTTGGTAGTAAGTATTCCGATTAGTCAGACAGAAAACCGGACGCTTATCCTGGTCTCGGTAGCTACGCCAGAAAGTAAACTGTTCTTTAGGTATCTGATTAAAAACGAAACGGTGGCGTTTACTAACTTCCCCTTTGCAGGTATATTCGGCGATGGTAATCCAACTATTCAGGGGTACATGGGCGGTATGCACCTTTCCCTGCACGGTATACTCCACCGGATAAGTGCGTACGTTACCTTTTTGCCAGTAACTACCCCGGACGATGGTGCGTACTTGAAAGCCCGCCCGGTCAGTTCGCCACCCCGTATCGAAGATTCCATATTGCAGGGTATAACCCAAGAAGCGGCTGTAGTAAGCCGTTCCGCTGATCCTCTGCAAACTACTCGTCCGGTTTACTGTAGGTAAAGATGCCTGAAACTGGTAATCTAGGATTGCCTTGCCTTGTACCTTCGGCAGGGTTCGAGCTTGGGGCAAAGGCAGCGTATCTAGTTCCGGGAGTAACTTTTGGGATGAGAGGTCGGCCGCTAGTTGCTGTTCCAAATCAGAAACGATCTCTCCTTCTTGCCAGATAACCTCCCCCGTGGTGAGGGCTTCGCCGGGAGTTACCTCATCGGAATGGCAGGCGGTCAAAAACCAAGAAACTACGAAAGTGAAAAGAAAATAAGAAAGCGTTTTCATATTGCGGGTAAGATTTATGTGAGAAAAAACAGTATCAATAAAGGGCTATTGCAGTAATGCTTGATAGCTTTTAAAGTTCTACTTCGGCCTGCCGAGAAGGAGGGGATACGGAAGGCTGGGCCATCAATTCGGCGTAGCGTTCTTGCTGCTCAACAGAAAGGTTATTTAAGAGGGAAGCCGTCTTTTCCTGTCCTACTTCCTCACCTCGTATTTCTTGCCCAGGGCTAACCTGGCTATGCTGGACTACCTCCTGGTAATCCTCGTCAATGCTCGTAATCTTAGCCCGGACATGGGTATACTGCTCAAGCTGCTGTTCAGCCCGGTCAGTACGCTGGGCTACATGCTCCCCTTTCTGCTGGTTAGGCATCCTAAACTCGCCTTGTTCTGCTTCAGCCAGTATTTCCGCCCGGCCGTGGGAGGAGAGCGACTTGGCGTTCGCCACGTACTCTTCGTTTTCCTTCTGCTGGATAGCCTTAGTCTGCTCATAATCAGCTCGCATCACTTCAATACCCTGCCGGGTATACTTTTCCAGGCGTTCCAGATTGTAGGCCGTAGGTAGGGTACGGTATGAGTCCAGTTGCTGGTTGAGGTTCGTACGAAGTTTGGTATCAGCCTCCCGCTGGTCACCATAGCGGTTTTTTTCATCTAAATATCGTGATACTTCTTCCGAAGCCTGTTCTAAGGGTTTACTATTCGTTTCTAAGTACTGCCGGGCGGGAAAAGATAATTCTTCCAATGCTTTATGTTTGGCTTCAGGCTGTAAAGCCTGCTCCAACCGTTGCTGTATTTCCACCGTTCGTTCCAGGGCAGGATTCTTGCCCAGTCGTTCTTCGGAAAGTTGGTTGAGCTCTTTGAGCGTGGTGCTGGCAATCCGGCTGTGTGCCAGCACTTCTTTACTATCAGGAGCAAAGCGGTGCAGCGCCCGCTCGTACTGCTGGGCTACTTCGTCGTAGCCGTAGCCTCGTAAGGCATCGGCGGCAGCCCGACCGGCTTGTTGTAAGTTCTCTTGTTCATTAGGTTTTTCTTGTTCCATGAGTATTGGGTTTTGGGGGTTAGGGAATAGAGATTAGATCGCTTAGATTAATCGATCTCACGTACCCCTTTCCGGGTACGCAGCACTTCTACCTGGTTTCTGATCAGTTCTTTCACGTGAAGGGCATTCGTTATGCCTTGCAATTTCACCGTGGGGTGGGTCTGGTCTGAAGTGATGAGTACCAGATCGGACAATCCAAACCATCGATAGAGGAAAGGGGCTACAATCGTATAGTCTTTGATTCTGTAAAGTTCCACTTCATCTGAGGTGCGTTGCAGAATTCCCTGCTTACAGACCAGCCGCTCACGGGTTAGTGTGTAGACGGTCGTCCTTACCTGTAGGTACCGCCATAAGGCAAACGGTAGGGGTAGTAGAAACACGCTGGATAGGTAGAGTCCTAAGTGCATCAAGGGGGAAGGGCGGTCTTGCCAGAGAATAAGGGAAGGCATCATGCTATTCGTTAGTAATTCAATACTGATGTTCGGGCAATGGTTATGCGTTCTAATCGTTTCTGCTCTTGGTCAGCCTTGTGTTGCAAGGGCTTCACTGAGGCGACATCCAACAACAATCTATCCGAGCGTTCTAGCATTTGTCCGGCTAGTAGTAGATAGTCTTCAGCGAACGTTTGCAATCGGATACGCTCGGCTTCGGTCATCGAGAAGCGTCCGGGCGTCGCCACGCTGGATTGTTTCAGCACCTCATTCATTTCGGTGGCTTTGAGCATCAAGTCTTCTGCTAGATATTGAAAGGCAACTGCCGCATAGGCTTTTCGCTCGGCGACTACTTGATGAAGACTTTCAGAGACTGCCTTACGGGTTTGCCGGGCTTGTTGAAACGCAGCAATATTCTTGGGCAAGGCCTCCGCTCTTCCTGCGATAAACAGGTCACGGTACAGTTTATTGGGATGCCAGCTAAACCTAGGGTGTTCAACTACGACATCAATTTCTATTAGGGGCTGCACGGGTCCCTTCACTAGTTCAGTCGCTAGGAAGACGGGTTTAGATAAGTCCGCCCAATGCAGGTCCCGGATGCTATGGGCTTGTTTGAGCTCATGGATTACCTGCTGCTGCAAGGTTCTGATTGCAGAATAGCTATTGTCGATGGCTTCCGTAAAGTCGCGGATCTTTCCGTATTGCTGGCTCTTTAATAAATTGACGCCCAGGTTTTTTCCACTGGTGCCAATGGCTTTTTTGTCAATCACGATTTGGGCAGAAGCAAAGCCCGAAAGCCAAACCAGTACTCCGGCAGCGAGTATTTTTATAAGGCTCACCATATCACATGCAGATTATTTAGAATAGTGGGGTGGTGGCGATGACGGTTCGCTCTTGGGCTAGCTGGAAACTATTCAGCACCTGCTGTTTGGAAAAAGAATCGCGACTTGCCCGCTGGATGAGCTTATCCGCTTGGGTTTTGAGTTGCTTACTACTGAGTAGGTCATCCTGCATCCGGCGCAGTAATGCTAACCGCTCTGCTTCGGTCATCGAGAAGCTTTGGTTATTGGTCAATCGTACCCGCAGTTCATCCGCTTGGATGATTTTCTGCTGGGCCAGTTGCTGATAGGCTTTCGCCAGCTGTAGCTTTCGCCGCTCACTCATTTCTTCTAAAGCCACAACATGCAAGCTTCGGGCTTTTTGGTAAGCCGTAAACGAAGCTAGATCGCTAAACACGAACGAGCCGTCATACGGCACCAGTTGTTCAAAGAGCCACTGACTTTTTTCAAGGGGTTCCGTCCGTTCCGTGTAGACTTGCTGTAGGCGGTCGGCAAAGGAATAGTCCCTTAGGTGACCTGCCGTACTGATGGCTGCGTTCAGGGCATCTTGCCGCTCTTCGTGATCCACTACTGCTAGCGAAGCGGTACTATGGGTTTGTCTAAGCAACTCCCGGTAATTCATCTGCAACCGTTCGGTATCTTCTACATCATCCTTGGTATTCTTCGTCATACGCTTGAGCATCAGCAGGTAGCCGAGTTGCTTGGTGTTGCGAGTCGCATTTTCTCCAATACTATCCCGAAGCACACGGTCTTCTACTTTGATGACTTTCTGGGCGTAGCTAAGGCAGTTGCTGGCAAGTAGAAATATAACAGCGAGTAGTCGTATTTTTCCTCTTTCCATTGTATCAACATGGTTAATAGCCAAACACCGGGGTGGTAGCCAGGACCCTTCGCTCTAATTGCTGTTCGTACTGTTTCAAAGGTCCTGACTGGTTCTCTCCGGCCGCTTCCACTACATTCAGCACCAGTTGATCCGACTGAAGCTTCAAATCAATACTTTGCAAGATGTAATCATGCGCTTGCTTGATGCTAGAAAGCCGCTCACCCTCGGTCATTGAGAAGCGTTCATTGACTAGCAGCGCTTGGCTTAATTGCTGGGCTTTTTCCAAGAGGTCACCCGCCACTTCATTGTAGGATAAAGCGACCTGTAACTTCTTTTTATAGGCCATCTCATCAAAAGCCGCGCGGTTGACCGATAATTCTTCTAACTGTTGCTTCAGAGCTGTGACACTAGCCGGTAGTGGGCTATCCGACCCAAAGCCATCTAGTACCTGGTACAAGTCCAGTGCTCCACCGATTCCCTCTAGGGTAGCGTAGGCTTGCTTAAGTGTTCCGATATTTTCGTAGGCCGGTACATAGGCATCCATAGGGGTCTCTAGGGATAAAGCGTGGGCATGGCTCTGCACCAGATCGGCCCAGTGAAGATTTCGCACCGAGCGGGCTTGTTTCAGAAAGTCCTGGTAGTCTTCTTGCAACTGGAAGATATCTTTGACCTTTTGTTCAATCTGGTAGGAGACTTCCAACTGTTCTTCTTGTTTTTCTAACTGGTCATCTAGAGTAGCCCCATTCGCTACGGTGACGGCAATATGGGCAATATCAATCACCGGAATGCCTTGAGCGTAGGTATAGCTGATACTTGTGATTAATAACTGAAACAGTAATAGTGAGCAAGAAAGAGTACGTTTCATAGTAGTTACTTTTGGGTGGAAGAAATATATAGCGGGTAGCCATCGGGTAGAAACACCGACTGCTTGCGTCGGCGGCTTTGCATCAGTAGATCGCGGGCGACTTCAGAAGCGATTTGGGTAGGTAGACGGTACGTATTCCGTTGGGCTTGCCGAACGGCGGTTTCTTTAGCAGCCTGCTGCATACGATCTTCTGGTTCATTCAGTAGAATACCTTCGTGGTAGGTATGATCGTAGACCTGGTACTGAACGGCTTTGGCATCCAGTCGGTTAATAGTCACCTGAAGACGGTCTTGCCCCAGACGAGCCATGCCGTAGATCAGCGTTCCGGCCAATACTGTCTGACCCTTTACGGTGACATCCTCGCTAAGCCGTAGAACGATCCGCTTCCGATTCCTTACTTCCTGATCTCTGTGTACCACACAAGGAAAGAATTTACGGTCAGCCTGTGGACTTATTGCTTTAACGGGCTGAAAGAAGGATACTGTTTTTTCTACGACGGGTGGCGTTACTTCTACAGGTGACTTCTTTACCCTTCGCCTCTTTCTGATTGTCCGCTTTACGAGGATAGGCTCTGGTGCGGCGGCCGTATCCACGGCGGCCGTATCGGGGGGCATAGCAGGTTTTTGGTATCCCATTTGCCAGGAGGGGCGGGTCACTTTGGCTTCTTCGGCCAGTGCCTCCTCATACACCTTCGTTTTATCGGGCAGCGGGGAATTATTTACTTCTTCGTCTAATCCAAAGATAGGTAAGGGCGTACCCCGCAGGGCTTGAAGTAAATATTGACCCTGGAAGTGTAGTACGGTAATGGAAAGAGCCGCTAGTCCCACGATGATCAGCAAACTGTAGCGGGAGAGTACCTGCACCACTCGCTGCTGAAATGCTCGGGTGGGGCTTCCTGCAAACCGATCGGCTTCTTCTTGATTGATGCTTGCTTCGTCTAAATTTTCTTGGAAGTTTTTCATAGGGTTAGGTTTGGGGCCGGAGGCTGGGCGCGTGGGGTAGAAAGTTTAAATACTCCCTGCGGACCGAGTCCACGGTGGATGCCGCCAAGCCCCTTGTGCCCAGCTCCCCGCTCATTAATACAAATCTGCTCTCCGAAATAACCGAGCGGGAATCTTGAGTGAAATACTACGGGAGCCAGAGGATTCCCGTAGCGTGGTAATGATGGCTTCGTTTTGCTCTAAGGCTTGCAAAGGCAAAGCGTAATACAGATCGTGTTCCGAATACGGCAAAACATGCCCTACTAGCTCGTGAGCTATCGGTTCCAAAGGGAAGCGGGCTTGTTGTTCTTTCGAGAATAAACCTTTTCGATAGCGTTTGAGCCGTTCAAAACCGATAAAGTCTGTTTTGTATACCAGCGAAGTACGGTTTTCTACTTTAAACTTCAGATAGGTGGTGGTAAAGTCATGTAGTAAACCTACTAATTGAAACCGAATACCATCTTCCCGGGTAGAGGCGTAGTTTAAATCCGGGTAAGAAGCTAGTTCTTGCAAGCGGGAAAGCACTTGCCCTTCCAGTGCTTGATTCTGATGTGAATTGTCTGGACGGTAGCTACGACTTCTGAAGTCGTAGAAGGCTACCGGGTTCGGGTGAAATTGCAGCCGGGCGGTGAAGGGTTCGCCCCCAACTACGGCGTAGAAAGGCGTACCCGCTACGCTATCGCTAGTGGCGACTACTAAAATACTATTGTCCTCAATTTGGACGTGATAGAGCGTAGGATTCCCCACATCCGCCAGGGTAACGGGTTTATCAAAAAGGAGGTAGGACTTAGCCCGATCAGAGACATAAACCGTATCAAGATAAGGTAGGTAAGGTTGTTGGTCGTATTGGCCTGGGGTAGCCACTTCTATCCGATCCGTATTGATAGATTGACCGGTAGTATCCACCGTGGATACCGTTGGTTGAGCAACCATTAACAAGGGGGTCATTAAAGAGAATAGTAGTTTCATCATCAGTCTTCTTTTGATTTTCTAGGGTAAGCGACAAAATCAAAGTCGGTCAATTGTAGACCGTAGGGGTTTTTCTCATGGCGGTAGCCCTGCACAATCTGAAAGCGGGCAGCAATGGGCAAACTGCGAACATTATTGCCGATATGCACTTCCTGTAAGGCGTAGAAGCTGCCTTCAATAGGGAAGGCGTTCATATTGATCTTGACCGAATCTAATTTAACTTCCGTATGGGAGCCGTAGCGGATGTAATTCTTCCGGACTTCCCCTTCTTCAAAATCATGGTAGATCCGCTTCCCAGATTCTTCGTCAATGAGATTTAGTGCGGAGTTAATATGCTCATGATAGGTCTCGGCACTATGAGCAAACATATGCTTGATAAACGTTTCTACATGGTTCTGAGCTTCTATCTTACTGACTTTCCGCCCGTCGTAGTAACTAGCTGGAAACGTGCCCCAACTAGTAATCACGTAGGTACGTTGCTGGTAGTATTCGTGTACTTGCTGGTTGTGATATACATAAAATACCGTGCTTCCGATGAAGCCTAGCGTATTAACCAATGCGAGGTTTCGCATGGTCGTAAAGGTGCGGTTAAAATCTTTTAATGCAGACATTTTCTTTCAATTAGCAATTAGCGGTTAACAATGAGCAGTTTTGACTTGCGATGAGTAATAAGTGGAGGAGGAGTCACAGAGGTAGAGCGCGGAGGTGGGTAGGATGCTTGGCAACACTGCTACCCATACCCTATAGGTTTGGTTAGTCGTCTTTCTCTATTATGAAAGACCTTGATGCGCTCTTTTATTGAATATTTAAGGGCTTCTACTATTGTTCATTGCTAATTGATTAAAGTTCGTAGGTTCTGCCCGGTTGTACTCCACCAGTAAACTGCCGTTGATAGCGGTATCTTTGATAGGAATAGCGTACGGCCTGACTCCCTCGGGTAGCCACGCTATTTCCAGCCCCAGCAACGACTTTACCTCCGGCCATGGCAGCCCGTCCGCCCTGAAAGGCTAGTCCGGCTCCCAGCATGGCGGTGCTAAAGACCCGGCTCTGGAAGATTGCCGCTTGTGCGTGGCCTAGGTAGTAACTGGTTAAGTGAGGGACGAGGAAGTAGAGGATCACAATCACTAGGCTCACCAGCACAAAGTTTGTCGCCCCGAGCTCGTTAGAAAATAGCAGCCCGTTGAAGTAGAGACTGTTGAACTGGCTTACCAGCGTATCCAAGATAATAAGCGTTACCGACCAGAACTGTACCGTCAGATAACTTTGCAGCCACTTCATCGCAAGGCTATTAAAGCCGGGAATTACGGACAAGCCAATCGCTAGTGGCCCTACGATATACAAAAAGCCCAGCAGTACCAAGCGGATTAGTTCAATGCCCTTACGGACGATATAGACAAACGAGCCTTCTAGCAAAGCGAGCAGCCAGTTAACCAGATCAAATTGCATCAAGCGGGTAAACAATTCGTACAACTCTTCCATATTACTGGGCAACTCCCCGTTTTGCGCCCCCGGTAGCAGCAGATTCCACATATCGGCCAGCCGTTGCATAAAGGTTCTATCGGGTCCGATAAAGTCCGCTAAGGCTTCAATGGTGGCACTGAGTACGGCCAGAAATTCGGTGTAAAATGTCAAAGCAAAGAGCAGTAACAGCCCGCGAACAATCGGAAACACATCCAGCCGAAAGCGCTGACCAAATACCAATGCCCCAAACACCTGATTGAACAGCACGATCGAGAGCAGCAGTGGAATCAGTGCTAATCCAATCGCGTGGGTCTTCACCAGCAAAGCGTTTACCGCTCCTAAGAACTCCGGGGTAATGGCGACGTTATTCATTTGAGCGGTGGGCTTGGGGTGGGGAGCTGGGCGGCACCCCGCTGGGAGTCTGCTTTTTATTTTGTGCCTGATAAGCCTTCTCAGCAGCATTATTGGTTTCTACGCTATGCTTATTTACACCATGCACCCCGCTCCCAGCCCCCCGCTTGAGCGCCTTGCGCTCAACAAACTGATTCACTGCGTAGGGTAAATTCCCGTGGTAGTGGTCAATGAGCTTGCGTAGGTAGTTGCGCTCCTGGGGCTTGGACGAAAGTACCGCATCTAGGTGAGGGGATATTTCCAGTACGTAGACCCGGGCTTCTTCGCCTTGCTTGATAAATAGTTCACGGAAGGTTTTTTCTTTTCGGATGGATCGGATCAGCTCAACCTCGTGGGTCGTAAAACCCAGGTGGGTCGCTAACTCATCCACCAATCGGCTATCCTCATGCCAGAGAATGATCTTGGTAGCCGCATTCACGAGCACAGCTTCCCCCACACTGGACTGCTTAATCTCATTCAGTCCTTGGGTAATAATGTTCACTGAGCCATTATTTTTACGGATGGTACGGAACAAATCTTCGATAAATTCTTGCAGCTTACCCGAGAGCATCGCCCAAGCTTCGTCCAAGTATAGATACTTGATCTGGTCAGGGTATTTGCGAATCTGATCCAATGCTAGCTCTGTAATCAGTAGCGTGACGACTGGGTACAAGACCGGATCGCTATTGATCTTATCCAGATCAAAGCAGACCAAAGGGTGCTCGCTAATATCTAGTTCATAAGCAGCATTCAACACTTTTTTGTATTCGCCCGAAACAAAAGGCTTCAGCACAATTAGGAACTGCTCTAAATCAAAGTATTTGGTCTCTGAGCGATACTCCGCATCCTGGTTGTGCTCGGACTGGTAGCGGCGTAGAAAGTGGTAAAATGAATGCATCCCCGGAAAAGCAGTGCTTTGGTTATCGTTCAGGTACTGATAGTAGCGGGGCAGAATAAGCTTAAAGATCGCCCGTTCGGCCGGAGTCAAATCCTGGCCGTGACTGCCCGTGGATGCGGCCACCGTGGATGCGGCGCCTCCTTTCCAAATGGTACTGAGTACCGCAATCAAAAAGTTGCTCTTTTCTGAGGTTAGGCGGTAGTGTCCTTCACTACTTTTGTCCAGTAAAAACGGGTTAAAGGCCAGAGGCTTTTCAGCAGAGTACTCAAAGTAGGTTTGCTCAAAGTTTTTACCAGTTAAGGCATACATCACATTACGGTAGGTACCCCCCTTATCAATAATGATCTGCCGGGCTCCGCGTTCCAGTCGTTGGGCAATGAAGTTTCCCATGGTGTAGGACTTGCCTGAGCCCGAAGGACCGATGACCACACAGTTCTGGTTGGCCTGCTCTGTATTGAATAGGTTCACCTGTAACAGGTTACGAAAGCGGTCACAAAGGTAGTCTCCTTGTGTATCCCCGGTCACATCCTGCATCCAGTGCAGGTAGCAACTGGCAATCTTGTCGGCGGTAATTAACCATCGGTAGTGCTGAAAGCCATTGCCCGGTACACTGGCAAAAAACAGGTTCGCCGTATCATAACTTTCAATAAGAGCTTCTGCCCCGTAGAGGCCACTAATGGCGGATACGACCTGATCGATGTAGCTTTGGCGAAGCTCGTCATCATTGCTAAAGACGATCACCGATTGGTGCAGACTGACCAAGCGAGCATTCTCAGACCGAACAAAGGCCGTAAACTCATCCAGTTCCTCGGCTTTAAGCTCGTGGTCTTGGGTGGTCAACCACTCGAGTGAGTCATTGAGCTTTCGTTCAAAGTCCAGGGCTTTGAGTTCCCGCTCGGTATCTTCTACCAGTAAACACTGGGTTACAATGTGGGGAAACTGCAGCTGCTGCGACAAACCGAAAGTATAGGGACTGGTGACTTTGTAATGGTTTTTGATACTGGCAAACACTTCACTGCCTTGCCCCATCATGGTGATCACATTGGCTTTCTTTTCGCCGATCACTAATCCCGACGGGTCACTGTATACCTCCCGGTTGAGCTTAGGTGTCGTCTTCGTTCCAGAGGTAGTTCCACTACCGTCCTCATCAAAAGAAAGCTTGAGGTAGCGTATCAGCAAATCGTTTAAAGATTCTTCATCTAGTCGGGTCACCGAAACATCTTTCAGACTGTAGAGTCCTTGCACAAACTCGGTGGCGATACGTTCGGCCTCCTGGAGAAGCCTATCAATCTTACTAAAAGGATTCTTGATCGCTGACCCTGCCTGGGCAAACCCACTCGTGATAGGGTTTACTTTTTTTAGCCGGTGGCGTGATTTGCTGGGGAACGACAAGAACAAATAGCTTTCGTGCTGGAGCACCAGCCGGGCGATAAAGTGATCCAGCAGTTTGCCTTCGTAGTAGCCTCTGGATTCTCCTTCCGGGTGAAAGGCATGATCGTAGTAGATATCCGTTTTCTGGACGACGGTACCGACAGGCAGGAGCTTCAACTGTCGAGTGAGCACTTCGCTGGCCTGATGAAAGTAGCCTTCCGTCCAGGATTCTAGTGGGGCACCTTGTACTTGAAAGCCCACCGCCACCCGGCCGTCCCGGAAGATCACTTTATCATTTTCTAGGGCGAAGATGGGCAGTCGTTTCGCCAAATAAGCTGACTTTTTATGTCTCTTGTGAATAGGTTTAGATAGTAACATGAATTTTTTCGGAAACCGGAGTTCGGAGACGGAAATGATTCCCCGTTGGGACCGGATTAATTTAATTGTAGAAGATGATAAACTGGATAAAATTCGGGTTAAGCAGTAAATGATTACCTTTTTAGCCAATCTTCCGAACCACCGATTCTGGCCTTCGGACTCCGTACCATTAGGTAGCGAGGTTGCCAAAATCGGTACGACAGATAGGAAAACAGTCGGCTTGGATGTTTCTTTTGGTTGAGCTGCTTAAGTAGCAAGTACGCTAGTCCGGTGGACAAGATCACACCCCAGAAGTAGTACTTGCTCATCGGGATCATAAAGTTCAGCACGATGCCAATGACAATAGCTAAGGACATCACAAATAGCAGGGCAAATAGGTCGGTCATGGGCAAGCCCAGTAGTTGGGCTTGCTTTTCAATGCTACGAAAGGTCTTCATATCAAGGGTCAAGTAAGATGTCCCCGCCCAAGAATGAGGCTAGATCGTCTACGATGAACTGGAAGCCACCGAACAGGGCAATCGCGATGACCATCCCGATCATAAACTCAATCTTGTCGGGGGCTCCAGTGAAGAACTTCATAGCCGCTTTGAAGATACCAATACCGATACCGATCAGAAAAGCGACGTTGAGAATAACAATGATCCAGACCCGGATACTGCTCAGAGCAGCTTCCACTTGAGCTTGTCCGAATGACGGAACGACTGCTAACAGCATCACAAGGAGCAATAGTGCCCCCGGTTTGGAAGTAGCCCAGGAAGTTACCCAGCGGGGCTTACGGGTGAACAAGGAAAACAAAACATGTTGCATGATAATAAAAAGGGTTAGTGAGAACAAGTGAATTTTAGAAAGCTATTTATACATCCCAGGCATTAGGCGAGGGGCTAACGTTATCCGCTTTGGGTCGGAACAGTGTTGACGTCTCTCCTTTATGAGAGACGGTGCTATCTAACGGCTCGGTACCAATCCGGTCATATATCTTGACAGGGATGGCAAGATGGTTTTGATAAATCACCTTTTCTTGGCTCCGCTCTTTTGCCCACTGTCGGCATTGCCGAAGGGTTAGCAGAATCAGGCTAATCCATAGTAAAAGCGCGAGTAAACCCAAGGGGGAGCTCACCCAGTGTAACAGACTTTGTGTCATATTGGTCGTACGTTTATCAGGCTACCGTTTGGAGTAGCATGTTTCAAGCAGTAGCCATCTGACTACTTACTGATGAATGATTGATAAGACAATATTAGTGGGTCACAAGCAGGTGGGCAATTTTCCGGGTGGAAAATAATTTCCAAAGTGAAAAACGGCTGGTTTAACTAAAATTAGTTTGATAGTTAACCATCTAAATAAATAGTATCTCATCGGCAACTTATAAGTAGTGCGCTGCGTTGTAAACAGTAAGCAGTCAATTGACTGTATTAAGTTAATCAAATGAATATGAATCAGCCTGCTATTCCATTTAGTGCCGGATCGTTATCGTATCTGAAAGATGTGCTGGCACTCTCGGCCAAAGAACGAAAGCAAGTACGTTCCACATTAGATCTGCTACCCTTGTCTAAAAATGGACTACCCATCCAAGCTCTTAAGCAGTTACAAAAGAAGTTACAGATTGGGAACCGCGCGATAAGCGCGTTAGTAGGAATGTCGGAAAGTACATTACAGCGGCGCTATCGCTCAAGTAGCCGATTATCCGAAATAGAATCTCAGACTGTCTTGCAACTGGCTGAACTCTGGTCGCAAGGCATGGAAGTTTTTGAAGATGAGAACGATTTACGTACTTGGCTGACAAGTGAAATTCCGGCCTTAGGAGGACAAACGCCATTAACGTTGCTGGCTACTCCGTTAGGGCGCTCTCATGTTCAGGAAGTATTGTTACGGTTAGAGTGGGGCATTTACTCTTAGCTACTTAATATGCTTGTCTACCGCATTGGCAGTCATCGGCGCATTCGTGATCTTCAGGGCACAGGTGGTTTGTATGTAGCGGGACGTTGGCATCAGAAAGGCACCCGGGTTTTATACACTTCTTCCAGTATTTCACTGGCTAAATTGGAAGTGCTTGCCAACAGCGTAGGAAAAATCCCCCAAAGTATGGCTTTAATGACGTTGGAATTTCCTGACGATGCGCCCACGCAAAACGTAGAGGCAAAGCAACTACCCCAAGACTGGCACCACTATCCGTACCTCAGTCAGTTAAGCCAAATTACCGAGCAGTGGCTTAGTGACGGTGTCGATTGGATCATGAGGGTACCTTCAGCCCAGTCACCCACCGAATACAATTACCTGTTTAACCCCTTGCATCCCTGGCATGATAAGCTAAACATCGTGGAAGTGCAGGATACCTATTTTGATCCCAGGCTGAAACGATAGATTGGGGCTACTCGAGTAGAAATTCCTTTAAGAAGAGGGGGGTAAATCTTTAAAACTGTAAAGATCTTTCTTCAAACGGTCGGTTGGTAATGTCTTAAGCAAGGCAAAGGCTTCGGCATGACACCACTTGAATTTTTGCCCGCTTTCGCAGATGCATCGGTCATTTCGCCCTGGAATGCTATTCGCTAATACCATTTCTATCACTTTAACGGCTAGGTGGACATCAGCAATGTTAAGATCTTCGGCATAAAATTGCCGTACCCCCGCAAAGTGGTGCTCATATTCTTCTCCGGCGTATTTTTTTTCTTTATTCTCATCGTAGTATAATTGGTTAGCGAAAAAGGGATACACTTTTTCCACGATGAAATCTACCAAACGAATACCCCGACTGGCCATGTGCAACAGCTTATGATCCATATCCAGACAGCAAATACCTTCCTCAGAAATATGGCGATTAGTATCCCGAGGAATTAGTGTGCTCTTTTCAATAACCTGAGGTACGCAGTACGGGTACGTGTTGGGGATAAGAATTAGAATATTGAACGTATTCCAGTATTCCCCCTGACTGTCACATATATCCAAGTCACCCGCTAGTAGCCAAGTATTGGTGCTACTATCAAAGTGTTTACTCAGCTTAGGAAACTGCCCAAGGGCTTCTGCTATATCCTTCTCAGGAGATACTTTTCTCCTCATTAAAAGCCAAAGTAAGGCTTATTCCGCTCAGCAATCGGAGCCATATTTTTGAGTATCCGTGGAGTGGTATTGGTTACTTTACGTTTTAACCGCAGGTTGCCGTTTAAGTCCGTAGCGATAAAGTCTTGCTTCTTCAAAAAAGGTAGCCAGTGAAAATCATACTGAGTGTAACGGAACTTCTTTTCAGGTATCTCAAATATGTACCGGTCTTGATCCTTTTCGGTTCTATGGCAAACCGGGGAAAGAAAGTTATGATAGGCTTCAGCGTTATCTTTTACATAATCGCCTATGACAATACCGTTACTGTTTGCACTGGATTGCATTTTGCTCGCCAGACTCGTGTGTAAGCTACAGGTAGTTACTTCACTGATTTCCCCAATCCCCGCCTTCGCCCATATTACGTCTCGCTCGTACCCAAGATCGATTCCTGTCCGAATGTAAATCTTCTCTATTCCTTGGGCATCGAACAGGTTTTGAAGGTCAAACTTTACAAAGTAAGAAAATACACTAGCTCCCCGCAGGGCCCGATGCACGGCTTCTTTCTCGCTTAGTTCTTTTCCCCCATAGTAAATAAAGAGTCCATCCCCCTGAAGTCGATGGATATACCCACCAAAAATCAAATATGTATGAATAGCCGCCTGTTGGATAGTGCTGTTGATGATGTATACTGTTTCTGGCGTATACTTTTTGAACAAGTTGGTAGAACCTTTAATATCCACAAACATGGATACGATGTAGTGCTTCTCAGCCCGGTCAGAATCTTTGAGGTGAGCGAAATCAGGATGTAATCCAAGTTGCTGATCAAAATTAAGTTCTACACCTAATTCTTGAGCAAGGTCTTGAATACTAGGAAGCAATTTTTCTTCGTGGGCTTCGCCTGTGAAATTCCTGAAGGACTCTTCAAGAGCTCGCCCCTCAATGCCGTCAATGCTTTTTGACAAGATTTCGGTTTGCTCATCAGCGGCAATCGCGGACTTAATTCTTTTTAAGTAATCGTCGTAAATGTTCATCATAAGTTATTTTATGTGGTATGCAATGAGAATGAATAAGGGAATTAGTAAGAAAAATAGAGCCGTGAATAGTTTGCCAGCTAGTTGTAAACTTTTGAACTTACCTTGCAAGCCACTGGAAAGTTGATATACTTGATTGCGAAGGTCGGCTAGTTCATCGTCGGCACTTAGCTTAGCCGAACCATCCTGAAAGTCTTTAAGAGTCAACTCTGCGATTGCCCCAAAATATAATAACGAATTACCTCCTTTTGAATAGAATGGAGTAGCTGCAATGATGACTACAATCATTACTGTCAGTCCTAAGCCCACTAGTGCGAAAACAAAAAGATGAATCCAGATACTACTCGTCGTTTTTTCTATGATCAGTGGATATCCCGTGATCAAAGCCCCTACGATGAATGTACTTAAAGCCAGGAAAACGGCGCACTTACTGTTTACGCTGTCGTAGTAATGATCGAATCGCTCAATACTAAATTTCAGTCGATCTCTTTCCACGAGCATTATCCTTTAATATTTCTGGGATCATTCCCGAAAGAGTCTTTCTCTCGGATCTTTCCATTCCTTCCGTGGATCAGAAGCTCTGAACCTTGGTTTCTAGCAATTTTCCGGGCAGCACCGATAGCTTCCTTTTGGGTAGGAGCAACTATTGTAGCCTGTTTATTTCCCGCACCTTTGACAGCCCAGCCATCAGGATGCTTCACAACATGTTGATTTTTTCCTTTTTTCATGGATATTTGATTTTTGTTAAACAAGAATTTATGTGCGAGCAGCACCATTGCTGTTCATAAGTGTATTAATCGGAGATTAGAACTTTTACCCCATCTGGTGTAAAAAAAATTTTCCAGTTAATGGAAATAGGAAAACACTATCAGGCGAACCAACAAAAGTTAGAAGCAGTAAGCGAGGAAGAATGGATCGTTGCGCTAGAAAAAAGTAGGCGACATTTGAAGCTACGTATTAAGCAGCGGACATTGTATGGGGCTCATAGCGAAAAGAATCTTGGTGAAGATCCCTACGACTATTACACTTCATTTGCCTACGAAGCTATCATCTCGTGAAGGTGGGAATGGAAGAGTGAGTTTTCGCTAACTGAGCAAATGATTCGTGTTATGAATAGCCGTATATCAGAGGAGGTTGAAAAGGTGAAGCGGGAAAAATCAGTGGCATTAGAAGTTAAATACGTTGATATTGAAAACGAACTATATAATGTCGGGATATCAGCTTATGATCTATCCCGAGAGGAAGCAAAAAAGTGGGAAAGGCAGATACAAAAAGTAGAAGCGGCCATTGCTGAAGATGATGTCCTTAAATTCTTCTGGGACTGTATCAAGGAGGGGCATAAGAGAGTAGAAGTGGCTGACCTTATGGATTTGAAACCAAGGCAGCTCGACAAAGTACGAGAACGCTTCATTCGTACTGTCAGAAATCACCAAGCGAACAAAACACCTACACCATGAATACGATTGATAGGCATCAAAGCGGACAACAGCCCACTGAAGCGCAGCAGATACTAAATAATATGTACGGCCTGATGATGGAAATCAATCTTTATCGTTCGGATGAGGATATTCTCGCTGAAACCGACACTCAAGACCCTTTCATCCGAAAGCATCTGCAAAAGATTAAGCAATTAACCGCGAAGTATACTGCTGTAGGGAATCAAAGTAAATTTCAACAACTTAAGGATGAGATTCAGCGGCTTAAAGAGCTAGGTATTGAAGAGGTAAAGAAGCTGTTAAATCCACAAGATCAAATGCAGTTGCAGCCCCTATTTCGAAAATTTGAAGAGCTGACCGAGGCTGATGAGCAGTCAATTCTTGAAGATCAAGAACTTCTTCAGATGATAGAATATCTAAAAACAAAGGGTGATAGTGATGAACAAACCGCAGAGAGAGGCTCATAAGCTCTTGTCCTCGGTAGGCTGGTCGCGACCCGGTGATCTGACGATAGATGAAATAGCTTGGTCATTAGGAGCTTTTGTAAAAGAGTCTCCTTTAGAAGGAAGTGAAGGGCATATCTTAAGGAAAGGCAACACTGCCATTATAACCGTCAATGAACGGGTTGACTATCAGCCTAAAAGGAACTTTGTAGTTGCCCACGAAATAGGACATTTTGTTCTCCACAAGGGAGTGAGCCTTCTATTCTCGGAAACCGATAAAACATTGACTGAATGGCACCAAAAAAGTGCCCATGAACAAGAGGCCAACCTGTTTGCTTCTGAATTATTGATGCCAACGGAGTTATTTATTAAAGAAATTAAGGGTGAGACATTAAGTCTTGGACTGATAGAGGAAATTGCAGATTATTTCGGCACTTCACTGACTGCTACTTTTTTGAAGTACGCGAAATATGGCGATTTCCCACTAATGATCATCTACACTGAGGGTGGAATTATCCGATGGAAGCAGCATTCGGACGATTTTCCTTTCCAGTGGCTGCCTTTGGGCAACTCAGTACCACCCCTTACTGTAGCTGGTGATTTTTTCAACGGCAATGGAATAGAAGATGAACCGGTAGAAGTAGATACGATAGCATGGTTTCCTGAAGATTACGGCATCAAAGGGAAAGAGCACTGGAAGCTTTGGGAGCAGTGTTTTCCAGTTTCATCTGATGGATTAATTAGCTGTCTTTGGACGAACTAAGAAAATTTGACCCTTACTATTTTCCTTCTAGCTTTTCTATCTCAGTTTTCAATTCATCCAACAATTGCTGTTCGGTAGGTAAGTAGAGTTGGTACTTGCTGGCTAGGATAGACTTGTTGTCTTCCGGTAACGAAAATTTCACTACGGCATCGTTCTTGTCGGCGCAAAGCAGCACCCCAATGGTTGGGTTTTCAAAGTCTTGCTTTTCTACCCGGTCAAAGTAGTTGACATACATCTGCAATTGTCCAAGATCCTGGTGGGTAAGTTTATGGGTTTTGATCTCAAACAGCACGAAGCTTTGCAGCAAGCGATTATAAAAGGTCAAATCTACGAAAAATTCATCCCCATCTATATGCAATCGCTTCTGACGAGCGATAAACGAGAACCCATTGCCTAGTTCCAATAGAAAGTCTTGTAAGTGGGTAATCAACGCGGCTTCCAAATCCTTTTCGTAGTAGGAGGCTTCCCGTTTGAGTCCCAAAAACTCTAGCACCATCGGATCTTTAATAATTTCTTTAGCTTCCGAGGGCTGTTGTTTACCACAGGCTACGGCTAGTACGCTTGCTTTATCGTTACTTAATAGTAGGCGTTCGTAAAGCTGGCTGTTAATTTGCCGTTCTAACTGCCGGGTCGTCCAGTTGTTTTTGGTGGCTTCAGCGATGTAGAACTCACGCTTATCTTCGTTTTCTAGCCGGATCAGCAGGCGATAATGGGTCCAGCTCAATTGTGAACGCAGTGCGTTCACAATTGGAAAAGTGCGATAAAACTGTCGCATCAGATCTAACTGCCGTTTACTAAAACTGCTGCCATATTCCGGTTCCAGTTTTTTGGCTAACGAACGAATAAGTTGCTGCCCGTAATCAGCCCTTTCCTTGCCCTGTTGTTCTTCTTTGAAGATACGTTCACCAATGTGCCAGTACATCAGTACCCGTGTGTGGTCTACCGCCCGGATAGCCTGATCCCGACTGTGAGCAATAATGCTTTTTATTTCGGAAAGTAAGGATGGGTTGAGTTGCATGATGCGTTTTGAAAGACAGCAAGATACAGCAAAGTAATATACTCAGCAAACGCTTTACGATAGCCGATCAGATTCCGCAGACAGTATTTGCGCTTTTGTGCACCGAAGAAACGCAAGCCACTAGCGACTAAATCCGTAGAGCAGATCAGTCAGTCAGTGAGTATGCTTTACAGTGCAGTGGTCAGATATATTATTGGTTGATAGGCGTTAGATGCTCTTGGTTACTGTAGTTTTTCACCCGATGTCCCCTTTGATGATGCAAACGTAGTTGATAGGCATATGTGACGACCAAAAGACTACTGCATATGCTCACTGCGCTGCGCTATTCAGTTTCCTTTTTGTCGCCACCGCGCCACGAAGGCCGCGCCACATCGGGCTTGGTAAAGCTATCAACTGTGGGGGAAGCATATCAAATGTTTCACCCGGCGAAAAACACTGCCATAACCAAAAGCACCATGCCTGCTCAACCAAAACCTTTATTTAATCAAGTAGCTGAAATCACGCTTCATTACCAAAGCACCGTAAAACCGTCGCAACGGCCTAAAGTCACCTGCTCTAGTGATGCTTACACCATTTTCATGAACCACTGGAACCCACACCAGCTAGAACTACAGGAAGAATTCAAAGTCATGCTGCTCAACCGGGCACATAAAGTACTCGGAATTGTTAACATCTCACTAGGAGGAATCGCCGGAACGGTAGCTGACCCTAAGCTGATTTATGCTGCTGCTTTGAAGGCAGGATCTAGTGCTCTAATTTGCGCGCATAATCATCCGAGCGGGAACTTGCGAATGAGTCAGGCCGATTTATCGTTGACCCAAAAACTTAAAGCGGCTGGAGCATTTCTGGACTTACCCTTACAAGATCACCTCATAATTTCTGCCGAAGGGTACTACTCATTTGCGGATGAAGGAGTGCTCTGAAGCACTCTTTTCTATTATTGCCGGGCTTCCCTTTTCGTACTTTAATTCACATATCATTCGTTGGATTGGTTAACAAGTCACCCGCAGACACGTCTAGTGCATCCGCTATCCGACAGACGTACACAATCGTTGCCGTACTGGTAGCAGCTTCGTACCGTTTAATTTGCCGTAAATCCAGTCCCACCGCCACAGCTAAATCCAGCTGGGTAAGTCCTTTCTGGGTGCGGTATCGGCGAAGGTTTTCAGCAAACGTATGTAGTATCTCTTCTTTATCACGAGAATCACTCATAAAAAGAAAGAAATACTTTTGCATCAATCAAAGGGTGACATATATTGCACTTATGGATATTTCTGAACGAACGCTGTTGCTGCGGTATGTAGTGCACGTTACAAAGCAGTGTAGAGCGAAGAATGTACGCTTGCCCCGGTCACTGCAACGGATACAACGATATCTTACTGACTCCTATGAATCAGTCGGCACTCCTTCTGATCATCTACCGGAACCTATTGATTACTATCCGTTTCTAGCAGATCTAAAAAAGAGTGTGGTTATTTACTGGCGAATGAAAGCGGATGTGTCTTTTGAACCACCTGACTTTCTGGTAGACGTTATTGATTGTGTAGAACGTATCTCGCCGTACTGGTTCAGTTACCAGCAAGGACAGTGGCTAGAGTAACCCACCCACCCTTCAACGGAGAGCCGGAAAGGTAACTATACCCTTTGCCACCAAAGCCCGTCATCGTTTTCGCACCTAGTCTACCGCCTCACCCCAACGATGACTCGCTTTCGCGGCCGCACCACCGAAAGTGGGTGATAACCGAGATGTAACTATCTAGCTAGGAAACGTTCATCACCCACCCTCGTTTTTCGTCCTACCTGTTTACGATGGTGTTTCGGCTAATCAACTGATCCCGTAAAAAAAAGCCAAGCAATGGGACAAAATACGATGGATGTAGTACATTGCTAGAAAAATATACGTAGTTATGACTGACTCTACCAAAGACGTACATCAAAAATTTGCCGAGGTTCTGGAAGCCTTGGGTACGAACGCTTACCAACTCAGCAAACGGGTAGGCCTGAACAGTCCTGATAAGTACTACAAAATAGAAAAAGGCCAGGTCAAGCCCAGTTTTGATACGCTCGCCGAAATCGTCGCTCTCTACCCTCAGGTGAACGTTAACTATTATTTTAAGGATGGTGTACCCATGTTGGAAGGACCTATGGCTTCCCAACAGACAACACCCCATAATACGAACCTAGCAGCACTACGTATCAAACATCTCGAACAACGGGTAGCGATGCTGGAAGCCCAAAACCAGGAACTTACCGCTCAGTTATTCGGACAATAGCCTAGCCGTCCGACTTCCTATAATCTGCTTAGTTCGTCAGACGGCTATGCCGCACGGGGTGCCCCGGTCTAGCGAGATTACGCGGACGACGATCCACCGTGGAACGGTCGCGGTAACCGCCCGCATAGGCCACCGATTCGGGCCCACCATCGTTGATAGCCTTCAAGTTAACCCGCCGATCTACGCACATGCCTAATCTCAAACCCTCAAGGGAAGTTACACCGAACGCCATTACATAATCCTTCGCTTCGTTCGCCCTTGACCGTTTGCATCGGTGGGTGACGGTACTATCGTGGGGGAAGGCTAGCAGCGATGGCGGGCCCTCATAGCCCATTTTTTTTGTGGGGGGAAGATTAACTGCGATGCAAGGGGAATGCCAAAATTACCCAGTATACGTATTTATTTATTAGTATTTGCTCAAATTTAGCTGATATTGGCTTGAAATAATACTATAAAATGCACTTTTTAGAGTTTATTTTCTTTATTTTATACTATATATTTATCTATAATGGCTTGTGCAAGTAGACAGTTATAAGTATATTTATAGTATAGTTCAGATGGATAGCGCGCCCCGAACGAACACAGTTTTTACCATTTAAATTTTAACCATCATGGCACGAGCAAAAAAAGACACCGTTACCAATGAAATGACAATGAACCCTACGAATGCTACTATGTTGGTAGACCGCCCCGTTAACTTCTTTGAGCATGGGCATGAGATACCTGAGAAGCGCAACCAGTTTATGAAGTTAGCCCCTGGTAAGAACCGCATCCGCTTTGTGGGTAATCCTGTATCGGGTTTTGTCTTCTTCGGTAAAATAGAACGCGAAGATGGCAGCGAAACCGTTAAACCCTTTCGCCGGACAGAAAGCGAAGGCGAATTCTCGTTGGAAGAAATGATTAACCGCGATGCCCGGATAGGCAAAGACGGTGAACTAGAAAAGCAAAAGTATTTTGTAGCCGGACTAGTCTATAACTACCAAAAGGAAAAGCTACAAGTACTGGAAATCACTCAAAAGTCTATTCTGAAAGCGTTGAAAAGCTACGTGGACAGCGATGAGTACGGTCACCCGTCTGATTATGATTTGACCATTGACAAAAAAGGGGACGGCTTGAATACTGATTATTCGGTGGTTGTTAGTCCACCTAAGCCACTATCCGATGAGATTGAAACGCTCGTCGGCGAAACTTCTTACGATCTGGACAAGCTCTTTATCGGGGAGTATCCGATGGGATAACTTCTCATGCACAACATGGGGAGTACTATTCCCCATGATTCTTTCGATCACTTTTACCGATTTATTGATTATTCATACGCATTTATGTTACCCAACACTAATCCTATTAAAGCTACTTCTGTTATCCATTTTGAGCGCGAAGTAGCCCAAAAAGTCCAACAGCTTGCTCTCCTGCTTTCCCTAGTAGAAGAAGTCCGCGATGAAAGCGATAAAGCGATGGTCTCCGCCACCATCCGCGAGGGAAAGCAGTTTATTAAGCATGTGGGCAGTGTCCGCCGGGCGTATACTGACCCGCTTCAACAAAGCATTAAACAGTGGATTGCCAAAGAAAAGGAATTACTCGCTCCGGTTGCCACCGCTATCGAACGGGCAGATGGACTTATCCAGCAGTTTAATAAGCAAGTAGGCCTCCGGCAACAAGCTGCTATTAAGCGGATTGATAAAGAAGAGCAACAAAAGCAAGCAAGCGAACCTGCCAACGCCGAACTAATTGCCCAAGAACACGAGTTCAAGCGGCAGATTACTGTTGCTCAACACAGTACTGAAGGAGTCCGTAACGTGTGGACATTTGAAATACAAAATATAGCCAACGTACCCTGTGAATATCTTATGCTAGACGAAAAGAAAATTCGACAGGCTATCCGAGCAGGTGAACGCCATATTCCTGGTCTCATTATTTTCCAGAAACAACAAACTTTTTATCGCTAGGAGCTGGGGGCTTGGGGCAGGGAGTAATATAAGCATCTTAAATAATCCGCTTCTACTCATTACTCCAAGCTCCCCCGCACCCAGCCCCACGCCCGAGTTATGGATTACTATCAACTACCCCGCATCAGCAACAGCGATTTGACCATTGCGATGCACTTAATTACCCATACACCCTACCGGAAACCTGAAACGGCTTTCCGTTTTGGAGGCGTGTTTCACGAATTGTTGCTAGAACCCGAGAAATTCCGAGCAGAAAGCTGTGAGGAACTGGATATACGATTATTGTACCGTATGTACCGCACGGTCATCAGTAATCAATACTGTCAGTCTTTGCTCCAAGACAGCGAGAAAGAAAAGGTTGTTTTGTGGCAAGAGTCGACTACGGAGATTGCGTGTAAATGTAAACTCGATTTGATTGTCGATCCGAATAGTGAAACGCCCTATGTGGTGGATTTTAAAACAACCTCCGCCCGAAACCTTTCGGCATTTTTGAACTGCTGCCGGATGTACCACTACGACCGCCAAATGGCCTTCTATGCCGATAGCATTGGGGCGAAACAGGTATGTCTGATTGGGGTGAGTAAGAAAGTCAAGCGACTGTTCTTTGTTCAGAAGTACGCTACTAGTGCCTTTGTAGAAGAGGGGCGACGCAAGTATCGTCACCTGTTACGGAAGGTACAAGAGCGTGATCTCTTTGAAACTATTTACTATGCTCGTAATAATGGCTCCCACGAATCGGGTAGTACTCAGTTAAACGAACCTTGTCCGACGTATCACACCGCCTAATTTTTCCAATTCTTAACCCTCTAAAATTTATCTCGTGGAAAAAACGATACACCGCTTTTTTGAAAAATTAGCTGAAAGCTTGTTCACTTTGCCCCCGATTATGATTGGTATGTTCGCCATGTATGCTTATTTGGTATACGAAAGTCAGGCGTTGCTGATTACTCAACTACCTGTAACCCTGATCGGCTGGCAACGAGAAGTAGCCGCTTGGTTTCTATCGGTAGCCATTCACTTAACCATTTTGACTACCGCTGCCAATAGTAAACTGGTTCACCAAGCATTTCCGGTGCTGTTCGCGATAGCGGGCTACTTCATCACCACGCTCTTTTTTGATGCCTGGAATTTTGAGAAGTCGCCAAAAGCTATTTTTGTTAGTCAACTGTTTAGCCTACTGATTGCGGTGATCAATTATATATTCGTTTACCTGTTCGTTGGAAAGTGGAAGGAGATGAAAGGCGAAAGAAAAATGGAACAAGCACTTCATCAAGCTGAAGAGCTAGGCCAGCAACTTACGGATAAACTTAAGGTGGCTAAGGAGGATCAAGTCAAATTGCAAAACCAATTAGTCAAACTGCAAGCTGAACTGAGTGAAAGAAAACAAGCGTTATTCAAGCTCCAGCAGAATTTTACGAAGCAACAGCGCACACACCAAGAGGAATTACAGATGGTGGCCGAAAACCGCCTATGTGTTACCTGCGGGTACCAAGCCAAAAGCCGTCAGCAACTCTCCCGCTACAAACGGGATTGTCATCAGTGCATCCTGCAACGCAATGAAAAGAAGGAAGTCAATCATCAGCTATTGACTTGAAAAAGAAAAGGCGGCTTCATAGAAACCACCTTTTTCTGTTTACTTGAGAAGTATCATTGCTTGAAGCAAAGATAGGATTTTGTATAAATATTACATAAAATAATTAAACAAATTTTGAGTAAAAATTTGTTTATTCATAATATTGTATGAGATTTGTATTAATTATTGTCGCTTTTTGTGTAAAAACCTACTTGTACTTTTTAGCGTATGCAATTTGAATTAGAAGTTATTACGCAATGTATTTCGGGCTCTCTTTCGCTCTCTAAAATTCGTCGTAGTGATCTCTCTGAGCCTCGTCATCTTTTAAAAGAACGTTTTCCTTTTTGTCTCAAGCACTACCAAGTAGTATATACCCGAAACCAACACCAATGGCAATTACACTCGTTTGTTCGGCACTGTCTCGATGAACTATATGAGTTACCCATTACCTACCCCGACCGGGAGTATCCATCGGTAGAATCCAGTCCCTACACTGACCTGCTGCCTAAGCTAGCGACTTACTTTCAGCTACCCATGACCGATATTGCTTGGACGACCTATGAACATCAAAATCATGAGCTAACAATTGAACTTATTGCCCTATCTGAGTTTGATAAGCTAGAACCAGCCGAAATCTACTTTCACTACTACCAGTATGTGATGAAAGAAGAAGAGGAGCGAATCAAAGAGCAATGGACGCAGACTATTTTTAGCCTTCCGGAAGAGGCAACCATTCGCTTATATATTCGAAATCATCATCAAGCCTTGCTTCGCCTCAAAGAGCAAATCATGCAATCTATCCAGGAAAGTGAGCATAAACATCTTCATCGTTTTGCCCCGGTATTTTGTCTGGAAGATACTTTCAAGGCAATGCATGCGGTGTTGGACGAATTGCTATTACACCTGGAACATCAATATGGTAGCTATTTAGATCTGGAGGCTCGATTATCCTACCGGAAGCGGCGACAATCACTCCAAGAGTTGGCTCCTCAACTCAATTGGTTACAAAACCAATTACCTCGCTTGTCAGATGTAATGCGTTCATACATCCAAGCCCCTCTGGAAAAGCTCCATAAGCTGCCTTACGATCACCAGTTTACTTACCAGCAGTTAGCCTACGGTCGGTATTGGCTAAAAATACTGATCAAAGAATTCACTATTGCCAAGGTAGTTGATATCAACGTGTTCATCAGGGCAGTGGTACAGGCGGACTTTAATGACGTAGGAACCCTACACTTTCTTACTAACTACCTCCAGCAGAATATCCGTGAACAACCGGACACGGTTAAGCACTTTCGCTACTGGATGAAAGCTATTCGGCAAATACCCATTCAAAGCCCTATACGATATGATTCCGCGTTACCTTCCCTGAAAGAGCAGGTGTTGGATTGGTTGCAGGAGGAATTAGCCTATCAGGAAAGTATTGCATTGCAAGATCCCCACCAACAATCGCCAACGGTCATTCCTACCAACTTATCGGTGAGCCAATGGGCATTCCTACTACGGGTCATGCACGAGGTCGGTATTTTTAAACCTCAGCAGCAGATGGATCTGTTTCGTGCCTTTGGAAAAATTTTGTCCACCAAACGGGTATCCCGTATCTCTATTGATAGCTTACAGTCCAAATACTATAATGTAGAAGAAAGTACCCGGAACGCCATCCAGGAAAAGATTCATCAAATGCTAGAGGCCGTCCGTCAGCCCTGGTAACTTCTCTAAGTAATCGTAGTAAGTCACTTCCATTACAGTTGCGATAAGGTAGTACCACCCCCGGGAAATTAGACTTTACACCCAACTTCCATTTATTGAATTTTCTTGCTAAATGTGGCCAAGGTCAATTTTTTAAAATTTTTTCTGCTTGATAATCAACACTTTAGAGAGGGTTGTACAACCCTTACAACTGTTTTGCTATTGTTCTTTCTGACATCTTTGGAGCATGTTTCACTTAAATCATTTGACCATGCCCACCCATGTTGTTACGACCGAAGATCTGATGATCTTCAAGGCAGAACTCATAGACGAACTTAAAGAAGTACTCGCTCAAACGCACCCTCCTTCCCAGCAATGGCTTCGTTCGGCAGAAGTGCGCGAGCGGTTAAACATTTCGGCTGCAACGCTACAGACACTTCGCATCAATGGGCATTTACCCTATAGTAAAATAGGGGGTATGTTGTTCTATCCTCAGGCAGGCATTGAGCGGGTCCTAGAAGAAAATCTAATGAATGCCTCCAATCCTGCCATCCGATGAGTGCTACTTCTACCTATCCCATTGAAATTCCGGCTAATGTTTGGCAAAGCCCGCACCTGTCACCATCAGCCAAGCTGCTCTACGGCGAGATTGCCTACCTGTGCCGAGAAGAGAGTTATTGCCCACTCAGCTACGCCTACTTCGCTGAACGCTACGCTGTGACTCGTAAGACAGTTAAAGCATGGATCGCCCAACTAGAAGGTGCCCAGCTCGTTCGGGTACGCTACGATCCTTCCGGTCATCAGCGATTGCTGTACCTGGAACAGCCGAGAGAAGAGCCCAATAAAAATCAATTAACTGTTCCCTTTATCTCATGAAATATCCCACGTATCAGATCAACCTACCCGCCGAAGTCCGCCTAGATCAGACACTTTCCGCCCACGCTCGGCTACTGTACGGTGAGATTAAAGCCCTCTGTGACCAGCAAGGTTACTGCTGGGCAAGTAACCCGTATTTTGCCCGGCTCTACGGGGTTCAAAAGGAAACCGTCTCGGTCTGGCTGCGCCAACTTCGCAGTCGTGGTTGGATAAAAATCCAGTTGGATAAAAGCCAGGGAAACCTTCGAAAAATCTACCTGAATCAGCCTGCTCAGGGTACTACTCACTCTTACAAAAAATCACAAGGGGTAGCAGGAAAAACCATAAGAGGTCTTACGAATACATCACCCCCCTCTTGTGATTCTGTCCACTCAAAACCACCCGCACTCCTTAGTAATAATATTATCGATGATAATGATCGAATAGATAGTACCCCTCTTACGATTTTATCGATTGCAAAGAAAGATGAAAATGAAGGCAAAAAGGGGGATAGTAATAGGGTCAGTACGCCTAGCGAAACGGGTGCGACTACCGATACAGTTTTGGTAAAAAATTCTACCCAAGTGGTACCGAACCAAAAACCATCTTCTACAATGCCATCCCCCCCGTTCCGCTCACCCCCCCTTCCAATGGATAAAAACAAAGACACACTCTCCAAGCCTAGCGTCCCAGAGGTAACAACCTATATGCAAGGGCAAACTGAACTCTGTCCCAATGCTTCCGTGGCAAAAGCCCAGGCACCACGCTTCGTGAATTATTATCAATCCAACGGCTGGAAGGTCGGTCGCCACCCGATGCAGGACTGGCAGGCAGCGGCTCGCAACTGGCTTTTAAACCTTCAAGATTATGAAAAAACTCAGCGATCTTATCCCCAAAAATCATTCGTCACCCCCACCGAAGAATCTAGCGAGCGTCCAATGGACTACAGCATCCCGCTGTGAGGCTGACGCATCCGGTAAAATTCAGGATTTAGACAAGATCTATCGTCAGTTCATCGTCTATGCCCAGCAGCAGGTACCACAGTTTGTGGTTGATGAGATGAGTAAACCGATAATTCAGAAGCTATTGGCGTACTTTTCAGAAAGCTACTCCTCGTGCCAGACACTGGATGTTGACCCCAAGAAAGGGCTGATGCTGATGGGCGCCGTAGGCTGCGGAAAAACCACAATCATGAAACTCTGCCGGGATTTTTTCAATAAGCCTTTCCGTATCGTGGCTTCTAGAAAGATCAGTCAGCAGTTCGCCCAGGAAGGTTACCCCGCTTTATTTCGCTATGGTTCGCAGTCGTATCGCATCAAGCATTTGGGCTACGGGCCGATTGTGTTCTATGATCAGCCCATCACCTACTGCCTTGACGACGTAGGGGTAGAGCCCTTCGCCAAGCACTTTGGTAATGACTGTAACGTCATCTCAGAAGTGCTATTAGAGCGTTATGAAGAATTCGTCAGTCGTGGTTTGATTACGCATCTGACCACCAACCTAGATGCTCAAGCTTTCACCCAGCGCTATCATCAGCGGGTTCGCTCCCGGCTGCGGGAAATGTGCAACCTGATTGCTTTTCCTACTGAAATTCCTGACCGCCGGAAGTAGCTAGTAGTAGCTAGTAGTAGCTTTTGAATAGCAAGAAGGAAGTTAACAAGTACCCATCTAACTCATTAGCTATCAAAAAGATAGCGCGAAAGGCGATGGTTCATCAGTACCTCAGTCTTCTAAGTCACTGATTTTCAACAAGTCCACCAGTACCCTACCAAGTACCTTCCCATGTATCACAGTAAAAAAGTCAATGTTTCTGAGACTGGCCACCGCCGGATTGAGCGGGAGGCCGAACGGCTCAGTGTGTCCCATAAGGACTATGTAGAAGCAGCCACGACATTCTTTGCTGAGCGGCAACTAGATCCTAGAACCTTCCAGCCCGAAGCCACTAAACAACTGCTGCAACAAGTGGTCGACCGCCTGTTTTCCTACCTGATTCATCAGGAAAAGCACTTGCTACGAACGCTTCTAACCGAAGCGGCTAAAGCCCGTATTTTGGGGGAAGTCTCGGTCAATCACCTACTTCGTCTGCGAACTGACGATCAAGAAAGCTACCAGCAGCTTCAGCAGCGAGACCAGCAGTACCTATCCGACCGCCTCCACCAAGTCTTAGACCAACTCGACCAAGAAAGTAGGGAAAAATAATCAAAACCACCCTAATGACCAGCTTTCGCGATTGTACCTCCCTCTTATTCCTTTACCCCCCTGACCATTAACCCTCTACCCTTTACCACCTTCATCATGCACAGCAAAATTATCAATCCTAAGCAGCACGGACGGTTTGTCTTTTCCAACCGCGGCTCCTGCCAAAAAACGGTTACCTACCTGGGTCACGAAGTAGACGGGCAACCAGGTACTGCCCACTTTTTCAATCAAGAGCAAGAGGCAATCACCGGGGAAAAAGTGCGACAAGTCATCGATAGCAATGCCAAAGGATTACGGCGCAACCAGGAAAAATTTTACTCACTAGTGCTCTCACCCTCCAATGAGGAAATTGCCCACCTACAGAACGATCCCCAGAAGCTAAAAGCGTTTACAGTTCAGGTGATGGAAAACTACGCCCACAACTTTTGCTTTCCTCATCGTCCGGAAAAAAAGCTCACGTTAGCCGACCTCCACTGGTTTGCCACCATCCATCAGACCCGGAAGGAAAAGAAGGGCGCAGAAAAAGGCCCCTTGAAGACGGGTAATCAGGCCCATATTCATGTACTGGTCAGTGCCCAGGATCAGCAGCGCAGTCTTCGGCTCAACCCCCGCAGCTACCGCAGCCGGTTTTCTATTCGTGATTGGCAACGTCAAAACGGACAGGATTTTCAGCGGCTATTCAACTATCAAAAAGCGACCGTATCGAAAAAACTTAATCGAGGTATGCCGGCTAAGACCCAGCTTCGCCACCAAGCCCGTATCCGGGAGAAGGTAGGCTACCTCAACCAGTACTTTATGGGACACTGGAAACTAGATGAGAACACGGTACTACAGCTTGGTGAAGAACAACACTACGGTAAAGGTTTTTTCTTCCGCTTGCACCACCTAATTGAGCGCTATCAGCAGGGCAAACCCGTCAATGACCCTTACCGAATGCTAGAAACCGGGAAAGATGTCCCGCGTAGTCTACCCGAGCTTACGCTTACGAAGCTAGGAAAACAAAGCCAAGGCATGGGGGTGGAGGTCGAAGAGGATATCGCCCAAAAGCGCAAGAAAAAGCGGTTAGCATCCCAGCCCCAAGTAGAACGATAAAAGCTGACTGCTATGTACCGACCTTTTGTAGAAGCCCTGTTCGTAGTGTTTATTACGTTGTCGCTAATGCTTGGGGCCGAGTATTACGTACTGGCTTACTCTGATCAGCTGTCGCCAACTGCTGCGGGCTTACTAAATCGCTTCACCGATGTAGTACAAAGGCTTGGGTTCGCTGGGCGAATCTCGTGGCTGATTACGTATGCTGGACTTTGCCTTTCGTTAGCGGCTACGAACCGTAACGACGCCTCAACAAAACGGATTGTCCCTAGTAGATACTTTCTACCAGTCATCATATTGCTCATAGTAGCTAGCTACTACTTGTTTAGTGTTGCTTCGTACCCTGCTACGACGATACTTTGGCTCTTCCCCGGAGCGGCCGTTAGTACGCTGGTGCTACTACCGATGAGCTTGCAAGCGCTGCGTAGAAAAGGAGTAAAGCACCCGGAGCAATCCGAGGTAAGCAAGATCAATACCCCCGATAGTATTGTCATTCGTACCCAACGGGGCTACTTGAACATAGCGAACCCCTACCGGGGCACCTTGATTGTAGGCTCTTCAGGTTCGGGTAAGTCGGTACTAGGTAATGCCTTCTTAGAGCAGTTTGTCCAGAAGGGTTTCAGTGGAATGGTGTACGACTTTAAGTTTCCGGTGCTGGCGAACGTGCTCAACACCGCCCTGCACTGCTATGGTATCACTCATGGCTTACGCTACTATATCGTTAATTTCCGGGATCTTGCTCAATCCCACCGCTGTAATCCCTTAGCCCCCGACAATATTCCGACACTTTCTCATGCCGAGGAGTACGCTCAAGCGATTGTCAGTAACTTGGATACCAACACAATCAAACAGCGCGACTTCTTTGCCGCTTCCGCTCAGGCCTGGCTCACGGCCTTGATTTGGTTCTTTCGCTCTGAGCATCCCCAGCATTGTACACTGCCTCACATCATAAACACCGCCCTCTACCCCGACTATACCCACGTCATTAGTATGCTGGAAGCCAATCCACAGAGCGGGGATTTGATCCGTGGTATTGCCACGGCGATCCGTAACAAAGCCGAAAAGCAACTGGCCGGAGTGATTGCCTCGCTGCAAATGATGGTCACTAAACTCAACTCCCCTGAAATCGCTTGGGTTTTGTCGGGCAATGACTTTAACCTGAACATTAACGACCCAAGTGACCCCAAACTGCTTTGTTTGGGTTCTGACCCTGGATTGGTTGATGCCTTCTCGCCGGTAATTTCTTTGATCATTACCGTGGCTCTAAAGCAAATGAACCAACCGGGTAAGCAAAGAAGCTTTGTGTTGTTAGACGAGGCTCCGACGCTCTATATTCCACGCTTTGAAATGATTCCGGCTACCGCTCGTAGCAATCAAGTAGCGAGTGTCTATATGGTGCAAGACCTTTCACAGATGGTAGACCGCTACGGCAAAGATAAGGCCGAAGTGATCCTCTCGAATCTTTCTAATCAGTTTTACGGTAAAGCCAGCTCGGTAGAAACCGCCCGAAGAGTCAGCGAAATGATCGGTCGGGAAGAGCAAAGCATTCAAAACCACTCCCGAGGCATGAGCCACGCCAGCCGGGGCGGACGTAACTTGTCGCAGAATATTAGTATCAGCCACCAGGAACGCTTACTGATTAAACCGCAGGAAATGATGCAGCTCAATCCAGGAGAGTTTATCGGCCAAACCGTGGAAAGTAGTATTCCGTATTTTCGGGCGAAGACTAAACTACCGCTAAAAGCGACGCAGTATTCTATTGCTTCATTTGTGAAAGTTCAGCAAAAGGATACTCTTGGTATGAAAGTAAAGCAGAATTTTTGGAACATACGTAATGAAGTGGCGAGTATAGTCAAGCGATATCCCAATGTATACCGATCTTCTGAATAGTAGTATTATACTACTATTCGCTCATAAGTTCTAGAATCTATCTAGGTTCCAGATTTTTTTAATTCATCGGACGCTCTCCCACCATCATTCGCTAATTTTTTCTTTAATAGCTGCATATCTTCACTGAGCTTTTGCTCAACTACTCTGGCGTAAATCTGAGTAGTACGCAAGCTAGTGTGTCCCAGCATTTTACTAACCGACTCAATAGGTACGCCGTTGGCTAAAGTGACGGTTGTGGCAAAGGTATGTCTGGCTAAGTGGTAGGTCAAATTCTTCTCTATCTCGCATAGGTAAGCAACCTCTTTGAGGTAAGCATTCGTCTTCTGATTGGTATAGACGGGTAGTACTTTTCCATTAGCTTGTGCCATGACGTTCTCTTTGTAGCGGTCAATAATAGCTAGCGCTTGAGGCAAAAGCGGTACACTATACCACTCTTTAGACTTTTTTCGCTGACCTCGTATCCAACGTTCCCTGTCCATACCAACTATTATATGTTCAGGTTTAAGATCGTAGACTTCCGCGTAGGAAAGTCCGGTGTAGCAACTAAATACAAAAATGTCACGGGTTTGGTTGAGCCGATCCAATCGAAAGTCTCTTTCTTCCAATCTACGTAGCTCATCTTGGGTCAAGTACCCCCGGTCTTTCTTCTCAAACTTGAGCTTAAACTTATGAAAAGGGTCTTTGTCCAGCCATTCGTTTTTGATAGCTAGGTTTACCATCTTTCGCAGTCGTTCCAGATGCTTCATTACCGTATTATTGCCCATCGGTTTCCGATGGTCTTTAGGCTGGTAAGTCCGCAGATACATTTCCAGTTCAGTGATAAACTGATAAGAAAGCTGAGACAGATAAATATCTTTCTTCCGAAGCCGTTCGGCTAAAAATTGCTTGACATAGTTTTGGGTGGTGAAATAATTCTTCAACGTACCCCATTCCAAACCGTCTTTGAGTTGATGGTTATGATAGTCCATGAGTTCAAGTAAAGAATGTTGCTTCTTTTCTATCCCTAGATAGGCATTTTTCAATGCTTCTACCGTGACCAGCTCATTATCAGCCAACAGGTTACGATAGTGTTCAAAGAGCTTGGCTTCTACTTGTCTGAGGTATTCCCGCAAGGTACGCGCCTCTTCACTGTTGCCTTTTACTCGGCCGTTGTTCCAGAGTTTGGAAGACACGGATCGTTTGACTGAGAACTCAATACGTTGCCCATTAACAGTAATCCGGCAGTAAATAGGGGTTTTGCCCTGTTTCGTTTTAGCGGTTCTCAAAAGAAAAGCAGTGCTAAAGGTGTTCTTGTTGTGCATGTTTGTTGGTTTTTACATCGTTTTAGTGTCAAATACGGTCTTGTTCTTTCACAAAAACTAACAAAACAGATCAATGTAAATTACTGTAATACAGAGCTTTACAATCGATTCGGTGACCTATGTAAAAATAGAAAAAAGGTCACCGAATAGTTCACCTAAGAATTGGAAAAAAATGTACGATTTGAAAGGCTATCGAAAAGAAAAACCCCCTAAACATACAATTTAGAGGGTTTTAGTGACTTTTGAATAGGATAAAGTCGGGATGACTGGATTCGAACCAGCGACCCCCACGTCCCTAACGTGGTGCGCTAACCGGACTGCGCTACATCCCGTATTTTAATTCTAACGAAATAATTTGCGTGTGCAAAATTAATTCTTTCTGTACATAATTCAAGCCTTTACGAAGGATATTATCTCTATGCTGGTTAGAAAAAATAAAGCGTGAGTACTACCCAAAGATAGAGGCTCGGATGACGCGGTTATTCATTTCAGCAATGTTGGTGATTGAGATGCCCTCAGGGCACTCTACTTCACAAGCACCGGTGAAGGTACAGTGCCCAAACCCTTCTTCCTGCATTTGCTGGGTCATCGCCAGTACCCGCTGGTGCTGTTCGGGCTTCCCTTGAGGAAGTGCGTTCAGATGATTAATCTTAGCCGAGGTGAATAAGGCTGCCGAAGAGTTCTTACAGGTGGCTACACAAGCCCCGCACCCAATGCACGCCGCCGCATCCATGGCTTTATCGGCAATCTCTTTACCAATGGGTACCGCATTGGCTTCGGGAGCCGTACCCGTTTTAGCACTGATATAGCCGCCCTGCTCAATGATGCGATCAAACGCCGAGCGGTCTACTACTAAATCTTTCACTATCGGAAAGCCCTCAGCCCGCCAGGGTTCTACGACAATGGTATCACCATCATGGAAACTACGCAGGTGCAACTGACAAGTGGTCATGTTAGGATGAGGACCGTGCGCCCGCCCATTGATGAACACCCCGCACTGACCGCAGATACCTTCGCGACAGTCATATTCGTAGGCAATTACTTTCTCATTTTTTAGCACCAGCATCTCGTTCAGATGATCCAGGGCTTCCAGAAATGACATATCTTCCGTAAGTCCATCCACTTCGTAATCTTTTAATTCGCCTTGGGTGTGAGGCGCTTCCTGTCGCCATATTCGGAATGTAACTTTCATAAGGGTCTATTTATAACTTCGTACCGTAGGTTCTATAAACTCAAAATCTAATGGCTCTTCGTGATGCTTGAAATGATCTTGACCGTACTCCCAAGCGGAAACGTAAGAGTATACATCGTCTACCCGAATCGCTTCGCCGTCCGGGGTCTGAAATTCTTCCCGAAAGTGGGCTCCGCAGGATTCTTCCCGGTTCAGTGCATCAGTACACATTAGTAGCCCTAGCTCAATAAAATCAGCCAGCCGAAGGGCTTTCTCTAGTTCAGTATTCATTTCTTTGTCATGCCCCGTGACTTTTACATCAATCCAGAAATCAGCTTTGATTTGCCCGATCTGCTCAATGGCTTGTATTAATCCAGCCTCATTACGGCTCATGGCGCATTCTTGCCACATGATTTTACCAAGCTCTCGATGAAAGTGATCCACTGTTTTGGTTCCGTTGATGGCTAACAGACGGTCTATATTGTCCTGCACTTCTTTTTCTACCTTCGCAAACTCGGGATGATCCGTTGTTTCGTGCTCCTCTTTGAGTGCTCCGGCTAAGTAGTTGTTAATCGTGTTAGGTAAAATAAAATAACCGTCTACACTGGCCTGCAACAGTGAGTTTGCCCCCAGACGGTTCGCCCCATGATCCGAAAAGTTACACTCGCCAATGGCATACAGTCCGGGAACAGTAGTCATCAGCTCGTAGTCAACCCACAAGCCACCCATGGAAAAGTGGGCGGCGGGAGATATTTGCATCGGCTCTCGGTAAGCATCGATGCCGGTAATCTTTTGGTACATGGTAAACAGATTACCGTAGCGATCTTTGATGGTTTCCAGCCCAAACTGCTGAATCGCGTGCTTGAAGTCCAGGTAGACAGCATTTTTGAGTCGCCCTACTCCGTGCCCGGCATCGATGCGTTCTTTGGCCGCTCGGGAAGCAATATCGCGAGGAGCTAGGTTACCAAAGCTAGGATAGCGACGTTCCAGGTAGTAATCCCGTTCTTCTTCAGGGATATCATTAGCCTTGCGGGTATCGTCTTTGTCTTTTGGCACCCAAATGCGTCCGTCGTTACGTAGCGATTCGGACATCAGGGTGAGTTTTGATTGGGCCTCGCTGGACTGGGGAAGGGCGGTGGGGTGAATCTGGGTAAAGCTCGGGGAGGCAAAGTAGGCTCCTCGCTTGTGGGCTTTCCAGATGGCACTCCCGTTGCAGCCAATGGCTAGGGTAGACAAACGGAAGACGCGGGAGTAGCCTCCGGTAGCCAGTACCACGGCATCGGCGGCAAACCGCTTGAGTTCGCCGCTCGTCAGGTCGCGAGCGATAATACCTTTGGCTTTACCGTTGATGACTACCAAGTCCAGCATTTCGTGCCGGGTGAACATAGTCACCTTCTTAGCTCGGATCATCTTGTAGAGCTGAGAGTAAGCGGCCAAGAGGAGCTGCTGTCCGGTTTGCCCGCGGGCGTAGAACGTTCGCTGTACCTGAACGCCCCCGAAGCTTCGGTTGACCAGCACTCCTCCGTACTCCCGAGCAAAGGGCACTCCCTGCTGAGTGAAGTGATCGATTAACGGAGCAGAAAGCTCAGCTAAACGGTAGACATTCGCCTCTCGAGATCGGAAGTCTCCCCCCTTGAGTGTATCGTAAAACATGCGCCACACACTGTCGCCATCGTGCTGGTAGTTCTTAGCGGCATTGACTCCCCCTTGCGCGGCTACCGAATGCGCCCGTCGGGCTGAGTCCTGGTAACAGAAGCACTGGATCTCGTAGCCTAGCTCGGCCAGCGTAGCGGCTGCACCGGCTCCAGCCAGTCCGGAACCCACAACAATGACCTTTAGCTTTTTTTTGTTGGCCGGATTAATCAAGCTGCTTTTCGCTTGGTAGTTGCGCCATTTATCTTCTAGCTTTCCTTCCGGAATTTTTGCGTCTAGCTTCGTCATAGTAGCTTATTTGAAGTACACAATAAGTGGGATGATGCCAAACCCAATAGATATAATGGCCGCGTAGACCAGTGAAACCTGACTGAGTACCCGTAGTCCTTTTCGGTGATAAAACCCCAGCGTTTTAAAGGCGCTTTTCAGTCCGTGATGCAGATGCAATCCTAACGGAACCATCAATACGGTGTAGAACAACACGTAGTAGATGTTTTGAAACAGGCTGTAGGTGACTTCGTACACATCCACGTTACCCGCTACATCGGTACCTACGCTTTCCCCCAGTCCTAGCTTAATCCGTGCCCAGAAGTTGGCCAGATGAATGACAATGAACAGCAGGATAAAAATGCCAATCAATCCCATATTCTGCGACGTCCAGGTGCTATTCTCTTGACTGTGATTGACGGCATACGTATTCGGCTTGGCTTTTCGGTTTTTGACTGTGACGATCGCGGCATAGACCACATGGAAAATGATAGAAGCGTACAGCAGGTAGGCAACAAGCTTAATCAGCGGACTTTCCCTCAAGGTGGTAGAGTAGGCATTGTACACCCCTCGGGCAACATCTTCGGGCAGCAGCAGAATACAGTTAGCTGACAAGTGAACTACCAAGAAAAGACACAAAAATAGTCCGGTAGCGGCAATAATCCCCTTTCTCAAAAACATGCTAGGCTAGGTTGTTAGTCATCGCTAAAGTAAAGAACTTTAGCTAAAAATATATGCAAGAACACAATTTTACGTGAGATTATTAACAAAAAAATAACGCTAGCTATATTCTGAGCAATGCATCTAGAAAGCTCATATTTTCGCCCTTTGCCTTCACAATTAGCACCGGGATATGGCTATCCAGATAGACCAGTTTCTCCGACACCGAACCCATTAAAACCGAAGCAGCCGAAGTACGACCCTTGGAACCAATAATGATTAAGTCAACCTGTTTTTGTTCGGCAAAATCATAAGTTAGGTCAGAGTATTTACCATCGCGGGTGAGTACAAATTCGCAGGGCACTTCGTCGGGAATTTCATACTTAGCGAGAAATTTCTGATATGCTTTTTCAGCATGTCCTTTCATAATCTCAGCAAATTCTTGATAAGACTTGCCAGTAGTATGATAGCCAGTGGGTACACTATACATGTGAACCGCCAACAGTTCTGCTTTTGTCTCCTGATGAACGTCCCAGCCCAGTTTTGCGGCTAAACCAGAATGTGAGGAGAAATCTACAGGCAGCAAAATCTTTTGGATAGCCAATGGAAAGTCTTCCGTAATTAGCATCAAAGAACACGGGCATTTTCGAGCAATTCGGCTGGACACAATACCTGAGCCCCGAAGATTCTTTTTTCGCCCCATCAAAATTAGATCAACCCCTTTAACTTTACATAGCTTCAGAATCGTTTCTATCGGACTACCCTCCTGGATGATGCAGTTAATCTCAGTATCGGTAGAATTAAAGTGCTGCTTAACTTTTCGGCGAATATCGGCTTCGATGCTTTCGTCTAGCGGTTGCACCAAATCAGGATATTCTTCAAGAAGTTCTACCGGAAGCTCCAGGTCTTTGGCAGCATGCACGAAAAAGATACGTTCCAAGGGCAGTATATTGTTCAACAAGGCTGCGTACTGAATCAGATAGTCATCCATCTCAGTAAGATCTAATGCAACTAGCGCTGACTTTAACGGTTGGTAACTAACGGTCTTTTTCATGATTTCATCGTTTTAGGTTTACAATACTCCTCGAATAAGAAACAAGGACGCGAAAGCAATAATTGCGTAAAGCTCGGGGAAAACGGCCAAAATCAGCGCTCGACCAAACACATCATTTCCTGAGCCAATACTATCAATACTGCTAGCACAAACCCTACCCTGAAACATACCTGATAGCAATCCAGCTAGCCCTAGGGCTATGCCACCTCCCAGTATTCCGGCTCCTTGCAACAGGGTCATTTCGGGAGAGATTAAATCCTGCAAAATGAAGAATCCAGCAAAACCGTATAAGCCCTGCGTACCCGGTAGAGCACTTAATACGATAAAGGAGCCAAAAGCCTCGGGTCGTTTTTTTAGAGCACCTACAGTCGACATAGCTCCAATGGCAGTACCCATAGCACTACCACAACCGGAAAGTCCGACCAACAGGCCAATGCCAATAAAAGCGAGAGTTAAAGGAAGCGTTTCCATATTTCTTTGGTTAGTTATGTTAATATTAAACTTTTCGGAGTGGCTTATAAGCAACACCACCCCCTTCAAAATTTGCGTTATTATAAAATTCGACGAACGTTAGTCGTAATGGATGGACAAAGGCTCCGAGCGTAGCCAAGGCTAAGTTGAGACCGTGGCCAAACAGTAAAAAGACTATCCCCAGTGGTATACCCCACCAACGGTCGCCCATAATAGACACAGCAATTTGGTTGACTACTAAGCCCAGCACCGATGAAGCTACTCCCAGTGCAAACAAACGTACGTAGGATAAAACATCGCCTAGTATTCCGGTTAGGATAAAGAACAGGGGCAAGATCCCACTTGCTACCCGAACCAGAGGTGATTGCTTCATATCGTGAAAACCAAGTACCAAGAGTACTCCCACTACCAATAGCAGTTTTCTCACCAGGGCACCCGGCTGAAGTACAACTACACCTTGCGAGTCAGCTAAAAACACCCAGATCAGACCAACTACGATCAGGAGCTTGCCAATCTGAGGTAGTCCGGCCACCAAGTTTTGGTAATGAATTTTGTTGTAGATAGAAACTAGGATTCCCGTAAGTATCTGTACTACTCCAATCAATAAGGCTACATTAAACGCGTTGAATACAACTCCCTGATCGTCAGGAATGACTACGTACTGAGATAAGTAGATAAAGATCGGGTGACTAGAATTATCCACAATCGGAAGCCCAAAGATGCTACCTGATTTCACCACCCCCATGATTGTGGTAAAAATACCGAGTACAATACCCAAAATTGCCATACTTCGAGCGTCTTTCAGAAAGGTAAACCAGCCCAACGTGGCAGCAAACAGCAGGATGAGTCCGTAGCCAGCATCGCCTAAGCAGTAGGCAAACAATATTGGATAAAATACCGCGATAAACGGCGTAAGATCCATCTCGTAGTAACTGGGCAACTGAAAGATCTTAGTGATAGCTTCAAACAGCTTAGGATATTTGGGGTTTTTGAGCAAAACCGGAACAGTATCTCCTGCAACTGGTTCAGAAATAGAGTACGAAAGCTTCTCACTTTTCAGGTAATGAAGCAAGCGGCCTTCCATATTGGCGGGGAACCAACCCGTTAGGTGCAAAATACTGCCCTCAGCGTATTCTTGATAACTGCCATTGGCAAGATTCAGCATCCATTCATTTTCCAGTTTAACTAATGCAGTATTCAGCGTTGGTAGGTAAGCGAGGTATGATCGAGCGGACTTGGCAGCGTCTGCTCTCTGTCTCGTCAAAGCTTGTTCTTTAGCCTGAATTTCCGGAATGCGGCCTGCCGGAAGTTCAACTTTGGGAAAGGGTAACTCGGGAGTACGGCCTGTCGAGAATACTACTAGGTAAACCTGATCCAGGCTTTGATGAATGACCTGATAAGTGAGTTGATCGAAATCAAACTTCTTAAAATCTTTTTGGGGGGCAATATAAAATGATGACTGAATTCCTGCCTGGGCTAACTGAGTAAGGCGATTGGGGTCAAAATTGCCCCAAGGAGTTAGCTTTTGCCTTTGTTTACGAAGTAACTCAGCCTGCTGAGCGTCCTTTTCTTGTTTAAGCCTTAACTCCGTAACTCGATTTACTACTTCATCTACCGTCAAATTTTCGGAGGTCGCTGATGAAGGAGTATCCGTTGAAGTACCTTCTTGTTCCTGAACAAAGGCAATGGTTTTGGTTAATCGGCTTTTCTGAAGTTCTAAGTCATCAATCCGGTCGTTGCGGAAAGTATGGTCGAGCTCGAGATGAATGACACCTAACTCCTGAAGTACCGAAATAATTGTTTCTCGCTCGTCGCGATGAGCCAGTAAGTCCAGTTTTTTGAAGGCTGCTTTCATACGGCTACCCCCTCCCCTTTACGCTTCTTTACAATTTTCTGAGCAGCTTTAGAAATATTTTCCTTGTCTTCTAAAAAGCGTTTTATCTTCAGTATTGCGTCTTCATACGCAGGTATTTGTACTTTTTCGTAGAGATTAACCTTTTGAGTGGTCTTCTTCCGAGCAACATTCACCAACTCAATTTGCTGACTTTTGACTCTGATTCTAATATCCAGAGCAATCACTTGCTGCAGAATATTGATGCCCAGAGGCACCCAAGCCGGGTAGTTCCACCAACTTACGTCTGCTACGTGAAAGGAAACTTTGTTTACTTCGGGTACTTTGACCCCTACAATTTTTTTCTGGTGTACATCTAGCTTGTTTAGCGTGAGGATAGATGGGAATTCACCCCACAGTGATTGAAATACTTGCAGCTTTTTCTCTACTACTTCCCTCTCTTCTAGTAAGCTTTCCAGCTCCTTCGCAATGCGCTTTTCCTCCTGACGCAGCACTGTTTCTTTATTTTTTAAGATAGGTAAAGCCCTTTCGCGAATGGTCAGTTGGCGACGAAATTGCTGAATAGTAGTTTTATTGTAGTGAAACTTCATGGCCATTACTGCTAGGGTTGTAAAACTGATTTAGTGATCACCTGCGGTGTTTTCCAGTACTTCTCAACCAGTTGGTCTTTAATGCCTACTTCGTATTTTTCAAAATACTTCGCGAACAGTGACCAGCCCGTATCCAGCATCTCATCAATCGGAATATTGATATCAATCGCTAATAGCCGTAAAGCATACTCCCGGGCAAAAGCCAGACATTTTTTGTCATATTCGTTTAGATCAAAACCATTTTCTCGTTTGGTTTTAGCCTCCATCGCATCAGCGTATAGCCGAACCAGAGCATTCATTACCTGCGGATGGTCTTCCCTAGTTTTCTTGCCAATTACATTTTGCTTCAGTCGGGACAGACTACGGAAAGGATCAACAATAACTTTCCCAATATCCGTATCGTGTTTTAAAAATAACTGTCCCTCGGTGATGTAGCCAGTATTATCCGGAATAGCATGGGTAATATCACCTTCGTTAAGAGTAGTGACCGCTATGATGGTGATAGAACCCCCATGTACAAACTGCACTGATTTTTCGTAGATACTCGCCAGATCGCTATAGAGTGAACCCGGCATAGAGTCTTTGGAAGGAATCTGATCCATTTTGTTAGCCACAATAGCTAAAGCATCAGCGTACAAGGTCATGTCAGTGAGCAACACCAACACATTCTGCTGTCGGTCATTGGCAAAATACTCCGCCGCCGTGCACGCCATATCTGGGATTAGTAGTCGCTCTAAGGGAGGGTTTTCGGACGTATTAATAAACGAAACAATCTTGTCCATCACTCCCGCCTCAGCGAAGGTATTTTTGAAGAAAAGATAGTCGTCATTAGACAACCCCATACCGCCCAGAATAATTTTATCCGCTTCAGCTCGCATAGCAACTTCGGCCAGAACTTGGTTGTAAGGCTGATCTGGGTCAGCGAAGAAGGGAATTTTCTGACCAGTGACTAAGGTGTTATTAAGGTCGATACCTGCGATACCCGTGGCTAGTAGTGTAGAAGGTTTGGCTCTTTTAACTGGATTTACCGCGCTGCCGTTAATTAACCGATTTTCACCAACCAATTCAGGTCCACTATCTATTGGATTACCGTAGGCGTTGAGAAAGCGACCCGCCAGAAGATCACTTACCTTTAAGGTCGGAGGCATCCCTGAAAACAAAACTTCGGAAGTAGACGATAATCCTTCGGTGCCAGCAAATACTTGTAAGGTTACTTGTTCGCCTACCACACTGATGACTTGCGCCGGACGGTCAGCTACCGAAGCCAGTTCACCGTAGCGTACTCCTTGCGCCTGTATCTCGCAAGTAGCTTTAGTGATTTTAGAAATCTTAGTGTATATCCGTTGAAATGCTTTTGGCTTCATGGCTATCGGTGGTTGACTCCCATCGTTAATTCTACTGTAGTTGCCGGACTCGACTGTTGTTGGACAGTTTTGTCCAGTTCAGCTTCGTACTTTTTAAAGTCGGGTGACTCGAAAGGGGAGTAATTCGTTTGTTTAAGCAGGTTGATTAGCTGTTTGAAATATGTTCCGACTTCTTCAAAGTCAGAAAAGGTGAAGTCTATTGCACAAATTTTCATCACTTTATTAAGCATATACTTTTGTCGAGCAATAGGCGTATTCATGTCTACCTCGTCAAACGAATCTTGCTGTATTAAAGCAAAATCGATGACCTCACTTTTCCAAAAGCTGACATGGTAGGCAATAGGAACAGCATCATCGCCCAGGATATTGATCTGATCCCGAGCTTCTATCCCATTTCTTACCAAGTCTTTTGCCTGCTTGACTAGTTTAGTCCACCCCGGCTGAATATTTGTATCGGCATTAGCAATAAATTCAGGATAATCCAGATACTTCGAATACGACGCCAGTGAGTCGATAGCGGGGTATCGCTTGGCGTCCGCCCGTTTTTGGGACAGCGCGTAAAAACAGCGGGCTACTTTGCTAGTGGCTTCAGTTACTGGTTCTTTAAAGTTACCACCCGCAGGGGACACTGTACCAATAAAGGTAACTGATCCTAGTTCACCATTATTTAATTCTACCATTCCGGCCCGGCTGTAAAAGTTAGCGATGGTGGCAGGTAACTCTACCGGAAAAGCATCAGGACCAGGCAGCTCTTCTATGCGGTTAGACATCTCTCGCAGAGCCTGTGCCCAACGAGACGTAGAGTCTGCTAGCATTAATACCTTCAGACCCATATTTCGGTAGTACTCAGCCAAAGTCATTCCTACGTAAACGGAAGCTTCCCGAGCGGCTACCGGCATATTGGAAGTGTTACAAATGATCGTAATCTTTTCATCTAGTTTTCGACCGGTTCGGGCATCAGTCAGCTGCGGGAATTCAGTAAATATTTCCACCACTTCGTTAGCTCGTTCACCACAGGCCACGATAATCACAATATCAGCCTCACTATTTTTAGCAATTGCCTGTTGTAAGACCGTCTTCCCCGTTCCAAAAGGGCCAGGAATATAGCCAGTACCTCCCTCGGCAATGGGGTTAAGCGTATCAATTACCCGCAAACCAGTCTGCAAAATGTTTCGGGGTCGGAATTTTTCAGCAAAGCGATCAATAGCTAGCTTCACTGGCCAGGTCTGGCGCATCGTAACTTTTAGTTCTTTCCCCGTTTCAGAAATGAGGGTGGCTATGGTATCAGTAATCTTATAGTCTCCTGCTGAAGCAATATCAGTTACTTTAAAATGTCCCACCGCAGTAAAAGGCACCATGATTTTATGATCTACCCAGTTCTCCTGCACGCTACCTAGCCAATCTCCGGCTTTTACCTGATCCCCCACTCTAGCTAAAGGGGTAAAAGAATAAAACACATCCTCATCAAGTGGAGCGGTAACCTCACCCATCTCAATAAACATACCCCCCATTTTAGTTAAGTCGCTCTGCAAGCCATCGTAGCGTTTAGACAAAATTCCGGGGCCTAGCTCTACTTCCAGCATACGTCCGGTAAACTCTACTTCGCTATTCAGCTTTATCGTACGGCTAGATTCAAACAATTGAGCTGCTGCCTGGCTACCAGTAACCCGGATGACCTCGGCTTTCAATTTTTTACCTTCACTTAGGATAAAGCAAATCTCGTTTTGGGTTACTGGCCCTTCAGCTTCTATATAAATGAGATTGACTACTACACCTACAACTTTACCGTGGGTCATGAGAGAGAAATTAAGGGTGAAGAAACTGAACTCTTAATGGTCTGCTGAAGCTCGGTAAAACGAGCCTGCCCTGAATCGCCACTGCGCAGCTGATTCCGGATTACCAGAAGTAACTTCAAGCCATAGGCAAATACCTGCTCTCGGCTAAATGGCTCCCGAAACTGCTCCAGATAGTCCCACTTAATTTGATCGATGAAATGCTCAAGATCCGCAGGGTTTTCGGCAGTGATTTGCTCCCCCAATGCTTCAACATAAGGATACTCTTTTTGAAGGCTTGGCGTGGTAGATTTTCCAACGCCTACCTGGCTTTGAATAGAGTCATCTTCCAATAAAGGAGAAGACAAAAAACTGAACAAAGAATGGTGATAGGCCGCTGTAACCTCTTTCAATTTTCGCTCAAACCGAAAGTACTGAGCAATGAATGGGCTTTGTTCAGTCGTTTCCTCGTAAAACAGATACCATAGTTGGTCTTCCATTTCGCGAGGAGACATATTGGTAAATTGCTCTTCCGCACTCAGAAACTCGACCATGTAGGACGGAAAAGCCGCTTGTTGTCGACGGTAATCCTTTAGTTCTGATGAGCCAATGGTATGCGGGTGGGCTAAAACCGTTGAGGGAAAGTCGTGATACTTGTGAAACAAAGTATCAAGTAGGTTACGGTTATCATTCGGATACAGCAGATACTGAAACTGCTGTTCGTCAGTCTGAGTGAGGTTTCTACGGATGGTGTCTAATACTTCAGGAAAGTCAATCTTCCGAGTGTCCATTGTCAAAGTCAGGTCAGGTAGTCCGGCTAGGAGATAGTAGTAGTTCATGATAAGTTATTTCATAGCGATCATTTCATGAAGACTGTTTCACAGCGACTCATCAAAGAGGAGCTGGTTCGTTTTTTCACTGAGGTACAACTTGAACAAATCATTAAATTCATTTTCGGAAAATGAAATTTGGTAGAAGTCGTCTTTTTTGGTAATCCTAAACCCCCTGGAAATCTTATCGCTAAACGTGATAGTCAAATTCTCGGTATGTTCCCGAATACTAAGGTGAAAAGCCTTCTCTAGCTTCTTTTCTAACTCAGGGGGTAGCATCAGCTCCAGATGGTCTACCGAGTTCCAGCTACGTATTGCTTCCAAAATGGCTGATTGTAGAAAAGAAACGTCGGCAAAAGCACCACCCATCCCATTCTCTAAAACCTTGGCAGATAATAGCTGATGAATTTCTACTTTCAAGTCACTGATCAGTTGCTTACCCTTGAGCGTGAGTTCATTTTCGGTGCTTCGGGCGATCCGGGCCGCCTGTTGATGAGCTTCCGCAATAATCCGTTTGGCTTCCGCTTCAGCCTCAGCTAGTATTCGGTTTCGCTCTTCTTCAGCCGATTTTACAATGGCTTCCGATTTCTCTTCGGCTTTTCTGACTCCCTCCTGATAGATTTTGTCGGTTAGTTTTTCTAGATTATTAATTTCAGGCATAAGGGTGAGGTTTTGATATCATTTAAGTACTAGCAGTGGAATTGAGCTACGAAAAGTCATTTGCTCAGTCAGGCTCTCGCGAAATAGCTGAACAATGAAGTTGTATTTCTTAGGTAGAATAGCAATCAGCCCAATCTCGTTGGTTTGGCAATACGCCATCACTCCCTGGTGTACATCGTCTGAGACAGAAAAGTGAAAAGTAGCCGGAACATTCTCGAGCTTTTTCCGCACCAACTCCCGGTACGCTTTTTCCTGAGATGTCATGGTCTTTTCGTCCCGGTTCAGCGTTATTACGTCCGTATCTAGTTTCAACTCCTCTACTATTTCTAGCAGAAAATCCAGGGTATGATAATTAGTCTCCTCGCTGTAATCACAGATTAAACCCACCTTTTCAATTGTGTCTAAACGGGTATTGTCCGGAATTACCAAAACGGGTACATTTAGATTTTTTACAATTTCAGCCGTTTTTGTCCCCCACAGCTCGCCAAAGGTTTTGGCTCCCTTAGTTGCCATACAGACTAAGCTAATACCTTCTTTTTCCGAAATATTAACGAGACAATCTGACAGAAAACCCAACTCCTTTCGGAATTCATGATCTAAGTCAGCAAGACCAGGATTTTCCGCCAACAATCCTTTGAAACTCATGTCAATATCTCGCTCCAGATTTTCCAAGAGTCGGTCGGAGTGCCCACTGGAAACTTTTTCAGTAGCTGGACGATGGTAAACATGGTAGATAATTATTTTCGCGCCTAGCTTTTTAGCTAAACCTACCGTTTCCTTCAAGGCGTAGTTAGCTCTTTTAGAAAAATCCGTTGGGAATAATATAGTTTTCATGTTGTTATTAGTTTAATAATACTTTGCTACTAATCTGACTAACTAATTATTTCAGAAAGAATGTATACTACCGATTCGCCCGATTGACAATCCATCCGTACAGTTCCTCCACATCCTCTTTCTTACAGAGTTGAGTATCTTCGGTCATAACGGCAGCAGTTCCGCAAGCTACTCCGTAGCGAACAGCATCTACTAGTGACCAGCCCTGAGATAAACGCATCACCATACCCGCCACCATACTGTCCCCCGCCCCTACAGTACTCTTTTTATGCACCGTTGGCGCTGTAATATACTCTATAATGCCGTCGGTCACCAGCATCGCTCCCTTCGGCCCGAGAGAGACAACCACTACCTCAGTCATTCCCTGACGGATCATTTGTTGAGCCAAATGTTCCTGATCAGGTCCAGTGACTGCCTCTTGCGAAGTCAGCGAGCTGAGCTCTCCCAAATTTGGTTTGAGCAAGTACACTCCAGCGTTAGCAGCATGCTTGAGTGCTTCGCCAGAAGTGTCTACGATAATTTTTCCACCTTTAGCGCGTACTGCTTCAGCTACCTTAGCGTAGTAGTCTACCGGGACACCGATCGGTAAACTCCCGCTGGCTACTACATAATCTCCCTCTGTAATCAGAGAAGTTACTTCGGTGATACTTCGTTGCCACTCTTCATCGCTTATGTTTGGCCCTTCCATGATCAGGCGATATTGCTGATCGGTGACATCATCTACCACCATAATATTTTCCCGGGTAGGCTCCTTAATAGGCACCCGATGGGAAGGGATTTGCTCGCTTTCTAGCAAGTTGTGTAATAAGTCACCTGTTGAACCCCCGGCCAGATATACACAAGTAGACTGCCCCCCCAGCTTATGAATGGCTCGTGATACATTGATGCCTCCCCCACCCGGCTCCGCTATACTGTGGCTGCAACGTAATTTACTGTCTGGGCGTAATCCGCTGATGTGGGTATTCTTATCTACTGAGGGGTTTATAGTTAGGGTGATGATCTTGTGCATGGTTAGTAATTTTCTGAAGATCGTGTAAAGCTATCGTATCATCTCTATTATAGTATACGTAAATCAGGTGCTCAAGATGCTTATTATCTTCTATTTCAGTAATATAAAAACCAGAATAACCCTCACAGCCTTTCCTACCCTTTTTACAGTATCTTTCGGAGGTATTATGTCAATAGTAGAAGAAATATAGCAGGTTATTCACATCTATTTTCTGGTCTCTCTAGCCATATCCATTTAGCTTTAGCTCCTTATGCAGACTACCATAATAGCTGAAAGTAAACTGCGGATCTCCCCTAAACACAAACTACGGATGAGTAGTAAGTTGGTTGAAAACCTGACATCTCAATCAAGAGAATCAGAAATAACTGAGAGTAGTATATGGCTACCTTAATTATTACGTTAATTTAGCGTTAGCTGTTTACCAATAAAAAAGAAAAAACTAGTGACTGGATCATTAACTGACTTTCAAATTGAGACCTTACTTACGAGCCAGGTGGTGGGTCGCTTGGGTTGTGGGCAGGGCGAAGACTTATACATTGTCCCTATTTTATTTGCATTTGATCAACCATACATCTACAGTCATACCCGAGAAGGTACTAAAGTAGCGTTGATGCGCCAGCAGCCTCAGGTTTGTCTGGAAGTGGATCAGATTGATAACCTTGCCAACTGGCGCAGCGTAATTATCTGGGGTAAATTTGAAGAGTTAACCGATCATGAAGCCGAAGAAGGCCTACATATTTTGAAAAATCGTCTGTACCCCTTACAAACTGGAGTTTATAGCCAATCAATCTTGGACCTTCAAGCACAAGATGTATCTCGGATAGAGAGACGAGCCGAAGTTATCTATCGCATCAAGATTGAGCGACAATCGGGGCGTTTTGAGAAAAGCTAATCACCCTTCAGGTCAGCAAATCAGTAATATCTCACTTCATAGAGGTTATGTTGACCGTTAACCGAACAACACTACCATTGCGTACGGATTTTTTGTGATTACTTCTGCACTTTCGGTAAAAAGTCATAGTAGCAACTGACTTGTATCATTGTTTCCGCTGGTATCTCGAGCGAACTTCAGAGAATAACCAGTAAGACTATGAAGATTCTGGTTTCCATAAACTCCCCCCCTAATACCCAACAAGTACTACGCTACGCAGTAGCACGAGCCAAATCTTTAGCACGTGATACAACTGAATGGCAACGCATAAGTGTTGAGTTATTGATTCTGAATATGTATCATGTACCTATTGGTGGGGATACCGTCTTCTTTGCTTCGTCACCCAATGCTTATCACTTTATTGGGGATAAGTTGCCCACTCGGGGAATACAACAGCATTTGATGCGGCCTTCCGCAGATTTACTGGTAATGGTGCATCGCCATCATGTGGTTTTAGGATGTATCTTAGCAATACATCTCCCGTTACCGATTTTATTCACCTTTGAATAATAACTAGTCATGTTTTCTTTAACAGATATTCCCGAAAAAAACCAGCAGGTGTTTACGATAAACACCAGTAATCTATTTGATTTTGAACTGGTACGATCAGCGTTACTAGATTTAGTAGGTGTAGAAGATGTACTATACGATGATCGGCTTTCCCCCGCTGAAGTAACTTTGCTAACCGATGGCACTATTTCCAACACTACGATTCAACAATTAGTCTGGCAAGAGGGCTATCAGATGCAGCCTAAACATTTACAAACTTTTATTTAAACTCATGAAGAAGATACTAGTCCCTACTGATTTTTCGCCCATGGCAACCGAGGCTCTGCGAACTGCTAACCAGCTGGCTCAGCAGCAACATGCTACGATTCATCTGGTACACGTGCTAATGTTTCCGATGACTGAAGAAGAGGCTCCTCCGGGGGTAGTAGAAGTACTTCCCGTTGAATACTTAAAACATTTAAAACAAGATACACAAAAACAGTTAGATGAATTAATTGAAAAAGAAGCAATTGCTAGTGTACCCATTACTTCCGAGATAATCGTAGGTAACCCCTACCAAAGCATTGCTCGCATACTGAAAAAGGAAGAAATGGACTTAGTAGTGATGGGGTCACGTGGGGCAAGTGGCGTTAGAGAAATTCTTGTGGGTTCTAATGCCGAACGAATGGTTCGTTTTTCTCCGAGTCCGGTATTGATTATCAAAGAAGAAACTGATCTTTCTAATCTAAAGAATATTGTATACGCCACCGCACTTCGCAAAGAAGAGCAACCAGTCCTCAAGACACTCACTGGTCTTCAGGAAGCTTTTGGTGCCCAACTGCACGTAGTACGGATTAATACTATTAGCAATTTTCGGGAAGATACTGCTGTCCGAGAGGAATTAAAAGAGCTAGCTAAGAATAGTGAGTTGAAAAACTATTCACTCCATACGTTTAGTGACATTGGAGAGGAAGAAGGAATTATTCACTTTGCTGATGAGATTGGGGCAGATTTGATCGCAGTCTCTACGCACGCCTATCGGGGATTGTTACGCTTGTTTGGCGGTAGTATTGCAGAAAACGTAGCAAATCACGCTAAGTACCCCGTTTGGACAATGAGCCTCTACCCTTCTGCGGATTAGAAGCGGCTAACTTTAACGTTAGTTGTCAAAAAGGCACGAAGAGAATCAAAAAAGTACTCTCTCTGAGAGTGTGTTTGAAGTCATACTTTTGTATGATCTATGTCATAACTTAAATGATGAAAAGTGACGTACTTAAGGTTCAGATATTCTAAAAGCCTTAAGCTTATACAAGAGTGAAGGCTGTACTATTGATGATCAAAGTAAATCACTAGTCAATAGAATACTGTTGTCAAATAATAATTGTACTACTATGAAAAATCGAATTTTTGAAATCAAGAGAATATGTTTAAGTGGCATTCTCGCCATTGCCATGCTAGTTAGCGCTTCTGCGTTCGCTCAAGATAGTTTTGACCATAGCAGTTTGGTAGTAGTTAAGGTTCAAGACCTAACCAATAGCCAGTACGGCGAACTTTCTTCGGCTTTGGCACCAGTTAATCAATATAGCCTCGAATACGTCTGTCTACAATCCGGCATCATTGTTTTACGCTACTACCACAATTTTACCGAGAAAGGCTACGTTAATCAGGCCATAAAATCGGCTTTGAGGCGCTACGGAAAGATTAACCGCATTGAGGTAGTCTTTGTAGATATTTCGCCGGAATCGTCAACTCAGTGTTGAAGCACCCATGCTTAATCTTCACGGATCAACAACCAAAATTGTTAGTCAATAACTTGTAGCCACTGTGATATGTTCTTGATTTAGCGTATTATCGGTGGCTCGGGCACATTGATCAGTAAGATAATATCAAAGCTTTCAGCTAGGTTCACCTGACTAGTGGATGGATTACTAAACATTCTTTCAGCTAGCCACTGCATCGCCTCTGGATTTAGGTTTCCCTGACGCATGTCAATGATGTAAGCACTGTTTCCTTGTTCTTCACCAAGATCATTACCCCAGAAACGCTGCTCTAAGGAAAGAGGAATAGGTTCTTCTTCAAACTGGTACATCCCCACGCCCACCGCGAGGTAATCGTCCTGAAACCGTTCGCTCAAATGCTGACCTAACGATCCCGGGGTACTCCGGCTCATTTCTTCATTAGGAACCCAAGCCACCAGTTGTAAACTAGAGTCACTCTCGCTAATCCAGTCAAAGTATTTACTCAAGTCATCATCAATATCCTGATAATAGTCTTTTAAGTCTGATAAATTGATTAAGTAACGATTGATTACGGTTAATGCCTGAAAGGCTTTTTGTCGCTCTTCCTCAGAAAGATCAGGCAGATTATCCCGAACTGAGCAAAGCACGAGCAGCAAATATTCCTGGTACGAGGGCGACTCATAGTAATAAAGCCCCCAGGTTTGCTGTAAATCCAGTAATGAACGAACTTCTCCGACCAGGGTACTCACTTCTCGCTTCCAATCTGCGTTATCGCTCCGAGTACCTACACTACTGAGTAAGTCTAGACTAGTTGCTACATCTTCTCGTACGTATCCGATAAGTTCTACTTCCGAATGATCGTAGCTCCAATCTAGCACCTGAATGATTTCAGCGGTATAGTCATCGTCCAAAATAGAGAAGCCTTCATCCAGATACTGTACAATCTGGGTAGCCCGATTAGAGTCTAACTGAAAAGCCACTAACGGATAGTCCATTCCAGCTAGTAAAAATTGAGTGATCTGGGAGCGGGAAGTAAATGTAGATATTGTATCATGACCAATACCAATGGCCTGCTTCCCCTTCACAAACTTTTTCAGTGCTTCTAGTCCAGCAGGAGTATGCGTATGCATAGGTACTGCTTGATCCATCAGCCACTGTCGGGCGGTTTCGTGGGTTAGCACTGAATCCTCCACTAGCTGATAAATCGTTCGTTCGTAGAGCATGGTAGTATACACTGCCCCAGTACTTACCAACCAACAAGGAGCTGGCGTCCGGTTTACTGCATTTATGGTAGGCTCCACCCAGTAATAATCATTCACTACGAAAGCAAACTGAGTATCTGTCCCGCCTAAAGAGTCAGCAGGTAACGTTAGCTGATAAGTATCAGAATCTAGCTCTGAGAGAAGGTGCGTTTCAGTCTGCCAGGCATTAAACTCCCCTGCCAACGCTATGCTATGGATAGTAATTCCAGATAATGGTACTACGTTACCATCGTCTTCTTGAATGACGTACGGGTGTTCCTTTACATTCAGCTTAAAAATTACTTGATCTTCCTGCGTAGTATATCCTACAATTGGGTGATCTTGGGCAATACCAAATATGGGAAGTATCAAAAAGAAAATGAGAACGTACTTAATCATTTTGCAATTATTTAGGCGATTGAAATCAGTTAACTGAAGGTAAACTATGGCCTGAAATGGTGGCTAATTGTCTATCTCAAAGTAGCCTAGTCATAGCCAGAGTCCAATGATATAAATCACCTAAATTACCAACTTAGATTAAGAATAAATATGAGGAATATACGGGGTAAAGTATGATATAAGTCATTTAACTAGGCACTAGTCTTGTGTAAATTAGAGTAATAAGTATTTCAATCATGAAAGAGTCACCCCGATACCAGCCACATCTCATTTATCTACCTGAGATTATCGCACCCATTGCCAGTGAGTTAGGTCACCCTGATTACTCCAAAAAGACGCTGGCTTTGGTAGAATCACTCTTTAGTACCATTTGCCAAAGCTTTCCATTCTCGAGGGTAGTACAGTTTTTTACCGTCTTACCTCTACCGCTACAAGCACTCACCGTAGAGCAATGGAAAATTGAGGAGCTTCTTCCGGCACCGATAGATACATTATCCGATTTTCTGGACGAGATCGTAGATTCTCACCCAAAACTGTTTCCGAAAAATAAGGGTGGAAAAGAATTAGCTAATAATACTTTATTTGCTACAATGAAGGCTATTTCTAACCATGTTTCTCCGCAGGAGATGCAACAAATCATCAGTATTTTTCCTGATGACGCTCAAGAGCGTATTCAAGCCTTTCTTCTATTAAGCCACCATCCCGATCAGGGACTCATACCGCCAACTAAATAATCACTAAGATGAAAACTTCACTAAAGCTAGCGGCCACTTTAGTCAATCTTCTTATAAAAGTAGAAAAGCAGTCTATTAACTACTTAGAAGTATTGGCTCACAAAGCAGACTCACCTCAGTTAAAAACCCAACTAATAAGTTTTATATCCGGAAACCGTAAGAAAATCAAACACTTAAGGCAGTTACCCGACCAGATGAACCTAGCCGTAGAGGTAGGAAGCATTGATGGAGCCAAGAGCATCATCAGTGAAGGGTTTCAGCTTATGGAAAAATATCCATCCTCTACTTATCGGGATGGTACTATTTTACATACTGCTATTCTGCTATCTCACTACAAGCTAGGAAAATATCGGCTTCTTTTACGACACTGCCAACTTTTAAAAAAAGAATATGAAGCCTACTTAATTCAGGCTTCAATGGCTGAAGAAGAAGCGATTCTGGCGAGATTAATGAAACTGCTTGATGCAAATATTCGCTCATCGATCTCCGTTTTCCCTTTACAGACTACGACTTCCGAGCCAGCTTTGTCAACTAGTGTTTAGAATTATAACTACTAAAATTATACTTTATGAAAACGATAAAGAAAATTCTCGCCCCCACTGATTTCTCTGACCGGGCTACCCGGGCACTGAAGTACGCTATCTCATTGGCTCAGAATACGAATGCCAAGCTGTTTATTTTGAACGCCTATCCTATGACAGGAGTGTACCTTGATATCCAAGTTAGCCAGGCACAAATAGTTAAGGAGGTAAGAGAGAAGTTCGAGGAAATAGAGAAAACTCACTTAAAGGACAAAAAGATTGTTTACGAGTTTATAGATAGTGGTTCTTTTCCTGAGGAGGCTATCGAGGAAGCCATTGAGGAACATGAGATTGATCTAGTGGTAATGGGTAACCGGGGTGATAGTAATCTAGAAAAGCTACTTGGAAGTACCACTACTCATCTTATACGACGAACCTCCTGCCCCATCTTAGCTATTCCTGAAAATGCTATCTTCACCAAGATAGATTCAATCTTACTGGCTACCGACTATCAGCAAGTAGATCGTACCGAAACCTTTCAGGGGTTAATATCTTTAGCTGATGCTTTTCATACGAAGATTGATGTGTTACACATCTCTGCATCAGACAAGAAGCTTGACAATGATAAACTTACGGTTGGCGATTCTCTGGATCGTATACTTCGTCCTATTCGCCATACGTACCATTTCCAGAAAGGTGAAGATGTGTTAGAAGGGCTGAAAGCGTACTTAGAAAGGCATAATGAGGTAGGTATTTTAGCCATGATGCCGCGAGACCACACTGTTTGGGAACGGCTCACCCAAGGAAGTATTACCAAACAGGTAGTTTTTGAGGCCGACCGTCCGGTGCTGGTCTTTCATAGTCACCAGTCCTAAGCACTATAATAACGAAATATAATGCTTCATAAGGAGGAGATAACGCTTAATCTCCTCCTGAAGCTGTGGCGACCAGGCACTTTCTTGCGCTTGCATGCTAAGCACCTTGGCTCGTACATTAGCGCGATAGAGTTTGTAGTAGATGAACAACTGACTGTGTTTAATATCTGTAATATTAAAAGACTGCGCATAGTCTGAGTAAGTCTGGTAGAATAACTGACTTAGTGATTCATGCTGCCAGAAATCTAAGTCCATGCACAAAAAAGCTACTTCGTTTAACAAATCAATCTGCCGAAGTGAAGCATCAAACTCAATGCAATCGAAGATAGTAGGAGGAGTCGTTAAAAAGATATTTTTGCTATGTAAATCGCCGTGTACATCCCGCACCAAACCATTTTCGCAACGTTGACGCAGCAGATCAATATGATTGTCTAGAAAATAATCAGAAGCTGCAATTGCTTGTTCTACAATAGCTCTGTAGTCTATCCCCACATGCTGCACTAAATTGTCACTTAACCCTCCAATCGGATTGAATAATTCTTGAAAATAGCTTACCGAATAATTAGGTCGAGTTACTTTTGCGCTTCCATGAAACTCAGCTACTTTCTGAGCCAAACTGATGATGTGTAACTTCTGCACTTTCTTCATCATCAACATCTTATCCATTTCTAACGCATTATCCATGCGCTTCATTTTAAGGGCATAATCTATGGTTACTCCCTCTCCTTCACCAATCAAGTACTGATCATGGTGCTGTTTGATCGGAAGCACAGCGTGGTACATCTGGGGAGCCAATCGTTGATTTAGCCGTAACTCCTCTTCACAATAATGTCGACGCTGAGCTACGGTAGTGAAATCCAGAAAAGGTAATAGTAGTGTTTTTTTAATTTTGTATACCCATTGTTCCGTCAAAATCACGTAGGAAATATGTGTCTCGATGGCATCAGGAGGTGCCAGTAGGTTAACAGATTCTCGTGTTAGAAAACCTGAATTTTTTAGTAATTGCTGAAACTGCTCATCTGTCATTGCAATAGGTAATCTCGGGCAGTCTGTATCATTTGATCAATAGACTGTTTAGAAGAGTTTAATTGTAAATGAGGTTTTTGGAGAGGCTCATATTGTTGCTTAAGGAGTTTATACACATTATAATCGGCTTCACTATTCGGACGTGGCTTAGCAGTCCGTTGGCGAATAGCGTCCTCGTCGGCAGTAACTTCTATACAAAATAGTCGGCAATCGTACGCGGTAGTAAAATCTTCTACTAGCTGGCGGAAGCGCCGCAGGTGAAACGTGCCATCCAGCAATACTGACTGCCCCCCCTGTAAGTGAGGTGCAGCTTGTTCCAGCATATGCTGATATACCCGCTGCTTTTCACGTAACGTATACTTCCCACGCAGTTGATACTGATCCCGCACTTGATCGCTACTGATATGAGCAGCTCCTAAAACTGGGGCTAACTGCCGAGCCAAGAAAGTTTTTCCACTTCCTGGTAAACCCATTACTATCACCGTATAGGGATGTTGATCATTCATTAGGTGCTTAATATCTGGGTTACTGAGCAGAAAAAGAATGACGACGGTCATTCTGCTAGCTGTACTTTATCATCATTCACTGGCTACTTAATAGTAGATGCACAACGAACGAATAATAATCGAGACTGAGAGTGTGCCCTAAATAAGGATGAACAGGTTAAGGATTTGACCACGAGAAAGTAACCGATTCGCCCTTTAGATTTGTAGTATAGAGCTAGTACTAGGAAAGTACTGGTTTCAACAATAACTGAAGTGAATTACTGCCCTTTCCTGCTATTTCAATACATTTAAAAGTTGCTTACTACTCAGATATTCAAAATACCTAGCTGTAACGTTGAAGTCTTCATCTAGAATTATTAAGGTAGGTGGGGCAAATTGACCTTCCCTTAACGCCAGTAGTTGAGCAATTTGATGGATCGAGGTTCTGGACTTATCTACCTGGTCGTTGATAAGGATTTTTCCTCCGAAGGTAATCTCTGCCTTGGTCTCCGCGTCGAAGCGTACAGCATAGTAGTTTTCATTCAGCAGATCAATCACCTCGGGTTTGGTAAACACCACCTTATCCATTTTACGGCAATAGGTACACCAGTCGGTATAAAAATCAATGAATATTTTTTTGGGTCGATCGTTGCCACGATTGGTGGCCAGAGAATCTTCCAGTTGTTCAAAAGTTAACCAGCGTACCGCTTCTGCTTCCTGCGCACTAGAGTGAGCACACAGGAAAAGCGAAATGGCTGTAAAGCAGCCTATAATTTTATATAGCTTTTGAATCAATGTAGATTGCCTATTTTTACTGAAATGAAAACGGAACGCGGAGCCATCGGTCCGTAAATAAAGTCAGAATCACGCTCAGGTCCCGAGTCAAATTCGGGCTGATAACTGTTAAAGATGTTTTTAGCCCCACTGCTCAATTCTACGTGGAAATCTTCGGCTACATCAAAATGGTAGCTAGCTTTTATATTCACATCCAAAAACGATTCAGAATCAATCAAATCCAGAAAGCCAGTCTCGCTTACCACGCGCGGTACGATCATAGAGCCAGTATAAGTACCCGTCAAATCTACTGTAAAGGCATCTGTAACATTATAGAAGGTAGTAAAATAGCCATATAGGTTCGGTGTTCTCACAAATTCATCCACGGCTACCGTATTCACGGCGACAACATCTTCTGCGTCTGATACGCCTTCTTCCGGCTCAAAAAGAATTTGCGGCTCACTATAGCTGGTCTGCTGAGCGGTACCACCGAGTTGGAAAGCAAACTTGTTGGAAGGAGAATAGCCCGCTTCAAAGTTGATACCTGAGACAGTAGCCCCTTCACCGTTTCTCACCTCTTCTACAATAGACCCATTGGGTAGAACAGAACCTGTACTTACCTGGGTGAATGGATTTTGTAACTGGGTATAAAAACCTTCTAATAAGAAATTGACCTGTGCCAACCCCACACTTTTGGTATAATTCAATGAACCGGTTAATGCATCGGAAGTTTCTTTATCCAGGCCTTCGGACAGGATCACAAAGAGGGGTTCTCCACCCACCGAGGAAATATGCAGATCTTCGTTGAAAGCCTGTGGTGCCCGGAAGCCTCGGGCATACCCACCTCTAAACCGTAGGTTCTCATTTATTTTGTAAAGCAAGGTAGCTCGTGGGCTGAATACCCCAATATTTATGTCCGCAGTGTTATTGATGTCACCGATTTGATAATTTCCATCTACACTCGAGACATCATATCTCGCCCCCAGTAGTACAGTGAACCGTTGGTTTGGTTTCCACTCGTATTGCGCAAAGAATCCGGTCGTATTCACTTGTTGATCAATTAAACGATTGTAGCCCTGAATTTCATCTTCGGTATCATAAGTCTGATTTTCAACTCCTACTGTAACTACATCATCGTTGGTGAAGTAGTGGTTGTATTGAACACCTGCAACCACTGCTATGTCTTCGGTAAGCCCGTAGGCATTGATGGCTAAAAGGCTGTCTTCGGCCGTTCTGCCTCCGCCCAAGCCTCCGTAGTAACTTCCTCTTTCGGTACTTTGGGCAGAGGCATAGATTGATACCTTATTTCGGTCGTCCCCACTCCACAGTTCATAATTGAGCCCACCGAAAAAAGTGTTGTGATCGAGCTCTTCCGTAATGTCCGTAAAATGCGGAGCTAAGTCCAGGCGATCTCCCCCTCGTCGGTATTCCTCGAGCGCACTAAAGTCAACAGATATTTTGCTGCGTTCGCCCGGTTTAAAAAAGGCTCTTGCCCCTAGCACCGTGTTTTCTAATTGCACTAGTTCGGTAAATCCATCTCCATTGGCATCGTAACTGTCCCGATGACGATTCATTCCGTAAAAGGTGACCCCGCTTGTCAGGCTTTCACTAACGATTGATCCATTAATGTTAAAAGTCTGATCGACGGCACCGCCATCGATCAAAGCTGTAGTGGAGCGGATTTCCCAAGTGTTTTCTACTGGTTCTCGAGTGATGATATTTATTGTACCGCCAATAGCATTAGAACCGTAGAGAGCAGAACCACCACTCCGAACCACTTCCACCCGCTCCACAATGTTAGTAGGGATTTGATCCAAGCCGTATACACTGTTCAAAGCACTAAAAATTGGGCGACTGTTGATCAGGATTTGAGAATAAGCTCCTTCTAGGCCATTGAGACGAACCTGCGTGAAACCACAATTCTGGCAGTTGGTTTCTACCCGTACTCCCGGTTGAAAGTTCAACCCCTCGGAAATGGCAATAGACTGAGTAGCGTTAAGTAACTTATTATCTACCACGTTCACTACCACTGGTGATTCTTTTCTCGATAGTGCGTAGCGAGTACCACTCACCACTACTTCATCCAGGTTAAGCTTATCTTCGTTGAGACTAATATTGATTTGGGTAGCCTGTCCTCCTTTAATTTCTACTTTATGAGTTAAGGACTGATATCCCACCTGGCTGATCTTAAAACTCTGTTGCCCAATTGGTATATTCTCCATATGAAAATTGCCTTGCTCATCGGCACTGGTTCCCATAGTAGTTCCCATCAATTGTATGGTGGCAAAAGGTAATCCATCACCGCCAGCACTAACCTTTCCGCTCAGTGTCCCTCGATTTCCAGTGGTTTGCCCATTGGTATATGCTGTAAAACCAAATAAAAATAGTACCAGTAAAGTTAGATGTTTCATACAACAGATTTTGCACACTTCTACATACAATATTTAGAATAACAAATATATTAATTTAGATTAATCTAAAAAATTTATCAAACTGTTTTTTTTAGCTTTCACTGCACATCTTTATATAGCTCTCTTAGGTAAAGACGCTATAATGAGCCTGAAGGAAGAGTCTCGAGAAATTTCTTGATTAAATTTCTATTTCTTCTAAACCACACTTAACTTTCAGTCGTAACTAAAAATATAAACTCCGTTTACTCATTGATCTTCCTTTTTGGTAGATTTATAGTTGTTTAAAAACCATAGAATGGTATATGAGGAAAACGGTCATCAACAATACAATCTCGTTTACTGTGATATAGGGTAAGGCTCCTAGGTTGCTGAGTTATAATCTTGTTAGGATAGCTAATCAAGAACTCTATGAAGCCTATTACTCAATACACAAAAAGTGGCCGCATTAACATTGCCTACCAAGTCTTTGGTTCTGGTTCTATAGACTTGGTCTATATCCCCGGATGGGTCTCTAACATCGACTGGATGTGGGCTTGCCCCGAGTTAGTCGATTTTTTGCAGGAACTGGGTAAAATTGCTCGAGTAATTCTGTTTGATAAACGGGGTACTGGGCTTTCTGACCGAGTGGTGGAGCTCTCTACGCTGGAAGAACGAATGGACGACATTCGAGCCGTTATGGATGCGGTAGGTTCTGAGAAGGCCGTCTTATTCGGACACTCTGAAGGTGGGTCAGTCTCGGCACTCTTTGCGGCTACCTACCCTAACCGAACCATTTCTTTAATTGCGTTTGGTGCATTCGCCAAACGCAAATACTCTTCTGATTACCCATGGGCACCTACTGACGAAGAGCGACAGGCTGTCTATGATATGATTGAAAATAGTTGGGGAAGTGGTGATATGGATTTGGCATCCCTCGCCCCTTCTAAAGCTCAAGATAAAGACTTTATGGAATGGCTGGCTAATTACTTCCGTTCGGGAGCTAGCCCCAGTGCCGCTTTGGTACTTACCAAAATGAATACACAAGTCGATATCATTGACATTCTGGATTCTATTAAAGTACCAACCTTGTTGATGCAGCGCGCCCACGATGTTGATGTAAAAATCGAAGAAGGACGATTCATTGCCCAGCGGGTTGAAGGGGCTAGGTTTGTTGAATTTGAGGGTAGCGACCATTTATTTTGGGCGGGTAATACGCAAGAGGTCTTGGAAGAGATCAAGGCGTTTGTGCTAAACGCTCAACCACAAATGAGTTACGAAAAGCAGCTTTTCACCATAGTGGCTGCCCGTATCATACCCTTTGAATCAACCGATACTGACAATAAAGATTTTATCAAGCAATTTATAGCTCCTTATGGGGGAAAAATGGTTCACTATAATCACCAAACCTTTATCACAACTTTTGAAGGACCAAGCAAGGCGGTTCACTGTAGTACCGACTTACTGGCTGCCTCCCAACAATTAAATGCTCAGCTTGCTATTGGCATTCACATTAAAGAATGCGTAGTGGATGGCTCTCACCCTATCAGCATTGAAGCTAGAAATATCATAGAAGAGATATTAACACAAACAAAACCTAACCAAGTCATTGTTACTCAGACAATTAAGCATTTGCTGTCAGGGGCGGGATTAAATTTTACTCCCTACAAAACAATTTTTGAACCTACATCCGGTGAATCGCTTACTCTGTTAATGGTAAAAGATCATTTGAGGTCAAATGCTCAATTGGGTCTTCCCGATCCTAAGCAGCTTCTAAAAAATGGTTCTCTGCTGGAAAACGTGCTGCAAACCATTGACAGTCATTTAAGTAATGAATTTTTTGGGGTAGAAGTACTCTGTGAGGAGATTGGCATCAGTGAACGGCAATTACAACGTAAGCTCAAATCAACCACCAACAAATCCCCCAACCAATTGATTCGGTCAGTTCGACTGCATCGGGCTAAAGAATTGATTATCAATAATAAGGGTAACATCGTTGAAATTGCTTTCCAAACAGGCTTTTCCGACCCTTCGTATTTCGCCAAATGCTTCAAAAAAGAGTTTGGCGTAACTCCTTCTTCCTTAGTGTCTGAAAGCGTATAATGTCGGAAATGTCATAGTCGTGTCGGATTTCTCCCGTTTTAATGTCGGAAATATCATACAATTCGCCGGATTTTTTTCATAATGCGAGCCACTTTACTACTTACATTTGTATCATAACATTAAACAACCTTTCATTAGTTACGATCAACCATAATTAATACCCCCACAATTATGAACCCAAACTTCTCTAGACCCAATCTGGCTATTCAATGGACATTAAGCCTATTGAATGCCACCTCTTTTGCACACACCGCATTCCTCGATTTGACAAAAATTCATCATGAATTTTTCCATTTCTGTTCTAGAGGATGTCGGGTTATTTACCGCCTATTTGCTACTAGTCGGTAAACCAGCCTATATTTTCTATCTACCTTCATTTATTGGTTCTGCGAAGTAACGCTTACGCTTAATCCCGCAGATAAACTTAATCTAAAGACCCAAAAGTCAAGTGCTCTTGGGTTAGGAAGACGTATGACCTATGTCTAAACGAATAATGAAGTAAACCAGAAACCCATGAAAAATCAAGGAACATCTTTGCCCCTAGTATGGTCTCAACCTACGCTGTTTAAAAGCCAATACCGGGCAGTTACTAGGTGGCAATTTAATTACTCTATGAAGCAGCCCGTAGCTGGGCGCTTTTTATCAGGTCGCTACTTCCGTGTCTCAAGACCAGTATAAATAACTAATGTCGTATGCACGCCAAACCTACTATACGTTTGAGGCTAGTCATACTAGCGACTGGGCTTCTCCTCGCCTTGCTGGCCCTTACCGGGTGCTTGGTTGTAGCGGTGAGTCAGTCACTACCCTTAAGAACCGATTCACTAGTAAGGCAGAATGATTTGCTACAGCGGGCTGTACGGGCGATCAAAGAACAGTCTGAGGCTAACGAACTGCGTGACCCCACAATGGAAATTGATGGGCTGATCATCAGTGAGACGCTCACCAAAATCGGGGTGGACTTCTATGAGTTGTTCTACCAACGATGGTCTTCACCCCCAGCCGCTAGTGGCTACGAAGTGCGGATTGAAGAATTGCCCGCTCCAGGCTTCGGTACGCTGGTGGTAGTCAAAGTCAACGAAACCACTGTTTTTCAACGGGTGCTTCAGCCCCGCTACGATCAACTGGAAGCCAGTGCTGAACTAGCCGTGGCTCTGACCCAGCGCCACGTCAATGATCAGCAACGGCTCACCCAACAACTCTACGAAGAAGACCAACAAGGCACCGGGATCTATTGATCCTATTACTCATTAATCACTAATCATCATTCATCAACTACCCCCAACCATGAAAACCTTTGCATTCTTTATTACGGCACTGGTACTTAACGTACTCTCAGCCCACGCCCAAGATTTTGTCTATCGCCCTACCAATCCGGCTTTCGGTGGTGATACCTTCAACTACCAGTGGCTGCTCAATTCGGCGACCGCCCAGAATAGTCTGGAAGACCCAGACGCTGCATCGGGTCGGCAAGAACGCGATCCACTCGAAGACTTTCAACAAGACCTTAATCGCCGTCTACTTAGCGATCTATCCCGCTCGCTGGTCGGTGACCAATTTGGCGAGGAAGGCTTAGAAGAGGGCATCTTTGAAGTGGGTATCTTCCAGATTGAAGTCTTTGAAGGCGCCGATGGGGTCAGTATCACCATCCTGGATACCTCTACCGGAGATCAGACTACTGTCACTGTCCCTGAATTTTAGATTAGTCATCCCTGATTGATTACCCACCCCCAACCAAGTCACCCATGCAACCGCTAAAAATTTATAAATTATTCTTAGCCCTCGGGCTGTTGACCACCGCCTGCGCTCCCTACTTTCGTCAGCCCCTTTCCACGGCACCGGCGCGACTGGGAGCGGAAACGCCCCAGTACCAGCACCTGACCAACTTACCAGCGCCTCAGCAACCGGTCACCGCAGCCGTCTACAAGTTCCGTGACCAGACTGGGCAGTACAAAGATGCTAATAACGGCATTAGCTACTCTACGGCCATTACCCAAGGTACAACCTCTATCTTGCTGCGAGCCTTGGAAGAATCGGGCTGGTTTGTGCCTATTGAGCGGGAAGGCTTGTCCAACTTACTCAACGAGCGTAAGATCATCCGCTCCAGTAGGGATAACTTCTCTCAAAAGAACGGAAACCAAGAACCCGACTTACCACCCTTACTCTTTGCCGGGATTTTACTGGAAGGCGGCATTGTTTCTTACGATGCCAATGTGCTCACCGGAGGTGCGGGATTACGCTACTTTGGCGCCGGAGCTTCGGGGCAGTATCGTCAAGATCGGGTGACGGTCTACTTGCGAGCCACTTCTACCCAAACCGGACGTATCCTCAAGACGGTCTACACATCTAAAACCGTACTATCCCAAAAAGTAGATGTAGGTTTGTTTCGCTTTGTAAGCTTTCAACGCTTGTTAGAAACTGAAACCGGCTTTACCTACAATGAACCGGGGGAACTCGCCGTACGAGAAGCCATTGAAAAGGCAGTAGAAAGCCTGATTATTGAAGGGATACTAGACCAGTTATGGAATTTACAACATGAGGAAGAGCGCAATCATCCGGCCATTCAACGCTACTTGGCCGAGAAGGAGGAGAATCAATCCGTAGATGCGCTAGGCGGACAGCAGCGAGAGCGACGGGGAATGATCAGTGTGGGCTTAGGCGGTGGTGTACTTCGCTACGGCGGGGACTTTCGGCGGCCGATCATCAAACCAGCCGTAGAAGGTAGTCTTCAGTGGCAAGCCGGACCTTCCTTTGCCCTGAACCTATCGGGCGGACGAGGCACCTTAGCCACCGAAGAAGTGTATCAATCGGATTTCTACTACGGCGAGATCAGTACCCAGTTCTGGATACTACCTCGCTACCGCTACACCCCTTTCCTACGATTGGGTTTGGGATTGACCAGCGAGGATACCGGTGATCTATCGGATATCATCAGCAACTATCATCCGCATGCGGTCTACGAGCTGGGCTTTGAGTACCTGCTCAGCGACCGGGTGGGTATCCAGGTTGCTCTCAACAACCGCTACCTGTTCAGCGATGAGCTCGACCAGGTCGTGCAGGGGCGACGTAATGACTTTTACTGGGGAGCTAATCTAGGGGTACAACTCTACCTGGGGCGCTAACCCCCACATTATAATGTCTCTATTCAACTATTTTATAACCAATTAATTTCTTAAACAATCATGAAAAAGTTAATCGCAAGTTTAATGATGGGTGGGCTGGCCACCGGAGTCAGCTTGGCTCAAGACAACCAGAGCGACGTCCAACAGAAGGGCGAAGAAAACTCCGGGATCGTCGTCCAGGAGGGTACAATCAACACGGCTAACATTCTTCAGGGAATTGGCGGAACGGCTGATTTTAACGAGGCGGTTCAAACGCAAATCGGAGACAAGAACGAAGCTTTTATTGATCAGGGTACAGAAGGTGGTGAGGCCTACTACAATGTGGCTACTCAGACTCAGAAGGGTGACGAAAACTCCGCTGATATTGATCAAGGGACTAGAGATGGATACGCCGAAGGCAACACCGCCACCCAGACCCAGGAAACTGATTACAATACTGCGGTTATCGACCAGGGAGATGATGACGGCGAGGCCTACGACAACGTAGCTACCCAGACCCAAACCGGGGAGGAAAACTTCGCAGATATTGAGCAGGGCGATGAAGGTGGATACGCTGAGGAAAACGAAGCTACCCAAACCCAAGAAGGTGATTACAATACTGCGATTATCGACCAGGGAGATGATGACGGTGAGGCCTATGATAATGTAGCCACTCAATATCAAGGAGGCGACTATAACGAGGCGTTTATTGATCAAGGAGAAGACGATGGATATGGCGAAGGCAACGAAGCTACCCAAACCCAGGAGGGCGACTACAATGAAGCTGAAATCGATCAAGGCGTCGATGGTGGTGAAGCTTACGATAATGTAGCTACCCAAACTCAACCCGGAGATGAAAACTATGCTGAAATTAACCAAGGTGTTGAAGGTGGCTACGCTGAAGGCAATGAGGCCACTCAATACCAAGAAGGTGATTTCAACGAGGCGCTTATCGACCAGGGTAATGATGATGGCGAAGCTTACTACAATGTGGCTACCCAAGAGCAATACGGCGATGAAAACTTCGCCCAAGTTGATCAGGGCAACGGTGGCGATCGTGCTGAAGATAATGTAGCTACCCAGCAGCAGTACGGTGACCATAACAATGCTCTCATCGTTCAAGGTGATGAAGGCGGTTACGCTGAAGGCAACGAAGCCACTCAAATCCAAGAGGGTGATTTTAATGAAGCTACCATCAACCAAGGAGTTCTTGATGGTGAAGCCTACGACAATGTGGCTACCCAGAGCCAACCAGGAGATGAAAATGAAGCTACTATTGATCAGGGTATTGAAGGTGGATATGCCGAAGGTAACGAGGCTACTCAGACCCAAGAGGGTGATGAAAATAGTGCTCTCATCGAGCAAGGAACCTATGATGCCGAGGCTTACGATAACTTCGCTACTCAATACCAAGAAGGTGATTACAACCAAGCAACTATCGAACAAGGCGATAATGCGGATGCAGAAGCGTATGACAATATCGCTACCCAAGAGCAATACGGCGATTACAACGAAGCCGTTCTCCAACAAGGCGATGAAGGCGGCGTAGCCGAAGGCAATGAGTCTACCCAGCAACAGTACGGAGACTACAACGAGGCTCGCATAGAGCAAGGTGATGACGAAGGTGAAGCGTACGATAACGTAATCACTCAGGAACAGTACGGCGAAGAGAACTACGCGCAAGTTGACCAAGGTGACCAAGAAGGTTACGCGGAAGGTAATGAGGCTACCCAATATCAAGATGGCTACTCCAACGATGCTCGTGCTTTTCAAGGTGACATAGAGGGCGAAGCCTACGATAACGTAGCCGATCAGTACCAAGAAGGTGATGAAAACGAAGCAGTTATTGAGCAAGGTGTTGAGGGTGGCGAAGCCTACGATAATATCGCTGAGCAAGAGCAGTACGGTGATGACAATATCGCAACCATTAAGCAAGGTGTAGATGGTAGCTCTTCAGCGGGTAGTGAAGCTATCCAGTACCAAGAAGGAGATGAGAACGACGCTTTTATCTTCCAAGCGGGTGAAGACAACTTTGCTGACCAGTACCAAGAAGGTGATTACAACCTAGCTGACGCCCGACAGTACGGTGATGACAATGAAGCCTACCAAGAGCAGTACGGCGACTACAACGAAGCCACCATCAACCAGGGAAGTGCTACTAACTTTGTGGATGGTAACCTAGCGGAGCAATACCAAGAAGGCGACGAGAACTTTGCCCTAACCCAACAAGCGGGTGATTTCAATACTGCTTACGTAAGCCAAACTGGTGACGAGAACGAAGCTATTCAGCAGCAAATTGCTAACAACTCAGAAGTGTACATTGAGCAGATTGGTAACCGAAACAGTGCTGTTCAGCAGCAAGTAGGCGAGCTTTCGGCTGATCAAATTGCCGACTTAGAGAATTTAGACCCTTTCTCACTATCACGCGGTGATAACCAGAAAGCGGAGGCCATTCAGAAAGGCGATGATAACGTGAGCTTACAGCAGCAAGGTGGTGAAGATAACGTGGCTTACGCCGAGCAAATTGGTGAACGCAATATCATTACGCAAGCTCAGAGCGGCGAAGGAAACGATGCCTACGCTAAGCAAGATGGCTACGATAACGATATCGTGCAACTGCAACTGGGTGACTACAACGAAGCTGACGCTCTTCAGATTGGCTACGACAACGTTTCGTTTCAAAGCCAAATTGGTGAGTATAATGTATCGGATGTAGTACAAGACGGTTTTGAGTTAACCTCTACTACCCTTCAGGAAGGTGAGTACAACGAGGCTTACGTTGACCAAAGTGGTAACGGCCACATCAGTACCATCAATCAGATCGGTACCGGGAATGTCGCTGACGTAACCCAAGGTAATTAATCTCTCACTTGGAATAAGCCAGGCGGGGGAAGTACCTTCGGGCACTTACCCCCACCTCGGCCTATTTATTAAACCTACTTCTCATGATACATCACACAATCAAGCTACTAGTCGTACTACTGCTAAGCAGTGGGATGAGCTACGCTCAAGATTTAGAACCAGCCTTGCCCGAAGAACCGGAAATAATCAATTTTCCCTCCGAAGTCATCGCCATGCCCGGAGCCACTATTGAGCAGGCGGGGATGTACAACGAGGTGTTCATTCAGCAGGTTGGTGGCCGGCAAACCGGTGAGCGACAGTACGCTACCTTGGTACAAACAGGTCACTACAATGTCATGGACTTAACCCAGCAGGGCATCGGTAATCAGGTAGCGGTGCAGCAGGTCGGCGATGGCAATACCTACGACGGTAATCTGCAAGGCAATGACAACCGCCTGGATATCGGTCAGTTTGGTAATGACAACCGCTTGGTACAAGAGCTAGTAGGCAACCAAAACACCTATCAGGTGCTACAAGAAGGCAATAACAATGAACTGATCCAACGTGAATACGGAAACGGGTTGGACTATCAAGTTCATCAGCAGGGCAGCATGCAGGTCATCATCGAGAACGGCTTTTAAACTTTAGACAATTTTCTTAGCACTTGTTGGGGGTAACAAGTAGAATGGGGCACCCAGCTTAGTGTAGACGATTCCGTGACGCCCCATTCTTTTCTATTACTATCCCCAACAAAACAATAATTATGCAACGCATACTTTCTTTCACTTTATGGCTTAGTATACTTAGCTGGCTTTCTGCCTGCACCGAAGATACTATCGCGCCCATCACGCTGGGAACCCTACAAGGCGTGGTGGTAGCCGATGAAACCCCCTTACCCAATATCAACATTACCACCCAACCGGCTACCAACCAGCTCGTAACTGACTCTACCGGACGCTTCAGTATGATGGGTATTCCGGCGGATACCTACACCATCACGGTGCGGGGCGAAGGTATCCGTACTACTACGCTCACTGCCTTGGTCACTCCTGATTCGGTTACCGAAGTCACTATTCAGGCGGAGCTGACTGAGCTGGAAAACCGAGTTCCTAACGCTCCTACTTTGGTAAGCCCTCAAAATGCAGTGACTAATGCGCCTCGTACCCTGACCCTCACTTGGCAAGGTAGCGACCCCGATCAAGACAGTCTGCACTACGAAGTACGACTTTTCACTTCCCAAGCCGCCTTACGTCAATCAGTCGTCGCTCAGGAGATAACCGATACTACCCTGGTGGTACAAGACCTTAAGTTTAACACTACTTATTTCTGGCAAGTCATTGCTACTGACCCCGATGGCTTGAGTAGCCAGAGTGAGGTAGGCAGCTTTACCACCCTTCCCATTCCAAACCTACGGATTGCCTGGGTCTCGGATACCTCGGGCAATGCTGAGGTCTACGCGTCGGATGGTTCAGATACCACCATTGTGCAGGTCACGAATCAACCTGCCCGCGATGTGCAGCCTCAGCTTCACCCCCGCTTACCGCAGGTTGCCTTTACTTCCGAAGTACAGGGCGAAACCCAGTTATTCATCACCCCCCTGATAGACGGCACCCCTACCCCGATCACCCAGGTGCCGATGGCCGGTTTTCATAACATTGGTACGGGCTACACCTGGTCGCCCGACGGGGGGCAACTCGCCTACGCCCACTATGAAGAACTGTACCGCATCAATGCCGACGGTAGTGGTTTAACCGTGATTACTCAGGCACCTGCTAATCGCCATTTTCGGGAAATGGACTGGACAGCAACTGGCAATCAGTTTGTACTGCAAACGGTGGGTAGTCGTATTTATGACTCAGAGATTTACCTGTATTCGCCTCAGGAGGATTCACTACGGTTACTGGTAGCCAATCAGCCCGGACAGACCCACAGTCCCAGCTTTTCTATTGATGGAAGGGAAGTAATGTTCACGTACGATGCTTCGGGTTTTGAGTCTTTGGAAGGAAGACAATTGGACAGCCGTATCTACCGGGTTCCGACCAGTGCTTCCCCGGATAGCATCCAGTGGATCGATGTGTCGGTCAACAAACCCGCCGGGACCAATGATCTGCGGCCTCGCTATTCACCTGACGGTGCGAAAATCATCTTTGAGAATACCTCTAACGACGGACAAGGCACCCCCTCAGTATGGGTTATGGACGTAAACGGCAATAACCGCCAACTTCTTTACCAAAACGCCCAGATGCCTCATTGGAGGTAATAAACAATGTACAATGTGTAGTGGATTAATGTAAGCTATCGGTTTACTAGCGAACGGGAGATAGTATCATCGCTAACCCACTTTGTTCAGACACTTTCTGCTCAAATTGGGTTTGGCGGTCAACTTCCATCGTTTCAATGCGAACCTTCGTATCGGTTACAAGGGAGGGGTCATCCGAGTAGATTGTAGCTTCGTAGCTCAGGTCTGCGTCCAGAAAGTCAAGGGGAAAGGATGCTTGATAATCGGTAGTGCCCGCGAGAATTCCTACAAACCAATCATCACCCGCTTTACGGGCAATAGTTGCGTATTCCCCAGGATAGCCTGCCAGCACCCAAGTATCGTCCCAGACGGTAGGTAAAGCATCATAAAATGCTAATTCGGGTACTTCCTGGATGAAGTCCTCGCTACTTCCAGCTCCGCCTTTTTTACTTGGTGAACCTTGTGGACGATCATACCAATACAAAAACTGCCAAGGACTGTAGATGCAAACTGCTTTCGCTAGTTGGGACGCATGAGAGCCCATTTTACCTACTCTTTCGGCAAAGTAGCAGTTGGTCTGGTCACCCGCACCGGCAATCATCCGGGTAAATAAAGTATTGATTACCATGTCATTCGTCGGACTTTCCTCGTCACCCCGAATCCCTTCCTGCGTCATTAGATTAGGATAGGTGCGCGAATAACCAGTGGGTCGATACTCATCGTGGATATCAATCATTAGTTGATGGTCAGCTGCCTTCCGAACGGCATTATGCAACCAGCTTGTCCACTCTTGCGATCCCACATTCACAAAACCATACTTCACTCCTTGCACACCCCAAGATTGCAGCAAGGGAAGCACTTCATCCAGTTGTTTCTCCAGGGCACGTCGGTTTACGTACAAAATCACTCCAATATCTTTACTCTTCGCGTAGTCAATCACTTTCTGCAACTCCAGCGGTCCATCTGATCGTTTGGGGTCTACGGTAACCGTCGTTGCATCCGAGGCATCATCGTATTCATTGCCGTACCAACCGGCGTCAAACTCAATAAATTGCAGGTTATATTTCACCGCAAAATCTACGCAAGCCATACCTCCATCGGTAGTCAGAGTCACTTCCCGAATAACTTTTCCCGGTTGTATCCATGAGGCATCTTCAATTTTGGATGGCTCATTTAAGTTGAGTAACAAGTAATTATTTTGCAGAATGGCAGCCGCAGTAGTGCCAGCCATCACCCACCGCCACGGAGTAGTAAGCATACCGTCTATTGTCACTTCACTTGTTAAGTCGGCGACTAACGTGCCAGGCTGATCGGCTACGGAGCGTAGTTTCATACGGGCGTAATCCACCAAAGCCGCTTCGCCAATAGCCACGAATAACGAATCGGATAATTGAGCTAGGAACGGTCGCTCTACTGCTGCTGAATTAGAGAGCTGAGTCATGGATATTTTACGGATTTCGCTTTGCGCCCGCAGCGATGTCCAGGTAGTGGCATTCTCATCAAGCCTAAATTCAGTATTTTCTTCTAAAATCGTTATTGAACCTTCGGCAGCATCTAATTCATAACGAAATGCCACTCCTTCGTTGTAGGCCCTAATTCGTATTTTATACTCGAAATCACTTTCCGCCAGCGTTAGCAATGTTTCCTGGTAAGCATTCGGATATACGCTATGTTCTCCATAAATGGGCTTCCATTGGGTATCTACTTCATTCGCTTCTTGACTAATTATCTTTGGATTCTTTCCTATCTGGGTACCATTCTCGAGGGTCAATCCTAATCGGGATGAGTTGATTACAGTTTTGCCCTGAAAACTTACAGTATAATAGGCCAATGTATTCTCATTGCCAAGCTCAAGATTGAATATATAATTACCGTTAGGACTATTTACCTGCACCGTTTGTCCCACTTTATTCGGTGAACAGGAAAGGAAGGAAAAGCTAAGTAATAGAACCAAGAACGGGTGACAAAACGGCTCTAACATAGTAACTAAGTACATTTGATTTTTCTAAGTTATTAGAAATTGCCTTCTTTTTCCTTACAAATACTTTTTAGCTATTTCTAAGGATTGGATACCATAACTACCTCCAAACAAAAGATAATGATTAAGATAGTGGTACAGTTGATACAAACTAACCCGCTCTTGCCACTCGGGTGGTAATGGAAGCGCCTCTTGATACTCTTCCCACACAGTTTGCGAAAATCCACCGAACATTTGCATCAATGCTAGATCGCACTCTCGGTCAGCGTAGTAACTCGCTGGATCAATTAATGCTGGGCCATTAGAGGTATACAGATAATTACCAGACCATAGGTCGCCATGCGTAAGCGATGCTTTCGGATGATGACCGATTCTCTGCGGTAGGACTTCTATTAAATCGGCATAAACAGTCTGTTCAGAATTACTCATTCCTCGCTGCTGCTCAATAAGCTTCACTAAATGCCAAATCCGCTGCTGCCCGTAAAACTCAATCCAGTTTTCATTCCACATATTATCTTGAGAAGTTTTTCCACAATAGTTATCGTGGATAAAGCCAAATTGGGCATGAGTTACCTGATGTAATTGGGCCAACCCGATTCCTAATTTTTCATCCTGATGATGCTGATTTTCCCGATTTACCTCCAGAAATTCCAGTACGATCATTCCCGATTGATTCTGGGATACTTGCGTAGCAACAATCACCTGAGGAACAATCAGTTCTGTACTGGCTTCTCGTAATGCAGTTAAGCCCTCTGCTTCCCGTTCAAACAGATCATTAGGTACGTTATCATTATACTTTAAAAAAAACGAACCCACATTAGTGTTTACTTTCATTCCATGGTTAATACACCCTCCTCCTATCGGTATCGTGGCACTGATTTCTACCTCCTTTGAAAAATGTTTTGACAGTTCTCGCTCGACGATACTGTGTAAACTATCAGGCATACTTTATCAGGTTTTGCTTAGCAATAAAGCATAAATTTTATCAGACCATATTACAAAGAAAGAATAAAATTAATTTAAGTCTCTCACATGCCCAGCAGCTTAGTTAAACACTGTATGTCAGTGGCTTTCTCACTAAAAATTACTGTCACTTTTGAGTCTAAAAAGATAGCTTTTGGTACTAAAGCATGTTTTTTCGCTTAAATCTTACAGTAGGTTATTGTACCCACTAATAGCACTTTTTTGCTCGCTGGCAGATTAAACTCAACTTTTGAGAAGTTTTCATAAAACCACATCGTAAATATGAACTTCCGATTACTACTAATTTCATTAGGCATACTCTGCCTATGGCAACAAGCTTACTCTCAAGACGAAACTGATCTGTTTGAAATGTCTTTAGAAGACTTAATGAACGTGGAAATCGTTTCAGCCTCTAAAGAAGCGGAAAATCTATTTGACACCCCAGTATCCAGCTATTCCATCACTCGTGAGGAAATCGAGAAATCTGGTGTTACCTCTATTCCTGAAGCATTACGTTTATGCCCCGGAGTAATTGTTCGAGAGATGACCAACGGAAACTATGATATTCACCTACGTGGCTTTGACAACGTTACTCGCTATGCCAATGGAACACAAGTAAACTTTCAAACCCTGCTAATGGTAGATAACCGTCCAGTATTTAACTATACCTACGGTGCGATTATCTGGGAGGCTTTGCCAGTAGATCTTATTGATGTAGAGCGAATTGAGGTCGTTCGTGGTCCGAGTGCTCCATTATTTGGCCCAAATGCACTCACTGGGGTAATCAATATTATTACTCGTCAGCCTGAACAAACCGGATGGTATGCCAAAGCTAACGCCCAGTACGGGACACCTCAATCATTGATCGGAAATGTAGCCCTCGGTAAGAAATTCAATGAGAATACTAGCTTGGTCGTCTCAGGAAACTACCAAGACCGATTAAGGCACGATGATTTATATTACTTATATAATAGTGACCGGTATCTTGAAAACATACACACTTTATCTGAAGATGATATTCAGGCTTTACCCAGTGAGGAAGCTAGGACTTTATCCAAAGCTACTATTCTTTATCCAGAACCAGAATTAGCACTACGCAAACAAGGTATTAATGCGTTTTTTAATCATCAGGTAAATGATCAAATCAATGTCAACCTCTCGTTAGGAGCACATAAGGCTGAAGTACAACGAGAGTTTTTAGGTGGGATAACTTCTCTCGATTTTAGTAGTACTAGCAGTCAGTACGTAAATTTAGCCAGCGAAATATATGGCGTCAATACTAAAATCTCGTACACCCAAGGCAACGACAGGTTTTCCTACGATGACTCAGCAAACATTGTTCTAGAATTCGACAGTAGAATTATTGATATAGCCATTGAGTATCCATGGGAGGTAAGCGATCGCTTAAAACTGCGCCCTTCTATCAATTACCAAAGTGCCACTAATAATGATTCAGATTATCTTGCGACTGCTCAGTACGGTGGTTTATTAAACCGTTCAGTAACTACCAGCGGTATTGCTGGCTCACTACGGGCTGATTATAATCTAACTGATGATTGGCGTTTAATTGGCTCAGTGCGCGCCGATAAGTTCAATAAGCCCGATGATGTCTATGTATCATATCAGTTTGCAAGTACTTACACTGTTTCTGATAAATACTTATTCCGAGTGGCCTACGCCAAGTCTAACAGTAGTGCTTTTGCGCTATTTACTTCTACCGAATTAAATGTTAATATAGACTTAGGTCAATCATTTGGATTACCACCAGGAGCTGGCCCTCAATATCGTATTGCCTACTTAGGAAATTCAAATGTTGACTTGCTAAGTGTCACAATGGCTGAGATAGGATTCCGAGCGAAAATCAACGAACATTTGCAGATAGATATAGACGCATTTCGTCAAGAAGCTGAGAACTTTAGTACGTACATAGTCAGTGAGCAAACTTTTCAACCAACTGGATTACCAGAGCCATTTCCACCTGCTGTGCCGGCTACTTTAGTGAACAGTATTGAAAACTTTCCAACTACAGCAACTCAAATGGGTGTAACGCTTTCGGCCAATTTTGTTCCTAATACTAAGCTTCAATTCAAACCATTCTTGACGGTACAAAAAACTGATGTAGAGAATATTCCACTAGGATTAAACACCTTACCTACTGATCCGGCGACGAATCCTTTTAATATCTACAATGGATTTGATGATGAAAACCTTAGTACTCCTCGCATCTATGGTGGAGCATTTGTTCACGGGGTAATCACTCCCAAGCTTCATGCGAATCTGAGTGCGTATTTCTTTGGAGATCATACACAATTTGCTAGGGATGATATTAATCAAACCAGGAATTCAATCGCGGGAGAAATTGATAGTAAGCTACTACTCAATACGAAAGTATCTTACCGCATCATTGACCCTCTGAAGGTATATGTGAATATTCGGAACTTACTAGGAACTGATAGCCGGGAATACTACGGAACTGACCGAATCGGTCGGACTATCTTTGTAGGAGCAAGCTTTAGCTTAAACTAAATTATTTACAAAGCCACCTTAACTTCACCAAGGTGGCTTTATTTTTTCTCTTGTTGATAGGTACGAGTAATAGCCCAATAAATACCAAAAATCACTAATCCGAGCATGGCTAATCCCAGATAACCGTCGCCAATGGGTTGCTCAAACACCTGAAGTTGCCCTAAATCGCTCACCACAATACCTACCGCAATTAATATCCCCATCAAGGCTTCTCCAGTAATTAATCCCGAGGCTAAAAGTAACCCCGCTTTTCCAGCTTTGTCTTGAGATAACGCATGACTTTCGGAAGCTCCATTTACCGATTGTCGTTTAAAATATTTATTGACTGCCCAGGCTAACAGCCCCCCAATAAAGATAGAAGTATCTAGTTCTAGGGGTAAATATATACCGACTGCCACCGCTAGAACCGGCATCCGGAAATTAGATTTCTTTTTCTCTAAACGTACATCAATCGCAATCACTACGGCGGCAATCACTGCCCCGATAGCTACCATATTCCAAGGCAAACCACCGCCAAAAATACCGACTGCTACACTCTGCATTAGTGTAGCTTGAGGGGCAGCTAAAGCATTTGGCTGAGCGTCAGTAGGTGCACCCATACCGTATCCCAGTAATAGATAGTTTAACACAGGAGCAATGGCAAAAGCTCCGGCCGCTACTCCTACCACTTGCATTACTTGTTGTTTATAGGGAGTGGCGCCAAGAATATAGCCTGCTTTTAAATCCTGCATATTATCTCCCGCAATAGCCGCCGCACAACAAACCACTGCTCCGACTAAGATGGCCGCGGCAGCCCCTCTACCGGGATCAGCCGTACCCATCAATGCGGCCAAGAGTAGCGCGGAAGCCAGAATGGTGGCAATCGTTACCCCTGAAATGGGATTATTGGAACTACCGACCAATCCTGCCATATAGCCCGCGACTGCCGAAAACAGAAATCCGGCAATTACCATGATAACCGCCATGAGTCCGGTAATCGTGACCTGCTCAATTTCCCGAAGATAAATAACAAAAACAGGTACGATAAGTACACCAATACCAATCAATACCCACGACATGGGAGTATCCATCTCGGTTCGCAACCGATTTTTTAGCTGATCGCTTCCGGCCTTAAAAGCCTCTACGCCCGATTTTAGGGCAGTAGACAGCGAACTTCTTAGATTAATGAGTGCCCAAAGCCCACCTACTACCATTGCCCCGACCCCTAAGTAGCGAATCTGACCACTCCAAATGGTAATACCCATTGCCTCCGGATCGGTTACACCAGCAGGTGGTCCCACCGTAGCGACATATGCGGGAATTGCAACGTACCAGCTAATAACTCCACCCAGAAAAACCAGAAACGCAATATTTAATCCAACAATATAGCCCACGGCAACCAGTGCCGGGGACAGGTTTAACCCCACGTACAAATATATTTTATTGTTCAGCAAAGCTGCTTTCTCAAAAGTCCCTTGCCAGATATTCAGCACGGCTTCACTGATTTTAAATAACCCACCGACTAGCCCCCCCCAGAGAAGAAACTTAATGGATTTACCCCCAGCTTCTCCGGTTTTTAGCACCTCAGCGGTTGCTAATCCTTCCGGAAATGTCAGTTTTTCTTTAACAATCAGGGCATTACGTAGCGGGATGGTAAATAATATTCCTAAAACGCCCCCAGTGAGAGCAATCAGCGTGGTTTCCCAATAATTGAACTCATTCCAATAACCCATAATCACCAGTGCGGGAATAGTAAAAATCACTCCCGCTGCTAATGATTCGCCTGCCGAAGCAGCCGTTTGCACCAAGTTATTTTCCAGAATGTTTGAATTGCGGAATAGCCGAAGAATTGCCATGGAAATAACCGCTGCCGGAATCGAGGCCGAAACCGTCAATCCGGCAAATAGCCCAAAATATGCATTGGCAGCTGACAGCACCACCGAGAGAGCAGCTCCTAGCAAAACAGCTTTTATTGTAAGCTCGGGTAGTTTCGTTTGGGGGCTAATGTAAGGCTGATCAGCCTCATCAGCTCTTTGTTGATCTGGCTTTTCTGTAATCATAGTTTGGCGCCTTGGTTAGGTTGCTAACAAACATACCCAAATTTTTTGATATGGCGGGATGCGGGGCAATAGGTAGGGTGCTTGGAGCCGGGAGCTGGTAATTAGTGGAAATTGCATGGCAAAAATTTGAGATGGTTCGCCGCACGACTAGAAGTAGCCTTACGCTCAAGCTAACGCTTGCGCTAGAGATGGTAAGGAGATATTAATCGGGCGGCAAGGGATGCCTGCATTGGCCATCGTGGCGCTGGACGATATGAGATGTAAAATGTGAAAAGAGGCAGCCGGGGAGTCCCCACCGCGCTGTTGGGAGTTGGGCGACCGATCAATAACCCACAATTCAACCGCTTACTTCCGGCTCCAAGCACCCTACTCTCCGCCACTGAAAAATTTTCTAACAAGTATTTTTACGCAAACTATGGACTTTCCAGGGGTTTTAATACATTTGTCGGGTGCTTCCAGCATGGTATAAAAAAAACCTGAAGACAAAATCCCCAGGTTTTCCTACTAAACTAACCAAACCAAACTATGCTGCGTGAGTCTTGATGCTCTCCTTTGGATCACGATCCGACTCACGGTCTTCAATTACTTTCTTTATTTTTTGAATTGCTTTCGTCGCTCTTACTGTATCCATACTATTAATCCCCTCAATCATCTTATTCTTTTCCTCGTTGGTAATCGCTTTGTTATTAAGTAACAACAATAACTCGGTTTTCTGTTTCACGGTTGCCATTTTTTTAACAACTTCCTCGCTTTTTTCTGAGTTATCTGCCTTAGCGTCACTTATTTGCGTATTTTTCCCATCAATTTTTTTTGAATTTTTGGTAGATCGCGGCTCACTTACTCTTTTTCCCCCTGATTTCTTCACCGTTGAGGATTCGGTGGGGCGCCCCCCCGCCATGTAATCCATCTCCTCAGCTGGGGTGGGTTCATAACCTGCTGCCCGGATAATCCATGCTAGAATGTTCCGATACGCTTTACCAATCGCTCTTGTTTGCGCCATTGACGCGATGGCAAACTCTTGGTAGTTTCGTTTTCCATTCTCACGGTTACTACATATGGCAAATCCAGAACCTACCGTTTGAGCATGCCCATTCACCTGGGATTTTAAGTTGAGCAGACTAACTTTCGCTTGATACTTAATTTCAGAAGCGTCTAAGCTAACATTTACTAAATCATCAATCACCGGAAAAATACCTAGTCGGGCACCGGCGTATTGCCACCCTTCTACATTAACGTAGGCCTTACCCTGAATATGATGGAAAAGTTTGTTTTCTTTAATAAATCGGGCTAAATCTTGCGCCAAATGCATAGTTTCGTAAGAGTTAGCAATGTCATAACTTTCAATGACTTTTTTGTTTGTACTAGGTTGCTGAAGGTCGGCATCGGTAGCCTCAGTAGAAGTGCCCATAAATTTTGATTTTGCGTTCATAACTAAAATAATTTGAAGTGACTAATAAGAATGATTTGGAAGAATTAGTGACTAATTTAAAATTTTGATAATCAGATGATTACTTAATTAATAGTGTAACTCCCTCATCAATTTGAACGTATTTCAAGTATTAAAGTTCTTAAAATAAGTACATTAATCTAAAATATTTACTGCCTATCATTATTGTCTGATTTTCAGCTATTTCGGATATGGATTCTGAGTTAACATCGGTAGAAACAACTGCCTACCACTGGCTAAAAAAATACTTCAGGTTTCCTCCTACTGAGGAACAGGATTTACTGTTTCAGGACTTGAAAAGTTTTATTGAAGATCAAGCTGAACCAAAATCCACTTTTCTGATGATGGGTTACGCCGGAACGGGTAAAACCACTATTATCCAAGCACTAGCTAAAACCGTTCGAAAATACGGCTATCGCACAGTGCTAATGGCTCCTACCGGGCGAGCCGCAAAAGTGCTAGCGAAGTACAGCAAACGTAAAGCCTACACCATTCATCGGCAAATTTACAAGCAAGTGCAGCATCCGTATTCGGGTAGTATTGAGTTTAAGCTGCGGAAAAATTACCAAAAACGGGCGGTTTTTATGGTAGATGAAGCCTCAATGATTAGTCACGAAGATGATAATGGCGAAAAAACTATGCTTCAGGATTTGCTGGAATACGTATTTGAGCACCCTAAAAATAAGCTTATTATCATCGGTGACCGCGCCCAGTTACCTCCGGTAGGCCAAGCGCTTAGCGTAGCGTTAAACGCCGAAATCCTACAACATGCCTATGGACTTACGGTGAGGGAATTTGAACTTACCCAAGTAGTACGCCAGCAGAAGCGCAAGGGTATTCTACAAAACGCTACTAACCTACGCGAAACCTTGCACGCCAATAGCTTGGTGCCCGATCTAAAAACCCAGGTCTACGACGATATTTACCGAATGCAGTCAGCAAAAATTAAGGAGGGGCTAAGCTACGCTTACTTAAAGTATGGTCTTTCACAAACATTGTTGATTTGTGCATCAAATCAGGAGGCAACTCACTACAACCAGCAAATCCGTCAGGAGATTCTGCATCGCAAGCAAGAATTAGAGGTTGGTGATTTACTAATGGTGATTCGGAATAACTATCGGGCTTTACCCAAATCCTCTAAAGTAGGGTTTCTAGCTAACGGGGAATTTGTAGAAGTGCTTGAGGTACAGGAAGATGAGAATAAGTTTGGATTTCATTTTGTTACCCTAGAGTTAAAATTAGTAGACCATCCTCGTCAACCCTCGTTTGTCAGCAAGGTAATCACCAAAACTTTGCATAGTAGTTTCCCGACCCTTACCTATGATGAAAATAAACAGCTTTATGATGCCGTAGCTACGCAATACGAAGATATTCCTCAGAAATCCCGACAGTTGAAAGCTATTCGGAAGGATTCGTACCTAAATGCCCTACAAGTAAAGTATGCTTACGCCCTCACTTGCCATAAAGCTCAAGGCGGACAGTGGCCCGTTATCTTTGTTGATCCGGGCTACCTCAAGCGTCAAGCTCAGTCGTCAGAAGCCATTCGCTGGCTCTACACTGCCTGCACCCGAGCTAGTCAAGAGTTATTTTTGATAGATTTTCCGGCGGCTTACTTCAAGTAAGCGATAATGAAGAGTCATGAGCCCCTAGATTTACAGGTGCTATTTTTTACAAACTCTTTAATCAACGAATGTTCAACAATTGCTCAATTAACTTCGGAACGCCAGTACTCGCCGGTTCGGCAATAGCCGTGATATTGGGTTGAGGATGATAGTCAGGAATACTAGGATCTATAATGTAGATAGGAATACCCGCAGGCACATCATAGAGTAAACCCGCTGCCGGATACACTTGTAAAGAAGTCCCTACTACCATAAAAATATCCGCCTGAGCAGCTTCCCGCTGGGCTACTTCCATCATCGGAACCATTTCTCCGAACCAAACAATATTAGGGCGTAGTTGCGAACCCTTTTCGCACAAATCGCCTAGCTTTAATTCCCAACCCTCAATATCGTAAATCAGCGATTCGTCTACGGTGCTACGCGACTCAAACAGGCTACCGTGAAGGTGAATTACCTGGGATGAACCCGATCGCTCGTGCAGGTTATCAACATTTTGCGTGATAACAATTACATCATATTCCTTTTCCAAGTCTACTAAAGCCAAATGTCCTGTATTTGGTTTCACCTGTAAGGCGGCTTTACGCCGCTGGTTATAGAAATCCATGACTAGCTCTGGGTTCTTCGCCCAGCCTTGCGGTGTGGCTACTTCCATCACATCGTGGCCTTCCCATAAACCATCGGCATCCCGAAAAGTAGGTATCCCACTTTCCGCGCTAATACCCGCTCCGGTTAACACTACTATTCTTTTTCGCATGAACATTTCAATTTAAGCCAGAACGAATATACATTTGGTACGTAGAAAGACAGTAGCTTTTCATTTTATAATTTTGCTGTAAGTTACAGGTTAAAAAGTTAAAAGTTTAGGGTGGCAGTCGCACCCATCCAAATCATTTGTTTCTAAAAACTTTAACAGCGCGGCTCGCCCGCAACTTTTACTCTATTTAAACTCCCTTAATCGTCTGCTAACCGTACCATGCCCACAGTCACTCAAAAGAAGAAAAAACGCAATCCTATTGTTATTATCTCTATCGTTGTTGCAGTCGTTCTGGTGTTACTTTTTGTAGCTCGTAAGCTAGAATGGATTGGAGGAGGTAACGCGATTGAAGTACGATTTGCCGAAGCTGAGCCCCACACTATTGTTGAGCGGGTAAGTGCTTCGGGTACTGTGCAACCAGTAACTGAAGTAAAAATCTCCCCAGAAGTACCTGGAGAGATTATTGAGCTTAATATAGAAGAGGGTGACTCAGTAAAGCAAGACCAGCTTTTGCTACGGATTCGTCCTGATAATTTCGAGTCAATACTATCCCGTACCCAGGCTAATTTGAATCAGCAGCGAGCTGCCCTCGCGCAAACCGAAGCCCAAGCTAGTAGCGCTCAAGCCCAACTGGAACGTGCCCGTCTCGCTTTTGAGCGTAATCAAAAACTGTACGACGATCAGGTGATCTCCGATGCAGACTTTGAGCAGTTTCAAAGTGATTTTCAAGTGGCTGAACAAAGCTACGAATCGGCTCGGCAGAACGTTCAAGCCGCTCGCTACGCGGTTCGGTCAGCCGAGGCTTCAGTAGAGGAAGCCCGAGAAAACCTATCGCTCACTAGCATCTACGCGCCTATGGGGGGCATTGTCTCTAAACTGGATGTTGAACAGGGCGAACGGGTAGTAGGCACTTCACAAATGGCGGGTACAGAAATGCTGCGGATTGCCGATCTAAGCCAAATGGAAGTTCGGGTAGATGTGAATGAGAACGATATAATTCGGGTCTCTCTCCGCGATACGGCATCCATTGAAGTAGATGCCTACAGTTACGATAATTACCGCTTCCAGGGAATTGTAACATCCATTGCCAACACTGCAAACGAAAAGCTGACGGATGAAGCGGTAACTGAGTTTGAAGTCCGTATTCGTTTGCTGAATGAGTCCTATCAAGATTTATTGGAGAGCCGGGGACCGTTTCCGTTTCGCCCGGGTATGACGGCCAGCGTAGATATTCTAACTAACCGTAAAGCAAATGTATTAGCAGTACCGCTCTCAGCAGTGACTACCCGCCCTAAAGAGGAAAAAGAAAAAAATAAAAGCGAAAACTCGAGTCAAGACTCATTCAATAATAACGAAACGCTAGATGAAGTTGTCTTTAAAAAGATTGAGGAAGAACAAGTACAAAAAGTCATCGTCAAAACCGGTATTAGCGATTATGAATTCATCGAAATCCTAAGTGGCTTAGAATCTGGCGACCAAGTGGTTTCTGGCCCTTATATCGCTATCTCTAATCAACTGAAAGACAGTAGTCGGATAGAAGTTGCGAAAGAGAAAAGCAATAACGACGGTCGAAACCAATAAAAGTAAGCTCCAATCTTGGCATTATTATAAGCAAATCTCTTCTAAAGTATAACTCTCCCGAGATTATCCATTATTCTGAAGGATACATACTACCATTGAAGATGATTAGTGTTTAGAAAGTAGCCCAGCAGCTCTAACCAATTGCAACCGTATGAGATCCTTTTATTTACTTCTCTTTGTTTGCTTATTTATATCTATCACAAGCATTGGTCAGAGTACTTCTTCTCCATCTTCTCGCCCTAATATCGTACTGATTGTTTCTGATGACCAGGGCTATCACGATTTGGGAAGCTACGGAAGTGATGAGATCATCACCCCTCATCTAGACAGTTTAGCTACCGAAGGAGTGCGCTTTACCAATTTTTACGTTACTAGTTCTATTTGCACTCCTTCGCGTAGTGGATTGCTTACCGGACGTTATCCCCAACGAAACGGTACTTACGAGCTCTTCCGTAACGATCGAGTAAATGACGGATATCGGTATACCGCTCTAGAGTACAGCACTTCTCCGGAAAGAATACTGGGCACCGACTTACGAGAAGTTTTCATATCTGAAGTTCTGCAAAAAGCAGGTTATACTAATGGCATCTTTGGTAAGTGGGACTTTGGCCAACTTCACCGATTTTTACCCTTACAGCAGGGGTTTGACCGATTTTATGGCTTTGTGAATACCGGCATCGACTATTTTACCCACGAACGCTATGGTGTCCCTTCTATGTATTCCGATAATACACCTACTATCCAAGATCAAGGAACATACACTACTGATCTATTCACCCGAGAAGCATTAGAATTTATTGAAGAAAATCACCAAGCTCCTTTCTTTTTGTATCTACCGTACAATGCGCCTCATTCTGCTTCTAATCTAGATCCAGAAATTCGAAGGTCGGTTCAAGCCCCTGAAGAATCGTTACAGTTATACCCCGAAGGTAGCACAACTCGCGAGAAACAAGCGCGAGGGTATCGGGCCGCAGTCACCCGAATGGATGAAAGTATTGGTAAAATCCTTAATCGGATAAGTAGTTATGGTTTAGAAGAAACTACTATCATTGTATTTTTATCGGATAATGGAGGCGGTATAGGCTCCGATAACTCACCCTTGCGCGGGAGAAAGGGACAGTTTTGGGAAGGAGGCATTCGGGTACCCTGCATCATCAAATGGCCTGGTGTCGTTGAGTCAGGTACCATTAACAACAGCCTAGTTACCTCCCTCGATATCTTCCCTACTCTACTAACAGCCACTGGCACTGCTTTGCCAGATTCTATCCAGCTAGACGGGCACAGCTTATTTCCTTTGCTTCGGGGTGAAAGAAACACCATAAGAAATGCTATGTTTTGGGAGCTAAGGGGTGAACAAGCCGCCCGGATAGGAAAATGGAAATGGATATCTTCACCTCAGAGAAAAGGCCTATTTGATTTAGAAGAAGACATTGGAGAACAACATGATCTCACGGCCTTACAACCCGATATAGCCCAGATGATACAAGAAAGGTTTGAAGAGTGGAAATCAACAATGAAAGCTGCCGAACCCCGAGGTCCGTTTAGGGATTTCTAGCATCAGTTTAGTAAATAAATACTATCTTTAGCTTAGAAGAATCTTCTTCTAAGTTTTTGTGCATCCAACTACCTGACTCTATGAATTTTCGCACCCGCGCCCAGCTATCGGGCATGATGTTTCTTGAATATTTTGTTTGGGGCGCCTGGTACGTCACACTGGGTACTTATTTAGGGACGACCCTCCAGTTCGAAGGAACTCAGATTGGATTGGCTTACGGTGCATTTGCCATTGCGGCTATGATCTCCCCGTTTTTTGTCGGCATGGTGGCTGATCGTTTTTTTCCCACTGAGCGAGTACTAGGCGTTTTGCACCTTGTAGGTGGTGCAATATTATACTACCTGACCACTATTGAGGACTTCGCTTTATTTTATCCAGTCATAATTGCCTACACACTTTGCTTTATGCCTACAATTGCTCTAACCAACTCTCTTTCTTTTCATCATATGGATAATCCAGGTAAAGAATTTCCGGGGGTTCGGGTGTTGGGCACCATTAGCTGGATTATTGCCGGATTGATTATTGGCTACCTGAACATTGAGAGCCAATCCACTCCGATACTCATTGCGGCGGGAATGTCTGTAGTGATGGGACTGTATAGCTTTACACTTCCTCATACCCCTCCCCGCAGTAAGGGAGAAAAAGCCAGTTGGCAAGATATTATTGGTCTAGATGCACTGAAACTGATGAAAGAACGCTCATTTGCGGTACTTTTTATCGCCTCTCTGCTTATCTGCATACCGCTTTCATTTTACTACAGTTTCGCCAATCTATTTCTTAATAATATCGGAGTAGAAAATGCAGCCGGAAAAATGACAATGGGACAGATGTCCGAAATTCTGTTTTTGTTACTAATGCCTTTTTTCTTTAAACGTTTAGGCTACAAAAAAATGCTGATAATTGGTATGGCTGCCTGGGCACTTCGTTATGTACTCTTTATGATGGGGAACCCTAGTGAGTTAGTTTGGATGCTGTACGGTGGTATTATCTTGCACGGTATCTGCTACGATTTCTTCTTTGTGACTGGGCAAATTTACGTAGACGAACGCGCCCCCAAGAATATCAAAAATGCTGCCCAAGGGCTCATCACTTTTGCCACCTACGGAGTAGGTATGTTCATCGGCAGTTTGCTTTCAGGGGTGATTGCTGAAAACTACACCATAGACCAGTCTACTTATTTGTGGGATAAAATCTGGCTTGTTCCCGCAGTACTTTCTGCGATTGTTTTAGTGTTGTTTACTGTTTTCTTTCGGGAAAAGCGAGCTAAACGATCAGCCGATGAAATCCGAACTGAAACCTCTCAAGCAATCTCAGAATCAAAACCAGCTTAGAAAATATGAAAACCTGTTCCGGAATGTGAGCCGGGTCGCCAGGCGATTAGAGATATGAAAACTTGTCACAGACTTGGTTCTCGCTTATGAAAGGAAGGATTAGGTGCAAAAATGGTATCAATTCTCATTCTCCGTTTTCCGTTCTCCCTTATCCGTACTCCAATACCCAAAAAATTCGCTTATCTTTGTCGGCGCATTTTATTGGTTAACCTAAACTTTAATTACACAGTGAAAATTGCATCCCTTGTTTTAAATGGTGTTCTGCTTATTGCAGTTATTTATTTATATGTGCTTCATTTTAGCTCTAATAGCGAAAACAGTATGGCTACTGACGCTCAAGTCGGTAGTGTAGCATCCGGAGCTATTCCCCGCATTGCGTACGTCAATTCGGATACTCTCTTAGCCAACTACAAGTTCTTTCAAACAAAAAAAGAAGAACTGGAGAAACGAGCCGAGGACTTGCAAAAAGAATACGAAAACCGCGCCCGGGGCCTACAAAATGAAATTAGTAGCTTTCAACAAAATGCAGGGGGAATGACCATGAACCAAGCGCGGGCTGTTGAAGAAGACCTTCGTAAGAAACAGCAGAATTTGCTTCAGTACCAGCAAAACCTAAGTACCCAACTTCTAGAGGAAGAAGGTAAAGTAAATGATGACCTTTACGATCGGGTTTCTAACTATCTGGAAGATTACGGTAAAAACGAAGATTTTAAATTGGTACTCACCTACACTAAAAATAGTGGTGTACTCTATGCTGATGATAGCCTGGATATTACCAACCAGGTAGTAGAAGGCTTAAATCTACAATACGAGGGGGTCACAGAAGTAGCTACGGATTCTACTGCTGCGCAGTAGGTAAAGGCAGAGCTACTCTATAATATTTTTTGCTCAGCATATAAAGAAAAACCGCAGACAAATATCTGCGGTTTTTACCTTACAACAACCTTGTCACACCTCTTAGGGTGCAACTTCAACCTATGCAAACTTTACTTTGAACACTTACCTCTCATACGCCTTATAACTCTTTTCAATTTTTTCCTTAACCCTCACATTACAAATATACGGGGTGAGGATAGGATGGCTGTCAAAACTCGGTCAGTGGTAGAAATAGCTCGTTCAGTACCCGATTGTTCTCGTTATAGTGAACCACCTGAGTCATCCTTGTAGGACTTGCTACCGGTACACCGTAAAACCAGATATTCCCGGTACCGCATCATAATCAATTCTCATTTTTTCGCTCTTTACATCCAGATGGTGATTCAGCAGATTTTTTTGGCACCAGGGGTACTTCCGTAGTAAATCGTATCTTCCCCTCAAATTTTCATTCAACGGAATGTCCCGACTGGCCCGAATATTTCAGATTAAACACTTCTTACTACTCAATGCAGCTATTTGGCTATGTGCTGGGACAATCAGCACAACCGTTTACTACTCCCTAGCTCGAGACTGGAATATTGCTTATACTCTTCGCGATAGCATCCGTCACCCCTTAGCTATGGTGCTTGCGTTTTGGATACTGAGTTTTGTAGTATTTGACCTATTTATCGCCACCCGCCACTATCACCGACGTTGGTTCGGACTATTTCACTTCGCAATGAGTGTACTCTTCGGCGTAGCACATAAAGCGCTGAGCTACTTGAGTGGGTTGTTACTAGAACGGCTCTTCTTACCTCAGGAAACGAAGACGTGGCAGGAACTCATTATTTTGTGGAAACACACTTGGTTTGATATTACATTAGGCGTAGCTGTATACTGGGTTATTTTACTGATTCTGATGGCACTGGAAAACCGTCACCGCTACCGAAATGAACGATTGGTTGCTTACGATTTGCGAAACCAATTATCAGAAGGACAATTGAACCAGATGAAATTACAGATGCAACCGCACTTTCTGTTCAACGCTCTGAACACTATTGCTATGATGGTTCGGAAAAATAGTCAGGATGCAGCCCTCTCTATGCTGAGCAGCTTAAGCGAAATGCTACGCAACAGCTTGAGCCGAAGCCGACAAGCTTTTATACCTCTAAAAGACGAACTACAATTAATCGATCAGTATCTCATCATAGAAAAAGCCCGCTATCAAGATCGCCTCACGGTAAAGCAACATATCCAGCCCGAAGCATTAGATATGCAGGTACCCAATCTTATCTTGCAGCCTATTGTAGAAAATGCCTTTAAACATGGTATTTCACAGAGTATTGAACCTGCCCAACTTGTCATTTCAATCAGCCTTGAAAATAATAAAGTAATAATGGAAGTATTTAATACCGGAAACCAACTTCCGGAGGGCTGGCAGCTGCAAAGCCACCAGGGGATTGGTCTAAGAAATACGACTAACCGCCTAATGCAGTTCTACCAAGGAAACTTTAAATTTCAGATTACCGAACGGGAAGATGGCGTACTGGTAAGAATTGTGTTACCTCAAGTGAATAAACTACAATAAACCTGAGCATTTTGATACCTTGAGTAACGATGGAAAAAATAAAAGCCGTTATCGTAGACGATGAACTAGAAGCCCGGGAAGGCGTTGCCTGGCTTCTAGCCAAAGATCAGCAAATAGATGTAGTAGCCGTTTGTGCCAATGGGATTGAGGCAATCCAGGCTATCCGGGAATATCACCCTGAACTACTGTTTCTGGATATTCAGATGCCCCAGATTAATGGCTTTGAGGTCTTGAATAGTATTTCAGCCGAATATTTACCAGCTGTGATCTTCACTACGGCTTACGATGAATATACTCTTAAAGCTTTTGAAGTACACGCTGTAGATTATTTGCTAAAACCGTTTACCAACGAACGTTTCTTCGCGGCACTTAATCACGCCAAACAAATCATTCAGCAAAAAAGCACGTCTAATCAGCAAGTATCTGGCTTCATTCAATCCCAATTAAAAACTGGCCAATCCAATCAACTAGTATCTGAACCATCAACTTCTGAACGGCTCACGGTAAAAGTAGATGGCAAAGTCTACTTTATTCCCTTTCAGGAAATTATCTGGATAGAGGCGTATGATTACTACGTAAAGATTCATGTAGCCGATCGGTTTTATCTGCTCAGAGACAGTTTGAAAAGAATGGCAACCCGCTTACCTAACCCACCTTTTGTGCGAGTTCACAAATCTAGTATTATCAACCAAAGACACCTTCAAGAGATTGCCCCTCAGCAAAATGGAAATGAGTACCAGATTACTTTGATGAATGGTCAGCAGCTTAACAGCAGCCGGAGCTACCGCGACCAGATTAAAAATCTGATGAATAATTGAGCTATTACGCCAATTGACCAGACTTAGCAATACAATTAAGTGAAGACCCTTTTGCGTTCATTCGCTGCATAATAGCAGTAGTTGGCTGCAAAAACTAGATATTATCAAGTGTAAGGTCAATATTGATTGCATTACTGATTCCAGCAATTTTTTAGCTCAAAAACCTATGCTACGAAACTATCTTAAAATTGCACTTCGTAACTTTTGGAGACACAAATTTATATCTCTTATCAACCTGATTGGACTTTCGCTTGGTATTACTGTAGCTATTCTGGCCTATCTGTTCATCCAAGACGAATTCCGCACCGACCGCTTTCACCGGAATGCTGACCGCATTTACCAGGTGGTCTTAGAAGAAAAAAATCTGGCGAACGGTGAAATTGACATAACCGAACCTCAGCCTTACCCTTTGGCCTCATCTCTGTACGAAGATTTGCCGGAAGTGACCAGTTTTGTTCGTTTCAAAGAAGGTGACTACTATATCAAAACTACTGACCAGACAATTAAGCAGACAATAGTATTTGCTGACTCTACCCTTTTCCAGGTATTTGATTTCCCATTAGTGCAAGGCAACCCTAAGCTTGCGCTAACTGATGCGTCATCGGTTGCTATTAGTCAGACAAAAGCTCAGCAGCTTTTCGGAAATGAGAATGCGGTTGGGCAACGACTTGAAGTACGGTTAGATGATACCTACGAGGATTTTCAGGTAACCGCCGTATTTAAAGATATACCTTCCTACTCCACCATTCAGGCTGAAATAATTCTTCCAATGCATTTGTCCATTGCCAAAGCAATCATACCTCCGTTAAGAAGTGAAAAATATGATCCCTGGGATGTAAGTGCTTTTAAGACTTTTGTACTACTTCAACCTTCAACTACTCCATCACTATTAGCTGACAAACTAGCCGATCTACGAAATACTTACCACCCGGACGAAACTGAGTACTTTATTGAAGAAAAAAAGCAATCAGGTAACGACTTAAGCCGAAGTTATCTTTTAAGACCCTTACCAGAAGTCTACTTCACTTCTAATTATTTGGTCAGCGGTGAAAAGGGAAGCAAACCTATTTACTCTTATATTCTGGCTTCCATTGCCGGGGGGATTTTACTCATGGCCTGCTTTAACTACCTCACGTTAAGTATTGGACGAGCCAGCCGGCGTACCCGCGAGATTGGAATTAGGAAAGTGGTCGGAGCCCGCCGCCGACAATTAGCCTACCAGTTCACGAGCGAAGCTGTAATACTGAGCATTCTATCACTTGGATTGGCTCTGTTGCTCGTTTTTTTGCTATTACCTCTTTTCAACCGATTAGCCGATAAATCATTAACCTTCGTAACTCTCATCCAACCGTTGACCTTCACAGCCATAATAGGTATTACCTTAATTACGGGCTTGCTGTCCGGTATCTACCCCGCTTTGTATCTTTCGGCTATTCCTACTCTGGATGCTTTCCTAAAAAAATTTACGCTCGGCAAAGTAAATCTATTTACCCAAACATTAGTCACTTTCCAATTCTGCCTGCCAGTTATATTTCTGGTAGCTACCTTAGTGATGATTTATCAGCTTAATTTTATGCGTTCTCAGGACTTAGGTTTTGACGATGAACACGTACTGGTAATTGAAAACAACGCAGCCAACTCCCATCAGGCTTGGGAGCAGTTTCAAAACCACATTGCCACAAGAAATGATGTAATTTCAGCCGCAGTAACCGGAAGTGCATTTTCTAAACCTGGTAATACATACTTTTTTCGCGATAATCAGGAGCAAAACCGACCCGTACGAGTTTATTCCGTATCTACGTCATTTCTAGAAACTCAAGGCCTGAGGCTAAAACAAGGTCGCTGGTTCAACCCTGAATTATCTTCCGACTCAACCGAAGCCATTATAGTAAACGAGCAATTTACTCGCACATTCGGATGGAATGACCCTATTGGAAAAAAAATAGAAGGAGATTATATCATTGGTGTGGTAGAAGATTTTCACATAGAGTCGCTAGCATCAGCCATTTCCCCAGTAGCATTTTATCTTATTAAAGACCGGCATGACAAGTCGTTTATATTACTCAAACTTGCTTCCAATAACTTATCCAAAACGTTGGCTGATCTCAGTGAGCTATGGCAAAATGAGATTTCTGATAGCCCGTTTCTGTATTCATTCATGAATGAATACTTCAACGCACTGTACCAACATGAGGAGCGCTGGAAGCAAATTATGCAGTGGGTGGCTATTATTACAATTGTAATTTCCGCACTGGGACTCATCGGACTCACGGCATTGGCTGCGGCAGGACGGGAGAAAGAAGTCAGTATCCGCAAGGTACTAGGTGCCTCTGCGTCATCCATTTTACTGCTATTATCCCGAGACTTTCTAAGATTGGTGATTATTGCTCTAGTCATCGCAATACCAGTAGCAAACTATTTGATTACGGAATGGCTGGCCGGCTTTGCCTACCGGGTAGAAATACAATGGTGGCTATTCGCCATTCCAGCCCTGTTAATCCTGCTGGTAGCGATACTCTCAGTCAGCCAGCAGACTTTCAAAGCAGCTACCCGCAATCCGATAGATAGCTTACGATACGAATAGTCAATTAAACCTCTAGCTAATTTCATACGCTGCACATATGCGGTAGTTGGCTGCAAAAAATGGTGACAATTAAAAATTAAGATGATATTACAGTATATGCTTTTAATGGCACTGAGTTTTTTACCAGCTCTAGATTGCTTCATCTCCAATTGGAAAGTCTAAGACCCATGAAAACTATCATTCTCTTCCTCCTCACGGCAATTACTGTTTATTCACAAGAATTTGCGAAAGACCCGAGGTCTCAACTCCAAAAAGAAGACACCAACGATTTATACAGTATCAACGAAATAACTGAGTTAGATATAGTAGAAGCATTGGGTTTAGCAGGAATACAAATCCATAAATTCGATCTAGGTGAGTTTGATGAGAAGTATGATCTGCATTTGTTTGCTGATGAATACGTACATGGAAAGTTGGTTAAAACAGATACACTTCTAGCTTACCACAACCAATACCATTATTTCTTGGAAGGAAAAGAAGAACCTTCATCAGATTATATAGATCAGATAAAGATATTTACTAGGACTGACGAAAACACAAGCACTCTTCAAATAAGAACCTATGTTCTGGCAACTCAAAAAGAAATTGGATTATCTAAGCTAGACAACCAGCAATTTTTCCTCTGGCGAGAATATAAAGAAACCGCATGGAAGCCCAATCAAAAAATCCCATTGATGGTATTTGCGTCTTCCTGGCTGGATAAGAAATATAATTTCCATAGGTTTTGTGGGGTTGCTAAATTGTCAGAAGGCGATGAAGGAACTGATGAATTGCTCAATTCATCGCCAAACTACATAGTCATTAATTATAAAGTCTCCGAACCAAACTTATAAAAGTTGCAGAACACTGTTCTCAACAGTCAGATAGAGTATTTAGACAGAAGAGCAACGATATATCTTCTAATTCTTTTCTATGCTTCGTAATCAAATTTTAATCGCTGTTCGGCATTGGCTTCGTAACCGGGGTGATACACTTATCAAAGTTGCCAGCCTTTCGCTAGGCATTACTGGGTGCTTAATAATTCTGCTGTTTGTTCAGCATGAGTGGAATTACGATGATTTTCATACGAACAGGATTTATCGGGTGAATCATCATCATTTGTCTCCTTCTCAGGATCGAGTAGGCGCACTAACTCCCGTACCACTAGCTCATTTTATGAAAGATAATCTACCGGAGATAGAACAGGTAGTGCGTATTGATAAAGATAAAGCAGTTGTTCGGCAAGGAGATCAATTGATACGAGAGCCCGTTGTGGTGGCTGATACCAACTTCTTCTCACTATTCAACTTTCCGTTACAAGCCGGAAATCCAGAAGAAGCTTTACAAAGTCCATACAGTATAGTTTTAACTCCACAGTCGGCGGAGAAATATTTCGGCACTCAAGATGTGCTAGGAAAGACGCTATCCCTTCGTTTACCAAACGATAGTATATTTTCCGATTTCTTGGTAACCGGCCTTACCAAGATTATTCCAACCAACACAACGGTTCCCTTCACCATACTACTCTCGATGCAGTGGCGGAGCTTCAAAGACCTTCGGTCAGAAAAGGGAACCTGGAAGGGAAGTAGTTCAATGACCTACGTAGCGTTAGACCGAAGAGCTAATCAGAAAAGTGTAGAGGAAAAACTTAATCAACAATTACGAGCAGCGTTGGGTGATGAGATAAAGTATGCTACTTACTTCTTTCAATCCATCACTGATATTCATGGCGGTGAAAGTATGTTTGGCGAAATTGCCCCTCCCATTGATTTTAGGTATCTGTCAGTAGCAAGTATTGTTGCCATCTTACTGCTCATTATCGCCTCTATTAATTTTACTACCCTTACCCTGGGAAGATCCGTCAACCGTTCCCGAGAGGTAGGGGTGCGAAAAACCTTAGGTGCATCTCGTTCCCAATTGATCCGACAGTTTTTGGGCGAATCTTTATTTTTAACGCTAGGAATCGCCATCCTCAGTCTCGGCTTAGCTTACCTACTTCTTCCTTATTTCGGTCAGTTGTTACTAAAACCCATTGATATTTCCTTCACGGATAGGCGCATTTTGATCTTACTGGCTAGTGTGATACTAGTTGCCGGTATTACCGCTGGCTTCTACCCTGCCTGGGTGCTTTCTAACCTATCAGCCACCCGCATATTAAAAGGGCAAACTGTTGTCAGCCGAAAACAACAATTAATCAGCGCGTTGGTAGGCTTACAATTTATCGGTACAATTATTCTGCTAGTGGGTAGTACAAGTATGCACCAGCAGTTGGCTCTCTTTCAAAACAAAGAACTAGGCTTTGAACAATCATACATGGTTCGCCTGGAAGTTCCTTTCTGGGAAAGTGCTAGTTTATTCCAGCAGCTCAGAACGGAATTAGCCTCGGTACCCGAAGTGCAATCTTTGACTGCCAGTTGGCAACTATTTGGTCATGAAGCCGCAGGTATTAGTCATAATATACTCCCTTGGGATGTAGAAGGTCAGGAAGTACAAGCTTACGAAATGGGAGTTGGATCTAACTTCTTGGAAACTACCCAAATCGAGCTGGCACAAGGACGACACTTCTCCAATTGGTCAGAAAATCGCCCTAAGCAGCTTATTGTAAACGAGTCTTTTGTAGAGATGATGGACTGGGACAATCCGATAGGCAAGCGATTTGGTCATTTATTTATGTTTGAAGAATCAGAAATTGTTGGAGTAGTAAAAGATTTTCACTTCCTATCACTTCACCAACCTATTGCGCCACTCATTATCTATCCACAAGACTACTTTAGCAATATCTACGTACGAGTTGCCTCCGGCCAGATTCCTAATACGTTAGACAAACTGGAACAAACATGGAAAACTATAGCCACCGATATTCCCTTTATCTATCACTTTACCGATGAAGATGTTGTCCGTCAGTACGAAGCCGAGCAAAGCTGGGCTAGCGTTATCACCTATACGTCTCTATTAGTAGTGTTTATTGCTTGTCTGGGTTTATTCGGTATGGTTTCTTTACTAACCCAGCAACGCACCAAAGAAATTGGGATTCGTAAAGTACTGGGAGCCTCAGTGGTTAACCTGTTAGTACTATTATCGAGGGATTATCTTAGACTATTAGTCATTGCTCTGCTAATAGCGATTCCTATCGCTAACTATTTCATGCAAGAATGGCTCAATAGTTTCGCTTATCGAGTTTCAATTCACTGGTGGATCTATGCACTAGTAGGTATTGGAGTATTGGCCATTGCTTTGTTTACCATCAGTGGACAAACTCTCAAAGCCGCTACTCGCAATCCGGTAGATAGTTTACGATATGAATAGGCAAAAGGTAAATACTCGAGAGTAAAGGGTCAGTAACGAAAAGCTCTCGTACCTTTTACCTTCTACCATTTACCCTTAACCTTACAAAACTTATGATAAAGAACTACTTTAAAATTGCGCTGCGCACCCTTTGGAAAGGCAAATTATTTTCCCTAATCACTATTCTAGGATTAGCTCTAGGCATGGCTGCGGGATGGATGATTTTTCGTTACGTAACCTATGAACTGAGCTACGACCGCTTTCATACGTCTGCTGATAATACCTATCGGGTGTACCAGCGTATCTACAAAGATGGAAACCTCGATGCCCAAACTGCTCGGGTAGCTCCCGCAGTGGCTACTGCTTTTCAAGACAACTTTTCCTCGGTAGAGAACTATACCCGGATGGTGATTCTGGGCCCCGACGGGGTATTAACCCACCAAGACCGATACGCCAGCGAAAAGGAAATCTATCTGGCTGACTCTGCTTTCTTCTCAATCTTTGATTTTCCGCTTTTTTTAGGAAATCCCCAAACTGCCTTGTTAGAGCCCTTTAGCGTAGTAATTAGTGAAAGTGCGGCCAAAAAACTATTTGGAGAGGAAAGCCCACTGGGAAAAACCATTACCATTGATGCTGATAATTTTGATGGTCAATCGCCAGAATTTAAAGTTACGGGAGTGATGGCGGATATGCCGGAGAATACACATCTGGAGATTGGAGTGCTTGTCTCCTACCCTACGCTATTTGAATTCGTTGGTCACCGGTTTGATAATTCCTGGGAGTGGAATAATACCTATACCTACCTTCGGCTGACTAAGAACACTGATCCGAACACGCTAGAAAGTGAGTTTCTACCTATTGTTCAAAAGTTTAACGAAAAGCGTTTCGCCGAAGCCAATGTCAATTGGCAATTTGGCCTTCAACCTTTGCCTAGCATTCACCTTCATTCTGATCTACAAAATGAGGCTTCGGTAAACGGAAGTGCGCTTTACGTATATTTACTAGCTGCTTTGGCATTGCTAATTCTGCTAATTGCCTATATCAACTTTGTGAACCTAACTACCGTAAAGGCTCTTCGGCGAGCGCGAGAAGTTGGGATTCGTAAGGTAGCCGGTGCTAAACGGGGCCAGCTTATCCGACAGTTCTTTTTAGAAACATTGCTGATAAACCTTATTGCCCTATCAGTTGCGACATTAATTATCTACCTAACGTTTCCTATTGTCGCTGAAGAATTTGGATTAAATATTAGTACTACTATCGACGTTCCTCCGGTGGTTCTAATTGGAGGATCTCTTTGGCTACTAGCTTTGGTGGTAGGCAGTGGCTTTTATCCAGCCTTTATTCTATCAGGCTATCAGACTATGAAAGTGCTAAAAGGTCAGTTTTCCCGCAGCGCCCCGGGGGCTTCGCTTCGTAAAGCACTCGTGGTTGGGCAGTTTGCTCTGGCGTTTGTATTTATTTCTCTAACGCTGGTAACGAGTGAGCAGATTTACTTTATGCAGCAGCAGGATCTAGGTTTTAATCCTGAACAAGTTGTCGCTCTAAAGGCTCCCAAGGCGATTGACTACGGCTACGGCAATAACTTTACTCGCTTTCAACAGATAGCTTCTACGATTCCTAACGTACTGAGTGCTTCGGCCAGCAATACTGTACCTGGTCAGGATATTTACGGCTTTGCTGATCAAGTCACTGTTAATGGTGAGGAAACTTCTGGTGTGTTTTCAATTCAATCGGTAGCTTCTAATTACTTTCAGCAGTATGATATTGAAGTTTTAGCTGGAAGAACGTTTAATGAAGGAAACGATCGACAAATCGTGATTAATCATTCCGCACTTAATCTGCTGGGCTTCGATAGTGCGGAAGAAGCTCTGGGTAAAACACTTGATCAAAATGGCCAACAGGGAGATATTATCGGGGTAGTCCACGATTTTCACCATCAGAGTTTGCGGGAGGCTATCGAACCAATCCTATTTCAAAGTCAACGTGTTTTCAACTACTATACAGTGAAAGTACAGACTAATAACCTTAGCCAAACCTTAGAAAAGCTACAGGAAAACTACCAATCGCTGTTTCCCGGTAGCCCATTTGAGTTTTTCTTTCTAGATGAATTCTTTAACCGACAGTATCAATCTGAACGTCAGTTCAATGCATTATTCCGGCTATTCTCAGGCTTAGCAGTAATTATCGCTTGTTTAGGTTTATTAGCTCTCTCTTCTTTCAACCTGACTCAACGCACTAAGGAAATTGGGATTCGTAAAGTGCTAGGGGCTTCAGTGAATAATCTTATACTATTACTTTCAACCGATTATCTGAAGCTAATTGGTATTGCTTTGGTGATTGCCATTCCGTTGGCTAACTATTTTGCTACCGAGTGGCTGAGCAACTTTGCCTATGCTATTGACATCAGTGTAGGATTACTATTGCTACCCGGATTAATTATTCTGGCTCTTACTTTATTAACCATCAGCGGCCAAACGCTTACCGCTGCCCAACGTAATCCAGTGAATAGTTTGCGAGAAGAATAATCTTTGATGATCGCGCGACGACCGCTAATGATTGATAATTAATGGTTAATATTGTTGATAATGTTCATTAGTCATCATTCACTAATCATCACAACATGACTAGCCTGAAAACTCAACCTTATGACCGTGATATTTCTGAATTTCTTTCCAAAGTAGAAGAACCTCAGAAGCGAGAAGACTGCTTTACTTTATTGGAGCTGATGAAAGAAGAAACGGGCGAAGAACCTCAGTACTGGCACAATAATATGGTCGGCTTTGGACAATATCACTACCGCTACGCCACCGGAACTGAGGGCGACTGGTTTCTGACGGGATTCTCGCCTCGTAAACAGAGCCTAACCATCTACATCATGGCGGGCTTTGAGCGTTACGACGAATTAATGACTAATCTGGGTAAATACAAAACCGGAAAATCCTGTCTGTATGTTAAACACCTAAGTGATATTGATCAGAAGATACTAAGAGAATTGGTCAGCGAATCAGTAGCTTATCTACGAGATAAATACAAGTAGCTCACATTAGTTCCACGCGCGGGACGCAGTTTGCTCTTTGGAAGGAAAATCTTCGGGAATGCTCTGCGTAACGTTACCCGTAGCTGCCCACTCAGTACCTCGTTGTAGGGTGGTAATAAATCCTACACACTCCATAGAGTAGTCAAAGTGCCCTAGCGTAGTGTGAAAGACCCGACCCTGATCGTAATCAATTGCCATGATAGTGGGCACGTGCTGCCCTAGCCCTTTCAAATCGGGGTTCCAAGGAGGAGCATTACCCTCTGCATCGGAGTACGCAGTAGCTAGAATAGTAGCGTTCTCAAAGGGACCGCGCATACGTTCGTATAATTCATCTTGGGTATGCAACCACTCAGTAGGTAATCCCTGCATTACCGGATGCTCTGGCTCCCTTGAGGTAACTACATATTCAAACTCGGGTCCGTGCGACCCGCAGACTCCTGCTGAATAATCTTTCTCTACTTCTCCGGCATCAGTATAGTATACGTAAGGACCATTGGTGCTATCCCGGTCACCCCAAGCCCCTAATCCAATCATTTTGTCAAACGCTGGCCAATCACCCCAAACGTTGCTAGCGGCGTGGACAACGACAAACCCTCCCCCTTCTGCTACATACTTTTCAAAACTACGCTTGGTTTCTTCCGGCCATTCGGGAGAGGAAGCTCCCAGATTAGAAACGATAACATCGTACTGACTAAAGTCTAACGAGAAATCTGATGTCTTTACTGGGTCAGGCGATATTCCGTAAGCGGTTGAATCCATTGGAAACATCTCAATGTAGCCCTGGTAGGGTACGGGGCGAGTTTCGTTGTATTTGACACCCAACCATACCGAATCCATCCGATAAATCTCTACTTCAAACAAGTCGGTTTGCTCCAGATAATCTTGCATCATCTGGGTGGTTTTAGGCCAGATATAATGATTATTTTGTCCATCAATAATTAGGGCTTTAAGTTTTTCTGGCTGAGCTTCTTCTCCCCCAGTTTTCTTAGCCTCACCACAAGCAACAGTCAGCAGCAGTAGAGTGATTACCCAGTATAATTTGGTCATATAGATCAGATTTGATTTAGCGAACGAAGTTAGATATTTCTAAGAAATAAAAAACTAGCTGAACGATGTCTAATCTAAAATAGCCAAAGCAATATTGAAGAATCACCCGATCGAGAGGCTTGTTCCACATACATTTCAGTAGTATTTAAAAAAGCTGATAAAAGTCATGATCTACGAAAAGATAAGTCATGGCAGTTCAGCAGCAATTTCTCCTTCTTGGTCTGAGAAAAGTTTCTACAAGCTTTATAAATAGCTACTCAGAAACACAGTATTTTAATCTCGACATTCGAGAGTTCTGATTTTTGAACCCTATAACTCTTAAACCTATGGACTTTGACCTAACTCAGTACGGGATCGATGTGAAAGAGATCCTGAGAAATTCGAGTGTGCCTGTCCTGTATGAGATCGGCCTCCGCTACGAAAAAGGAACCGCCATCTCAGATACTGGCGCGTTACTCGTTTATTCCGGCGAAAAGACTGGCCGGAGCCCGAAAGACAAACGGATTGTCCGTCATCCCGATTCCGAAAATAATATTGATTGGGGTAAAATCAACATGGAGTTGGACGAACATACCTACAAGGTGAATCACGAGCGAGCTATCGATTATTTAAATACTCGCGATCGCCTGTTTGTAGTAGATGCCTTTGCCGGGTGGGACAAAAAATACCGACTTAAAGTAAGGATCATTTGTCATCGGGCTTACCACGCATTGTTTATGCAAAACATGCTGATTATGCCTAATGAGGAAGAGCTAGAAAATTTTGGTACCCCCGATTACGTGATATTCAACGGAGGCGGCTTCCCGGCCAACCGCTATACGTCCTCGATGACTTCTAAGACCAGTATTGACGTCAATGTTGAAGAAAAGGAGATCGTTATTCTGGGCACTGAATACGCGGGTGAGATGAAAAAAGGAATCTTCTCTATCATGAACTATCTGATGCCCCTCCAAGATGTATTGCCTATGCACTGCTCGGCCAACGTAAGTGATGAAGGTGATGTCTCTGTTCTATTTGGGCTATCGGGTACTGGGAAGACTACCTTGAGCGCCGACCCCAAACGGAAATTAATTGGCGATGACGAACACTGCTGGACTGACACCGGAATTTTCAATATTGAAGGTGGGTGCTACGCCAAAGCTATTGATCTTTCGCCAGAAAATGAGCCTGATATCTATAATGCCATGCGCTATGGTACTGTACTGGAGAACGTAGTTTACGATCCAGAAACCAGGGAGGTAGATTACAGTGATACCAGCATTACGCAAAATACCCGGGCATCTTATCCCATTGGTTTTATCGACAACGTTCAAATTCCTGGTATTGCCGGACATGCCAATCACATTATCTTTTTGACCTGTGATGCCTTTGGAGTATTACCGCCTATTTGTGAGCTAACTCCCGAACAGGCTTCTTACCACTTTATCTCTGGATATACCGCCAAGGTTGCCGGAACTGAAATGGGCGTAACCGAACCCCAAGCTACATTCTCGGCCTGCTTTGGCGCCGCCTTTATGATGTGGCATCCTAACCGATACGCCGAGTTACTAGCGGAAAAGATGAAGAAGCACAATACCAAAGCCTGGTTGGTGAATACCGGTTGGACTGGGGGAGCCCACGGAGTTGGTTCCCGCATAAAACTGAAGTATACCCGAGCAATTATTGATGCTATTCATAATAATGATTTTGAAGGCGTTGAAACTAGAACTGACTCCAGCTTTGGCTTTGAGATACCCCTTAGCTGCCCCGGTGTACCGTCCGAGATACTAGTTCCTAGAGATACCTGGCAGGACAAGAATGCTTTTGATGCCACCAAAGAAAAGCTGGTCGGATTGTTCCAGGACAATTTCAAATCGTTTGAGGATAGTGTCAACCCAGAAATTATTGAAGCTGGCCCCAAGGCTCACAAGCTTGTTTAATAGTAGACAAACGTAAACAATTCTTTCGGAAATTTCAGATTTAGGGGAATTGAATATCGATTCCCCTAATACTTTGTGTTGATAGCTGGTAACGTTTTGGTTATGAGCAGTAGCGGATTATACGCAACTTCTTTTCAGATTACAATATACTTTAATTTATAAAAAAACGGTTCGAGTTTGTACTCAAACCGCTATTGCTTATACACCGTGTTGGCGGTAGTTTATTCTTCTTTTGCTTTTTTCCATAGTGGTCCAGTCAAGGCGACTATTAAAGCAATGTTCGTTATTGAGTTACTTACATTTCCTGAAAGTATACAACCTAAGCTATCCATAAAGAACCAAACCATTAAACTAACTAGTACAGCTTTCCTTATCGTTTCAGGTTCTCTTTCGTATATGTCCGCCAAAAGCCAAATCAATATTGCCCATCCAAACATTACTCCACCTAAAATTGCCGAGAGAAGAACTGTAGTCGAGGCGTCATAGTTCTGAAACCCATCGAGTGGCCATTCCGAGAGGTCTAAAACCATTTCGATTGGTTTTCTCAAAGACTTAATTGAACCAACAAAGAAGAGCAATGCATAAACCGATATTGCAATAGCTGAAAATTTTAGCCAATTTTTATGAATCTGTTTTGTCATATCATTGATGTTTTGTTTAGAACAAAGCTATCAATGACAATCTGGAAATTTTAGTCGGTAGCGTACAACTGCCCTACAAGCTGTTTGGATGTTTTTCCTAAACTTTCAAAGTATGTATTGAGATATTCACGGTTCAGATTTTTTTCATTAATTCGCATATAAAAATCGTCTGTGGCAATAGCAAACAGTCCATCTAATTGATTTTGTGACAGATTGTGATTAATGTCACGTGCCCAGAGCATTATTGAATAGTTACCAAGTATTCGATTGGACTTTTCAAGAGCTTTTTCGATTCGACTATTTTTACGATTGATTCTCAACTGACGATGGAATAATAAATCAGTTTTATGTTCCAAGAGAATATCAATCAAATCTGGATATAAATTGTCACAGTTTTTCTCCTTGTCCGCAAGCATCACACATTGCCCAAAGTGGTATTCAAAAAGGTCTCCAACAAAACAGTCAAGGTCAGCAAAGTAGTGATAAAAAGAAGACTTGCTAATTCCAACAATCCTTGCAAGCTGTTCGATTTTAAGTCCATCAAAGCCATTAACAGAGCAAAGCTCGTAGCCTTTTAATATCCATAAATCTTGTTTTTTCATTGCTAATTTGTTTTGCTCAAATTACCGCCAACAATTGCACAACGGCAACTAGTCTCCGTTATTTTCCTTATGTTAAGGACATTCTTCGTACTAATCCAGCGATTTTTCAATGCTTTTGAATCAGCAGGATTCAGCAATAAAGCTAACTTGAATACCTCCTCAAATTTGTATCCGGTTCATCAGTTTACTGAAGTTGGTGGAATCTATCCGCAGGTAGGAAGCTATATCTTTTTGGGAAACCATATTGAGCAGATGAGGGCTACGCTGTACAAAAACTTTAAAGCGGGTTTCCATATCAAAAGCGAGCAATTCGTGCTGCCGCTCAATCACTCCCACTAAAAAATGCTCCACTGCTTTTCGGTAAAGGGTTTCAATCTCCCGGTAATCCTGCATCAATCGTTGATGCTTATCGTACGATAGTCGCAGAAACTTGCTATCGGTAATGGTTTCCAGATAGTATCTGGAAGGGGTTTGGGTAAAAAATGATTCGGGAATACCACTGAACGAAGGGGAGTAAGCAAAAGCAATGATGTGCTGTTTGTCCCCGTTCAAATAGTAAGATTTTTGGATGCCTTCTACCACGTAGTAGGTAAATCGCTCGGTCTCACCCGGAGCGGTCATAATGGTTTTCTTGGGCAATTCGTAAGGTGTCCAATGCGAAAGATATTCATCTAGAATCTCATCATCTACCGAATAGATTTTCGTCAAAAATTCCTTCATCTGGGTTGCTGAGGTCATGCGAGCAATATACCTCACAATGAATTTGGGGACAAGCCACTATTTATACTAATGCCAGCATCGTTTGATTAATGTGCTTTATCGGCAAAATTCGTAAGAAAAATCCCCCTAGCCCCCTTTACGAAAGGGGGAAATGGATAAACGAGTATAACAGGCTCCCGTGGTGAGCTTAGTTAACCCAGTTTGCTATCTCCCCCTTGGAAAAAGGGGGGTAGGGGGATTTAATGCCCACCTAGAAAGAGCACAATATTGAATCGATATTAGTATAAAAATATACGTGCATCCAGAAAATAGGTGCTTAAGCTGTATTCCTTACTGTAACTTCCCCTTTCAGCTCTTAGTTCTATAGTTTTTGTAGCTCGGCTTTTGTATTAGCTTTTCGTTCTGTCTACTAGTTTAGCGATTGTTTTGTGCTGATGTGACCACGAAGACCAAACTGACTTAGCCCACCTTTCAGCAATTTCATAATGCAAATCTGCATCTTCGTTATCCCAAAGTTCAAATACCGTTAGCTCACCAAATGATTGAGGCGGTTCCAGCCACTCCAATATACCTTTGCCTTTGTAGTATTGGGAGAACTGGCTTCTCAGCGTAGGCATTTCTGATATGCTCAGTTCTTGTTCGAATACACCGTATAACGATGCAAGATGAATATTTACCGAATTCACTGCTCGCTTATCCTCTTTTTTTCCCACGTGTTGGCAAGCATACGCATCAACGGTAAACTGATGCCCCTTCCAATATCGTAGATCGGAGTACTCTCTCTCCATAATTTCAGTAAACATCATCCAACATCCAGGAGACGCCAGCATGTATTTATGACACTCTCCCTCTATGTTCAATGACTCTGCACCACAGCCGAAACAGTTAATATAGTCGCTCATGGTAGGATCTTTTCTCTATGGTTGCCCGACCGCTAGCGGTCTAAACGTAGTGTCTTAGGTTACAATCGAACTACGACTTTCTAGATTAAACTACAATTTTCTCGTCTTTCAAAATAAAGTCAGCTAAATCTCTTGCCCAAGTTTGATAAGTAAATAAAGAGGGATGTACTCCATCACTGAAAAACTCCGACATTTCGGTATCCACCTGGAATTTCTTCATCCAGCCGTCTAGCGTGATTTTCTCCAAAGAATAGTAAACATTGGGCAAGGGATCAGTCACCTTTTTAAGCTCGGCGCCGAGTATTTCTACCAAGTTTCCCACCGTGAATTTTATCAGCGGTGTAAATGCTGGAAACTCTTTGATGGGTGGCATATTAGCAAAAACAATGGGTGTTTCCGGGAATTTGAATCGTAACTCAGATACTAATTTCTCAATATCTTTTCGCCACTTAGCTGGGCGATTAAGCTGGAAAGCATCGTTTCCTCCCAGCCCCACGACAATGATATCAACTTCGTTTTCGGTAATCTTGGGAAGAATTTTTTCGGTTACTTTCTTGGCAGTGTACCCACTTTTAGCGTACACTTTCCATCTCACATTTACCCCTAGTTGGTCGCCAATTTCTTGGGCAAGCGTTCCGGTAAACCCTTCGCGATGCGTTTTCACCCCTACTCCAGCAATAGTGCTTTCGCCAATTGCTAACAGACTAACTTCTTTGGTTGAATCAATTTGGACATACCCTTCGATTCCAGTTGCTTCAGGAAGTACTGGCACACTGGCTCTGATTTGCTGGCCTTGGTAGTACATAAGCGGTAACAAAGGTACGGCTACTGTAGCTCCTAAAATGTACCGGGTATTCATCATTCATTGCTTACTTTTTCAGCTAACAAAAAAAGTCATGCAAATATACATGACTTTCTATCGGAATCTTAATAACTAATTTTATACCGCATCTGCCGTAGCTTCTTCGGCTTCGGCTGCTTCATAAGCCTCTACCGGTAAGCAACTGCACATTAGGTTACGGTCGCCGTAAGCATCGTCAATTCGGCTAACCGACGGCCAAAATTTCTTGTCGCGGACGTAAGTTAACGGAAAAACCGCTTTCTCGCGGGAATACGGATAGTCCCAAGATTCAGCCGTAGCCACTGCCATCGTATGTGGAGCGTTCTTTAGTACGTTATTTTGAGGGTCAACTAATCCAGCTTCAATGTCTCGAATCTCCTGACGGACTTCAATCATAGCATCGCAGAAGCGATCTAACTCAGCTTTACTTTCGCTTTCGGTCGGCTCAATCATCATGGTTCCAGCTACTGGGAAAGATACCGTAGGCGCGTGGAAACCATAGTCCATCAAACGTTTGGCAATGTCGGTAACTTCTATATTAGCCTTCTTAAACTCCCGACAATCAATAATCATCTCGTGAGCACTACGCCCTTTCTTCCCGGTGTAAAGTACTGGATAATGCCCCTCGAGTCGGAATTTAATATAATTGGTATTCAAGATGGCAATTTGCGTAGCCCGGGTTAAGCCTTCGCTACCCATCATCGCAATGTAGGCATAGGAAATAGGTAAAATGCTGGCACTACCTACCGGAGCCGCCGAGATGGCCCCATTAAACGTGCCATTGTAATTTGTTGGATTTTGGGGTAAGTGAGGAGCAAGATGCGCTACTACTCCAATAGGCCCCATGCCAGGTCCACCACCACCGTGCGGAATGCAGAACGTTTTATGCAGATTGAGATGGCACACATCGGCTCCGATGTTCGCCGGACTGGTTAGTCCCACCTGAGCGTTCATATTGGCGCCGTCCATGTAGACTTGTCCTCCGTGCTGATGCACCAAAGCACAAATCTCCTGAATATCTTCTTCAAAAACTCCGTGGGTGGAAGGATACGTCACCATCAGTGCTGCCAGGTTCTCACTGTGTTTTTCGGCATTCTCCTGTAAATCAGCAATATCTATATTTCCGTGTTCGTCGCATTTTACCAGCACTACTTTCATACCTGCCATCACCGCACTAGCAAAGTTAGTTCCGTGAGCCGACGTCGGGATCAACGCAATGTTTCGATGGCCTTCACCCCGATCTCGGTGGTAACTACGAATTACCATGAGTCCGGCGAACTCACCCTGAGCACCCGAATTGGGCTGTAAAGAAACATCAGCAAATCCGGTAATTTCACAGAGCCAGTCTCTCAGGTTCGTTACTAGTTCCTGGTATCCTTCGGTTTGGCTAGCCGGAGCGTAAGGATGTAGCTGACCAAACTCGGGCCAGGTAACTGGAATCATTTCGGTAGTAGCGTTAAGCTTCATAGTACACGAGCCAAGAGCAATCATTGAATGTACCAACGACAAGTCTTTGTTTTCCAGTTGTTTAATGTAGCGTAACATTTCGTGCTCCGAGTGATGACTATTAAACACCGGATGTGTTAAATATTCACTTTTTCGCACCAAAGCAGCAGGCCAATCCAGCACCAAGCTGTCAACCTCTTTTTGTAAGTCAAAGTTACTCACCCGCGAAGCTACCGAAGCAAGTAATGTCAGGATTTGCTCCACATCAGCTACCGTAGTGGTTTCATCCAGAGAAATACCAATATCACCATCCGAGAAATAACGAAAGTTGATATTTTCCTCCTCACCTTTTTCTCTGAGCTTATTCTGATCAGGCACTGAGACTTTTAGTGTATCAAAGTAGTATTTGTTTCTCTGCTCAAGCCCTAGTTCCTCTAGGCCTTTTGCCAGAAGTTTAGCCAGACCATGGGTACGCTGGGCAATGTTTTTCAGGCCATCCGCCCCATGGTATACTCCGTACATACCTGCCATTACGGCCAAGAGCACCTGAGCCGTGCAGATATTAGAAGTCGCCCGGTCGCGCTTAATATGCTGCTCACGAGTTTGTAGAGCCATTCTAAAGGCCGGATTACCCTTAACATCTACTGACGCCCCGATAATTCTCCCCGGTACTTGACGCTTGTATTCTTCCCGAGTAGCAAAGAAAGCGGCATGTGGCCCACCAAAACCCATTGGGATACCGAAGCGCTGCGTAGTTCCTACTACACAATCAGCCCCCATTTCACCGGGAGAGGTAAGCAGGGTTAATGCTAAAAGATCAGAGGCTACTGCTACTTTTACACCGTATTCTTGTGCAGATTGCATTAGGGCACTATGATCATGGATAGCTCCGTTAGCATCCGGATACTGAAGCAGTATTCCGAATAAGTCTTCATCCGTTACATCCACAGTGTCCAGAGAGCCAACGATCAATTCAATCTCCAGTGGCTCAGCCCGGGTCTGTAGCACATTGAGCGTTTGAGGAAAGGTGTTTTCATCCACAAAAAACTTAGTCGCTTTCTTCTTACTACCCTTTCGTAAACCATAAAACATACTCATGGCTTCGGCAGCGGCGGTAGCCTCATCAAGTAAAGAGGCATTCGCCATTTCCATGCCCGTCAAGTCCATCACCATCGTCTGGAAATTCACCAATGCCTCTAAGCGACCTTGGGCAATTTCCGCCTGATACGGAGTGTAAGCAGTGTACCAACCAGGATTTTCCAGAATATTTCGTTGAATCACTGCAGGAGTATAGCAGTTATAGTACCCCTGCCCGATATACGATTTAGCTACCTGATTTTTTTCAGCCAGTTTCTTGAGCTCAGACAAAAATTCGGTCTCGGTTTGAGCCGATGGCAAGCGCATCGGTTCTTTTAGTCGGATAGACGCGGGAACGGTCTCCGTAATTAATTCTTCTAAGGTCTCAACTCCCACTGCCTCCAGCATTGAAGCAATTTCATGATGGTCTGGACCGTTGTGACGCTTTTCAAATGGTAAGTACGATTGAACTGATAATTTCATGGACATTAGGTTCATCAAACTAAAGGGTGAATAAAGTAAGCAGTTATGTAGGTTGATGTGGCTTCAGAAGCTCAAATATACAAGCCAGCGGCTTAGAATTAGTAACTTATTTTGAGAACTTTTTTCTTACAATCTAGCAACCTAAAAAGTAGCGTCAAGGTTCAGGGAAAATATGAAATGAGAGGTGAGAAATAAGAAAAGAGGAGGCCGAAAGGTGGAAGTAAAAATCAGAAACAGAAATTAGGCGAAATTGCTTCGCAGAAATTGAAGGTAGGAAGTCGGAATATAGCCTAAAAACAGCTCTCCCTTCACTTTGACCTTCAGCTTCCCGTCTTGAAATTCCGGTCTCCGGTCTCCGGTCTCCGGTCTCCGGTCTCCGGTCTCCGGTCTTCGGTCTTCGGTCTTCGGTCTTCGGTCTAGCTTTTACGCCGTAAAGTGAAACGGGTGATTTCACCGCGACTGAAGTAACGGACTGGAGCACCAGAGACTCCGCAGCCAGGGCTGGTATAGCCAGTCATGCCGTTGTGGTTCCAAAGACCTTTTACTAAGTGCTTTCCTTGAGAAACGTTATGAATAATTGGTGAGCCATTGGGCAAGCATACTTGTCCGGCGTGAGTATGCCCACAAAGGTAGAGTTGAAAGTCTGCCTGTGAGGCTTCTTGATACAATTCAGGCGAGTGTACCAGTGCTATTTTGAAGTCTCCTTCGGCTTGCTTCAGCGCATGAATGGCATCATTGGTCAAATAGCATTGAGGATCATCAGTGCCTACGAGCGTGATTTTCTCGCTATTTCTTTCAATTTGAACATGCTGATTATTAAGAATCTGTACCGGCATTTCTGTTAGGTGGCGAGCAATGTGATGAGTATCATGATTGCCTAGGGTGACAAACACTCCATCGGGGGCCTGCGCCATCCGAAAAATTCGGTAAAGAGGATCAAGTACATTATCATTGTACTCGCCGTGGGCGTGTAATCGGTAGTCACCCGTAAAAACAGCAACATCAAATCGGAGAATATCTAAATATTCACAAATTACATCCTCAATTCCTGGCAAGCTATCCAAATGAAGATCGGTTAAGTGAACAACCTGGTAGCCATCAAAAGCTGGTGGTAGATCATCAAAGTACAGTTCGTGCTCACGAATAACAATATTACGAGCATTGCGTACCCCTTGCCGATACATAAAACTCGCTTTTAATCCGAAAATGAAATAGGGTAAAATATAATCGAGGCGGGAAGTTTTTCCCTGGCGTAGCTGATCCTCACTAAATCTGCTGAAGCGAATGTTTTCTAGCCTTCGTCGGTTCTCTAACCAGCGTTGGTGCTGATCCTTGACTTCTTCCAGAGAAACCACACTTACTAAGTGGTCTCTCTCCGTTTCCTGAACAGTATTCATAGGCCTGCTTGAATCTATATCCAAGCCTCTGGTTACAAAAACTGAACCTAAGTTTAACTTTCCCACTTACGAGTAAGGAAATACCTAAACCTACCCAGAAGATTGTAGTGATGGTCTAAGCTCTACTATTCAGTCAAGAATAGTGTTTTCAAGCTAATCCAGAGTGCTTTTTTCTTTTCTACATCACTAGCAATTTCTATTAGCGAGTCAGCCCAGAGATAGGCTTTTCCAGTATCGTCTTTGTCAACCACATACTTCTTGGAGAAACTATTAAACTGCCAAGCTTCGGGAGGCATTCCGAACGTGATATAGTAGCTGTACTCTAGTTCAAACTCTACCCGATTAGGTTCCGGAGCTTGTTGGATATTCACTAGGCAAATATCATCAAGGGAAAGCTGTACAGCTTGGAGAATCTTTTCTAGCAGTTGCTTGCTTTCTTGAGAAAGATGAGAAACATCAGACTCGTCAACCAATACTAACACTCTCCACATGTTATTTCCTAGCGGCTGATAGGCTGTACCCTCAGTGGTTTCATTTGCTATGTAGATCGGTTCTTGGAAGAAAAAAGGCAGAAAGGCAGGATTTGAGTCAATCATTAGAGTATTTTGGTTGGTAAGGAACATCAAAAATAGATTTTAGCTCCTTAGCTTCATCTGTTCTCATCCGCCCGGCCAGCACTAAACGTAGTTGACGGCGACGAAGTGCACTTTCAAACAGCTCCTTTTCATTTTGGGTCTCAGGAACTAACTCCGGTACTTTTACTTTTTTTCCTTTAGGGTTCACGGCTACCATCGTAAAAAACGCACGATGACTTTCTATAACCCGGTTGTTGGGCACATCTTCGGCCTGAACCTCAATATGCACTTCCATTGAAGTATTAAACGCCCGAGTTACCTTAGCTTTGAGGGTTACCACATTCCCGATTTTTATCGGATGCGAAAAAGACACATTATCCACTGAGGCGGTTACTACGTAACTGTTGGCGTGTTTTTGAGCCGCAATAGCTGCCACAATATCCATCCAATACAATAGCCTTCCCCCCATTAGCCCATTCAGTCCGTTGGTATCATTCGGAAAGACCATCTCCGTCATGGTAGTCAATGATTCTTGGGCAGTCTTCTGTTTATTAGTCATTAGTCCTTTGTCGCTGGTAATTTATCATTACTCATTATCAACTACTCCGTTTTTAACCGTTTCCAAGCCCAGAATAGAAATGCCCCTCCTCCTAGAGCTACTAACGAAAAGGTTAGTGCCAAGCTAGTATTACCGTAGATCCAATTACCTGTGGCAAACAGCGCAGTGTACACCGTAATGGAACCTATCAGTACGCAAAGTATCTCCAGTGGCAATTGCCCTGCATCCTTTTCTAAAGGTACACCTTTTGCTTGAGCCTTTTGAATAACTACATCCCAACCGTTACCTCCTGGTCTAATTTTCCGGTAAAAGTTAAACAAGGTTTCGTCGTCAGTCGGTTGGGTTAAAAACGCCGAAACAATCCAGATAATCGTAGTAAGGAGTGAACCAATAACAATCGTTTGCCAACTCTCAAGACCGTGCTCGGCAAAAGTAAAGTAGCTTGCGATAAATAAAGATACCACCATTGCCACAATCTCCGTCATAGCATTGATCCGCCACCAAAACCAGCGTAAGATGTAAATAAGTCCGGTTCCCGCACCTAGTAGGAGTAATAAATTAAACGCCTGGCTAGCATCCTTGAGGAGTAACCCTAACCCTAATCCCAGAAAAGCTGAAAGCACTGTAACCAAACGAGCCGCCCACACTAACTGCCGTTGGGAGGCTTGAGGATTGATAAAACGTTGGTAAAAGTCATTGACTAAGTAAGAGGCACCCAGATTTAGCTGGGTGGAAATAGTAGACATAAATGCGGCAATCAGCGAGGCGGCAACCAACCCTAATAACCCTGCCGGAAGCAAAGTAAGCATAGCAGGATACGCCACATCATCTCCTAGCTTATCTGCAGAAAGTGCTGGAAATACCCGCTGAATATCCGTAAGCTCCGGAAATACAATAATAGATGCTAGTGCAATCAAAATCCAGGGCCAAGGCCTTAGTGCATAGTGAGCAACATTGTAGAATAGTGTGGCACCAATGGCATTACGCTCATCTTTAGCGGAGAACATCCGTTGAGCGATGTATCCCCCACCCCCTGGTTCAGATCCAGGATAATAAGAAGCCCACCACTGTACTGCCAGAGGTACTAGCAGTACCGGAACCCATATAGCTGGATCAGACAGGTTAGGTAAGACATCCGTTTTAGATAATACTCGCTCGTCGGATAATAATGTGGCAAGGCCGCCTACTCGCTCATGGTTTACTAGGTAAATACAAGCCCAAACTGAGCCAATCATTGCCAAAATAAATTGCACAAAGTCAGTAATAACTACGGCCTTCAATCCACCGAAGGCACTGTAAGCTAGTGTAATAGAACCAGCTATTAGCAATGTCAGCCAACCTGGTATACCCAACACAATCTCTCCGAATTTAATGGCTGCTAGCGAAACAGCTCCCATCACTACCACATTGAATACCAAACCTAAGTATAATGCCCGAAAACCTCGCAAAAACGCGGCAGCTTTACCACTGTAGCGCAACTCGTAAAACTCCACATCAGTCAGTACCATAGAACGACGCCAGAGCTTGGCGTATACAAATACCGTGAGCATCCCGGTAAGTAGCATCGCCCACCAAGCCCAGTTACCCGCTACACCTTTCTCTCGCACTAGGCCAGTAACCAAGTTAGGTGTATCGGCGGAGAAGGTAGTAGCTACCATCGAAACCCCTAACAGCCACCAGGGCATATTCCGCCCTGATAGGAAAAATTCAGATACGCTATCGCCCGCCTTACGGGAAACAATGAGACCGACAATAAGAACAAAGAGGAAATAAGCCGCGACTATAATCCAATCGAGGGTAGCAAGTTGCATGTAGTAGTATTTTCTGGTTTGGTTCGGACGGATATTTAAATCAGGCAGCAATATACGGGTTAGAATTTTTAATTTTAGGAAAATCAGTACGCAGAATATGAAAAAGCAAGAAGTGAAGGCACTTCAGCAGTTTATTGAAAAATATGTAACTATCCCTGAAGCTGATTGGAGGCTAATCACTAAAAGCTTTCGGAAGCGACAAGTAAAACGGAGTGAGGTAATTTTAGAATCAGGTAAAGTTTGTCGTCATCTCTATTTTTTAGAGAGTGGTCTGTTACGCTATTTTATTGTCAAGGACGGCGAGGAGAAGAACAAATTTTTTACCATAGCTCCCTACTTCTTTACTTCGCAGTACAGTTTTAACAACCAAACTCCTGCGAAAGAGACTATTCAAGCTATTGAGGATTCTATCATTTGGGAAACGACTTTAGAAAAGAATCACCAGTTGCTAGAGCTTTCATCTTGGAATCAGTTCGCCCAAAAAATCACGCAAGAGGTTCAGTTCTTTACTGAGGAAATTCTGGAAGAGCTACAAACTGAAACGGCGGAGAACCGCTATCTAAAGTTACTAAACAGTCAGCCCGAACTGCTACAACGAATTCCTCTGAAGCACCTCGCTTCCTACTTGGGCATTGCTCCGCAATCGCTCAGTAGAATCAGAAAAAAAGTAATGACTCGTCACCGAAGTTAACCTAGGTGCAGTAGATTCTGATTCTGCTTAGCCAATTTTAAGCATCTTAAACTTTGTTACAAGATGCTCACCATAAATCAAACGAAAAATTATCACTTCTCCGGCACCATAGCCATTGATAAGCCACAAACAGAAATTTGGGAATTACTCACGGATGTTTCTCGCTGGAAAGAGTGGGATACTGAACTCGTAACATCTTCGCTGAACGGAGAACTTGAGCTGGGGGCAACCGGCACACTCGTTCCCAAAAAAGGCCCCAAGCTGAAGTTTTTTATCTCTGAGCTCATTTCGGGGCAATCCTACACCTTTAACACGAAAATGCCATTGGGTTATTTAGTAATCAAGCGGTCGTTAGAGAACAGAGACCAAGTAACGTATTTCACCGATGATGTGCAGTTCACTGGTGCTCTGAAACAAGTTTTTGGAGTGATGTTAGGAAGAGGCTTCCGAGTTTCGCTACCAGAAGTCATGGAAAACTTGAAGCAACTTGCCGAAAAGCATAAATAGTCAACCCCATGATTGCCCTGAGAATTATCTACGTGTTGAACATCATCGTAGCTGGACAGATTGCCATTTCTGCTATGTTCAATCCTACAAAAGCGGCAGTAACTACTTTTGGCAGTGCCTACCCACCTACGGAGGTGATACGACTGGTCGGTTGCTTGTGGCTAGGCATTACCATTCTATCCATTCTTGGTCTATGGAAGCCTATCATATTTTCACCCGTTTTACTGCTTCAGTTAGTCTACAAAGGCTCCTGGCTATTGGTCGTTGCATTACCCGCCATCAGAAATGATGAACCTTTTCCTACCGGTATGGCTATCTTTTTTGTCATTTGGGTATTAGTACTTCCATTTCTGATACCTTGGTCGGTTTGGTTGAAATGATAGATAGACTAACTACTCCTCAGAAGGAAAACCTAGCGAAGATTCTTCAACTACCTGGCGATAGTTTTGCCAATCTTCTTCGTAAAACCTCTTTACCTCTACCTGAAATTCACCAACTAATTGCTCCGCTTGCCCCACTAGTTTTCTATCTTGCTCCGAAGGCATATACAAACGAGCTTGTAGAGCTTGAAGAGCATCGGATACTTTAGAATAAGCAGTAGTCTCGAATGATTGCCAGGCACCCACCTGCTTTTCGGGTCGCTTTCCCTTAGCTAAGTCATTAAGCGATTTGATCTTCCCCCGTATACTTTCCGATTGCTGTCTCAGATCAGTATATTTCTGATTATCGGATTCTTCAATCTGCAACAATACATTCTGAGCAGTTGTATCACTAGCTACCAGTTGGTTCAGTGAACGAGAGAAGGTAGCCACCGACGTATCCAACTGTTTCCGTAATACATATAATGCTTCTTCTACTACCGGCTGATACCCAAAGCGAGGATCAGGAATAACCTTCACCCGGGTGGCATCCTTCATTCCAGCGTAGTCCAGCGCAATGGTGTAGGTTCCAGGTAATACTGGAATCCGACGGGTTTCATCGGTGACGTAGGCTCCCGGCAATTCTGTACTCTTCTCATCCAACTTCCAGGTAATATAATTTAGACCGGACACTATACTATCCGCAGAGACTGTCTGTATTTCCTCGCCGTCAGTATTTAAAATATGAGCGGTCAGTTGAGCGGTATCGACTGGCTCGTTTACGTAAAATGGTATCTTAGTTTTCTGAAACGGGCGACTTTCACCTTCAAAGGTGGTATGGAAACCCGTCCAGATATTGCCGGGTGGAGCTATGAACAATCCTTTGACCTGTACTGCATCGTTCATCGGCAAGGCAGTTAATCCGTCATTCAATCTTTCCGCAGCCGCTTCTCGTAACGTGAGCAGATCATCTAGCACCCAAATAGCCCGACCAAAAGTGCCAATAATCAAGGCTGATTCCCGCTCCTGAATGGCTAAGTCCATGGTAGAAACCGACGGGAAACCATTTTTCATCTGCGTCCAACTTTCCCCTTCGTCCATACTAATCCATAGCCCATTTTCCGTTCCTAGAAATACCAGGTTGGGTTCCATCGGGTCTTGAATGACAGCTAGTGCATATCCATTTACATCCTGTTCTTCCACTATTCGCTCCCAGCTTTCACCATAGTCACGGGTCAGATATAGATACGGAGCATAATCGCCCTGACGGTAATTGTTGACTACCATCCAGGCGGTTCCGGCATCGTAACGGGAAGCTTGAATCTGGGCAACCCAGGCTTGCTCGGGCAATCCGTTTACATTAGCGGTGATATTCTTCCAGTCTTGTCCGCCATTACGGGTGAGTTGTACTTGTCCGTCGTCGGTACCCACCCAGATCGTTTCTTCTTCCAGCGGACTGGGAGCGATGGTCAAGATGGCGTTATAGAACTCGGCCCCAGAGGCATCAATGGTTAGCCCTCCGTAGTCTTGTTTCTGCTGCTCAGGATTATTAGTCGTTAAGTCGGGGGAAATGATCTCCCAGGTCGCTCCTCTATCCGTAGTTTTGTGCACAAACTGACTGCCGTAGTAGGCCACGTCCTGATCTCGAGGGTCACGAGCAAATCCAGCATTCCAGTTGAAGCGTAGACGGGTTTCTAGATCAGGTGCCGGAGGTTTGATGCTTTGGTAGTAGCCGGTCTGTTTATCGTAGCGGTACAAGTCACCGTTCTGGGAGGTGCCGTAGCCGAAGCGGGCATTAGCCGAATCAGGCGAGATATAGAAACCGTCGCCCCCCACCAGATATTGCCAGTAGAGCGTGCGGATACCACCTCTCTTCCAGACGTAGCCTGGCCCCGACCAGTTACCGTTGTCCTGCATCCCACCGTACACGTTGTAGGGCATCTCATTATCTACCGCGATGTGGTAAAACTGGGCTACCGGAATGGTCTCGGGAAAGTACCAGCTCTTACCGTGGTCGTGAGTAATCCCCAAACCGCCATCGCCGCCGATGATGAAGAACTCTGGATCGTTAGGGTCAACCCAAAAAGCGTGAAAATCAGCGTGGATGCCTTTGGTTTCATCCGCCGGAATCATCGGAACCGGATCAAAGCTCTCGCCCCCGTCGTAGCTCACACTCAGTGGCTGGTAGATATTATACAGTCGGTTCTCATCGGCAGGGTCAACGGCCAATTCCTGAAAGTAGAACGGTCGGTTGTTGGTGAACTTAGGGTTGTCGTTGATCATCTCCCAGGTATAACCGCCATCTTCACTACGATACAGTGCGTTTTTCTTCGCTTCCACCTTAGCGTACACCCGATTAGAGTTACTCGGGGCAATAGCAACTCCAATCCGGCCTAGCTCACCGGCAGGCAAGCCGTTTTCTTCGCCTAACTGCTGCCAGTTTTCGCCCCCGTCCATCGTCACAAACAGTCCCGAACCTAGTCCTCCCGAGGTAAAGCTGTAAGGAGTACGCCGATGTTCGTACATCGCGACAAATATTTTCTGAGGATTACTCGGATCCATCACCATATCCCCCACTCCCGACTGATTGTTGGTAAAAAGAATCTTATTCCAGGTCCGCCCACCATCGGTAGTTTTGTACACTCCCCGATACTCATTCGGACTAAATGGATCGCCCATCACCCCTACGTAGACTACGTTTCCGTCGGTAGGGTCAATCAGGATACGGTGAATAGTTTTTGTTTTCTCCAACCCCACTAGCTTCCAGGTTTTTCCCGCATCCTGGCTGCGGAACAGCCCTTGCCCCAGGTTCATAGAATTACGAGGATTGCCTTCCCCGGTACCTACCCATACCACACTCGGGTTATCCGGCTGCACCGCTACCGCGCCTACATTTTGAGTGGGGGCATCATCGAAAATACTCCGCCAGGCTGTTCCGCCATTTTCTGACTTCCAAACTCCTCCCGAGGCTGCTCCCACGTAGATGGTTTTGGTATCATTGTCTACCACATCGATAGACGTGATGCGCCCGCTCATATTGGCTGGACCTACATTGCGGATCACCAGGTTTTGAAACTTTTCGGGTTGGTAGGTTTGAGCGAAGCTGCTGTTAGCCCAAGTGAAAGTGAGAGCAAGAAGTATAAGACGAATCATTGATAGGTAGTTTGTAATGATTCAGCAAGATATTCATCCTTTTTGATCTTCTCCTCGATTACTTCCTAAAAAACTTGTCTTCGTTCCAGCGTAGCGAATTGGTTCGTATATAGTTGGCTATGTTCCGATAAGCCCGTTCGTCCCGGATGATATGTTCATAGTAGTTGCGTTGCCAGACCTTATTTTCTGAGCCTATCGTTAGGGCGTCCGTCGTTGGGGCGAATCGCAATTCGCCCTTACCCTCCCCTATACCCCGCCCCTTCTTCCTACCTCGATCTTTTTCTCCATCCCTTTCAGCCGATAGGATTTTGATTTGTTTAGTAGTAGCTCCCTTATATCCTCGGATGATAGCCCCGATGGTTTGAGATGGACTTTTGAAGCTTGCTTGATACAGCTGATTAGTAGATTTACCTTTGGAGAAAGTTATCTCGACGATGCCGTGCATGTGGTTTGGCATGATGATAAACTCGTGTAGACGGATGTTATCTCGTATGTCTTCAGTTCTAAGCCATTCATCAAAGGCGATCTGTCCGCATGCGTTTAGCAGCAACTTGCCATCTTTGATCTCACCAAAAAGATGTTTACGTTGATAACAACATAGCGTAATAAAGTATAGACCAACCTGAGAGTAGTCGTACCCTCTGAGCCGGATAGATCGGCGATGATGAATTTCAGGATTATAAGCCAAGCTCTGATGTTTTGTTAGAAAAATCAGACTGCAAAAACGTCTCCATTCTCTCTATTAGCACTATTCACAATTGCCCACCACTTTTTCTTTTTCTCCTTTTAAACCTTCTTTATTTCCGAGGTTCTAAGCATCGTAAGTACCTAACCTATGCTCTATGATGTATCGTTTACGATTAGCCTCGCTTATCTCGTTTCTCTTTTTTTATCATATCTCGCATGCTCAGAATAACTCCTTTAGCCTGAGTGGCAGTGTGAAGGAGCAATCTACTGAAGAAACTCTGCCCAATGCCACCATATTCATTGAAAGCACTGGCCAAGGCACGGTGACCAATCAGGATGGCTACTTTACCCTACTGAATGTTCCTAGTGACACGGCTACGCTACTGATCCGCTACGTGGGCTATCAGAGCCAACGGATTAAGCTTACGCCCGAAACGGCTCGCCAACCGCTCACGATTTATTTAGCCGAAGCAGCTAGCGAGCTAAGCGAAGTAGTGGTGACTGCTCCCGGAAGCGGGCAGATGATGCGGGCGAGCCAGAATATTAGCCAGATTTCTATCTCTCCGGCGCAAATGGCCGGGCTGCCTAGCTTGGGCGAAAAGGATATTTTTCGTTCGCTGCAACTGTTGCCGGGGGTGAGTGGTAGCAACGAAGCCTCAGCCGGGCTATATGTACGGGGTGGCACTCCCGATCAGAACCTAATTCTACTGGATGGTTTCACTGTTTACCACGTGGATCATTTCTACGGCTTCTTCAGTGCTTTCAATGCCGATGCTATTAAGGATGTGCAATTGTATAAAGGTGGCTTTGAGTCGCAGTACGGGGGACGTATCTCCAGTGTGGTTGATCTGACCGGAAAGGCAGGAAATATGAATGAATTCTCGGGGAAGATTGGAGTGAGTGCGGTCAATGCCAATGCCGTACTGGAAGTCCCGCTGGGCGGTAAAGGCTCTATTCTGGTAGCCGGACGGCGTTCCTACACCGATATTATTCAGAACGGACTGTACAACGATATTTTTGATCTCTACAATGATGAACCGGCTACTCCGCAGGCTGGTGGGCAAAACCCCGGCGCGGGTGGTGGCCGCTTTGGGCGTAACCAACAACAAAATACCGTAGAGCCTACCTTCTACTTCTATGACCTGAACGCTAAGCTTACTTATAAGCCTTCTCCCAAAGATGTGCTGGCCGTATCTTTCTACAACGGAGCCGACAATCTGGACAACTCCCGAAATACCGCAAATACCTTTGAAGGCAGAAATGGAAACGGAGGCCGAACGATCAACAATAACACCAGCGACGTACTCAACTGGGGCAACTGGGGAAGCAGCCTGCGTTGGGCTAGGCAGTGGTCGCCCCGATTTTATAGCAACGCCGTCGTAGCCTACTCCAACTACTTCAGCGAGCGCGACCGGATTACCGATATTACCACCTCTACTGAAGATACGGTACGAAACCGTCGCTTTGGAACCGTAGAAAACAACAATCTGATTGATTACACCGCCCGTATTGATAACGAATGGGTGCTCGGTCAGCGTCATCGGGTAGGGTTCGGAACCCAGGTGACCTACAATGAAATTACCTACGACCTTGAGTTTAACGATACGCTGAATATTTTGAGTAGAGCCGACGAAGGCACTCAAGCAGCCTTTTACCTTCAGGATATCTGGTCGCTCACCGACCGACTCACGCTTACCGGGGGGCTGCGGGCTACCTACTACGATGTGACCGATCAGTTCTACTACGAACCCCGAGCTTCCGCTACGCTACAGCTAACCGACCGACTGAAGCTGAAGGGGGCCTGGGGAGATTATTACCAGTTTGCTAATCGGGTAGTGCGCGAAGATGTGACTCAGGGCAGTCGTGATTTCTGGCTGTTGGCTAACGATCAGACCAACCCGGTAAGCAGTGCCACCCACTACATTGCCGGACTGAGTTACGAAACGGATACCTACCTGTTTGATGTAGAGTACTACGAGAAAGATATGACTGGGCTCTCGGAGTTTTCGCTGCGGTTTAGCAACCCTGGAAGAGACCCGACGGAAGGGCAGCTCTTCTTTGAGGGAACTGGAATAGCGAGAGGAGTAGAATTTCTGTTGCAAAAGAAAGTGGGCGATTTCACCGGCTGGGTCAGCTATACGCTGGGCGAGGTAGTGCATAATTTTCCTGATTTGAGTGAGAATGCGTTTTATGCTTTGCACGATCAACGCCACGAACTAAAACTGGTTGGCAGCTATAACCTGGGAAGTTGGACATTCGCCAGTACCTGGATTTACGCCACCGGCAAGCCCTACACCGCTCCCTACGGTGAGTACGAGCTAACCTTGCTCGACGGCAGCAATTACCGCTACATCAGTGTGGGTGAGAAAAACGCCTTCCGCCTACCCGACTACCACCGTCTGGACCTATCGGCCTCAGTGAATTTCAATCTGTTCAAGGCGAAAGCCAATACCGGTTTATCCATCTTTAACTTCTATAACCGAGACAATATCTGGTACAAAGAGTTTGAGGTATCCGAAGGTGAAGTGATTGAGACCGACGTGAATTTGATCGGTTTCACTCCCAGCCTGTTTTTCAATATCAGTTTTTGAGAGGGTGAATAAAGACATTAAAACATTATACACTTGCCGGATTTATTCCGGCATCTCCTTCTTGATGAGTGGGAGACCTCGGAATTCGCATTCACTCATCCGAGGATACAGAAAAATATTTAGCTATGTACTCAACTGCACAGAAAGATGATTGCTAAAAAATACGCCATTGGTTTAAGTCTACTTACTATTTTCTCAGCTTGTGAAGAAGTACCTGAGTTTCAGGAAGGAGAAAGTGCTCCGGTAGTACAAGCTTACTTGTACGCCGGAGAGCCAGTCGATGATGTTCGCTTAACCGAATTGGTACCGTTTGTGAGTGATGTAGAAGAAGTTCCGGTGATTACCGATGCCGAAATCACTATTGTTTTTGAAGGGAACCGCTACTCGCTTAGCCCCGCTTCGGAATTGGAAGGAACCTACAGTTACGAGGGCGATGACCTCACTATTGCTTCGGGTAATACCTACGGACTGGAATTTACCTACCAAGGTGAGCTGGCTACCGCGGAGACGACGGTTCCTTTCCCGCCCGAAGAAACGCAGATTTCGCAATCGGAAATTTCGGTACCGCAAATTTTAACTCGCCGTGATTTGCTTCAGATCCGGGATTCTTTTTCCGAAACTATCGACGTGACATGGAATAACGACGAAGGTGAATACTACTACGTGCTGATTGAAAATCTGGAAGAAAACCCGGAAGCTATTGATGTGAATAATTCGCTACCCCGTCAATTTTCCTTTGTTTCTGAGCCTACCCAGGAAAATATCTTTTCCCTTCGCCTGTTTGTGCATTACCAGCAGTACGGATTGCACCGGGCTCGGCTATTCCGGGTGAACGAAGAATACGCCAATCTCTACGAATCACTAGAGCAGGATTCCCGCAACCTGAACGAGCCATTTTCCAACGTCCGCAATGGGCTAGGTATCTTCACTGGCTTTGCCTACAATGAAGTATATTTTGAGGTGAAGAAGCGTTAGTTAATCGATCTCCTAGGCGAAGTCCCCTTATCATTTCACAATTTGTAAGTTATTTATTCTTTGAAAGTGATCTACGTTTTTTGTAGCTATTCTCAACCCTTTGCTTTTAGCAGTTGCTCCAATCAATAAGTCAGGGACAGCAATCATCTTGTTTCTTTTCTTGAGTTCTTGCTGAATGCTAACCGCCTCTTTGGCGCACTGGCTATCGAATGCTAGTAAACTGAGCCTAGCAAATAGTGCATCCCAAAACGCGGTCTGACTTTTAGTAGCCCCCAGGTATATTTCGTATTCAGTGATCACCGAAACCGCGAAGGCATATTGTTTTGAGGCAGCTAACTGATAGAAGTATGAATTAGTTTTATTCGCCTTTCTGAAGTAATCAATCAGCACTGATGTATCCAACAGAATTAGCTCGCTCGCCATTGGCTAAAGTTTTTTCGATTCTCTTCAAACTCCTGGTATTTTTTCTCGCTCATTATAGGCCCATTCGCCAGTAAGCTTTCTAACTCATCAATAGCTCCAACATTCTTTTCGCTGGAAATCTTTTCTATCTCCTGTTTCAGCTTATTTACCTCATCAATAGGTAATTGATGGATTATGGCGATTAACTGCTCGTATCCTATATTTAATTTGACTTCCATAGTTTGAAATAATTTACAGATTAACCAACTTAACTAACGAGTTTTTTGGTTTTAAGGATACCTATGTCGAATCGTATAGATTCACTCTATGGTTATGTAAAAGAAACTCTCCGTTTAACCTTTAAATATTATTTTGCTAATTCTTTGAGTGAACGGTCAAGCCATAGTTCGTACCAATCTAAAAAGTTAAGCCTTTCTGTGATTTCAAAGCAGGGATCAGGATAAATACCTTACTCGCTGCCTCGGTCGTCTATCCAAATATTACCGTACTCGACTCCATTGACTACTAAATTCATAAAAACCCCACAGCCAAAGTTAGCTATTCGCAATAACCCATTAATCCACTTGCTATCGTAGTATATTTTGTCGCGCTTTTCGTATTAGGGTTCTTCATCAAACGCTCCTTCCTCAGAAGGTTACCAAAGTCCAGATTCCAGGGTTCGGTATGGGGAAAAGGTTGGCTTAGATCGATAAGGTACGCTTGGTTATGTGAATCCAAATCCTCGTACTGACTGTTCTCCAGTGGCTCTAATCCGTAATAAGAACCGGCACCGCCGTTACCTACTTGCGCAAGAAAAGCTCGGTAGCTTGCTGGAAGTTGTATTTTATGAATTCGTTCAAACGTTACTAACTCACCCTCAGTTTTGGTTGGATTAAGATAACATTGGTGCTTTCCAGCCCCAAATATCTGGTAAATAGAATCAACTTCCTTTAACCTCACTAATTTCTCTTTTATCCGCTCAATCTGATTCATTTTCTAAGCCAAAACGAAATGATTCCAATTTCTTTGACTGAAAGCTTATTCATACTCTATAAAGATATCCTGAATAGTAAAGAAAGTAATGATAACTAAAAGGGTAAATCATCGTCTAAAATCTTATATTTTTCAATTTCCTTCTGAAGCAAAGGCTCTTTATCTCTACTTAAATAGTTTTTGACATAATGAAAAATGACTGAATTTCCTTGGAGTAAGCCATCCTTTAATATGAACTGATTTAAACTTTTGCTAGGTATTTGCACCAGCTACACAGAGCAAAGAT